>Ga0210405_10000219_pt1 | contig 80445 bp, 65 predicted proteins | sample IncBWH11MmetaG_FD_155492 | JGI IMG/M metagenome (GOLD analysis project Ga0210405, IMG submission 155492) | Forest soil microbial communities from Barre Woods Harvard Forest LTER site, Petersham, Massachusetts, United States - Inc-BW-H-11-M | ecosystem: Environmental > Terrestrial > Soil >... | reverse complement strand
TGTCTTCGTTAAGAAACCTCTTCTCTGCGTTCCGTCTCAGCGTACTCTGCGTCTCTGCGGTGAGTCCCTCTTCTTACTCGCCACTTCCTTCCCCTGCCATTCACCATTCACTTCCGTGGGCACACAAACGTCACCGCCGCCGGCGGCCGCAGCGTGCTCCAGCGATGCTTCAGCTTGCGCGGGGCGGCAGCGAGCATCGCGGCAAGCAACGGCTGCGCTTGGTCGAAGGCGAGGGAGAGGCGGAAGAGATCGGCGCGGCGGGCGTGGGCGTATTTCTCATATCGCGCGGTTTTTCCGGCGGCAAATCTTACAAGTACCTCCCAGGGAGACTGTTTGGCGAACAATTTCTTTTTCGCGGTATCCTGGCGGAAAAGTTCGACCACGGTTCGTTGCGCCCCGCCGCCAATTTCCAGCAGCACTGCGGTAGCTTTTTCCGCCTCAAACGGGCGCGACGGATCGTCGTCTGGGAAGGGAATCAGCAGGCGCTCGATTTCTTCGAGCTCGGCAGGGAGGGCGTCCCACCAATAGCGGTAGCCGTTGTAGACGACCGTGCCGCTGCGAAAAATCTGCTGCACGCGGGCGCCGTCTTTTCCGGCGACGCTTACGACCATGTCCACGAGTTCGTGCAGGCGGAAGGTTTGCTTGACGACCGGGCGGACGCTGACGAAGCCGGCGTCTTCTTCCGTATAGCGGACGGGGATTTGTTCGGTGAGCGCCATGGAGGTTTGGGTAACGGAGGCCAGCCTAAAGGTCGGCCAATGCTTGTAGCGGCCACTTTCAAGTGGCCGCTACGGGTCACCCTAGCTTGGACAGCTTTTCGCGGACGCGGTCGCTCAGGGCTTTGCCGTCGACGGCTTTTCCCGTTAAGGCTTCCTTGGCGGCTTTTACTACGCCGCCCATTTGTTTCATTGAAGTGGCGCCGGTGTCGGCAATTGCTTTCGCGATGGCCGCGTCCATTTCGGCTTCGCTGGCGCCGGCTGGAAGATACGCTTCCAGAAATTTCAACTCGGCGTTTTCTTTGTCCACCAGGTCCTGGCGGTTGCCTTTTGCGAACTGGTCGATCGATTCCTTGCGCTGCTTCACCAGCGTCTGCAGCAACTGGATGGATTCGGTTTCGTCGAGCGGGCGCATCTTTTCGACTTCTTTCAATTGCAGCGCCGCCTTAGCCATGCGCAGGACGCTGAGGCGCATCTCTTCTTTGCCCTTCATCGCGGCCACGATGTCTTTTTTCAATTCTTCGGAAAGGCTCATTTTCGCTCCCTTATTTTGGAACTATAGCAGAAGCGCGTTCCTTCACTCGCCATTCTAACGCGCCGCGATTTGACACGCTCCATTCCGCCAAGTAATTTGGAATGTTTCGACACCAAGGGAAGAGACCGCCGAGCGCTCGCCGCGGCTTTTACCCCGAATAGAGGAATCATGAAGGTCATTGTTGCGGACAAGATCAGCGATCGCGGTATTGAACTCCTGAAAGAAACCGGCTGGAACATCGTTCTTACTACCAAGGACAATCTGAATGCGGAGCTGGCCGATGCGGACGCGCTCATCGTGCGCAGCGCCACCAAGGTAACGGCTGCGTTGCTTGACCATGCGCCGCGACTGCGCGTCGTGGGGCGCGCCGGCGTTGGCGTGGACAACATTGATCTGGACGAAGCCACCAAGCGCGGGATTCTGGTGATGAGCACGCCCGGCGGAAGTTCGGTGAGCGTGGCCGAGCACACGTTTGCGCTGCTGCTGGCGCTGGCGCGGCAGTTGCCGAAGTTTGACGCGGCGATGCGCGAAGGGAAGTGGGAGAAGTCGTCGTCGGGCGCGGAGGTGCGCGGGAAGACGCTCGGCTTGATTGGTCTCGGCCGCATTGGAAGCGAAGTGGCTACGCGCGCCGATGGGTTTGAGATGCGGGTTATCGGCTACGATCCGTTTATCAGCGAAGCCGCGGCGCGGGAATTCTCCGTGGAACTTGTGCCGCTGGAAAAGCTGTACGCCGAAAGCGATTTCATTTCACTGCACACGGCCGTCAGCCCTCAGACCAAGGACATGATTAATACCGCGACGATCGTCAAGATGAAGAAGGGCGTGCGGATCGTGAACGCGGCGCGGGGAGAGCTGATCAACGAAGCCGACCTTGCCGCCGCGATCAAGAGCGGGCACGTGGCCGGGGCGGCGCTGGACGTTTTTGCGGAAGAGCCGCCGAAGAATTGCCCGCTGATCGGCTTGCCGAACGTGATTACCACGCCGCACGTTGCGGGTTCGACCGCGGAGGCGCAGGAAGAGTTGGGCACGCAGGTTGCGGTACAGGTGCGCGACTATCTCGTCGAAGGCGTGATTCGCAACGCCGTGAATCTTCCGGCGCTTTCGCCGGAGCAGTATCGCCGCGTTCGACCGTACCTGGCGCTGGCCGAACGGCTAGGCTCGCTTGTTTCACAAGCCGCTCTCACGCGACCCGCGCGCATTCGCATCCGTTACGCGGGGGAAGTTGCCGAAGTCGGCACGCATCTTTTGCGCAGCGCTGTGCTTGCCGGAATGCTCAACGCGATTCTCGATGAAAAGGTAAACGTGGTGAATGCGCCCGCCGTCGCTGCGGCGCGCGGACTTACGGTGGAAGAGGAAACACGCCGCCGCGAACATGGATTTCCGCATACGCTGGAAGTTTCCGCGCTGCCCGACAAGTCCGGCTCGCCGGGCTTCACCGCGGAAGGTACGGTCCTGCACGACGGCTCGCCTCGCGTGATTCAGATCGACGGCATCCCGCTCGAAGCGCAGCTCAACGGCACCGTGCTGTTCTTGCGCAACCAGGACCAGCCCGGCGTGATCGGCCACGTCGGCAGCACGCTCGGCAAACACGGCGTGAACATCGCCACGTTTGCACTGGGGCGCCGCGACTCCACACCGGGCGCCGAAGCCGTCTCGCTGATTCGCGTGGATGGCGACGTTTCCGAGTCGATTCTGGAACCCGTCCGCCAGCACCCGGCCATCACTCAGGCGCGGCTGATCCATCTAGGCAAGGCTTAGCCGTTTCACGCGTGCCGAGCCGCTCACGAGAGACTCAATCGCATTTAATTGCATCAAGCGTCAGCTGCTATTTGGACGCCCTCCACGACAGTTGAAACTCGCCCATAAGACGAGCTTTCCAAATGCATGAATCTTTACCTGCTGGAACCGTTCGCTGGTCGGCCCTCCTATCCTGTGCTATTCTTGGAGTCTCGGCGGGTGTTTCTTGCCCGCGTATTGCCGCAGTGTCGGGGCGTAGCGCAGCCTGGCTAGCGCGCCTGGTTCGGGACCAGGAGGTCGAAGGTTCAAATCCTTTCGCCCCGACCACTTCTTTTAGAACCGATAATCTACAGACACGCATGTATTCGCTGGCCGCCTGGTCTCGGGCCAGGAGGTCTGCGGTTGAAATCAAATCGCCAAGCCCACGGTATTCCTCGTTCTCTCATAACCGCGCAAACTAAGTTCGCTTGCACCGGTTAAGATCGATTTCCTTTGCGATCAGTGTGCTGCTGACTGGGCGTCCTTTGGGGCCGGGAAATTTATTCGAGCCCACACCGAGAACTTGGTCGGTTGCCGGCCTGCTATTTTGTTGGCGAGCGCGATTTGGTCGCGCGAATCCGAACCCAAGTAGGTGTGCGTCTGGAAGTAACTGAACATTTCCGCTATCTCGGCGGCTCCAGGAAAGAGACCCGCGAAGACTTCCTTTGGCAGTTGGTTGAAAGAGAAGTTGTGACCCTGTCGATTCAGCGTATCGATGATTTGATTGAAGCTCACGAAATCGCCGACTAGGGGCAGATACTCGCCGTGACCGGCCTGATCGGGGTGCGCGAATGCTCCGGCCACGATGTCACCAAGTTCCGTAATATTGCCCATGTGAATGCTCCGCACCGTCGGATCAAGCGGGAGAGTCCAGCCCAGGGAGCCGTCAGGCTGTTTTTGCGGAGCAAGAACGCCGATAAGGTTTTGATAGTAGAAAGGCGCGATGACGAATGTATGATTCGCAAACCCGGCTTCTTTCACTATCCGATCAACCTTGGCCTTGTCGGTAAAGTGGGGAACGTGAAACTTGCCTCCGCTGATCGCTTCCACATCAGGCAGCGTGGACCAGACTAGGTGTTTGACACCGGCATCCTTGGCGGCGCGTATCGCAGCAGTTGCCTGCTCGATCTCGCCGGAACCTTCTTCCCAAGCATTAGTGACCAAAAATACGCCATGCGCCCCTTCAAATGCAGCCGTAAGGGTTTCGGGGCGAGTCAGGTCCGCTTGGATGACTTCGCCGGCGAGTTCGCGATGCTTGGCCGGATTGCGCGTCAGAGCGCGTACCTTGAATTGATTGCCTGCTTGAAGGGCGCGCACTACGGCACCTCCTTGCTGTCCCGTTGCGCCGACTACGGCGATGAGCTTCTTATTTGTGGGTTCCATGCGCAGTGTGCCTCTCTTTCGCTATCTATTGATGCTAAGTCTATTGATATAGATACATTCTTCTGGACTTCGGTTATATAAAAAGGGCACAATAGTTTCGTTATGGACAAGAACTCACGAGACCCGGTTCACTGTTGGCTGGTATTGGGGAAGGCTTTCCACGCGGCCGCGAAATATCTTTATGCGGGACTTGAGGAGACGGGAATCGACGATACCGACTTCCGAATACTTGAAGCACTCCTAAACAAAGGACCTTTACCGGTGAATACGATCGGGCCAAAGGTGTACCTTACGCCCGGCTCGATCAGTGTGGCCATCGATCGCCTGTTGGATAGAGGCCTGGTAAGCCGCGTCGAGAGTCCAGAGGATCGGCGCGTCCGGATCGTATCGCTCACTCCAAAAGGCAAAGAACTGATCGCGCCGATTTTTCGCAAACACGCAGCCGAAATCAGGAAAGTCTTTGCCGATGCGAGCCCGAAAGAGTTGCGAACCCTTGAAGCGACATTGAAAAAGATTGGGAAGCGCGCCGAGAGTCTGGGGACTGGGCGGAGTTCCTAGATTCAGCTCCCGTTGTGACCCTCTCCGCTGCTGCCGCACGCATGGAAAATATTCGTCGCACCAGCGCAGTCACGGTTTTGAGTGCCTCCGATGCCGGAATGCCGTGCAGTGCGCCGAATCAAGGGCATCGTTACGGAGCTCGGCGTCTTCACGTCAGTCAAATTTTGCTTCGAGATAGAGGGCCAGCATCCGGGTGAACTCGATGGTCAAGGAGCTTTGAGGGAGCAACAGGGATTTCGTGTGATGCCTTATCGGTCTTTTTCAACAACTTAGCTTTCCTGATCGTTCCTCATAAGTACTAGAAAATAATACCGTCATTGTCTTCGGTCCGCACCGCGCCTGAGACGCATCCAAACGTGACCCAGATCACAATGTCAAAAACATTCCAAACACAGCAAGTTTGTTCAAGAAGACAGGATTCCGGCAGCGCCACAATCGGCGTAGATCATCGAAAGGAGGGCAAGCCAATGGAGAACGCCGAGGCCATTCACGTTCAACCAAACTCAGGTACAACTATGGGGCCGGCCGCCGCATGCAGATTCTCTGGGTGTATCATGCCACCCATGGCCTCCTCAGAACAGGGATCGGAGCGTTTGAATGCCCAACTCCTTGTCGACTCGATTCCTGCGCTGATTCACACCGCCAGGCCCGACGGGTACATCGATTACTTCAATAAACCTTGGTTGGACTACCTGGGCGTCACTTTGGACAAAGTGACAGGCTGGAATTGGACAGCTGTGGTTCACCCTGAAGACGTTGAGGGGATTGTGGCCAAGTGGCGAGCCTGCCTCGCGACCGGAGAAATCTTCGAGTACGAAACTCGCGTCCGTAGGGCGGATGGAGAATACCGCTGGATGTTCCATCGGAAAGTGCCCCTTCGCGATGCGAGCGGCAACATCGTCAAGTGGTATGGATCGAGCCTGGATATTGAGGAACGCAAGACGGCGGAATTACAGTTCCGCCGCAACGCGCAGGAGCTGCAAAGAAGCGAGTTTTATCTTGCCGAAGGGCAGCGTCTTGCGCACACGGGTAGTTGGGCGTGGAATGTGCGGACCGGCGCTCTGTTCTGGTCGCAAGAGATTTTTCGGATTTACGGCTACAGCCCGCAAGAAACCGGTCCCGCTTGGGAGCAGTTCTTGAAAAGGGTTCATCCTGAGGATCGGGCACAGATTGAGCAGCGGGCGAAAATGGAGGCCAGTGGCGAGGAGTGGACAGAGTCGCACGGTGATTTCCGAGTCGTCCTTCCAGACGGAACGGTAAAGTACCTTCACTCCGTTGCTCACCCTGTCAGGCACTCGGGTGAAGTCACGGAAGTCATCGGCACGGTCATGGACGTTACGGAGCACGAGCTCCTGACCCAGGAGCTCCGCCGGCGCGAAGCGTACCTGACGGAAGCTCAAAGGCTCAGTCACACGGGCAGCTTCGGGTGGAGACCTAATACCGGGGAGATTGTCTGGTCAGACGAAACCTATCGCATCTTCGAGTACGACCACGCGGTGAAGCCAACAATAGATTTATTGGTGCAGCGCGTCCATCCGGAGGACCGGCCCGACTTTCTGAAGGTCATCGAGAGTGCCTCTGCGGGGGCGACACAGTTCGAGCATACATATCGTTGGCTGCTGCCTGACGGGAGTGTCAAGCACGTCCACGCCCTGGCCCGCGCATTACAAGATGCATCCGGCAACCGCGAGTTTGTCGGGGCGGCGACCGACGTTACGTCGATCAAACGAGCAGAGGAGGATCTGCGCGCCAGTGAGCGCAAGTATCGCCATCTGGTAGATACGACTCCGGCGTTTATTCACACCGCTTTGCCTGATGGCTCTCTCGACTTCCTGAGCCGGGGTTGGCTGGAATATGGTGGCCTCCCTCAAACAGACTTTCTGGAATGGCACTGGACCGCGGCAATCCATCCCGAAGACGTCGAAGGGTTCGTGGACAAGTGGCGCGCAGCACTTGCGTCCGGAGAACCCTTCGTGGGCGAATCACGAGTGAGGCGCGCTGACGGTGAATACCGCTGGTTCCTACAACGCAATGTACCACGGCGCGACGAAATAGGAAAAATCGTCAAGTGGTACGGCACCGGTATTGACATCGAAGATCGCAAACGCGCGGAGGAAGCTCAGGATGTATTATCGCGCGATTTGCAGGAAAGCAAAGCAAAGCTTGAAGAGGCCCAGCGCATCACCCATGTCGGCTACTGGGAATGGGATATTTTAACGGGTCGCGTGAACTGGTCGGATGAGACCTATCGCATCTATGGAATGCAGCCTCAGGAACGTCCTATGGACATAGCTGCCTGTCAGGAAAAGATCTACCCTGAAGATTGGCAGCGAGGCATGGAGGAGGCCCTCGGCGGCGGGACCCGCTTCAACGCCGAATGTCGCGTGATCCGGCCAACCGGCGAAGTGCGCATCGCCCACTTTCAGGGCGATGTGAAAAGGGACGCGTCCGGCCAGCCTTGTCACATGTTCGGAACGGTCCAGGACATTACTGACCGCAAGGGCGCCGAAGACAAGATCCGAGAACAGGAATCGGAGCTGCGAGAGATTCTGGACCTGGCGCCTCAAGTTATTGCAGTGTATGGACCCAACAACGAGCGCCTTTATGCCAACCGCGTTGCACTCGACTACATCGGTCTTAGTCTTGAAGAGTGGCAGCAGGCGTCTGATCGCGGTGTGTACTTTCATCCTGATGACCGGAAACGGGTGCTCGATTCTTTTGATCGTGCTTTTTCTAGCGGCACCGTTGAGGAGATGGAGCTGCGACTGCGCAAAGGTGATGGAACTTATCGATGGTTCTTCACCCGTTGTGTCCCATTGCGGGATGAAAAGGGACAAATTAAGCGTTTTTATGCTGCCTCCATAGATATCGACGATCGCAAAAGAGCAGAGGATAGACTGCAGCAGGAAAACGTCGCCCTCCGGGAGGAAATCGACAATGCCTCGATGTTTGAGGAGATCGTTGGAACATCTCCAGCTTTGAAAAGTGTTCTCTCGCGCATTTCCAAAGTCGCACCGACTGATTCTACGGTCCTCATCACGGGTGAAACAGGAACAGGGAAAGAGCTTGTTGCACGCGCCATACATCGAAGATCAGATCGCGCTTCGCGCGCGTTCATTAGTGTGAACTGTGCGGCAATTCCCCGTGATCTTATCGCTTCTGAGTTGTTCGGCCATGAGAAGGGTGCCTTTACGGGCGCGACTCAGCAGCGCATGGGTAGGTTTGAGCTGGCAAATGGAGGCACGATCTTCCTCGACGAAGTCGGAGAACTTCCAACCGAGACTCAGATTGCTCTGCTTCGTGTTTTGCAGGAGCACGAGTTTGAACGTGTCGGCGGGACGCGTCGAATCCGCGGCGACGTCCGAGTGATCGCGGCCACGAACCGTGACTTGCAGGCCGCCATCAGCGCTGGGTCTTTCCGTAGTGATTTGTTTTATCGCTTGAATGTCTTCCCGCTCGAGATGCCTTCCCTTCGAGAGCGAGGAGAGGACATTCCTCTGCTGGTGGAATACTTTATCGATCGCTATGCGCGAAAAACTGGCAAGAACATAAAACGCGTCAACAAGAAGACGCTCGAATTGCTTCAGTTATATCCCTGGCCGGGAAACATTCGCGAACTGCAGAACGTCATCGAGCGTTCGATGATACTTTGCGAAACAGAGATTTTCTCGATCGACGAAAACTGGTTACCGCAGCCGCGGCCTCCGACACCAGAGTCGAAACAGCAAGTTGAGCTGCCTCTGAGACTCCTCGTGCAAGAGAAGGACATGATCGAGGCTGCACTGAAAGATACCCGTGGCCGTGTGTCGGGACCCACGGGCGCTGCGGTCAAGTTGGGGATAGCACGGTCTACCCTGGAATCGAAGATTCGGTCGCTAAAGATCGACAAGAATCGCTTCAAGGTTTGAGGAGTTTGAGAGGCCGCGTCTGTCATTCGGTCAGGCAGCGACGCCAGGAACAACTCAAGCAGTACGCGATGAGTACTTCCCTTCGCAAAACTCTTTCACCCCCGAGCAAACTCTTTGGCTTATCGTGCTTCCCGGAATCTCGCCAATTGTCGAAACTTGGGCGTCGTGGCGCCAGGTTAAGCCTCTTCCTTTCAATGAACTGGGATTGGATGGGGGATTGCATTCCCGCTACAGGAATTTCATTCAAACCAAGACGATGGGCGAGCTTATGGTTCAAGAGAATATATACGAAGAGGCGACTCGTAAAGAGCGGACTCGAATTGCCGGGGAACTCGACACTCTCCTGCAGACATTCTTGAGTGCCTCGATGCAACTGGGCGTGGCAGCGGACAGCCTGCCTTCCGATTCACCGGTCAAGCCACGATTAGATCGAATTCTTCAGATAATGGACGAAGGGACAAAAGTGGGCCTGAAGAGGATTCAGAGTTGGCTGTCCCAACAGCCACCGAAAAGAAAACTAGAGAGCCGACTTTATCTCTCCGGGGAGGTGACAGCTCAAGAAAAGAAAATCATCGAAGCAGCTCTGCGAGAGTGCCTTGGACGGGTGTTCGGACCGTCCGGTGCCGCAGCGAAGCTAGGGATTGCGCAGGCTACCCTGGAATCGAAGATTCGGTCGCTCAAAATCAACAAGAAGCGCTTCAAGGCTTAGCGGGAAATTCGGGCGCCCCGTCTCCTACAAATTACTCTTAAACTTGGGCAACGTCGGTCACTGCGGCAGGTTGAGTTTCTTCAAGAGCGCGGCAAATCGCGGGTCTTTGTGCAAGCTCTTCAGTAGGGGCTCCACTTTCGTTGCGATTAGACCGTCGTCACGCTGGGCATAAGCTTGGTCCAGCCACTCGAACGCTTCGTCGGACTGGTTCCGGAAAGCATAAACCTCGGCGATCTGGTACGCACCAGCTTCATGGTATTTCGCAATTAGCTCCCTCAATGCGGCGTCCGACTCTTTTTTCCGACCAAGCGCGTAGTACGCAATTGCATGCAGAAACATACGAATGGGGTCATAGCGTACTAGCTCGATTTCAGGCAAAGCATCGTGAGGCCGGCCCTGCATCACACAGATTTGGCCTAACACCGCATGGGCGGCCACAACATCGGGGTTCAGTTCGAGCGCCTTCTTGGAATCCGCTGTGGCTTCGTCTAGCTGCCCCATGAAAAACTTGGTCTCTGCAAGGGACTCCCAACTATCTGCATTGAGCGGATCCAAATCAACGGCTCGGCGATTCAATTGAAGAGCTTCGGCAAAGCGTTCGAGCACGGCTGCCGAGCCAGAGGCAGTCCTAACAACCTCGGGATTTCCGGGATCGAGAACAACCGCTCGCTGGAAGGAAGCATCCGCTCCAGCCCAATCGAAGTCGACCTGTTGCTTAATCCGTCCCATTTGAGTGTGGGCCTGTGCCAGCTTCGGGTTCAGCGCTAAGGCTCGTACAACTGCTTCACGGGCAAGCCGGTAACCCTCTTCCCTAGGAATAAGACCTGTGACGGCTTGCCACTTGCGAGCCCGAGAGAGCCCAACCCAAGCAAGCGCATAGCTGGGATCAAGCTGAGTCGCCCGTTCGAAATACTTTGCAGCCATTTCCGTATCTTTGTCTGTGTCCCGTTCAAAGTAGTAGTACCCCTGCAAGTAGGCATCAAAGGCTTCCGGACTGATCGGGTGCGACTGGGTCAACTCTGCTTGCTGTTGGGAAGTCAAACGTAGCCGGATCTGCTGCGCAACAGCCTTGGCTACATCGTCTTCGATATTAAGAACGTCGTTCACCGGATAGTCGTAATCCTGGGACCACAGGTGAGTTTGGTCCTTCACCTGAATCAGCTGAGCGGTAAGGCGTATGTGATTCCCGCTTTCGCGGAGACTGTTTTCCAGCACATATTGCACAGAAAGATCGCGTCCAATCTGGTCCAGGCGTTCGTCCTTGTGTTTGTATGCCATGACGGACGTTCGCGCGATCACACCCAACTGTTCCGGGTTAAGCCGGCCTAACTGTGAAATCGTTTCCTCGGTCAGGCCGTCAGCAAGATATTCCTTGCTGGGATCGCCGGTGAGATTCTCAAACGGCAGTACGGCGAGCATTATTTTTTGCGGCCTTGGCGGCGTCATTCCACCAAAGTGCCACCAGGACGTGTAGGCGACTCCCGCGAAAATGACAGCCAACGCGGCTACGGCCGTCCAGGTCAGAAGGCGGCGACGCGCCGGCGGCACCTGCTTCCGGGCGCGCGCCAGATCCGCGCGCATCTCGGCGGCTGATTGGTAGCGGCGCTCGCGGTCCTTTTCCAGGGCCTTGCTGATGACCGCATCCAGAGCGGAAGAGACATTGGGATTTGCGTCGTGTGCGGGAGCGGGCGTCTGATGGAGAATTGCATCATGAATCTCCGCTACCGTTTCGCCCTCGAACGCGCGGCGGCCGGCCGCCATCTCGTACAGCACCATGCCAAAGGAAAACAGGTCGGTTCGGGCATCCAACTTTTCCTTGCGCACCTGCTCCGGCGACATGTAACTGGCGGTGCCCGCCGTAATCCCGTGCCGCGTCAGGCTTGCATCGATCTTTGCGTGTTCGCGGACACTCTCCGCACTCGGCCGATCATGGTCGTTCTTTGATGATGCCTCAATCGAATCATTTCCGGCGTTTTCTTCGCTTGCCACCAGTTTCGCCAGTCCGAAGTCGAGGATCTTCACTTGGCCCCGGTTTGTGAGATAGATATTCGCCGGCTTGATGTCCCGATGTATCACACCTCTTTGGTGCGCGGCCTCCAGACCGTTACAGATTTGAATGGCGATATCCAGCAGCTGATTGAGCGCGATCGGACCTGGTTCGATTTTCTCCAAGTACTGTTGCAGCGTATCCCCTTCGAGCAATTCCATAACGATGAAGGGTTGTCCGCTGTCCTCTTCAATCTCATAAATCGTGCATATGTTCGCATGATTCAAAGCTGAAGCGGTTTGCGCCTCGCGTTCAAAACGTAGTAGGGCGAGCGAATCGTCGCTGAGTTCTTCGGGAAGGAACTTGAGAGCGACGCGTCGACCTAGTTTCAAATCCTCGGCTTTATACACCATTCCCATACCGCCACCGCCGATGACCTCGAGCACGCGATAGTGCGAAACTTTCCTGCCGATAAAGCCGCTGTCCTGGGCCGGTGAGTGAATCGCTGAGGCCGCAGGCTGGACGTCGGGATTGGGGGCAGTCGTTTTCACTCCACTGGCAAGCCACTCCGTATCGACCAAGAGGCGGTAACCGCGTCGCGCGAGTGTTTCGATATATCGGGGACTATCGGCGGAGTCGCCAAGCGCTCGCCGGAGAACACCCATGGCAACATTGATGCTGTGCCCAAAATCGACGATGGTGTCGTTAGGCCAAAGCTTATCTTTGATTTCATCCCGGGTTACGATCTTGCCTTCACGCTCGATCAGGATTCGCAGAATCTGGAATGGCTGTTCTCGAAGGAGAACCCTCTGGGAACCGTCCGTCGCGTCCGCTGGGTACAGCTCGCCCGTGCGCACATTCAGTTCAAACTGTCCAAATCGGACACGGTCGGGGGGCAAATGCTTGCCGACTTGTGGGAAAACGGGCGGCACCCTACTCATGGGGTTGATTGTGCAACAGCGGGGATGCACGGACAACACCAACTGGAGGTATCTTAGGCCGATCTACATCGGGGTACCTGAAACTACAACTTTTGAGGAGATCGAGAAACGTCCCTTAAAGTGTCAGAAGCTGCGATGTGCTTTCTGGGGAAGGGCCGGCCACTGAGTGCGCGCCCGGTCCGGTCATTGCCAACGTAACGCCAGGGGTCGCTGACATAATGACAATAAGGATAGGACATTTTTCCTTCTCGATGCTGGGTCGGTAGGCAACAAAGCTCTGTATATCATACAGTTACACCGTTTGACCGGAAAATGACCGCCAGTGGATGGCTCCCGAAGGAACATGCAACATCATAAACGTCGCCGCCTAGGCGGCCAGTACGACAAGGGGGCTTGGATTCATGGCTACACAAACGGTAGCTTTCCCTGAGGATCATCAGGATACAGGGGACTTCGAGGTGATTCGCCAGAGTTTTAACGCACATGACAGGTCGGGCGGACCGCAACGACGCAACAAGCTCCGGACAAACCATTCACCGAGTCAACTTGTCCACAATTGTGTCCACGACTCCGAAAGGATCATAGGCATTCGAGCCGCCATGAAGATAGTTTTGGATTTCATCCGGACGGCCAAGCTCGGGGATTTGACACCCGCGTTCTGGGATGGGGCGGAGCATCTTGAAAAAAGGGCAGCGCTAGAATCCGCAGTTGGGGAATTAGATCTCTTAAGGGAACAGCTCTACAGGGAGAACCTGGCTCTACGCGACGAAGTGGATCGGGTCTCCATGTTTGAAGAGATTGTGGGAACGTCGCCGGCGTTGCAGGCTGCGCTTTCGCTGGCGATCAAGGTAGCTGCTACAGACTCGACCGTTCTGATCACCGGCGAAACGGGAACAGGCAAAGAGCTTGTTGCGCGGGCCATCCACCGAGGGTCAGATCGCAGCTCGCGCGCATTCGTTAGCGTGAACTGCGCGGCAATTCCCCGTGATCTTATCGCTTCTGAGCTGTTCGGCCATGAGAAGGGCGCCTTTACGGGCGCGACTCAGCAGCGCCTGGGTCGGTTTGAGCTGGCAAATGGAGGCACGATCTTCCTCGACGAAGTCGGAGAGCTTCCAGTTGAGACTCAGATCGCACTCCTGCGTGTTTTGCAGGAGCATGAGTTTGAGCGTGTCGGCGGCACTGGTCGAATCCCCAGCGACGTCCGAGTGATCGCGGCCACGAACCGTGACTTGCAGGCCGCCATCAGCGCTGGGTCTTTTCGTAACGATTTGTTTTACCGCCTGCATGTCTTCCCGATTGAGGTACCTTCTCTTCGAGAACGAAAAGAGGACATTCCCCTGCTGGTGGAATACTTCATCGATCGCTACGCGCGAAAAGCGGGTAAGAATATAAGGCGTGTCGCCAAGAAGACACTCGAACTACTTCAGTCATATCCTTGGCCTGGAAACATACGCGAATTACAGAACGTCATCGAGCGTTCAGTAATCCTTTGCGACTCGGAAACTTTTTCGATCGACGAAAGCTGGTTACCTTTGCAGCTTTCGGCAACAGAATCGAAGCCCGACATTGAGCTCCCTCGAAGACTCGAAGCGGAAGAGAAGAACATCATTGAGGAGGCTCTAAAAGCAAGTCAGGGCCGCGTATACGGACCCGAAGGAGCGGCCGCCAAGTTAGGCATACCGCGGTCCACGCTGGAATCGAGGATTCGGTCACTAAAAATCAACAAGAGTCGCTTCAGGAATTAGTCAGGGAACTTAGGAACTCCGCTGTTCAGACTTTCACCGGCCGGCTAAATTCCGCGGCCGCTTTGTTCAATGAGCTTGGCCACAAGTCCGGTCCAACCGGTCTGATGGCTCGCTCCTATGCCGGCCCCGTTGTCGCCATGAAAGTATTCGTGGAAATGAATGTAGTCTCGCCAGTGTGGATCGTTTTGAAATTTGGCGATCCCACCGTAAACGGGTCGATTTCCGTCGGCCGAGCGCAGAAAAATTCGCGTCAGTCGCCGTGAAATCTCCGCAGCCACCTCCCAAAGAGAAGCCTGGCGCCCAGACCCCGTCGGCAGCTCAAACTTGAGGTTCTCGCCATAGAAGTGGTGAAATTTCTGAAGCGCTTCGATCAGCAGAAAATTGATCGGAAACCACACAGGTCCCCGCCAATTCGAATTTCCACCGAAGATCCCAGAGCTTGACTCCGCCGGTTCATAGTCGACGCGATGCTCGATGCCATTCACATGCAACACATAGGGATGGTTTTTGTGGAACCTTGAGATCGCGCGAATGCCATGGGGCGAGAGAAATTCGGATTCATCCAAAAAGTAGCGCAGCACCCGTTCCAGCTGACCGCGGTTCACAAGGGAGAGGAGACGACGCATCCGTTTACCGGGCGTTGAGGATGTCTCAATGTGTTCCTGCAAATCGGGGTGATTGTCGATAAACCACTGCATGCGGCGTTTGAAGCCTGGGAGACGGTCGACAATGTCTTCTTCGAGAGTTTGCACTGCAAGAAGTGGAATCAACCCAACCAAGGAGCGCACCTTGAGATAGTGGTGCTCGCCGTTCGGAAGATGAAGAACGTCATAGTAAAAGCCATCCTGGTCGTCCCAGAGTTCAATACCCTTGCCGCCGCGGTTGTTCATGGCGTGGGCGATGTGGACAAAGTGTTCCAAGAACTTGCTGGCGACGTTTTCATAGGCGGGATTCTCGCGGGCAAGCTCAAGAGCAATTGCAAGCATGTTCAGGCAATACATGCCCATCCAACTCGTTCCGTCGGATTGCTCCAAGCGTCCGCCCGTGGGTAACGGGGCTGATCGATCAAACACGCCGATGTTGTCGAGCCCCAGGAAGCCGCCCTCGAAGACATCCATTCCTTCCGGGTCTTTGCGGTTCACCCACCAGGTGAAGTTGAGCAAAAGTTTGTGAAAGGCGCTTTCGAGGAACGCGCGATCTGTAATACCGCGAACGCGTTTCTCGATCTTGTATACGCGCCATGCTGCCCAGGCATGCACGGGAGGATTCACGTCGCCAAACGCCCATTCGTAAGCCGGTAGCTGGCCATTTGGGTGCATGTACCATTCGCGAAGAAGCAAAGTGAGCTGCTCCTTTGCGAAATCGGGGTCAATCTGGGCCAACGGAACGCAATGGAACGCGAGATCCCACGCGGCGTACCACGGATACTCCCACTTGTCGGGCATCGAGACGACGTCGGCGTTGTATAGGTTCGACCATTCGTGGTTTCGGCCCAACTTGCGGCTTTCCGGAGGCGGCAGACCGGCTGGATCGCCCTCAAGCCAGGTACGCACGTCAAAGTGATAGAACTGTTTCGACCACAGCAATCCCGCGAAGGCCTGGCGCTGGACGTTCTTTGCGTCTTCCGAAAGGCCCTTGGGAGCGCGCTTGGCGTAAAACTCGTCGGCTTCTGCGCGGCGCAAGGAGAAGATGGTGTCAAAGGTATTGCACCCGAGCAATTCTGTTTGTGGAGGAGTAGTCGTGACGAGCCGGGGTGCAGACAGATGAAGGACCTTGGGCTCCTGATCGGTCAGGCGCAATCGCAGCGTTGTCGCAGCCCCGGGCGAGAGGCGCAGACGGTACAGGGCAGAAGCTTTGGTTCCGGTCTTGTCTGGATTAACGGCCGCACGATTCCCGTGCACGATGTAGTCGTTGATACCGTCTTTGACGTAAAACGTGCGGTTCTGACTGCCGAACAACTTCCTGGCGTTGGTCTCATTCTCGGTGAAGAGAAGTTCGGGTTCGCCTTCGCAGAGGAGCCAGCGCTTTCCGTAGGTTTTGTGTTCGACCTCGATCACTCCTGATCCTGGAATGCCGTATTCCTTGGGAATGCTGAGTTCCTGAACGGCGCGCAAACGGGGGCGATAGTCATCGCGACCCCAGGACCACGTATTGCGGAACCATATGGTTGGCAGAATCGACAGGTCTGCTTCGGCGGGACCGCGATTGGTTACGGTGATCTTGATCAGGATGTCTTCCGCACTGCCCTTCGCATACTCGGCAAAGATGTCGAAATACCGATTTTCATCGAAGACGCCCGTGTCGAGCAGTTCATATTCGAAATCCTTTCGGTCCCTGCGGCGATTCTCTTCGACGAGTCGAGAGTACGGGAACTCCCCCTGAGGGTACTTGTACAGAGTTTTCATGTAGGAGTGAGTGGGAGCTGAATCCAAATAGAAGTAATACTCTTTGACGTCCTCACCGTGATTGCCTTCATTTCCGGTAAGTCCGAAGAGACGCTCTTTGAGGATCGGATCACGGCCATTCCATACTGCCAAGGCAAAGCACACAAGCTGATGACGGTCGGAAATGCCCATAATTCCGTCCTCGCCCCAGCGATAGGTGCGCGATCGCGCATGATCATGGGGAAAGAACTCCCAGGCGGTTCCGTTCGGACTGTAGTCTTCACGGACCGTGCCCCATTGACGCTCGGAAAGGTAAGGTCCCCAACGCTTCCAATGGATCTTCCTCTTGCGCGATTCGTCGAGACGTTGTTCTTCAGCGTTCAAGGTCTGTCACCGTCTGGTGTGAAGATGTGGACGTTCCTGCATGCGCGGAAGGGAGAAGATTCGGCAAATTAGTCCTGGCTCTGCACGAGCGGGAGCTGCGACGTGAGTTGCAGGTCGATCATCATGCTGATGCGACGGTCGAGTTGAAAGAAGGTGGCGGCTTTCTTCCCAGGCAGCACAGTCCGCACGATCGGGACATATTTCTGGCGGAGAGCGGAGACGGCAATATCCGTATCCAGCCACCGCCGAATGAGACTGTCGGCCTGCTGATCGGTGAGCGACCCGTAGCCATCGGCGTACTCTTTGATCAGGGCGGTTCTGGTGTCGTTGATCTTTCCGAATTCCGCTGAATATTGTTCATAGACTGGCCAGAACTTGGTGGCTTCGGCATCTGTGAGGGTCAAATTCGAAGCAATCAGCTGTTTCTTGATCGAGCGAATGTCCTTCCGCAGGAGCGCCATCTGCTGGTCCGAAAACGACTCAACACCGCTGCCCGCTGCGCTCGCCGATTGCGGAGCTGTATCTTGTGCAACAACTCTTGGAATTCCGAATACAGCTGTCCCAATGAAAGCGAGCATGGCAAACGTAGTTTTCTTCAAAGTGTCTCCTTTTTTTCGGCATCGATTAGCTAGTCAGATGACACAACCTGCGGAAAAGTTCCGGTGATTGCGGACTAGCTAAGGTGATTAAGCAACCGGCTTGCCAACGGAATCACGATGTCCATGCTGTAAGGCATTGACAGGACAAGGACATAAAGGAGGGGGAGGGCTATCCAACTGTCTACGGAAGCGAGGTAGTCATACGCTTAGCGCTTTCGCCAGGCGATTGACACCGGTGGCAGACGATCGACACCGGGTTCCGTGAGATCGTTGTCATCTGCGTTTCGTGTAAGGCGCAGAAACCACGAAGTGCCTTTTGCACAAGCGGTTCGCTGGCGTCTTTTTCTTCCCTGATGCGAGTCAAAAAAAATCCTCGAATGGAAGCCGGAATGCACGGAAGTCCTGCGAAAGATGTTTGGAGGGTGCTAGAGACTCGCGTGAGTCCAGGCATCAGCGGGTTGTAAAGATGTCCACAGGCGCTACCCATGCAGAAGCTCTTCCCATTGCGGCGTTCCCCCCAGGACTCGACGCGCATTGGGAAACGGTAAATCGAACAGTTTGGAACGAACGCGAGAACACCAGTGAAGAATGTGAGTTGGTTTACGAGATCAGCTGGATTTCGGAACTCGGTACCTGGCGGCGTTTTCTGCGTTCGCAAAGAAAACTGGAAGGCTGAAAACAGCGCTTAGCAGGTTTTTGTTAAGGGGATGGACCGGGCCTTGAGCTCGGGAGCGTATCCTTAATTAAATTATGTGGGGGTTGGGGGACGACCCGACACTCGTTATGGGTAGCCTCCACTTGGGCTAACTATTTAACTTCGCCAGCAGAAGAAATTCCCGAAAAATATTGATCGAGACCATTAACGAGCTCACGCAATCCTCCCTGAACGTCTCGGTCCATCGCGGCGACGACGCCCGAGATGTCCTTTCGGTTCACCGGCTCATCATGAGAAAAGTAGCGGGTCCAGACCGTTGTTCCAGTGCGGGTGTCGCGCAGTTCGAACTCGAGCGTCACGCGTACCACGACTGAGTTGCCCTCAATTTCACGAAAATCGTACAACCGTCCGCCGAGGAGATAGTCGCCGCGTACGTCGCTACCCAGGGAGTACACATTTCGGTAGCGCCCCGAGAGGCGAAGCTCCCGCGAAAGGACGTCGCGGATCATTTCTGCCGGTGGTTCGGCCCAGCGCTGGTATTGGTACGTTCCCATGGCTTGCACTTCGGAGGTGTAGACGATCTGGTCTTCCCGATAGAGATGGGAGGCTTTGATCGGGCCGACGAGGAGAGTAACAGGGAAGGGAGCCGGATGGCTTCCCTGGCCGGTGTCAGACGGAACGGTGATCTGATAGAACTTGTTCGGCCGGGCAGCGCCACACCCAGCGAGGACTCCAAGGGACAAGGTGAGGGCGAAAAGCAGGAACGTATTCTTCATGGTTGTTCTCCGGGTTTGTGTTCGCGAGGATTGGTTGCGCGGATGAGCGTATACGGACGAGTTTTGATGGTTTCGGTGAATTCCTTCAGGTTTTCCGTGACACGACGCAGGTTGTCGAGAATTTGGTCGATGTTCTCTGAGTTGACGTCGAGTGTTTGATCGAGCCGCGCGGTGACGTCATTCATGTTCGTGACGGTGCGCCGTAGCTCAACGACTGCCTGGCGAACATCCGGCCTGTTTTCACCGACAACGGCGTCGATGTGATTCAAGGCCAGGTTCGCTTCCTCTGAGGTCTTGCGGAGATTCTCCAGTAGCGGCGAGAGTTTGACGCTGGCGGCACTCACGTTTTGAAGGGTCGCCTTCACCTGTGGGCGATTTTCTTCAATCATGCCGCGAGTGCTCGAAAGAGTCGCAGCCACATTTGCGCGATTCTGTGCGTTCAAAAGGTCGTTCACACGCGAAATGGTCTCCTTGACCTCGGAAGCACGGTCATTCAAGTTGTGAAGCAGGTCTTGGGCCTGGGGAGCAAGATCGTTGATTTGCGTCGTGAGGGCGTTGAAGTCGACATACTTTTGCGAGGGAAGTACAGCGCCGCTGGCAGCTCTCGGTGCCTGTGTGCTGCCCGGAAGGATTTCAAGGTGATTGTCCCCCAGGGGGCTCATGCTCATGATCTTGACGCTGCTGTCGATTTTGACGGGAAGGTCGGATTGGACGCTGAAGACGATATCCAGTTGCGTGGGATTGCGTGGGTCGATACGCAAGGTGTCGACACGGCCCACTTTTGGTCCTCCGGCATAGCGCACAGTGGCACCCGGCTCGAGGCCTCCTGCAAACGCAAAATACGAATGAAACTTTGTGGTGGATTGGCCAAAGGCTCCGCTCATCGCAAATACCGTGAAAAAGAGCACGGCCACGGCGATGAGCACGAATAAGCCTACGAGGGCCTGCTCGCTTTTGGGTTGCATCTCTATCCTCGCTTTCCTGAAGCCCTGCGCGAATGGGGGAGATCCGCCGTAAGCATCTGCAGGTAATCCATTTCTCCCGCAATTTCGGGCTCCGGAATACGATCCAGAAATTGCCGGACGCGCGGCTGGGTACTGGAGCGCATCTCTTCGGTCGCGCCGATGGCCACGATTTTGCCCTTGTCAATCAAGAGCATGCGGTCGGCAATCAAGAAGGCGCTTGCCAGTTCGTGCGTCACCACGATGATGGTCATGCTGAAGGCGCGCTTGAGTTCCAGGATCAACTGATCAATTCCCGCAGCGATGATGGGATCCAGCCCGGCCGAGGGCTCGTCGAAAAAAAGGATTTCCGGGTCCATGGCCAGCGCACGGGCAACCGCGGCGCGCTTCTTCATGCCGCCACTGAGCTGTGACGGTGTGTAGTATTCAAATCCCTCGAGACCGACCTGCTCCAGTTTGAGCCGGAGCATGATTTCAATCGTCGAGTCTTCGAGCTGCGTGTGTTCTCGAAGCGGAAGGGCTACGTTTTCGCCTACGGTCATGGACCCGAAGAGGGCGCCGCCTTGAAAGGACATGCCGATCTTTGTTCGAATCTCGTCCATTTCCACGTCTGACGCTTTCGCGATGTTTCGTCCCTTAATCCAAATTTCTCCAGCACTGGGTTTCTCGAGGCCCACGAGGGTGCGAAGAAGCGTGCTTTTCCCGGAGCCGGAACCTCCGAGGATGACCAGGGTTTCGCCCCGGGGAACATCGAAGCTAATGCCGTGAAGAATCTCTCGTTCTCCATAACTCACGCGGAGATTGCGCACGGGAATCGCGGTTTCAATGCGGGCATCGGGAGGTGTTTGGTTCGATGTCATGGATTCCTCGGCCTGAATCAGCGGTCCCCTGCAAAAAAGAACAGCGCGGTAAAAAACAGGTCCACCAGGACCACCAGGAAAATCGACATGACCACGGCCCGCGTCGTCGACCGGCCGACCTGTTCCGCTCCCGCTCCCGTCGACAATCCTTCGAAACATCCGACGGCTGTGATGGTGATTCCGAACATCACACTCTTCACGAGTCCCGTGGTGATATCCCGCAAGAGGAGAGAGTCGATCGAAGCGTGCACATAGCGAGCAAACGTGAAATCCGCCTGAGCGACCCCGAACAAGGAGCCTCCGAGAATGCCCATGGTGTTGGCCCAGATGGTCAGGCAGGGCAGCATCACCACCATGGCCAGGAACTTGGGAGCGATGAGAAAACGGATGGGGCTGATGGCCATGGTTTCGAGCGCATCGATTTCCTCGCTCACTTTCATGGTTCCAATTTCGGCGGCGAAGGCCGAACCAGAGCGTCCAATCACCACGATGGCGGTAATCAACGGCCCGAGCTCCCGGGACATGGAGACGGCAACTGCCGTAGCGACGGCGCTGATCGCGCCGAATCTGCGAAGCTCATAGGCCGCCTGAAGCGCGAGGATGAGGCCGATGAAAAAAGTAATCAGGGAAAGAATCGGCAGGGCGCGGACGCCTACATCCATGGCTTGTGAGGTCACGCGTTCGACGCGCAGGGGCTTTCCTTGAAAGGGAGCGACCAGAGTGAAATAAGCCGCGCGTGTTCCGAGTAGGGCGAGAGAGCCGACATAGCTGAGGCTGTTGAGCGTAGTGCCGGCGATTTGATCGAGGATTTCCATATCAGGAAGCCAACGCCTCCTGTTCGTTCTCATAGACTTCAAAGACCCTGAGGAGGCGGGAGAGCTGCAGAACTTCGCGGGCCGACGTGCTCAGCTCGACCAAGATGAAGCGGGAACCGAGATCGCGAGCCGCCTTCAGTCCCTCGACAAGGGAGGCGACACCGGAGCTGTCGATGTAACGGACTTGGCTGAGATTCACGACGACACGAGCCGTGCGGCTTTCCCGTATCTCGCGCAACACCGAGTCGCGAACATCACGGGAGTTTGCAATATCGATGTCTCCTGAGAGGTCAAAGATCGTTGTTTTGTCGTGGCGTCGAGCCGAAATGCGCACCGAGTGTTCTCCCTCAGTTGTTGGGCGTTGCCAGATACTTCACCAGTCGGAGACGGCTTTCTCCCTTTGGCGGGCATGCACCTCTCCTTGGCCATGAAATTCAATCGTTGTCAGCGAACGTGAACCACCATGAGGGAAATGTCATCGGTCGGAGGCCCCGTGGCGCCAGGCAGCTACGCCATCGAGAATGGCCTGTTTCGTTTCCTGGGCAGGCAGGGAGCACGATTGACGGACAATTTCCTGAACGCCTGGGATGCCCAGCATTTCTCCCCTAGAATCAAACGCTTCGGTAATCCCGTCGGTATAAAGGACGATCCGATCATCGGGCTCGATCTGGACCTCCAGACTGGTTGTGACATTGACGGCCTCGGGCAGTGCGCCGAGAATCATGCTGCGGGATTCGATCAGAATGGGCTCTTGGCCACGGCGTGCGAGCATTGCCGGTGGGTGGCCGGCCCCGGCAAAAACCATGCTGCGCCGATGCGGATCGATCCGAGCTGCTGCGACGGTCACAAACATTCCTGACCCGGGGATGTCTTCGATGAGAAAGCGGTTCAGCTTCCCGAACATATCGGTGAAGGGTTCCCCACTGCGCAGATGTGCCGTGGTCTCCGAGTAAATTCGATTCGCGACGAGCGCCGCACCGATACCGTGACCAGAAACATCACAAACGAGCAAGCTGAGTTGGTTTTGGTCGGTCGTGTTCAAAAGAGCGAAGTCCCCTCCGATCGAGTGCACGGGATGATAGAAGACATCGACGCTCAGGGCGTCCGAGACCATGGATCGCGGCGTAAGGCTTTTCTGGACCCGGGCTGCGAGCCGCAGGTCTTCTTCGATCTCCGACTGGCGCGCCTGGAGCTTCTCGTTGGCAGAGCGGAGTTCTTCCTCGGCGCGAAACTGTTCTGAGATGTCGGTGAATGTGACGATCCCAAATCGGCTGCCGGAATTTTGGAACGTGCGGGAGCTGATGATCACGGGCATACGGCCGCCGCCGTTTCGAGGGAGGAAAAAGACATAGCGGTTGTGCCCGGCTCGGAACGCAACGGCTATCTGCTCCTTCAAGAAATCCCGTTCTTGCGAAGAATAGAAACGTGAAGGGTCAAATTTGCCAAGCTCTTGTCGGCCAATTCCGGTCATTTCGAGAAAGCGGGAATTCGCAAAGAGCATTCGATGATGTTCATCTGCGATGATGACTCCTTCATTCAGAACCTCCAGTACGGTCTCCATCTGTGTGAGCCATTGGGGCTTTTCCATGTCGATCAAGTTCTGGGGTACGGTCATTTGGCGCCTTGGGAAGAAGGGACGGATTGGATCGGTTCGGTCATGAAAACGCTCTTTCGTTGGGGAAGATCTCGGTTAGGGTTGCCGGGAAAGTTTGAATCTCATCGTTTACCGGAAAACGTGAGGAATGTGTCGCCTTGTTGCGGACAGAAGCGACTAAGGAACGAGTGGCCTGTTTGATCAAATGGTGCCGGGCCCGGAAGAGGCGCGCTTTGAATGTTGTGGGCTTGACTCCCAATTGGGCGGCAGCTTCCACGCACGACAATTCCTTGTCGTAGGTCAACGTAAACGCCTCTCGGAGCATGGGACTCATTTTCTGGACGAGCGCATGAAAAAACTGAGCCCGTTGTTCTTGGACGTAGACCGTTTCCGGGTCGGGTTCGGATGCCGGAATCCTCTCGATCCACGAAGTGTCTTCGCTTGCGGTGGATTCCGGAACGGAGTCGAGCCGGGAGCTTTTCCGTTTTCGCCGGATCATTAGTGCGGCGTTGAACACGATGCGCGTGAACCAGGTCGTAAATGCGGAGCGGCCTTCAAACGTGCGCAGGTGACGATGCGCGGAGAGAAACGCATCCTGAACGGCGTCCTCGGCGTCTTCCCGGTTCCTCAAAATCGAATAGGCCTGCCGGAGGAATTTCGGACGCGAAGTCAAAAACATCTCGTGGACTGCTTCCCAATCATCGTTGTTCGATTCGGGTTGGCCTTGACTGCTTGGCCGGCTGTTTGCTCCGTACTTTGCTGGCCGCGCCTTTTGGGCGCCAGAAAAATGGGAATAACCATCCGTCGGTCTGCCGCAGGTGCGGCCACTTCCGTTCGCGGATGGATGTCGATTGCTCAATGGCCAGCCCCCTTTCGGTCTTGATTCGGTAGTGCATCTGCGTCTCCAAAGCGGTGTTCGCTTGGAGGATCAGCAAGACCCCTTGTTTTCAATGGGAAAGAGATGGGCTGGCAGGTAATACGAAGAAGAAGACTCCCGTTGCCGTGCGCTCATGGCAAGGTTTTGACTGTAACGTCTAGAGGTCGACAAGCAATTCACTTGCAATGCAGCAATCCGTCTTGATTTCGACGGAGCTGAAGCGATCTGTCCCGGAGGATAGAGAAGAGGATTCCAAGCCGGCCTGAGCTCATGGCAAGCGCTTGACGGTAACGTCTAGGCCATGACATCCGGACCGTCCTGTTTCAGGGGGCTGGCAGCAACTTGTCGCCATGTGCCCTTACCTCAGTAACATGCCGTAAGCACCGTTCCGTTCCAAGTGGCAAGCACGTTGCAATGGAGGTGGCGGATTCCGTTAGGAGCAATCTTGCGGATAGGGTTTGGGTCGGACCAAAACGGATTCGAATGCAAGGAACGTCTGCGAGCCAGATTTGCCGCACAGGGGCACGAGGCTGAAGACGTCTCGGCGAGAGATCCCAGTCGAAGCGACTACTGGTGTGTTACGGAGGAACTTGCGTCCGCTCTTTATGCAGGGCGCTTCGATCGAGGTGTTCTGGTATGCGCGAGCGCCATTGGAGCTTCGGTCGCGGCGAACAAGCACCCTGGAGTACGGGCCGCTTTGTGTCATGACGTGGACTCCGCGTGCCACGGCGTTGAGGACGACGATATGAATCTTCTCGTGATGGGATCACGGGTCGTAACCGAGAATCTGGCGTGGCAGTTGGCGGATGCCTTTATCCAGGCCTCCTATGTTCCAAAGGAGCAGGAACGGGGAATTCCACCTCGGCGCCTGGCCCGCGTCATTGAGCACGTGCGGAAAAATCTCGACAAGCCGTTGGCGGTGAGTGTCCTGTCCCGAGTTGCGGAGCTGAGCCAATCGCATTTTTCAAAGCTGTTCAAGCTGAGCACCGGGCTGGCGCCGCATCAGTTCGTTCTGCAGGAGCGAATCAATCGTTCCAAAGAACTTCTCCGTCAAGGCGACGCAAAGATTGTTGACATCGCGCTTGGAGTCGGATTCGAGAACCAGGCGCATTTCACGACGGTGTTTGGAAATCTCGTAGGCATGACGCCCCGCCAATTTCAGCGTTCGTCGGGCTCGGAAGCCAGTGAGATGTATCGTCCACAGCTTTCCGTTGCGGAGAGTTGGTAACGGCAAGAGCACGCGCGTTTGCGCAGTTGGGCGTGAATCCAGGATCGGGCACGTGGAGAATGCCATGAGATGCAGGGAAGAAACACTGCGCGAGATCGAGAGCAAGCTCCAGGCATGACGACGGAGCAGGCTAAAGTTGTCGCAGGACTTCGAAACGGGAAACAGAAACTCGAAAGAATACGGTGCGGCATGACGATACAGTGGGCGCGTGAGACGGAAGCACCGAGAACGGATTTGAAAGTGCGGTATCAACAATTCAGCGGATGTTTTAGAAGGCAGGGAGCGTGATGTCAACGACTCAGGCGGTTTTGGATCTCGACCAGCTTTGTGTGAACACCATGAGGACGCTGGCCATCGATGCGATCCAGCAAGCAAATTCCGGACACCCGGGGACGCCCATGGGCATGTCCCCGACCGTGTATTGCCTTTGGCAGAGACTGCTGAGGTTTGATCCACAAGATCCCATCTGGATGAATCGCGATCGCTTCGTGCTTTCGGCCGGGCACGCGTCGACTTTGCTCTATACCGTCTTGCATCTTGCGAAAGTGAAAGCGGTCGATCCGGAATATGAAATTCTGGGAAGGCCATCAGTCATACTGGACGACATCAAGTCGTTTCGCCAATTCGGAAGCCGCTGCGCAGGGCATCCGGAATACCGCTGGACATCAGGCGTCGAGACAACGACGGGTCCACTGGGACAGGGTGTCGCCACAAGTGTGGGCATGGCCATTGCCGGGAAGTGGTTTGCGGCACGATACAACCGGCCAGGCTTTGAACTGTTCGGGTATCGGATTTACGCACTGTGCGGTGACGGGTGCATGATGGAGGGCATTTCGAGCGAAGCGGCTTCTCTGGCAGGGCACCTCAAGCTCGACAACCTCTGCTGGATCTACGACAACAATCACATCACTATCGAAGGCAAAACCGATATCGCGTTCACCGAAGATGTGGCAGGGCGTTTTCTGGCGTATGGCTGGAACGTGCTGCGCGTGGGCGATGCGAACGATCTCGACCGCATCGAGAACGCCCTCAAGACCGCGGCGGGCACTTCGGGCAGGCCGTCAATCGTGATCGTGGACAGTCATATTGGTTACGGTTCGCCACACCGGCAAGATACCAGCGCTGCACACGGCGAGCCGCTCGGTGAAGAAGAGATCAGGCTCACGAAGCAGGCGTACGGCTGGCCACCTGACGCCAAATTTCTGATTCCCGCCGGGGTCTACGAGCATTTCGAGTCGGGAATTGGACAGCGAGGCCGCGAAGCGCGCCAGCTTTGGGAGAAGCAATTCGAGGAGTACCGGAAGCAATACCCGGAACTCTCGGCGGAGCTCGAACAAATTCAAAGGCGCGAGTTGCCGGCGAACTGGTCGAAAGACATTCCCGTCTTTCCCGCGGACGCCAAAGGCGTTTCCGGACGCGACGCGTCTGCCAAGGTGCTGAACGCCATCGCGCCGAATCTTCCCTGGCTCGTTGGAGGGTCGGCCGACCTGACTCCATCCACAAGGACACGGCTGACGTTCCCCAGCGCCGGCGATTTTCAAGCGGCGTCGCCAGCTGGCCGGAATTTGCACTTCGGGATCCGGGAGCACTCCATGGGTGCGGTTCTGAATGGCCTGGCACTGTCCAAGCTCAAGCCCTTCGGATCGGGATTCCTCATTTTCAGTGACTACGGGCGCGGCGCGATCCGGCTGAGCGCCTTGATGGAAATTCCCGTCATCCACATCTTTACGCACGACTCCATTGGCGTAGGCGAAGACGGCCCGACCCATCAACCCATTGAACATCTGATTTCCCTGCGCGCCATCCCGAACCTTGTGGTATTGCGCCCCTGTGATGCGAACGAAGTTGCGGAAGCGTGGAGAGTGATTCTGGCCATGCCACGGCAACCGGTCGCGCTCATTCTGACGCGGCAAGCGTTGCCCACGTTCGACCGGCAGCGGTTTGCCGCAGCCAGTGGCCTCGCGCAGGGTGCCTACGTCCTCGCGGACGCCGCGGGCGGCAAGCCCGATGTGCTGCTCATGGCCACGGGGAGCGAAGTGTCCTTGTGCATGGAAGCGTACGAAGAATTGACGCGCCAAGGAATACGCGCACGAGTGGTGAGCATGCCTTCCTGGGAATTGTTTGAAAGGCAGAGCGAAGAGTACCGGCAATCCGTTTTACCGCCCACCGTCAAAGCGCGTGTTGCCGTGGAGCAGGCCTCCACGTTCGGTTGGTGCCGCTACACGGGCATGGATGGGGCGATGCTCGGAATGAAGACATTTGGAGCGTCGGCGCCATTGAAAGTCTTGCAGAAGGAATTCGGATTCACCACGAGTCATGTCGTGGAAGCTGCCAAGGCGCAGCTCGCAAAGGTGAAATGAATATGCATGTTGCCGTAGCTTCCGATCACGCTGGATTTTGGCTGAAAGAAAAAGTCCTCGAATATCTCGCGGGCTTAGGACACACCGTCGAAGACCTGGGCACCTGCAACACGAACCCGGTCGATTATCCGGACTTTGCGGAAGCGGTGGCGAGCGCAATTCTCAGGGAGCGAGTGGATCGCGCCGTACTGATCTGTGGAAGCGGAGTCGGCGCCTCGGTGGCCGCGAATAAGTTTGCAGGCATTCGCGCCGGTCTGTGCCACGACACGTATTCGGCGCACCAGGGCGTGGAGCACGACCACATGAACGTTCTGGTGCTCGGGGGCCGGGTGATTGGGGAAGAGATGGCGCATGAACTGGTGCGTGCCTTCGTCGACGCCAAGGAGTCTCAGGAAGCGCGCCACCTCCGGCGGCTCGCCAAGATCGATGCCATCGAAACGCGATGCGGCCTGGGGGCCTGGGATTGCTGAACGGATTCTCCGAAACGCCTAGTTGTTGAATTGAGCAAGGAAAGAAAGGGAACGGGCACCATGACAACAGCAGCACTGAGTATTCCAAAAGGCGCGAATCCGTTGCGAGGGCTTTCCGACTTTGGTCAGTCCGTTTGGCTCGACTACATTCGTCGAAGTCTGATCACGAGTGGAGAACTGAAGCGGCTGGTTGCCGAGGACGGCCTGCGGGGCGTGACCTCGAATCCATCCATTTTTGAAAAGGCCATCGCGGGCAGCACGGATTATGAGGCGGTGATCGACAGCGCCGCATCGTCTGGACTCGACGCCAAGGCCCTTTACGAAAAGATCGCCATCAAGGATGTGCAGGACGCGGCTGAAATCCTGTTCCCGGTCTGGGAGCAAAGCCAGTTTCGCGACGGCTACGTCAGTCTCGAGGTCTCGCCGCTGTTGGCGCATGACACGGCGGGGACGGTGCAGGAAGCGAGGCGGCTCTGGAAAACCGTGGACCGTGTGAACCTCATGGTGAAAGTCCCGGCAACGCCCGAAGGAATACCGGCACTTCGTCAGCTGATCAGCGAGGGGATCAACGTCAACATGACGCTGCTTTTTTCATGCGACGTCTACGAGCAGGTTGCCAAGGCGTACATTGAAGGTCTCGCCGCGCGCGCCGCTTCCGGTGGAGATGTCAGCCGGATCGCCAGCGTCGCCAGTTTCTTCGTCAGCCGGATTGATACAGCGATTGACGCACAAATCGAAAGCCAGCTCAAAACGGCGAGCGATCCGGCCCAGCGCGCACGACTCAGCGGGCTGCTCGGGAAAGTCGCCATTGCCAATGCGAAATTGGCCTATCACCGGTTCAATGAGCTGTATGCGGGAGCGGGCTGGCACGTTTTGGCCAGCAAGGGGGGGCAGCCCCAGCGCTTGCTGTGGGCAAGCACGAGCACGAAGAACCCCAACTACAGGGACGTGATTTATGTCGAGGAGCTGATTGGCCCTTCGACGGTGAACACCATTCCGCCGGCGACGTTCAACGCTTTCCGTGAACACGGCAGGCTTCGCGCAAGTCTGACGGAAGACGTCGAAACCGCCGCAGATACTATGGAGTCGCTGGAGCGCGCCGGCATTTCGATGAAGAAGGTAACGGACACCCTTCTCGAAAACGGTCTGCACCAGTTCGTGGACGCTTTCGCGAAGTTGCTCGAAGCGACGGGGTCGCGGAAGAGCACTGGATCCAGGGCGAAGATCAACTCAGTTTCCTACGTGCTGCCGCCAAAACTCACTGCGGCAGTGGACAAGGCGCTTACGGATTGGGAGGAAAACGGAAAAGTACCGCGCCTGTGGCGAACGGATGCCTCGCTTTGGACGGGATCGGATGAGAATCAGTGGCTTGGGTGGCTCGGGATCACCGACGACCAGGTGGCCCACAGTGGCCATCTGACGTCACTTGCCGCCGAAGTGAAAAAAGCGGGATTCAAACACGCCCTGCTGCTGGGAATGGGAGGATCAAGCCTCTGCCCGGAAGTCCTGCGGCTTACCTTCGGCAAGATCGAAGGGTTCCCCGAATTACACGTTCTTGATTCCACCGATCCCGCGCAGATCAAGGCAATCGAGGCGAAGATCGATCTGAAGAGCACCTTGTTCATCGTGTCCAGTAAATCGGGCGGCACGCTCGAACCCAACATCTACAAGCAGTATTTCTTCACACGCGTGAAGGAAGCGGTCGGAGAAAAGGAAGCTGGAAATCGCTTCATCGCCGTCACTGATCCGGGCTCGAAGATGCAGCACGTGGCGGAGAACGATAAGTTCCGACACATTTTCTTCGGGTTGCCGAGCATCGGTGGACGTTACTCCGCGCTGTCCAATTTCGGCATGGTCCCCGCCGCGGTGATGGGGATCGACGTTTTGAAGTTCTTAAACCGCACGGAAGAAATGGTTCACGCCTGCGGGGCGACGGTGCCCGCACAGGAAAATCCTGGCGTGGTATTGGGAACGATTCTCGGAACGCTCGCAAACGAAGGCTGCGACAAGGTGACAATCATTTCCTCTCCAGGCATTTCGGACCTGGGAGCCTGGCTCGAACAGCTTCTGGCCGAGTCGACAGGCAAGAATGGGAAGGGAATCATTCCGGTAGACCGCGAGCGCTTGGGAAAGGCCGAGAAATACGGCAACGACCGCCTATTCGCCTATCTCCGCCTCGAGTCCGCGCCCGATCATGAGCAGGACGCGGCTGTGGACGCCCTTGAGAAAGCAGGTCAGCCTGTGGTGCGCATTGCGGTTGAGGACGCGTACGCAATCGGCGAAGAGTTTTTCCGCTGGGAGATTGCCACGGCTGTGGCCGGATCGATCATCGGCATCAACGCGTTTAACCAGCCGGACGTGGAAGCCAGCAAGATCGAAACCCGGAAACTCACGAGCGAGTACGAAGCGAAGGGGAAGTTGCCCGCCGAGGAGCCATTCTTCGAAGGCGACGGCGTGAAGCTATACGCGGACGCGACCAACGCGCAAGTTCTCAAGAAAGGCAAGACGCTCACCGAAATCCTGAGAACGCATCTTTCCCGGGCTGGCGAAGGAGACTATTTCGCTCTGCTCGGCTACATCACGATGAACGCTGAGAACGAAGCGGCCCTTCAGGAGATTCGGCATAAGGTCCGCGATACCAAGCATCTGGCGACTGTGCTCGGATTTGGGCCGCGGTTTTTGCACTCGACCGGCCAAGCTTACAAGGGTGGCCCCAACAGTGGTGTTTTCCTGCAGATCACATGTGACGATGCCGAGGATCTTCCGGTTCCCGACCAGAAATACACATTCGGCGTAGTGAAGGCGGCGCAAGCGCGCGGGGATTTTGCCGTGCTCGCCGAGCGGGGGAGACGTGCGCTTCGAGTGCACCTCGGGAAAGACGTGAAGGCAGGACTCAAGAGGTTGCAAGCCGCGATGGAGCAGGCACTGGCCTAGAGCGGCGGACAGTCTGAATCTGGAGAAAATGAAGCGAGGGGAGCGACAGCGATGCAACTTGGGATGATTGGATTGGGAAGAATGGGGGCCAACATGGTGCGCCGGCTCGCGAAAGCCGGACACCAATGCGTGGCTTTCGACCGCAACGCAGAGTCCGTGAAGCAAGTTGCGCAGGATGGGGCGACGGCCGCCACTTCACTCGACGAACTGGTGAAGAAGCTCAAACGGCCACGCGCCGTGTGGCTGATGGTTCCGGCGGCAGTGGTGGATTCGACGCTGCAGGAGCTGGTAGCGAAACTGGACGCCGAGGACATCGTGATCGACGGCGGGAACTCCTACTACATCGACGACATCCGCCGCGCGAAGGAACTCACCACGAAGGGATTGCACTATGTGGACGTGGGGACGAGCGGAGGTGTCTGGGGCCTCGAGCGCGGCTATTGCCAGATGATCGGAGGTGAAAAGCAGATTGTCGAACATCTCGATCCGATCTTCAAATCGCTCGCACCAGGGCGGGGAGATATTGCCCGGACACCGGGGCGCGAGAAAGTTCCCGGAACAGCCGAAGAGGGCTACTTGTACTGCGGTCCTTCGGGCGCGGGGCACTTCGTGAAGATGGTGCACAACGGGATCGAGTACGGGCTGATGGCCGCGTATGCGGAGGGACTCAACATCCTCAAGCATGCCAACGCCGGCAGTGGAACCCGAGAGGTGGATGCCGAGACAACACCGCTGCGCAATCCGGAGAATTACCGGTACAACTTCCCGCTCGCGGACGTTGCCGAGGTGTGGAGGCGTGGCAGCGTGGTCGCCAGTTGGCTGCTTGATTTGACGGCGATTTCCCTGCTCGAGCAGCCGTCCCTCGAACGCTTTTCCGGTCGAGTATCGGATTCCGGGGAGGGGCGATGGACGATCCTTGCCGCCATCGAATCGACCACGCCGGCACCCGTTCTCACGGCGTCGCTCTATGAGCGTTTTGTCTCCCGTGGGGAAGACGATTTTGCAGCGAAGCTCTTGTCCGCGATGCGGTTCCAGTTTGGTGGACATCTCGAGAAGGCGGCAGGCGCCAAGTAAATGGGCCGGAATGGAAAATCGGAAATGCCAGATCGGATCAATATGACAGAGGGTTTCGACGAACACGGACAGCAGCCGAGTCCGTGCGTGATGGTGATTTTCGGAGCGAGCGGCGACCTGACGAAGCGCAAGCTGATTCCGGCGTTGTGTAACCTGGCAAAGGAGAAGTTACTGTCGCCGCAATTCGCTGTGATTGGTTTTTCCTACGATGCGATGACAACAGACGCTTTTCGGACGCAGCTCAGCAAGGACGTCAAGGAGTTTTCTAGCGAGCCGGTGGACGCGAAACTGTGGGATTGGTTTCTGGAACGAATCTATTACGTCCAGGGAGATTTCCAGGACTCCGCCGCCTATGAAAAGCTGCGAGCCCAGATTGCAGTGGTGGAAAAAATCCATTCGACACAAGGAAACCGTTTCTTTTATCTGGCAGTGTCTCCCAAGTTTTTCGCCCCTGTGGCGAAGCAATTGGGCCAGGCCGGACTGACGCAGGAGCAGGACGGCAAGTGGGCCCGGGTCATCGTGGAAAAACCGTTCGGCAGAGACCTGGATTCGGCGAAAGAGCTGAACCGCGAACTCAAGCAGATTCTGAATGAACAACAGATCTACCGGATCGACCACTATTTGGGCAAGGAGACGGTGCAGAACCTGATGGTCTTCCGGTTCGCAAACAGTATCGCGGAGCCTCTGTGGAACCGGAACTTCATTGACAGCGTGCAGATCACGGCGGCCGAAACCGTGGGAGTCGAGCAGCGAGGCGGTTTCTATGAAACGGCCGGCGCATTGCGCGACATGGTGCCGAATCATCTGTTCCAATTGCTTTCTTTGACGGCGATGGAGCCGCCAATTTCGTTTGATGCCGACGCCGTGCGCGACAAGCAGGCAGAGATCCTACATGCCGTGCAAGTGCCCAGTCCCGAGGATGTACTCACCCACGCTGTCCGTGGTCAATACGGCGAGGGGAATGCGGGACAGGAGCGATTGCTTGCTTACCGCAACGAAATGAAGGTTTCGCCTACTTCGAACACCGAAACCTATGTGGCATTAAAGCTGCAGATCGATACCTGGCGCTGGTCCGGCGTGCCGTTCTACCTGCGCACGGGGAAGCGCTTGCCTCGGCGTGCCACGGAGATTGCGATTCAGTTCCGGCGCTCTCCCATCGTGCTGTTTCGAAAAACAAAAATTGCGGACCTGCAGACAAACCGGTTGGTGATTCACATTCAACCCGACGAAGGGATATCGCTGCGATTTGGAGCCAAGGTTCCTGGCCCGGTCATGCGGCTTGGCTTGGTGAACATGGAGTTTGACTACGCGCGCGACTTTGGGAGTTCGCACAGCACGGGATATGAGCGGTTACTGTACGACTGCATGATGGGAGATGCAACGCTGTTCCAACGTGCAGACATGGTCGAGGCAGGGTGGAAGGTCATTCAACCGGTGCTGGACGCATGGAAAGCACTGCCAGCGCAGGGATTTCCGAACTACGCGGCTGGATCTTGGGGTCCTTCGGAAGCTGACGAGCTGCTGGCCAAAGATGGGCGAGCATGGCGAACGATCGGGGAGGACCAGTCTTCGTCCGAGCCGCGCCATATTCCAGAAACAGCAGGGCGGGCAACCGCCGGGGTGCGCTGAAACTATGGCAACGAATCGAGAAGTCAAGATCTTGGCAGATGCCAATGGCATCGCGCAGACGGCCGCTGCCGAATTCGTCGAAGCGGCGCGGGAGGCCGTTCGAGCGAAAGACTCTTTTTCGGTCGCCCTCGCCGGTGGTTCGACACCCAAAGCACTCTACGGGCTGTTGGTGAATAATCCACTGCTACAGACCATGGTGCCTTGGGGCAAGATACAGTTTTTTTTCGGCGACGAGCGGCACGTGCCACCGGATGACGCGGAGAGTAATTTCCGCATGGCCACGGAGGCGATGCTCGGGAAAGCTCCAATCGATCCCAACCATGTGCATCGGATCAAGGGCCAGAATCCGAATACCGCTGAAGCAGCGGAGGAGTATGAGCAGGACTTGCGTGCAAGTTTTCGGTTAAAACCGGACGAGTTGCCGCGTTTCGATCTCGTGCTGCTGGGCATGGGTCCGGAAGGGCATACCGCTTCTCTTTTTCCGGGCACAAAGGCACTCAAAGAAGAACGGCGGCTGGTGGTCAGCAATTGGGTCGGCAAGCTGTTCACGGATCGCATCACGCTGACACCTCCGGTTCTGAACAATGCGGCTCGGGTCATCTTCATGGCCCACGGAGCAGAAAAGGCGCCAGCGCTCAAGGCGGTGCTTGAGGGGCCGTACGAACCGGACCAACTTCCAGCGCAGATCATCCGTCCCGAAAATGGCAGGGTTTTATGGCTTGTGGATCCGACAGCGGCCAGCATGCTGGCGCCGTACGCGAAGCGGGCAGGCTAGGAGAAAATGATGGTGACAAGTGCGCGAACAACAATTCGAACTCATCTCGGCGCGAGCGCGGAGACCCTACTCGGGTTCCATTCACCAAAGATTGCCAAAGAACGGCTGCATCTTCCCGGGCCGGACTTCATCGAAAGAGTGTGGGCCGCATCCGACCGGAACATCCGGGTTCTGACGAATCTGCAGCGTCTGTTCGAACACGGGCGGTTGGGTAAGACCGGATATCTTTCGATCCTTCCGGTGGATCAGGGGATTGAGCACTCGGCGGGGGCGAGTTTCGCGAAAAACCCGGACTACTTCGACAGCGAAAACATCGTCAAGCTGGCGATCGAAGGCGGATGCAACGCCGTGGCTTCCACCTACGGCGTCCTTGGGTCCGTCGCACGCAAGTACGCGCACAAGATCCCGTTTATTGTGAAGATCAATCACAATGAATTGCTGACGTATCCGAACAAGTTCGATCAAATCCTGTTCGGGACCGTGAAGGAAGCGTACGAGATGGGCGCCGCGGCAGTCGGGGCGACAATTTATTTCGGCTCAGAGCAGAGCGACCGGCAGATCGTGGAGATCAGCAGGGCGTTTGCGCACGCGCATGAACTCGGTATGGCCACGGTCCTGTGGTGCTACTTGCGCAATAATGCGTTCAAGAAGGACAAGGACTACCACGTTTCGGCGGACCTGACCGGGCAGGCGAACCATCTGGGCGTGACGATCGAGGCGGACATCATCAAGCAAAAGCTGGCCGCCAATAACGGTGGCTATCAGGCGCTCAACATGGGCGATTCGAGTTACGGGAAGTTCGACAAGCGGATTTACTCGGATCTCGCAAGCGATCATCCCATCGATCTTTGCCGTTACCAGGTGGCGAACTGCTTCATGGGGCGAGCGGGATTGATCAACAGCGGCGGGGCGTCAGGCGCAAACGATTTTGAGGAAGCCGTGGTTACGGCGGTAATCAACAAGCGGGCAGGCGGCACCGGATTGATCTCCGGCCGCAAGGCGTTTCAACGGCCGCTACAGGAAGGAATTCAGCTGCTGAATACAATTCAGGACGTTTATTTGAGTCCGGAAGTAACGATCGCCTGAAGATATAACCAGTTCAGAGAATTTCGATTGGATTCTTTTTCCCGGAGAAAGAATCGTTAGGAGGAGCGTTGTCAAATCGGCTGGAGGGAAAGGTGGCCGCCGTAACGGGCGGCGATCAAGGTATCGGAAGGGCGATCGCGGAGCGCCTGGCAGGCGAAGGCGCGGACGTGGCGATCTGCTATCGCAAAAACAGGAAAGGCGCGGACGAAGTGGTGGAAGCAATCACCGCCACGAAACGCCGTGCGGCTGCATTCCAAGCGGACATCGGCAAGGTTTCCGATGGGCAGAGATTTATCGCGGAGACGGTGGCGAGCCTCGGAAAGGTCGACATTCTCGTCAACAACGCGGGGCTTGAGAAACGCGCCGATTTCTGGGACGTGACCGAAGAGGATTTCGATGCCGTTCTGAACGTCAATTTGAAGGGCATGTTCTTTACCACGCAAGCAGTGGTGCGTCACCTTCGGCAATCCGGACGCGCCGGAAAAATCATCAACATCAGCTCGGTACACGAAGAGCTGCCCTTCCCGCACTTTGCCTCGTATTGCGCGAGCAAGGGGGGCATCAAGATGCTGACGCGAAACCTGGCGATCGAGCTCGCCCCAAGCAAGATCACTATCAACTCGATTGCGCCTGGTGCGATCGAAACACCTATTAACACAAAACTCCTCAACGATCCGATAAAACTCAAAGAACTGCTGGGGAATATTCCGCTCGGAAGATTGGGGACGCCCGAAGATGTTGCCAGCATGGCTGTTTTCTTGGCATCGGGGGGGGCGGACTACGTTACGGGGTCCACGTTTTTTGTCGATGGCGGTTTGTTGTGGAACTACCAGGAGCAATAGGTAGTCGGGATGTGATAGGAATACGAGAGGCCGAGGTTAAAGAAGATGACAGAAAAAAAGCGACAGGCAGGCCAGCCGATCAAGATGGTGATTGCAGACGTCGACGGTACACTCGTGACACAAGAGAAGGAGCTTACGAAACGCGCTATCGAAGCCGTCTCGGGTCTCCACGAGGCGGGAATTCAATTCAGCGTCACGAGCGGGCGGCCTCCCCGGGGCATGGCCATGTTGATTGAACCGCTGAAACTCAACCAGCCCTTGGCGGCATTCAACGGCGGCGTGCTGATCGACCCTGACCTCACTACTGTCGTTGACCAAAAGTTTCTCCCTGCGGGAGTGCCGGAGAAGGTGATCGAAGCTATCGAGAACCATGGCTTGGACGTGTGGGTGTACACCGACACGGGTTGGTTCGTGCGCGACGCGAATGGAGCGCACGTGGCCCGCGAACAGTGGACTGTCAAGTTTCCGCCAGCCGTCGTCAAGACATTTGCGGGACTACTCGGGCGCGTGGCGAAGATCGTGGGTGTAAGCGACGACCATGACCGTGTGGCGAAATGCGAAAAAGACGTGCAGCAAGCCGGAGGCACGCACATTTCCGCGGCCCGTTCGCAGCCCTATTACCTCGACGTGACCCATCCACAGGCCAATAAGGGTGGAGTCGTACTGACAATGTCGAAACTCCTGAACATCCCCGTAGCGGGAATCGCGACGATTGGCGACATGCCGAACGACGTTCTGATGTTCGAAAAGAGCGGGATAAGCATTGCGATGGGGAACGCGAGCGCCGAGGTTCAGGCATCGGCCACGTACGTAACGACCACCAACGAAGAGGAAGGATTCGCCACGGCGATCGAGAAATTCGTGTTAAACGCGCGTTCCGCGAATGTTTGACGCCGTCTGACCAGAAAAGTGGGCCGACCGGAACGGATTCGAGTTCGCAGTGAGGGAGGTTGGAGATGCCCACGCTATCTAAGTTGAAACAGATTGCCTGGATCCACGCACTGGTTGTCGCGGGTGTTCTGCCGTCTGCCGCTCAACAACCTGCCCAGCGGCCGGACGATTTGCAAAAACAACTCGAGCAACTGAAGCAACAGTACGACGCGACTACCCGCGATCTTGAGCAGCGCATCGCTGCTCTGGAGCAGCAAATCAAGAAAGAAAAAGAAAAGGAGAAGGAGGAAAACGAGGCGCGAGAAAAAACAAAGCAGGGGACCATCTCAGCGGTCGAGCTGGCTGCTCAGCAAGCAGCTCAAAGGGCCGTGGCCGGCGACTCCGATCAGGTCGGGGCAAAGTTTCAAGGCCAGCTCTCTTCGGAACCAACCTACGACCATTTGCGAGAGGCAGATCAGGAGATCGCGAGCCTCAAGGAACAGGTCAGGAGTTTCGAATTCCACGGTTATTTCCGTTCCGGTTACGCGCTTAATGGCCGAGGGGGGCAACAGGTCGCCTTTGAAGCCCCGGGCGCTGATGCAAAATATCGGTTGGGAAACGAAGCGGAAACCTACGCGGAATTGATCTTTGTCAACAACTGGATAAACCCAGAACACAATTCGGACAAGGCTTGGTTGCGCTCCGAGTTCATGATCGAGGCTAACACTACCAACTCGGCCAACTCCGCAAGTTTTCCTAACGGAGTTGGCAACGACCAATTCCGCTTTCGCGAAGCCTTTGTTCAAGCCGGTAACATCTTCGAGATCCAGCCGAGCGCCAAGTTTTGGGCTGGAGAAAGGTACTACCGGCGCCAGCACGTCGACATCAACGACTTCTATCCCCTGGATCTAAGCGGCTACGGCGGCGGCGTGGAGGATCTCAACATCCGTGTCGGCAAGATGGCCGTGGCTTTCTTGTCCGCCGCGCGGCCCGACATCATCACCGAAAACGGCAACCTCGCAAAGAGCAACATCGATGTGCGCGTCTACGATCTAAAAGGTCCCTTGGGCCTGTGGGGCGGCTGGTTCGATTACGCGACTTCAAAAGGCGGCACGACCGTCGGCGGCTCGGCATTCCCCACTGGCACCAAGATTCCCACAACGGATGGTTATGCCATCGGGTTGCGCCATCAACGCCTGGAGTGGCACGGCGGGTTTCACTCATTTTCCGTTCAGTACGGAACGGGCGCGGCAAGTAACTTTAGCAATCCCGGAAACGGCACGACCATCGCCGATCCGACTCCCTTCATCAGGAAGTCTAAGCAACTGCTCGTTGTTGAGCAGGTGCTGTTCCAGCCGAACGACACGTTCGCCATCATGCCCATCTTTCTCTACCAGCGGAACAAAGATGGGAATCCACAGCATGACTGGAATCAATGGTATTCGTTTGGGGCCAGACCTGAAATCTTCTTCACCAAGTATCTCTCGCTGGCCTTCGAGGCAGGTTTTGACCACACCAACGGCTTCGTTCCTACGCAGAACGGTGACACCCATCTGGACGGCTGGCTGCGCAAATTTACCATCGCGCCACAAATCGGAGCGGGCAGGAAGTTCTTCAGCCGCCCCGTGCTGCGTGCCTACCTGACCTACGCAAATTGGTCGGACGCATTCCAAGGTTATATCGGTGGGGTGCCATATCTGAACAAAACGAGTGGCCTGACGTATGGGGTCCAGGCCGAAGCGTGGTGGTAGCTTCTGGCAGGGACTACGGATGGAAAGTTAAAGCGAGGAAAAATGGCAACTGAAGAAGTAGCAACCAGTCCGGGACCAGCGCAAAGGGTCCCGGTGGTTTCGACGAGCCCAAATTACTCACGGCCTCTGGCGATCGTCACCACACTATTCTTCATGTGGGGGTTTCTCACTTGTCTGAATGACATTTTGGTGCCCCACCTCAAGGCGATTTTTGATCTGAGTTTCACGCAAGTCATGCTGGTGCAATTTGCATTCTTTTCGGCCTACTTTTTATTCTCCATGCCCTGGTCGAAGATCGTGAACCGCATAGGCTATCAAAGGACCATGGTGGCTGGGTTGCTGACGATGGCATTTGGAGCGTTCCTGTTCGTCCCTGCTGCATCGGTCGTTTCCTATCCACTGTTTTTGACCGCGCTTCTGGTTCTCGCTGCAGGGATCACCGGTCTTCAGGTATCGGCTAACCCTTATGTGGATCTGTTAGGGAATCCGGAAACGGCATCCAGCCGCTTGGACCTGACGCAGGCGTTTAACTCGCTGGGCACCACGATCGCCCCGAAACTTGGAGGGTTGCTGATCCTAAGTGCAGCGCCGTTAGCAGTCGAACAGTTGCGCCGGCTCCCGCCGGAAGCACTGCACGCGTATCGCGTGCAAGAAGCGTCCTCGGTCAAATTGCCGTACACCGTGATCGCTGTCGCACTGGTGTTGTTGGCGATTTTGATCGGCACGTTTAAGCTGCCAAAAATCGAGAGCGCGCGGGCCGGCTTAGGAGAAAAGGTCAACGATTCCATATGGAAGCACCGCAATCTTGTTCTTGGCGCGATCGGGCTTTTCAGCTATGTGGGTGCGGAAGTCTCCATTGGAAGCTTTCTGGTGAACTATTTCGGCTTGCCCGAGATTGCGGGGCTCTCCGCCAAGACGGCCGCTGGCTTCGTTTCGTTCTACTGGGGTGGCGCAATGATCGGCCGGTTTCTCGGCGCAGGACTTCTGCGGCGCATGAAAGCCGGGTATCTGCTGGCTCTGTGCGCGATCTCTGCGGCTGTGCTTGTCGTGGTTTCCATGCTGTCGGGCGGACACACGGCGATGTGGACGATTCTCGCTGTTGGCTTCTTCAATTCGATCATGTTCCCGACCATCTTCAGCCTGGGAGTGGCAGAGCTCGGTCCGCTTACAGGAAATGGATCTGGCATCTTGACCATGGCCATTGTCGGCGGTGCAATTCTTCCGGTGGTACAGGGGGCAATTGCGGACCATGTTGGTCTTCACCACGCGTTCCTCCTGCCTGTGATTTGCTACCTGTACATCTTGTTCTACGCGCTCAGCGGGTCGAAGCCGAACATCCAGCGCTACGCAAAAGCCTAAAAACACGCCATCATTGGAGCCTCTGCGCGGTGAAGAAGGAAATCTTCGCCGCAACCCTGCGATACTCTTATGACGGAGCGCGAGAAAATGGCAGGCGATAAAATCAAGTGGGCGGGATGGCCGATTGTGATGCATTCGTTGCGGACCGCCGTTGCGGCTGCCGTTTCCGTGCTGGCGGCGAGGTTATTCCGATTGCCGGAAACGTACTGGGCGGCGATTACAACCCTGGTCATTACGCAGTCCTCGCTTGGCGCGGCGCTGACAGTTTCCTGGCAGCGTTTTGTTGGTACCGTGCTTGGAGCGATAGTTGGCGCGATTATGGCGAGTCGCTTCGGGCCGAACGTAGTTGTATTCGCTATCGGCGTGTTTATCGTGGGGCTGCTTTGCGCTGTGACCCGTGCAGAACGCATTGCCTTTCGGTTCGGGGGCGTTACCCTGGCGATTGTGCTATTCGTGCCGCGGACGGGCCCCGCATGGCGAATCGCCTTTGATCGGTTCGCTGAGGTCTCCATCGGGATTGTGGTAGCGCTCCTTCTCGCATGGATTTGGCCGGAAACGGAAGAGAGACCCTTGGCGGGGAGCTGATGTCTTGCCGGGGAGAGCCTGATGAGGATCAGGCGAAGTCCAGGCGTTACCAGGAGTAGAGGGAGGGCCCTTAAGCTCTTTTAGGAGTTTGTTTCGCGGCCGCGAGAGCGGCTTCTAACAGCTTCCTCGCATTTTCCCGGGGATTGCCCTCCTCGAATATGGCGCTTCCTGCGACCAGGATCTGAGCACCTGCTCGCACAACGTCCGTAACCGTGTCGTGGTGTACGCCGCCGTCGACTTCAATCCGAAACTGTAAGCCCCGGGACTCCCGGATTTTCGAAAGCAGCTCAATTTTCCTGAGGGAGGAGCGGATGAAGGACTGGCCGCCAAATCCCGGATTCACGCTCATGACGAGTACGTGATGCACTAGGGGAAGAACTTCCTCGAGTGTGTGAACGGAAGTGGCAGGGTTCAGGACCACCCCGGGCTTGCACCCATGCGAAGCGACGAGGTGGAGGGTGCGATCGAGATGAACGCAAGCTTCCTGATGGACGGAGATCCAATCGGCACCGGCTTCGGCGAACGCCGGAATTAACTCATCCGGCCGCTCAATCATAAGATGACAATCGAGCGGGACTCGGGTGACCTTGCGGAGAGCGCTGACAACTGCAGGCCCAAGGGTGAGATTGGGGACGAAGTGTCCATCCATGACGTCTATGTGCAGAACAGTCGCTCCACCCTCCACGGCGGTTTGTATTTCCGCGCCGAGTCGGGAGAAGTCGGCAGAAAGAATGGAGGGAGCGAGTTCGATCAAGGGGAATGCCATATCGGATGGCGGTCAGTTCGCGGCCCGTGCATGGTCCGCTTCGCTATTTACAATTTTTTGCACGATGCGGTTCACAATTTGTTCTCCCCGGAGGCAACCCACGGGTCGAGGATCGTCCTTACTCTGGACCACCGGCAGCCAGGCGATGCCGTGATCAAGCAAAGTCGCGGAGGCCAAGAGAGGCGAATCGTCAAGAGACACGCACACAGGATTCCGGAGCAGGAGGTCGCTTAATTTGCGGCGGCTGACGTCTCCCCGCTTATCCGTCGGTGTAACAGCGATCCGCGCGATGATGCCATAAAGATCGTCACGATCCAGAGTCCCCCAAAGACGCTGCTTTTCGTCAAGGATAAGAAGCTCACCGGTAGCACTCTTATTAAGCGCTTCCAGAGCGCTAGCGAAGGTGGTCTCTGTGCTGAGGGGCTCAGGAGGAAGAGGATCAAGGAGAGACGCGAGGGTTTCGTCCGCCAGAAGGGTCTTGGCCAGAGGCAAGCGACGCCAAAAATCGCCCGAGCGGCGAGTGACGGCCTTGGAGAGGAGGTCACGAAGGGGGGCGAAGGTGCCCGCCAACTGCGAGAACAAAGCGCCTCCAATCTGAACCAGGCGCACAACTGTGCGAGCGCGTACGGTCGTTTCGTGTGGACGATTTCCCAAGAGGGCCGCTTCACCAAAAAAGTCGCCTTTGCCGAGAACGGCCACAATCTTGGCTTCCGGGTCGCCTTCGGTAGTCTGCAGTATCTCCACCTGGCCGTCCTCGATGATGCTGAAGGTCCGCGCCTGTTCTCCCTGCCGGTGAACGAAATCGCCCGGACGGTAGTAGGCGTGCGTTACATTTTCGGCGGTATCGATATTCAGGAAGCTGAGATCGCGGGGGAAAATTACGTCCCAAGCCCAATCCAGGGCGACTTTAATTCGGCGCGACCATGTTGGCAGCTTGAAGAGATACACGCCGCGCCAAAGAAACCACGCGAGGAAACCCGAGACGTGAATGCCAAGCATCTCGGCGACGGCCTGGTAACCTCCTATGGAACAGAGCTGCCCCAGGGCTTTGAAGCGGAACGGCTGCGTAACCCCGCCGTACAGAATTCGAACGAGGTTAAGTGCCGCCTGTCGGCCCTGGCGTTCAGCAAATTGACCTGTGGGAGGCGATGGCTTACCATCGAACGCGTTCACGATGTGAGCACAATCGCCAATCGCCCAGGCGTTCGTCTGACCTTCAATGCGCATTTCGGGCGCAGTGCGTATCCGTCCTCGTTCCTTGGGGACATCGAGATGCTGCACAAGGGGAGAGATGGAGGTTCCGATCGTACAAACGCTTGTGGCTCCACGCAGCATCTTCCCATTGTTCAGTTCGATTCCCTCAGGCGTTGCCGCAACCGCGCGGGTATTGAGCAGCATGGTGATGCCAGCTTTCTCCATCTTCCTTCTTGCGAATTCCCGCAGCTTCGGAGCGACTTCGGGCAAAATCTGATCCTGAGAATGGACCAGGGTTACAACGACATCATCTTTCCGGAAATTCCGGTAAAAGCGGGTGCTGCTGCGAACGAGCTCGTTGATTTCGCCAGCGACTTCGACGCCGCTGAAGCCCGCCCCCACGACGATAAAATTGAGATGCCACCGGCGGCGATCGGGATCACTTGAAGCCTCGGCTTTCTCCATTTGCCGGACGACGTGCCGGCGAAGGTCAATGGCATCGCGCATGACCTTAAAGGCAAAGGCGTGGTCACTCATTCCGGGGATAATGCCGAGATTGCTTTCGGCGCCGCAAGCAATCACCACGTGATCGTAGTGCAACCTAGTCAGCGCGCCGCTTCCATCGTCAAACTCGACCTCCGAAGTGACAAGGTCGATTCGCTCGACGCGCTCCGTACGGCAGCCGACGCCGGGAAGCATTTGCCGTAGAGGAGCGGCGGCCGCGTCCGCGTTAATCGAGGCTCCAGCGACATCTGCCAGGAGAGGATGAAATACCATGTGGTTCTCGCGGCTGAACAGAAGGATCTCGCACTCGGAAGCGGTCAGCTTGCTGCGAAGAGTTTTTGCAAACTGCACGGCGGCAAATCCTCCACCGACGATGATGACTCGGATTGGTTTCACTTCTTCACTCCTGTACCCGGGTTGTGCCGAAGACCCGGGTTCCTCGCAATCATGGATCCAGCGTCACAGGACACCGGGAAACACTTCGGCGTTCTACTTCAGGATAGATAGCCGGGAATTCCGTGTATTTCTGAAACGTGCGAACTCTATTCAAAATGCATGAGGCAATCCTTATGGCCTGAGATCGCTGCCTTTTTGCGCTACCTCAATCGTTCCGAGTGGTCCAACAGCGGGTCCTTCTGCATGTTCTCTGCTGCGACGAAGCCGGCTGCTGAATGCGCTCCTCTGCTCTTTCGTCCACCCGAAGGCGACATGAGCAACATGATTGAGCAACACTCCCGCCATCAGGAGAGCGGCCAGGGTGGCAAACAGAGCCGAGAAAATGAGGAACAAGACGATCAGCTCCCGAGCGTAAAACAGGTGCGCCGCGATGAGAGCGATGGCTGTCAGCCCTGCGCACTTGAAAAGTTTCCTGCGTGGTATGGAGTAGTTCATTGCGCGGCTTTTTTATTCGACCAAGGTGAAAAGGTTCATTGGCCATGCTTGACGGAATGGCTTCAGCGCGAACTTGGTCGCTTTCGGTCAGTCCTCCCAATGATCTGCGGGTGGCGTGATGCCGAGCCGTTTCATCTTGTAAAACAGGGTGGTCCGCTTCAATCCGAGTCTCGCGGCTGCACCCCTTGGGCCACCCAGCTTCCAGTTGGCCCGCTGGCACGCGGCGAGAATCTCCCGACGGACTTTGTCCTCGAGAGTTGGATTTGAAACTTCGACCGACGCCGGTTCGATCTTTTCGGGGGGTGGTGCGTCGAAGACTCCATCCGTCGAAAGGATTACGCCCCGGGCAACATAGTTTTGCAACTCTCGAATGTTCCCAGGCCAAGGATGTCGCACGAGAGATTCCATGATTTCTTCAGGAATGGCCTCGATTGACTTGTCCATGGAGTTCGCGAACTCTTCGACGAAATATTTTACGAACTCCGAGATGTCGGATTTCCTTTCGCGAAGAGGCGGCAAGGAAATTGGGAAAATATTGAGTCGATAGTACAGATCTTCGCGGAATTCCCGGTCTCGTACCATCTGGCGCAGGTCCCGGTTTGTCGCAGCGACGACGCGTACATCGACCCGGGTCGTGCGTGTGCTGCCTACCGGTTCGAACTCGCGCTCCTGCAGGACACGCAACAGTTTGGGCTGAAGTTCCAGCGGCATGTCGCCAATTTCATCGAGGAACAACGTGCCGCGATCGGCCAGCGCAAAACGGCCAACATGCGAGGTAAAGGCGCCGGTGAAGGCTCCCCGTTCATGCCCGAAAAGCTCGCTTTCAAGGAGGCCTGGAGGCATTGCGGCACAGTTCAACTTAACGAGATTCCGGCTTCGGCGTGGGCTGAGTTCGTGGATCGCCCGTGCGATGACTTCTTTGCCCGTGCCGGTCTCGCCAGAGATCAGGACGGTGGCATTCGTGGGTGCTACCGCTTCCACTTGAGATAGGATGGAGCGCAGGCCGCCGCGGCGTCCCACAATCGTTTCGAGGAAGGAGGCTTGCGCGCGATCCGTCCTGCGCACAATTGGTTCATCTGAACGATCAAGCGTGTTTGTGGTCATAGTCGCGATTTCTCGGTATCCGTCAATTTGGATTGCGGCTGAGCTCATGTCTTCACTCCCCAACTTGTTTTTCCGCCGTCCTCGTCGGCCATCCGGTGATGCCCGTCGTGGAAAGCATTTCTAGAACAAACTCCAACACAAACTCTGAATTCCGTCCAATAGCGACCGGCTATAGACTTTATTGGCTCACTCCACACTCGTTTAACCCAGTGCTTCGGCGACAGTAAGCGTCCGGGAACTCGGCGCTACGAGCGGCCCCGGAACGTGAGAAGACCGATGTTCAGAGTCCCGCCGAAAAGACAATCCGCTTTCGCCGGGATGGCGATCGATGAGAAGGTGATCACCTGGTCGCACTTGGGCGGTGGCCAGGAGCCTCGCCAGGGGACCCACTACGTAGCGCTCAATGGCGCGCTTCAAGTGCCGAGCTCCGTACTTCTGGTCCGTTCCCTCTTGGAGCAGGAACCGGCGTCCTTCGCTCGTCAGTCGAAACTGAAAAGGCCGGGTTGTTGAATCCAATATGCGCTTCTGAACATGGCGTAGCTCGATATCGAGCACTTCCGATAGTTCTTCACCCTTCAATGGATGGAAAACCACCATTTTGTCGAGCCGGTTTATGAACTCAGGCGAGAACTTACGCCGTGCCGCCTCAATCGCGGTACGTTCCACCTTTTCATCGAGACGTTGTGCTGGTTTGTCGAGAGGCTGGACGAATCCCATCCCTCCTGTCATCAACTCGGTGATGTCACCACCGCCGAGATTCGACGTCATGAAAATCATGGTTTGCGACAAGTTGACCCTGCGGTTGTCCCCCAACGTCAACGTGGCCTTGTCCAGGATGCCGAGCAGCAATTGCCAGAGAGCGTCGCTGGCCTTTTCGATTTCATCAAACAGCAGGAAGCTGAGCTTCAACTGCTCGGTGTGATGCTTGTCGAGTTCCTCTTGTGTGATCACCGGATGCGTTTCGCGGTGGCCTAGATATCCGGGGGGCGAGCCAATCAGTTTTGCAATCTCATGCGAGTGCTGAAATTCCGCGCAATCCACTTTGATCAGCGCGCGGCTATCCCCGAACAAAGTTTCTGCGGCAGCTTCGACAATCCGCGTCTTGCCAGTGCCGGTCGGTCCCAGAAACAGCAGGTTCCCAACAGGACGCGCCGCAGAATTCAGCCCCGCACAAAACACCTGATATAGGTCGACAAGAGCTTGAATGGCTTCGTCCTGCCCGACAATTTTCTGGCGGAGCGCATTTTCAAAATGGCATGACTTGGAGCTTCGTTGTCTTGTGTCCAATTCCTCGCTGTGGCCCGTTTTGGTTGCTGTCGCCATAACATCCCCTTCATCAGCATCGTGATTTCGAAAGAAGCTGGTTGCGTCCTCTCAATTCTGAGAACCGGCAGCCAACTTGGCCCGCAGTAGTTAAGGGCAATCCCCATTCCAATCGTAAATACTGGAAACAATTGGGCTTAACCGCCAGACAATTGGCGAGGTGTCGACAATTGGCGAAGTTCTGTACATATCGCAGGTCAGGGAAATTGGAAGACCGGGGGCCGGAGCGTGAACGCACGTGACCACCTATCCGCTCCAGAACCTGGCCGCCAAGCAAGTCCAGTCTCGTGCTGTGAACGGCGAAGACCCGTTGCGAGAGTTCAGCGACACCTGCCGCATGGAACTGGATTCGCTGCACAAACAGTTGTGAGCGATGGAGAGCGCGACGCATGCGCGCGAGCCCGCAAAGCTAGGCAAATGCCAACGTGATCGACAGCGGGTAGTGATCGGAAGCCGAAACCGAGCGGTGTACCTGGGACTGGCTGGCGCGAATGGGTCCGCGCGTAAAGATCCAATCGATGGTTCGACCGTTTTCTAAGAATGTGTCGGGAGTGGTTGCCAGGTGCCGATCCGCAAATTCGTCACGAAACTGTGCGTGACGGATCGCGGCAGCGGCGGATTCCCTGGATGCATCGAGATTCAAGTCGCCAGTGAAAAGAATGGGTGTGTCGCCGTTGTATCGGCGGGTGTCATCCAAAGCTTCGTCCAGTTGAGAGCAGCGCAACCCATCGTCGCCCTTGCTCTCCAGATGCAGGTTGTAGGTGATGAGCGTTTTCCCTCCGATGTCGGCTTCACTGACCAGCGCCAAGCGCCCTCCAATCCTTTCCTGAAACGGCTCGATATCGGGAAGGAACCAATGCGGCCGCCAGAAATTCGATTGCCTCTGGAATCGAACGACGCGGGGATTCGACAGAGGCCAACGCGAGAGCGTGGCCTGCCCATGGTAAGCCGGTGACGAGCGGGAGCCCTGCGTTAACTCCTGGAACTCGCGTCCGAAGACGTAGTTCATGCGCAGTTGCCGGGAGATTTCTCTTGCTATGTTTACATGATGCGTCCGGCGGGCGTTGAGATCAGCTTCCTGAAGCAGAATGAGATCGGCCTTTGTGGCCGACAGGAACTCGACAATCCGCGTGAGTCGCAACCCTCGGTTGATATTCCAGTTTACAACGCGGATGGAATCGGGCGGGCAAAGGACCCAGCGCGGGATAACAAAACTACCTGTTTCGATCTCCTGCATCGGGGCAACTCCGTTACCACATTAGGTTCTGTCCTGGCGCCGTATCGTCATACCATCTCCGCCGAAGCCGCTGGACTTGGGACGGTCGAACGAAGTGCTCCGGCGAAAGTCCGAGAGGAATAGAGTGCAATCGGCCACACCAGATTTGCTCCGATTGCACTGAGAACGAACGCCACGTTCATGATGTTAAAAAGCGCGAAGAACAGAAGGGCATAAGGAAAAAAACAGCGCCGGACAATGAACTCGGTGTGCCGGCTGAAATACAAAAAAGGATTCGATGGGCGGCTCTCCGCGTGGCTCTGCCAGATTCTCAAGAGTTGCTCGGGGCGTCCAGCGGCAAGGCGATGTCGCTCCCATCCAATAGCGAGGAAGCTGGCGATGGATCCAAAAAACAGCAGGCCACCCCACACCAAGTACATTTTTGCTCCGGAACTCCTCCACAGTCCCAAAGTCATTCCGACAAAGAGAAACAGATAGAAAAGGTAGTCGCATACCGTTTCCAGCCAGCAGCCGAAATCCGATTCCTGAAGCTTCAAGCGAGCGACTTCTCCATCGCACCCGTCCAAGATGCTTGCAAACAGGCAGAGAAAGGCGCCGAGGAGCGTGTTCCAGTAACCGCCGACTGCGAAGAATGCCGCGGAAGCAAAACCGACTCCCAAGGTGAATAGGCTGACCATGTTCGCTGTAATCGGAAACCTAATAAGCTGCCGGCTGATCGGTATCGAAATCCTTCTGTTCATTTGTGCGTACATGCCGTCCGTAGGCTTAACGAGCCAACGATCCAGTTTTCGTTCGGCGGTCCTGCGATCTTCCGGTGTTTGTACGCTCTGCCACAAGTTCTTTCCCACCGGCACGCAAGCCACAGAGCGCATGGCTCTGAGTCGCGCGTGCATTCCCTCGAGCGTATCGATTTGGCTCAAACCATGCCTTGTAAGATTGAGTGTCAACTCTAAAGAGACCACATGAATGCCAACAGGTTTGTCTCCGCTCATTAGCGCCAGCGCCATGCCCTCGTCAGTCCATTCAGTGGCGTTTCGGAGGAGCAACGGATGATATGTTGTGTTGCCATTAATCAGGAGAAATCGCTCGGTCCGTGCCTGAGTGGCAATGAGATGCAATCGTTCGAATAAAGGGGTGTTCGCGTCCGCGTCAATCCATTGGACAACCTCAGGGAGACGGCCGGTAAGGAACAACTTGCGCTGCACTCTTCTTCTTGTAACGGGATCGGCGACTACCGCGATCCAGGCAGGCCCAAGCTTTTGCACTCCCAGGATCGTCCGCAGAAGGACGGGCAGGGTGCCGACCCGAGCGAGTGAGGATGTAAATTGGTTGCCGTTCGTTTCTGCACTGGATAGAAAAATGGCGACGCCGAAACTGCCTTCAGGTGGCGGACTCTTTTGAGCACCAGCCAGCGTTTTTCGCTCCTTCGGAATAGATGCAGGGGTATCCCCACGACTGTCGGAATCGAGACTTTTTCTTGGCCGTGTCAACCAGACCAGACAGGCGACGCCAGCGGCCGCCCAGAACAGGGATCGCAATCGCCTGGAGAGTCCCAACGCCAGACCCGTGGCGCTATTCAACCCGAACATTTTGCCGATCAGCATATTTCCACCTTCGTAGGTACCAATATTTCCCGGGTTGAAGTTGCCAATCAGGTTCAGCAGTTTCGTCAGGGCCTCGATCACCAGGGCGCCGGAGAAACCAATTTTCACGCCCAGGAGCCATAGCACCAGGCACACCTCGCCTACGGCCAGGCACTGGGCCGCCAGGTTCAACGAAAAACTTGCCCAAAAGGCTCTGGGCGTCTTGTGATGGAAGTCCAGAAGCGTATTCTCGACAGACTGGATCAGCAGATATTCATTTTTTGCCCAATTCCTGAAGGCGGGGAAGCGGCCGATCAGGCGAGCGCCTGCGGAAAGAACGGGCCAACGCTTTCGGACGGCCAGAAGTGTAAACACCAAAAACAGCATTAAGAGAACAACGAACAGAACCGCATACACACCCAAGGCATGGGAGCGCGACAGGACGGGCAGCGCTGCCGAAATTCCGGCTATCGTTACCATGGACCCAGTGACAAGATACAGTCCACGATCCAGAGTCACGGATGCGAGACCATTGACCACCGGTATTTCCGTGCCCAGCCGAGAAATTCGTAGGGAATCGCCGAACGTCTGCCCAAGTATCCCAAGCTGTCCCCCGGCCTCCGCGCCCAGCCGAAGTGCGACCAGACGCGGGAAGGAGATCTTATCCTTGTCCTCACCCAGTGTCAGTCGCCAAGCCCAGGTCTTCGCCAGATGCGAAATGCCTGCCAGGGCTAAAATGGTTATGAATCCCCAACCCAGATTTCGGAAGTCTTCCCACAAACGGTTGGGACCCGCACGCCAGACCAGATAAGCAAACAGCAGAGCACTCACTGCTATGGCGAGAAACCGAACGGGGATTCGCGCGTTTTGCAGGATTTTAAACATGGGCAAGCCACTCCGTGACCGGATTCTCTGGGAACTCTCGCGCGAAGATCCTTTCGGTGTGAGCGAAGGCCTCGGGAGTATCGACGTCCTGCCAATGCGCGTCGCCGACTTCAAAGGCCCTCAATTTGCGCTTGCTGGCCAGCCTGCGCATACCGTCCGACAACGAGCAATTTCCATCTCGCCTTGCGGATTCGAGGCTGTTGAAGAGCGCCGGGCTGCACAAAAACATTCCCGTATCGAGTGCGTCGTAACGAGCAAGGTCTTTGCCGATGTCCACGATGTGATTTCCTTCGCGTCTGACCTTGGTGGCATCATCCAAGTCAAAAATGCGATCGAGCTTGGGATCAACCGCGAGAAGGACTTCATCGCCGGCGAGCGGCTGTTGCAGAAGCGCTTGCGCCGTTTTTGGCTCGAAAATGTGATCTGCCATGAGCATCAAGAAGCGGCTGCGAAGCTCTTCTTTGGCAGCCAAGGCAGAAACACCATTGGCTTTGTGATAGTCCCGATTTTCAACGAAGGTGACGGATATGTCAGCGGTTGACCGGCTGGCAAACCAGGAACGGATCAAATCCGCCCGATATCCCACAACAATCACAAATCGGTTAATTCCAGCTGCCTGGGAAGCCATCAGGATGTGCTCGAGAAGCGGCACGCCGAAAAGAGGCACGAGAGGTTTGGGAACGCCGCCCGACAGAGAGGCAATGCGGCTTCCGTTGCCGGCAGCAAGAATCAGGCAATCTTTGACAGCTGCCATGGGCCACCTGGATGAATGGATGTTTTCCCTAGTCATGGTTTGGGCATCTCTTTGGCGGACATCACGGAGTTGTCGGGCGGGTGCGACGGTTTCGCGGCGTAGTCGAAATACTGAATGTTTACTTCGGTCGTACCAAAAATGCGTGCTTCGGTGACGCTTTCTGTCGAGAGGGGAAACCAAAGAGGTCCACTTTTTTGGTAGACGTGCACGAAATGCGTGCTTTTCGTCCAGAACGAGGGACTCTTGGCCGGATTGCCTTCGGCGCGAACGAGCGCATAGTCCTCGGCGTCTACCCAGATGCGGCCGCGGAACAAATACTTCTCTTTCCGTTTGGGCGTTATCTCCAGGACGAACGCCGGCCGATCTGCGAGCTGTTCCACGCCGACAAATACAAAATCATAGTTTTTGGAGTTGACCTTCGCTGTGGCGCGTAGTTCGGGACGCGATGTTTCCGATTCCGATTCGAGCATCTTGCGCAAGACGTGCGTGTTCGCTGCTTTCCATCCCTCTTCAGATACGACGTCAAAATGTTTTGTGCCATCCTGGTCGCCTTCGACGCGCACGAGCATTTCGGCGCGCTTTTGGAGCTTGTGGTTTTCAAGGACGTACCGGCGCATCCCGGCATACCCCGCAATGGAGGCCTGCCGTTGTAAGTCATAAACAGCCATTCGAGCCACAATTTCCTCCGCCGTGGGAGGAGTCGCGGAATTGTCCGCCGCAGCGACCGAAGAAGCCGGAAGCAAAAGCAAAACAGCGAGCACGAAGTGATAGTTCATCGTCAAAACTCCAAAACAAATTTGCCGCGGTATTCACGCCACGAAGAGTTGAAGAATCCACCAAACCTCGCACTCGCGAGGTTGTTCTGGACGTCGCGTGGATTAAAGTGGTTGAACAGGTTGAACGCTCCGATACCAACGCGCGCAGGCACCCTCTTTCCGTGGACGTGCAGCGCGATGGGGCGCGAGACTTGGAGATCGAAGGAAGAAAAGAGGGGAAACCGATTGACGTTCCGCGGCCCAACGTACTCGCGAAATTGGTTTTCCATGGAGTAGGGAAATCCGGTGTGCAGGTCGTAGACGGGAACAACCGTCAGTCTCCATGGCGCGGCGAATGTGCCCCAGAACAGGAAGCGGTTGGGTGCATCAAAGGGCAGGCGTCCGCGAGCATCCGGCTGGATCACCGGCTGCGCAAGGTTCCCAAAGAACTGATTCAAGTCGTTGAGGTCGCCGAACGCTCGGGATCGGACATAAGACGCGTTCAGCAGATGCTGACGCACTTTGTAGCGAGCTGACACTTGAAATTCTCGGTAGGAATCCGCCCCACCGTTGGACAGCGCGAGCACACCGGTTGTCCCGTCCGAGACCGGTGATACGACGAAGTCGTTCGAGGTGTTGCGCTGTTCGTAGGCAAGCCGCAGAAACAGACTCGCCAGAACCTGGCGATCGAGTTCCACGCTCCAGGACGTGCTGCACGGGTTTTTCAGCTCACCGCTGATCACGTTCTGATAAAACACAGAGCTCGTTGGCGTGCTGTTCTGGCCGAACGTGGTGACCGTGCGATCGGGAAGATCGGTGAACGTGGGAGCCATGAGGGGAACGCGGTCATAAAACAGGCCGACGCCACCCTTCAGCAGGGTCTTTCCATCTCCGGTCAACGCCAGGAGAAAGCCAGCGCGAGGAGCGGGATGGGTAGAGTTCGTGATGGTGTCGTTATCGAAGCGAACGCCGAAGTCCAAGGTGAGACGCGGGGTGATTGCCCACTGGTCGTTCGCAAACCAGGCGATCTCGTTTTGATCGACGTGAAAGGACGTTGGTGGTGTGAAGGAGATGCGTTCCACGGGCTCGTCCGACGCACCATCCAGCTCTACGGGCAGGAACGTCTGGCGGCCTTGATATTCGGAGTGTTCGAAACTGAGTCCGGCAGTGAATTGGTGCTTACCGATGAATCGCCAGGGAGCAAAGTGGTAGTTTTCCTGCCAACTCGTACGCGAAGTCCTGCGAGCTTGCCGATTGAAGAATCCGCCCTCGGTAGTTTCGAGCAGTAAACGATAGGGATTGTCACTCTGTGCGGTGATGTCGGCGTCAAAACGTTTGTAGCTGAACTGCGAGGTCAGCAAACCCGCAGTACCGATCGCGTAACTGTCCTGCAAGTTGACCTGATAGCCGCGCTGATGAAAATCCGGCGTCGAGAGCAGCGTGTTAAAGGTGTTCAGGCCGAGGTAGTCGAGTCTCTGAGGATAGAACGCAAGCGAGACTGTTGCCGTCTGCTTCGAACTGATGGTGAAGTCGAGTTGCGTGTAGGAATCAAAACTCTCGAGTTTCGTGTCGCGCGCGAGAGGCGGAAGACTGTTTACGGGCGTGCGCACATAGCGGTATTCGAAAGACTGGGTAATCGCGATGCGATCCTTCACGAGCGGCCCAGTGAAGGTCATCCGCGGCGTGGCTGCGCCGATGCCGGCGATTGTGCCGTCGCGATCCCGCACGCGGGGAATGAAATTCTGGATGGAGAAGTGAAACTTCTCGTAATCACTCGTCTTGGTAGTGACAGTGGAAACAGCTCCGGTGAATCTGCCGTACTGGGGATCGTAGGGATTCGAGATGACTTGTACGGAAGATACGACGTCGATCGGAAGATTGATCGCCAGGCCGCCAGTTACGGGATCGGTAACATTCGCGCTGTTGACCAGCGCGCCGCTCTGCGTGTTGCGCGTCCCCTTGAGATTCACGTGGCCATCCGGTCCACGAACGACACCGGGAATGAGCGGCAGTGAACTCTCAAACCTCTCGTTCACATTCGGAGCATTACTCAACGTCTTGTCGGAAACTGTTTCGCTGGGTGCGGGATCTTTGCTTCCGGCCTGGTCCGCCGTGACCACCACGGAAGTGGTGACTGCGACGGGCCTCACTTCGAGGGGCAGTCGCACTTCAGTGAATACGATCTGAATGGTCTCGCGAGCTTCGAGACCCGGAAAAACAACTTGGACCGTGTAGGTCCCAAACGGGACCGCGGCAATACGATACTCGCCGTTGGGATCTGTTTCTGCCTGGAGAGTAGCTGGACCTTCGAGTGTCACCCTGGCGGCTGCAACAGCGGATTCGTTGCCCGCAGAGTCACGAAGGAAAACAGTTCCTTCGACTGTGGCGCGCGATATGGTGCCCTGCTTTGCCTGCGCGGCAAAGGCGAGCGAGTACATCGCAAACAGGGGATAGACGATATTTGCGGCCCTGCGCCGCGCTATCCTGCAACGCTGGCGGATGCGGAGTTCTTGTGCTTTCCGGGGGGTATGGCTTGGATATTTCAAATTCACTCCCGGCTCCGTTTGAGATTGCATCCGACTGCGTGCGGCTCAGGCGCGCAAGGGCGGGGCACACCGCGCCGAGGCTGGTTTAGTTCGTACTCGGTCCCTCGGCGCATCAACTTGAATAAGGCATCCACAATTCCAATTCGGTGGATTACGGTGAGAAGGGTCGATCTAGTGTTTTATCAACGTTTTGAAAGGACGTGAGGAAGTGCGAGTGCGGCTTCCGACCGTGAATGGATGGCAGAGCATTGACGGTTTGGGCGAGTTGTTGACAGCTTCGCGAGAAACTATTCGGGCGTCTGTCCCATGGCTTCGGTCATTTCATCGCGCGCCTGAATGTAATCTAGTTGTGCTTGCAGGAGGAGGGTTCTTGCGTCCAGTTCGTGCGCAGCGGCCGAATCCACCCGGGACCGCAGTGCGGAGCCTTCCTGGAGCTGCTGGACGGAGACACGGTGTGATTCCGTGCGAAGCGCAAGAAGTTCTTGGGAAACTTCCACCATCTGTCGCGTGCGTTCGAGCTTGTTGTAGGCCGTTTGCACGCGTAGCTCTACTTCTTCCGTGACGCGTCTAAGATTCTCCTGGGCCTGGGACAGCTGGGCTTTCTGCTCCCCGACCGCCGCGCGCTTCCTTCCTCCGTCAAATAGATCGTAGCCAAAGTGAACGCCAAACGATCCAAAGTTACGCGCCAGAAAAGGGACGTTGTCCTGATAACTGTAGCGCGCAAACGCCTCCACGTCCGGCAAGTATTGGCGCTTGGCGAGGCGGACTGCTGCCGACGCTTTTTCCATCTCTGCACGGGCTTCGGTGATCTCGGGATGGGCTTCGACCGCGATGCGCAGGCATTCCTCACGGCCGCAACTCTCCCCAACCTGTCGAACACCGGGATCGAGCGTGAGATGGGTTGCAAGAGGCAATCCGATCGCATCGTCGAGCTGCATTGTCAGATCAGATAGTTGCAATTCTGTAGTGAGGAGATCCTGTTTTGCCTCCAGAACCTGCGCGCGGCTTTCGATCGCTTCCTCCTCCAGCGTGCTGCCGTATTTCACCTGTTCGATGCGCTCGTTCTTAAGATCTTCGTTCGCTTTAATCCTCGCTTGCGCCGCTTCGTGGTGAGCCTGGGTAATCAGAATCCGGTAGTACAGTTGGTGCACTCGCAGTGCGACTTCATTCTCCGTCTGTCGTGTTCTGTCACGCGTAGCCTTTAGTTCCGCGGCAGCCATATCATTCGCCGATCTGATTTTCAACAGCTCCGTCAGCGGCTGCGTGAGAGACGTTCCGCTGGTAATCAACGTTCGCCCGCCCTGGTTCAGGGTAACCGATCGCTCCGGAATCGAACTTCCTCCAGCCGTGCCGAGACTCCCCGCGGGAATCCCAATGAACTGGGTGTCGGTCAATTTTAAGGCGTTGCTGTCGTTGCGGAGCAGCGGAAAGTAGGCGCTCCGGGCCACATCCTTGGCATGTTCTTTTTCTTCTACCTTGTACGCGGCGATGCGCACTACGTGATTGTGTTTCAGGGCCAGCTGCACGGCCTCTTCCAGGGTGATGTGGCGCGGAGCCGCCGATTTGGTTTCCTGTGCGGCAAGGTTCTGGCCGTGGAAGACCGAGAGGAGAGCGCAAAGAAATACGACGCGTAAGTTCATGATGTTGTTCCTTGGTTTGCCCAGGTTTTTCGGTCCGGGAAACCGAATGTGCCACAGCGAGTCATGGCATTCTCCTCAAGTCTTGATAGCTAACTTTTACCGGGTTCATGAGTAGCATTAGCAACAGAAATGCCGCTGCCACCCCGGTGATCAACACAAAACCGTCCGCGACGGCCAGCGTATAAGCTTGCGCGTGCACTTGTTGGCTTAAGAGTGCGCCTGCGCGCGCTTGCGCTTCGTCCACGCCCGACGACCTGGGAAGCATCCCGAGACTGATCAGGTGCAGCCGTTCATCTGTCAGCCAATCGCCGACCTGCACGTGAAGGCCAAGCATGTTGGAATGAAATTGCTCTCGGACGGTGAGGAAGCGATTCATGATCGACACGCCGACTTGGCCGCCAAAAATGCGGAAGGTATGCATGAATCCGGAAAGAGTAGCGGCAGCCGCGGCGCTCTTCAATGCGCCCTTTTCCAGCCCCACCAAAACGATGCTGCTCACGAGTCCGACGTAGGCCCCCGCCAGCCCCAAGGCCATGACAAGTTCCAGCGTCTCGAAGCTTGTGCCCGCCCAGGATGGGTCCAGATGAGCGCATATCAGGGAGGCCATCGCCACAATAGTGAGACTCACCGCCAGGATCACCCGTGAGTTGGTGATGATGATAGCGGCTGCGACCAGCCACACCACCGCAAACTGCGGCACAGCGACCCAGGCGAGAGCGTGGCCGGTCTCGACAGCGCGATACCTTTGTATATTGCCGAGGAACCCGGGGATGAGAATGATGCTGGCCAGGTGAACAAACTTGAAGACAAAAATCGAAATGCCAAGGATGATGAGGTTCCTGGAATTTACGAAGGAGAGATCGACCAGCGGATTCGGCTGGAGCATCCTTCTTACGCATGTAGCTGCGAGCAAGAAAAGTCCAGCAGCCGACATAGCAACGATCACCCCGGAATGGAACCAATCCAGACGTTCCCCCTGGTCGAGTGCACCGTAAAGCAGGCTCAAGCTCGTGCTGAAGTAAGCAAACCCAACCCAACTTGGAGCCGGACCCGCAGGCGGACTGCGGCGGGGAATGCCGAAGTGCACGCAAATCATCATCAAAGGGGTGAACACGGCGGCGTGCCAAAATATCCAGTGCCAGGAAAGATGGTCGGCGTACCAGCCCTGGAGTGCGGCAGCGACATTGCTCGTAAAAATGATGTCAGCGGCGTAGGCCGCGATACCGAAAATGATCAGGCGTTTCGGGAGCGACGTCAGGACAAAGGTCATGGTAAGTGAATAAAAAGTCCCGGACGCCAAGCCGGCCAGCGCTTCCAACGCCAGCATGACCCAGAAGTTCGGTGAAAACGGCAAGAGAATGCAGGTAAGCGTGAACACCAGCGCAGAGAAAAGCAGGACGCGACGCGGGCCAATCCTGGCGCTCACAAACACGCAGAAGACGCCACTAAACATCATGGCCATGTTCAGTGCGGTCGGCAGCCAGGAGGCATCGTCGAAACTGAAGCCCAGTGCTCCGCGCAGATCCGCAAGACCGACACTCAGCAGTCGGCTGTTCATGGTCGCTATGCTCGCGCCAAGAAACACTCCGAAAACGCCAACGTAGGGGTTGGTCGAGGGTTGAATAGGTGCCTTAGACGCCGGCGCGGGTGCGGTGGGTTTAAGAGATTCAGTATTCAACGAGTTTGCTCCAGAATTATTTGCTGCTTGTCCGAACCGTGGCAATGACCGAAAGCCCAGGCCGCAAGCGCTCGGCGATCAGTTGCCCGGGATCGAGCGCAATCTTCACTGACACGCGCTGAACGATTTTGGTGAAGTTGCCGGTGGCGTTGTCGGGCGGAAGGAGAGCGAATTGGGAGCCGCTGGCCGGCGCGATCTCAAGAACTTTGCCGCGCACGACTTGTCCCGGGTACTCGTCGATGCGAATTTCCGCGGGGTCGCCAACTTTCATGTGGGTGAGTTGCGTCTCGCGATAATTCGCTTGAACCCATTTTGTCTCTGCGACAAACGTGAGCACCTGCGTTCCTGGGGAAACAAGTTGTCCCGGACGCACGCGTCTCTCACCCACCGTGCCGTCCGCCGGAGCGCGGATATTCGTATACCCCAAGTTGATCTCCGCGACCGTATGGGCCGCTTCCTTGGCATGGAGATCCGCGATTAGCTGCAGTTCTTGCGATTCGAGAACTGCCTTGGTGCGCCGTTCGGCCTCCACCGCGATTTCATTGCTGCGCAACACCGTTTTTGCCTGCTCCAGATCGGCGTCGCGGCTTGCCGCTTGTGCCGCGAAACGCTGTTCGTCCGCAACTGCCGTTTCCACATGTTGTTTTGTTGCAGACTGCGTGGCCAAGAGTGCTTCTTGACGAGTGCGTTCCGAGCGAGTGCGAACCACGTCGGCATGGACTGCTTCTATGCCGGCGAGGGAAGCAGCGATTTGTGCTTTGGCCTGATCGATTCCGGCGAGCGCCTTATCGATTCGCGCATCCTGGAGTTCGCGCTGCCTCCGATTGTTCTCGATGGCCGCTTTGGCAGCCTCGACCGCCGCACTGGCTTGTTTCAGTTGCGCTTGGTAATCGTCGTCCTCAAGTTGGACGAGCAGGTCTCCGCCGTGGACCCGCTGGAAATCGGAAACCTTCACATCACGAACGATACCGGCAACCTTTGTGCTCAGCGGTGTGAGATCACCTCGAACGTAGGCGTCGTCGGTCACCTGCTCGATTCGCCCGCCTTCCCATGCGTTCCAATCTCTCGTGATCATGATGATCAACGCCGCTGCGAGGAGGAACACTACGGTTGGCGTCACATATTTCAGCCATGGCCAACGGGGCCTCGGCTGTGGCGGCGCGTGTTCGGCCTGTGCCGACGGGGTTGGCGCTGGCGTTGTGACGGGAGTCGGGGTGGAAGCGGCAGCCATGTTTCATCTCCTCGGGAGAACAAACAGATTTCGTGGTCACGGGACGAAAAGTCGTCCCGGCATTTTCAGTTCTGCCTGTAGCGCAAAGAGTCACCGAAGAGAGTATCCGTGCCGCAGGCATCCTCGAGAAAACAATTAACAGGTGAAGAGGACCGACGTCAAGGAGGCGATTGCTATTGCCTCCATAGCGAGTCTCTATGAAGCACAGAGTTTTGTACTGAAATCACAACGGAAACCACGAGGCGGGAGGGATTACAGCGGAAGGCTGCAGCACGCACTGAGAAGCTCTCAACGACTTGGAGAATTACCACCCCAGAACGTTAGAAATCCAATTCAAGAGGTTCGCGCGGACCTCAACGCGGTTCGTCTCGTTGAGCATTTCATGCCGGCCTCCCTCGTAAAAATCGTAGAAGATATCGGAGATACCGGCTTTGTGATAGCGATTAATCAGGGCGCGAACCCCTGCGAGTCGCTGGCCGACGGGGTCTTCGCTTCCGGAGAATAGATACATGGGAAGATCCTGGCGGATTTCGGCCAGACTGGTTGAGTCCGCCAGGCGGGTTGCGGCGGCGAGAAAGGAGGCCGTAGAGGCAGGGGTCAGAGTCGGAAAACAAAGCGGATCCTTCATAAACGCGTCTACGACTGCTGTGTCACGGCTGAGCCAGTCGAAAGGAGTGCGGGCCGGTTCGAACGCGGCGTTCAAAAAGTTGTACTTCTCGGGTGCGGAATTCGCGAGCTGGACAAGCCCATCGAGGACACCCGATCCCGAAAGTACAAGACCATCGATCAGATAACTGTTGTCGAGAATGTATTGCTGCGAAGCGAAGGAACCCATACTGTGCCCCAACAGGATCAGCGGCATCCGGGGATTTTCTTCCTTCGCGATAAGCGTGAGTTTGACCATGTCCTCCACGAGGAGGTCAAAGCCGCCAGAACCATAATTTCCAAAGGCCTCGGGAGAAGGGGCAGTCCGTCCGTGTCCGCGGTGGTCGTTGCCATACACCACAAGACCCGCGTCCTGCAAAACTTCGATCAATTCCGCGTAACGGCCGAGGTGCTCGCCGAGGCCGTGTGCGATCTGGAAGACGCCGCGAGCCGCGCCTCGGGAATCCCAACGTGCACACGCGATCCGCAATCCGTCCTTGCTGGTGAATTGAAATTCCTTCGATGGAGCAACTGTAGTAGTCATAGTAAGAAATGAAACACAAAGCGAAAGCTTCGTCCAATAGTGGGAAGCTATCGCGCCGATTGCGAAATTCCGTAACAAACATTGTGTGACAAAAGCAATTTTGGGGAATCCGGCTTAGGCCTCTCCAGCTCGCAGGGCCAACACTTCCTGGACCAAGCCTCGAAACTCATCGAGTTGCGGAGAGTGGTCATCGTGTTTCGTAATCATGCCCATATCCACCGTGACGCTGGGTTCAAAAGGAATGAATTTAATTTTCGGGCGTCGGATTTTGAGCAAGGAAGCTACGCCAACCGAAATTCCCGCCCCGGAAGCGACTAGCGGAAACCGAGAATACCAATCCGCGGCGACATTGATATTGGGAGTAAAGCCCGATTTTTGGCATTCGGAAATGATAAGGTCGTAAACCACAGGCGACTGGTCGCGTGTCGGCAGGATCCAAGACTCCTCCTCAAGTTCCGAAAGCTTGATGGACCTGCGGGAAGCGAAGGGGTGCGTGGACGGCAGCAGGACAATCCCTCGCTCGGGGTACAGAGCCTCGTAGTTCAGATGCGGGTCGGGCGTTTCGGAGAAGCAGCCCATGAATCCGATGTCGGCCGTCCCACCAAGGACTCCGAGGATTTGTTCGTTTTCCGGAAGAAAGCGTAAACGAATATCAAGTTTCGGGGCCCTGTCCCTCGCAACTTCGAGGACATCGTGCAAAATACAGTATTCGGCGATGGGACCACAGGCGACCCTGAGTCTTCCGAGCAATCCAGCGGAAGCAGCGCGAGCATCTTCGACCGCGCCCACCGCTTCCCGGATTGCTGCACGCGCGCGGTCCAGAAATGCAACTCCTGCCTGAGTGAGCTTGACACCACTCGTGCCGCGGACGAGGAGTTCGATGCCGAGGGTTTGCTCGAGTGCGCGGATTTGCTGGCTTAGCGTGGGCTGGCTGATGTGGAGACGTTTCGCGGCTCGGGTGAAACTCAGACGATCTGCGACTTCGATGAAATAACGGAACTGCCGTAGGTCCATGGGATTGCGCCTCTCGTTCTAGATCCTGATTGTTACCCTGCCCTTCGAAGAACCAGTCTGGAGCGTTCGCGACCTGCAGGCCTGGAAACTTGCAAGGCCGGGGCTGGCATTTGCACGGCGACTCGCCGCATGATTCCGCGGGCCGCCGCGTGCCGTGCCGTTGGAATCTTACGAGTCGCGGACCGAAGAGCAACACCCCTGACAGGTGTTCCCGATCGAGTCGCTACAGCTTGGGTGGCGTGTTCCAGGAATTGAAGGAGATAAGGCGAAGTATCCTCGCGTCGGCGAATCAGGTTTACAGGGATTCGCATTGCTGGGGAAAGGGGCACGAACCGCAACTCATGCCGCCGGATCGTCTGCAGCGCGGCGGGAACCAAACTGATGCCGGCCCCTGAGGCAACGAGCGGAAATACCGAGTGCCAATCCGTTGGCCGCAGAAGTTTAGGCTGGACGCCTGCGGCCCTGCACGAGGAAGCGAGTCGCTCTTCCTCCATTGCCGTCTCACATAGATCCGTGAGGATCCAAGTTTCGTGCACGAACTGCGATAGAGAAACTGTCCGAGTTCTGGCGAGGGGATGGTCGTGAGGCAACATAACCACACACTCTTCGTGGTACAGGGGTTCACAGAACAAAGAGGGATTGGAGGAGGAAGAATGGGAAGTCATGAAAGCGGCGTCAAAGGTGCCATCCGCTATGCTACCGAGATGATTGACGCCCGAGGAAAAATCAATTTCGATCACGAGGGTTGGAAACGATTCCCGCATCAAGCGCAATACATCCTTGAGCAAAGTATATTCCGCAAGTGGTCCGCAGAGGATCTTGAGGTGACCGTCAATTCCGTTTTTTGCGTCGCGGGCGTCTTGTATAGCAGCATCTGCTTCACGGACGGCCTGTCGCGCGCGGTTGAGAAAAGCGCTCCCGGCGGCCGAAAGAGCTATCCCTTTTGGGTTGCGGTCAAATAGTTCTGTGCCCACCTGTTTTTCGAGTGCCCTGATTTGCTGGCTAAGAGTGGGCTGGCTGATTTTCAGTCTACGGGCAGCACGGGAAAAGCGCAGATGCTCGGCAACCGCTAGGAAATATCGAACTTGCCTAAGATCCACAGATCACCATCCAAATTTGGACACAAGCACAAAGCATGGCCCTCCCGAACTCAGGCGACGCCCTAGGAACCTTCTCGCTCCCTCGTAATCCATTCCCGAATGTACGCAGGGCAATTCCTGAGCTGGATGCTGTCGGTTTCGCAGCGTCCGAGAAACTTGACCGCAGCTCGATCCACGAGGACCAGGTCTTTTAGATCCAGAACCACACGGCGACCCTTTGCTTCTGCCTGAAATACTTCCGTCAATTCTTTTACGTTTTCTACATCCATTCGACCTATAAGCTTGAAGACGGTTTCCCCGTTTGTAGCCCTTTGAATCTTCAGCATCTATCCTCTCTTGGAAAGAGACCCCGGGATTGCCGTGCAATCCATGAACCATTCGTATGTTATGGAGGCAACGGTGTTTAGGGCATGTGCCGGCTGACGACTTTTCACCAATTGTCGAAGTTCTGTACAACGGGGTCACGCTACGGGCCATAGGAAGCCACATCCTCAGTACAGGCTTTTCAAGCAGCAATACTCTTTCCATTTGAGGGCTTTTCGTTACGCGAGGAAGATTGCCATGTGCTGCACACGGCAACTGGACCCAAGAACCCGTCCAATCCGTTTTTAGGACGCCAAAGCTTTGACTACCCCGTCAAGGCGATGACGGTGTCGTCGTTCGGTACTGCGAAGGCTCGTACAACATTCGTCCGGAAGCAGTTGGGCCCACGGCAGATAGGCAGATGACAGGAGTTCGGCTCAATTGGAGCATGAGGTGCACCTGTGCGAACGCCAGCTGAGTCGTACTCGAGCTGCGCACGGCCTTCGCTGGGCCTGCAAACGAGAAAGATTGGAGAGAATGCACGACACACCACACAAGACGGAACGGGGAGTTGTCGTGGGACGGTCCGCTGGCATGCTCCTTCTCCTGGCCGGGATAGCCTTGGCTGCAGGCTTGTGCATGGCGAATCCACCAAATGGCAACCCTATTCCCAGCATCTTCGATCCGCACTCTGCAAATGCCGAGTCGCTTTATCATCTGTCGCATTTCGTGCTGGCGATCACGGGGGCGATCTTTGTCGTCGTGTTCAGTTTGTTGGCCTATGTGATGGTCAAATTCCGCAACCGAACGACAGACGCCGGGCGCGAGCCAACTCAAGTTTATGGGAGCACGCAGATCGAACTCGCCTGGACGATTGTTCCGATCCTAATCGTCGTTGTGTTGTTCCTGGCGACGGCCCGCGTGATTCACGGCATCCAGGATTCACCGAAGCCCGCGAAAGTGTTAGAGGTCACTGCTATTGGGCATCAGTTTTGGTGGGAGTTCCGCTATCCAACACTCGGGATCGTCACAGCGAACGAACTGCATATTCCGGTGAATATGCCTACCTACTTGAAGCTGCTTTCCGCCGACACCGACCATAGTTTTTGGGTTCCGCAGCTTGGGGGCAAGACAGACTTGATTCCGAATCGGGTCAATGAGATGTGGATTGCTCCGCAACAGACGGGCATCTTTCTAGGTCAATGCGCGCAGTATTGCGGGACGCAACACGCAAAGATGCTATTGCGAGTAACAGTGGAGAGCCCCGAAGAGTTTGATGCGTGGGTTCGCGCGCAAAAACAACCGGCGATTCAGGATGAAAAAGAAGCCGCAGGAAGGCACGTCTTCGAGAGCACCTCATGCGTGAATTGTCACGCGGTCGAGGACACACACGGTGTGGGGCGCTTTGGTCCGGACCTGACGCACCTGATGAGCCGTCAAACGATAGCCGCCGGAGCGGCCGAAAATACGCAAGAGAATCTTCGTTTATGGATTCAAAACCCGGAGGCCATCAAACCGGGCTCGCTGATGCCAGCAATGAAACTAAACGGTGTCGACCTGGACGCGCTCGTGCGTTATCTCGAGACACTACGGTAGGAGAAAGGTTGGGGGACCAGATATGTCATCGGATGTGATGGCCATTCAAACAGCGGAGGTTTCCGGCCGGCCATGGGTCGAGACACTCCACGAGTGGGTGATCACGGTTGACCACAAACGTCTGGGCATTCTGTACATCCTGTACGCGCTGTTTTTTCTCGTGGTCGCAGGGTCCGAAGCCATGATCATGCGTATTCAGCTGATGTATCCGCATAACGAATTTGTCTCGCCTCAGGTTTTCAACCGCATGTTCACGATGCATGGCACGACCATGGTTTTTTTCGTAGGCATACCCGTGCTTTTCGGCTTTGCAAACTACCTAGTGCCGTTGATGATTGGCGCTCGAGACATGGCCTTTCCACGGCTGAACGCGTTCAGTTTCTGGCTAACCGCTCTTGGTGGTTTCGTTCTTTATTTCAGTTTTGTTGGCGGAAGCGGCCTTTATGGCGCAGGCAATGCTCCCGACGTCGGCTGGTGGGCCTATGCTCCGCTGACCTCGCGTGCTTTTTCTCCGGGTCACAGCACTGACTATTGGACTATCGCGCTGCTCATTTCGGGATTCGGCAGCATCGGGACGGCGATCAACATCATTGCCACAATCCTTTGTATGAGGTGCCCGGGCATGAAGTTAAGCCGCATGCCTTTGCTGGCATGGCTGAACCTAGTGGTCTCGGGAATGGTCCTCATAGCCGTTACGCCATTGTCGGCGGCACAGATCATGCTCTGCGTGGATCGCTATCTGGGCGGCCACTTCTTCGACACCCAAGCCGGAGGGTCGGCAACGCTATGGATGCACTTCTTCTGGATCTTCGGTCATCCGGAAGTGTACATCCTAATTCTTCCTGCCTTTGCGTTTGTCTCGGAAATCGTTCCAGTATTTTCCCGAAAGCCTATTTTCGGTTATCCGGTCATGGTGGGAGCGTCGCTATGTATCGGTTTCTTGAGCATGAGCGTGTGGGCGCATCACATGTTCACAATAGGGATGAGCTCTTACGCTAACAGCTTTTTCACGCTGACCACGCTTGCGGTCGGTATTCCAACGGGCATCAAGATCTTCAACTGGCTCGGAACCATGTGGGGAGGCAAGATCCAGCTCAAGACGCCCATGCTTTTTTGTATTGCATTTTTATTTCAGTTTTTGATCGCCGGTCTCACCGGGATCATGCTGGGCAGTGCGGCGTTCAATTGGCAGCTCACCGGTTCGTATTTTGTCGTGGCGCACTTTCACTACACTCTCGTGGGCGGATTTCTGTTTGCAATCTTCGCCGCATTCTACTACTGGTATCCAAAAATGACGGGAAGAATGCTGAGCGAAGGCTTTGGCAAACTCCATTTCTGGCTGTTCTTCCTTGGATTTCACCTGACGTTTGACTTGATGCACATTCCCGGTCTGCTCGGCATGCCACGGCGGATTTACACATACGAGCCTGGACGTGGCTGGGATATTTGGAACCTGCTCGTCACCATGGGCGCATTCGTCCAGGGAATCGCCACACTGTTGTTCGTGGCCAACCTGATTGTTTCTTACTTCAAAGGCGCGAGGGCCGGGAACGATCCGTGGGATGCGTGGACCCTCGAATGGTCGGTAAGTTCCCCGCCGCCCGTCTACAACTTCGCATCGATCCCGACCGTTGCCAGCCGCCGGCCGTTGTGGGATTTGAAGCACCCCGAGGACCCGGATAGCCACTATGAGTGAACGGAATGAGTCATGAGCGCAATCACTACACCGTTTCGTGAAGCATCGGCGGCGTGGAAGCTTCCATACCGAGGCAAAGTTGGCATGGCGTGTTTGATTGTCGCCGAGTCTGCCATCTTCACGATCTTCGTCGTCGCGTATCTGTACTATGCGGGGAAAAGTCTCGCCGGACCGACTCCCCGCGAGGTGCTCGAGCCCCCGATCTTTTACACCATCTGCTTATTGTCCAGCAGTCTGACCATCCACTTTGCGGCAAAACTGCTTGGGCGGGGCAAGCGAGGCGCATTCCTCGGCTTGTGGTTTCTCACTATTGTTCTAGGGGCCGTGTTTCTGTACGGCACGGGCCAGGAATGGCATCGGCTGATCTACGAACACGGGCTCACGATTTCGACGAATCTCTTTGGAACGACTTATTATTCGCTCGTCGGTCTGCACGGCTTCCACGTCATCGTAGGTCTGATCACGTTGGCCATCGTGCTTCTGTTCGGTCTGGCAGGTCGCGTGGGTCCTGAACAGTCTCCCCGCATTGAAGTGCTCTCTTTGTACTGGCATTTCGTGGATTCCGTCTGGGTTGTCGTTTTCACTGTGGTTTACATTCTCGGGCGCTAAGGAGAGACATGCCAACGGTGCTATCTACTCATGAAGTGGAGCAGAGCCGCCATATGCCCGCTGAAATCGAGGTACCCGCCTCGACGGCTTGGCCGTTGGTCTTAGCCTTTGGATTTACGCTTATATTCGCAGGGCTGCTGACGAATGCGTCCGTAAGTGCCTTCGGCGCCGTGCTCGCTGCGGCGGGCTGCATCGGCTGGTTCCGCGAAGTGTTTCCTCGCGAGCACGAAGAGTCGGTGACGGTTGTCGAAGAAGATCTGTTTGTGAGAACGGAGCGGCGGGTGATCGAGCGACTGCCTGTGGGCAGGGACCTGCTGCGCGCCTGGCTTCCTGTTGAAACCTATCCAATTTCGGCCGGTTTGAAGGGAGGCTTAGCGGGAAGCGTGGCAATGGCCGTGATTGCGTGCTCCTATGGGATGCTCAAAGCCGGCAGCATTTGGTATCCCATCAACCTCCTTGCAGCCACGGTGTACGCACAAACTCTGAGTCTTGGACCTGAACGACTGGATTCTTTTCACGCCGACAGCTTTGCCATTGCCGTGATTCTGCACGGACTCGGATCCCTACTTGTGGGGCTGCTCTATGGGGCAATGCTTCCCATGTTCGCGCGGCGGCCGATCGTGCTCGGAGGGTTGATCGCTCCAGTGCTGTGGTCGGGTCTTCTGTACTCCATTATGGATCTTCTTAATCCGTTGTTGGCGAGGCGCATTGAGTGGTGGTGGTTCACAGCTTCGCAGGTGGCCTTTGGCATCGTCGCGGGCCTCATCGTCGTGCGACAGTCGCGCGTACCCACTTGGGAAAATCTGCCGTTTGCCTTGCGCGCGGGAATTGAGGCGCCCGGAACGATCGCGATACGAGAAAGCGGAGAGACACGGCCGTGAAGATACTCTTGTATGCATGTATTTTCACAGTTCTCGGCGCGATCTTGTTTTCGGGTTGCGGTTCTCCCCACGGTCGGCCCCGCAAAGGTTCCGAAACTCAGGCTCCCGACGAAATTCTGGAATTTGACACGCTGTACTCGGAAAACTGCGCGGGTTGCCACGGCGGTCAGGGCCGTGGAGGTGCAGCAATCGCATTGGCTGATCCGGTTTATCTTGCCGTAGCAGAAGACGCGGTGATCCGTAAAGTCATCGCCAATGGCGTGCACGGAACCGCTATGCCTGCATTCGCGCGAAATGCCGGCGGGATGCTGACGGACAAGCAAATCGACGTAATTGTGAATGGAATGCGGTCGCGCTGGAGCCGACCTGGGGTCGGCAGCGGAGCAAATCTCCCGTCCTACGCGGCCAAATCCGAAGGCAGCCCTGTGCAGGGTGAAGTCGTGTACAAGACCTACTGCGAATCCTGCCACGGTCCAGGTGGCCGCGGTGGATCAAAGGGCAGCGCCATCACGGATGATTCCTTTCTCACCTTGATCAGTGACCAAGCGCTGCGCACCATCGTCATCACAGGTCGTCCGGAACTGGGCGCACCGGACTGGTTCCAAGATGTACCCGGCAAGCCGATGTCGGACCAGGAAATTACCGAGGTAGTAGCCTGGCTCGCTTCGCAAAGAAAGATGAATTCCACACAACCGAATTCCGTCACGAATTTCGCACAGCACTAGGAGTTTGACCATGCCGAATGAAAACACACTCTCCCGTCGCGGGCTGTTCATGAAGTTGGGAATTTTGTTTAACGGCCTCGTAGCGGCTGCACTGGGAGTGCCGGTCTTAGGGTTTCTTCTGTCCTCGGTTACACGAGGGCGCGCGAACGCCTACCTATCGTGGGTGCCTCTCGGGCCCGTGAGCGAATTTCCAGAAGGAGAGACGCGGCTGGCTACCTTCCGGAATCCCAACGGGATGCCGACCGACGGCAAAACGGTCGACACCGCATGCTGGGTGCGGCGCGTCGAAGGCGATCAATTTCAGGTTTTTGCGGTTAATTGCGCGCACTTGGGTTGTCCGGTCCGCTGGTTTCCACAATCTGGTTTGTTCATGTGTCCGTGCCATGGCGGAGCGTATTACCGCGACGGCTCGCGTGCTTCGGGTCCTCCAGAGCGCGGGCTCTTTGAATATGCGACGAAAGTGCAGGACGGTCTTGTCACCATCCAGGCCGGTGAACTGCCCACGCCGGGAGCCAGTGCGGCTCTCGTGGGAAAGAAATCGCCATGCGCCTGATGGCTGAGGTCGGGCAATGGTTCGACCGGCGCTTGCAACTGGCGGCTCCCATTCGCGAAATTTCGGAGCATCCGGTTCCGCGCAACACCGCCAGTTGGTGGTACGTGTTCGGCAGCGCCGCGCTGGTCGTGTTCCTCCTGCAACTCGTCACTGGAATTCTCCTTGCAATGATTTACGTCCCATCCGCCGGAGAAGCGTGGAGTAGTCTCCAGACTCTGAACCACGACGTGACTCTCGGTTGGTTCATCCGTGCGTTGCACGGATGGGGCTCGAATTTCATGATCGCGATCGTTCTCATTCACATGGTCCAGGTCTTCCTCTTCGGGGCTTATAAGTTTCCGCGTGAGCTCACCTGGATCATCGGGGTTTTCCTTTTGCTCATGACGCTCGGGATGGCGTTCAGCGGGCAAGTGCTGCGCTTCGATCAAGACGCCTATTGGGGACTCGGCATTGGAGCGTCCATCGCGAGTCATGTACCAATAATCGGCCCCGCAGCTGTGAAATTGATGTTGGGTGGACCGATCATTGCCGGCGCGACGCTATCGCACTTCTTCGCGCTGCATGTCTTTGTGATTCCAGGAATGCTGATCGGGTTCGTATGCCTTCATGTCCTGATGGTGTTGAAACTGGGGATTAACGAATGGCCGATGCCGGGCCGTCTCGTGAAACGGGCGACCTATACGAGCGAGTACCACGAATTGACTAAGAAAGACGGCGCTCCGTTCGTCCCTTACGCGATCTGGAAAGACATGTTCTTCGCTGCGTTCGTCCTTGTGGCAGTCGCCGCCTGTGCTGTGTACTTCGGTCCGTTCGGTCCCACGGGCCGGCCGGATCCGACCATCATCCAGACAGCGCCGAAACCGGATTACTTCTTCTTGTGGCTGTACGGTTTGCTGTCATACTTGCCGCCTTCAATGGAGACGCCAGCTCTCCTCATTGGCCCCGTAGTCGTTATCGCGTTTCTTGTTTTGCTGCCATTTCTTTCTGGAGAAGGGGAAAAGAGTTGGCGCCGGCGGCCAATCGCTGTTTTGACGGTTCTGCTGATCGCCGTAATCCTGGGAACACTCACCCATCTCGCTGGCTATACGCCGTGGAGTCCGCGCATGAATGCGTGGAGCGGTGATCCGGTGCCGGCGCAATTCCTGCGCAGCTCAACAGCGCTCGAGCGGCAAGGCGCGCTGGTTTTTCAGGTCAAGCAGTGCCGCAACTGCCATTCGCTTGGCGACAAAGGTGGACTGAGAGGTCCATCTCTCGACAGTGTTGCTGTTCGGCTTACCGAGGACCAACTCATTCGTCAGGTGATCCAGGGCGGTGGAAACATGCCGGCGTATGGAAAGAACTTGAGCCCGGCGGAGACGACAGCACTCGTCGCATTTCTAGAAACCTTGCATCCGGCAGGACAGGCTCCCGCGCGCGATGCGTCTCGCGACACCGTTCTTCGAGAGGACCAGGAGGGCCGCTCTTCGACGCGACCTTAGGGCCTGATCCATGCCATCCCAAGTACAAGACGCATTGCAATCGTGGACGTTTCCGATCGCACTTACGCTGGCGATAGCTCTGGTGGCATTCGCATACTTGCGCGGATGGCTTCGTCTTCGTTCGGTTGGCGCGAACGTGATTCCAGCCTGGCGAGCGGGCAGCTTTCTCCTTGGGTTGCTCTTGATCTGGACGGCATTGGGCTCACCTCTTGCCGCATTCGACGAGGAATTGTTGACCGTCCACATGATTCAGCATCTGCTGCTCATGACAATTGCTCCTGCCTTAATTTTGGTCGGCGCGCCCGTGATGCCGTTGTTGCATGGTTTGCCGCGGAAGTTCGTGCAAACTGTTCTTGGCCCGATATTCCGTTGGCGGCCAACACAACATGTCGGCCGCCTACTTTCGCAACCCGCGGTTTGCTGGCTCGCTGCTTCTGTGGCTCTGGTCGGCTGGCATGTTCCCGCGGCATTCACCTTGGGCTTGCAAACGGAAGGCTGGCATGTCGTCGAGCATGCGTGCTTCCTTGGCTCGGGATTTCTGTTCTGGTGGCCCGTTGTGCAACCCTGGCCAGGTGTTGCGACACGGCAGCGATGGTCCATCCTTATCTACCTGTTTCTTGCGACGCTGCCTTGCGACATCCTTTCTGGATTTCTCGTGTTCTGCGACCGTGTCGTCTATCCCACATACCTCAGCGCACCACGGCCGTTCGCAATTTCCGCGCTCGAAGATCAGCAATGCGCCGCCGCATTGATGTGGACGTGCGTCACGATTGTCTACCTCGTGCCCGCAGCGATTCTGACCATTCAACTGCTGACCGAGCGGAGTGCTCGGGGGCATGAACTACTGCGATCCGATCTGCCAGGTGGCACGGCTAGCCAAAATGAACCACAGAGTGCGGAGGTTGCCTGAACATGGCAACCGAACCGATTCTTGCAGCCTTCGAGGTAACTGTAGTCGAACGCCATTCCTGGGCGCGACGGAGCGTGCTTTTCGACTATTGGGCGCTGACTAAGCCCGAAATCAATTTTTTGATTGCCATCGCAACTTTAGCCGGTTTTTGCCTAGGCTGCCCTCCTACACTGACACATTTTCCGTGGACGCTGCTGCTTCGCACGGTATTCGGAACCGTCCTGGTCGCGAGCGGCGCAGGCGTACTGAACCAACTGATCGAGCGGCGCTTTGACGCGGAGATGCGACGCACGACCCGCCGGCCGATTGCCGCTGGCCGAATCGAACCTATTCCTGCCCTGGTTTTCGGAATGGTGCTGTCGCTCACGGGCGTTCTTTACCTGGGCGTGACGGTGAGGCCAGCCGCCAGCGCGCTTGCCCTCCTGACGCTCTGCGGGTATTTGTTTCTCTATACTCCGCTTAAACGTCGAACATCGATGTGCACGCTTATCGGGGCAATACCCGGTGCCATGCCCGTCCTGATCGGTTACGCCGCAGTGGCCGGAAAGCTCGAAGCGCGCGCATGGCTGCTCTACGCGATTCTCTTCCTCTGGCAATTTCCCCATTTCATGGCGATTGCATGGATGTATCGCGAAGACTATGCGAGGGCAGGGTTTGAAGTTCTTCCAAAGGGACCGGAAAAAGCTCAGTTCGCGGGCTGGCAGAGCATAGTCCCCACACTCATGTTGGTGTCCGTCACGTGCGTGCCGATGGCTTTGCAGCACACGCATCCGGTTCTCGCCTTTGGAACACTATCCCTCAGTCTGGGTTTCCTCTATTTTGCCGCATACTTTGCTCTGGTCCGCTCGACCGAGTCCGCTCGCCGCCTGCTCCTGGTCTCAATACTTTATCTTCCATTGGTCTTCTTGTTTCAGGTGCTTGCAAGAGTGTAAAGAGGGAAGGCAACCTACTTCTGGCAAATTTCATGCCGGTGGAAATCCACACGTGTACGGCGTTCTATGGGCTACGGACAAGTTACGGACTACTAGGAGTGGGGAAACAGGAGAGGCTTGCGCAGGCAGACGTATCAAACTGGACAGACGCAGGCTGAGGAATGCGCTACAAATCAGGTGACAGATCAACCCCGGCAGGGCGAATTATCGAGGCCTAGAAATGGCATTGGATGAATCGGCAACGGGCAACCTGAGCGCTTACCGGCAAACTTTGAGTGTTTGCTGGATCGTGTATGGGATATTCCGGCTGATCCTGGGGATTTGCCTGATGGTGTATACCGGGACGGCGAGGGTGATGTTTGGCGCGCTGCTGGGGCGCGTGCCGGATGCGTTCAGCTTGATGGCGGATTTCCGCCTTTTTTATGCGGTCATCGTGGTGCTGTCGTTTGTATGTGGGCTGATTGGGCTCTTTGCCGGACTGGCACTTGTGGCAAAGCAAGGGCCGGGGCGCAAGCTGGCGCTGGTGGCGGCAGTTTTGTCGGTATCCGATCTTCCGTTTGGAACCACGCTGGGAATCTTCACACTGATTGCGTTTCTTCCGCTTCGCGGCGGGTTTGCGTCCGCCCGCACCTGAATTCACTCTTTCCCAGGTTGCTGATTAGAAGGTGGTTGAGCACGCGTTAGCCTGTGGTTTGCTTGCAGCTCCTATTCCCGCCGAGCAGTGAGACCTCGAACTCGATTCCTTTCTGTTTCTTTGTAAACGTGCACAACAGCACAGTATTGAGGCTTGGGAAGCCTGATACTTGGTTCTTGAGATTTCTGGAGGGAGACTTATGTTCAAGCTTTCGAGTATCACAGTGATGGCGGTAATGGCGTTCGGTGTATCCGCGCAAGCGCAGACCGAGTCGCAAGTGCGGGAGGATTCCCGCAAACAAGTGGTGGAATATCGGGTGAATGTGGTGAGCCGGACGACGCAAGCGGTCAGCTACAAGCATCGCAGTGGCGCCACAAAGATCGATTTCCAGGGCACGGATTTGATGCCTGGCGCAGCAGGCGAGGCAAAGGTCGAGAGCAAGCGCGGGGCTTTGGAAATCGAGGTTGAATTCTCCGGGCTGGGCAGGCCTACGAGTTTCGGCAACGAGTATCTGACCTACGTGTTGTGGGCCATTTCGCCGGAAGGCCGGCCGGTAAATATTGGTGAAGTATTGGTGGGCGAAAACCACCGCAGCAAGCTGGACGTGACCACGGACCTGCAGGCTTTCGCGCTGATCGTCACCGCGGAACCTTATTATGCCGTGCGGCGCCCCAGCAACGTGGTGGTACTTGAGAATGCCGTCCGGCGGGATACTGCCGGGGGGACCGAGTTCGTCGACGCCAAGTATGAATTGATCGATCGCGGCGGCTACATCCCCACGGGCTACACTTTTGATCCCGTGGTCATCAGCGCCCGGTTGCCGCTGGAATTTTACGAAGCGCGCAACGCCGTGCGCATTGCGAAATCCGCAGGCGCCGACCGGTACGCCGCAGAGAGCTATGAGAAGGCTGTTCGCCAGTTGAACAATGCCGATGCGCTGGCAGCAAGCAGGCATGAAAACAAGAAATCGCTGATTTCGGTGTCGCGCGAAGTCGTGCAAACAGCGGAAGACGCGCGGGAAATCTCCGTGAAGCACATGGACGAAGAGCGCGCCGAGAGCGAACGCCGGGCCGGAAGAGGACGTGAAGCCGCCGCGAACAACCGCGCGGACGACGAATCCCAGCGCCGCACCAACGCCGAAGCGGCTAGTGCTCAGGCCGATCACGAGCGCAACGAGGCAAATCGCCAGAATAACAACGCGCAGGCTGCCGCTCAGCTATCGGCTGCAGCTCAGGCCGATGCTGAGAGAGACCGCAACGACGCACAACAGAAGCAACACGTTGCAGAAGCCGATTCCGACCGGGATCGCGCCGCGGCCGCTTCCTCCGATGCGCAGCTTCAACAAGCCGTGCGTGACCGCGAACAGCTTCGCGCCAACCTACTGCAACAGTTCAACCTGATCCTGGAAACACGCGACACCGCGCGCGGCCTGGTCGTCAACATGTCGGATGTGCTATTTGACTCCGGCAAATACACCCTTCGTCCGCTGGCGCGCGAGAAGCTGGCCAAGATATCGGGCATCGTGCTTGCGTATCCTTCCCTGCGGCTTGCCGTTGAAGGCAACACCGACAGCGTTGGAACGGAACTCTACAATCAGGAACTTTCGGAGCAGCGTGCCGAAGGTGTCCGCAGCTACCTGACCCAGCAAGGCGTGCCGGAAACTTCGACCACCGCGCATGGTTTCGGAAAGACGCGGCCCATCGCGTCCAACGATACCTCGGAAGGCCGCCAGCAGAACCGCCGAGTGGAACTGGTCGTCTCCGGTGAAGTCATCGGGACCAAGATTGGTGTGATTGTCGTGCAGCCGATCGCTTCAGCAACGTCTCCGCAGTAATCCTACCCTGACCAGAAGAGCCGGCTCAGATCCTGAGCCGGCTCTTTTTTTTTGCGCGTGTGGGTTGCCGCCGGCTAAAACAGAAAAAAGCAGCGCAAGGATTGGTGATCCCTGCGCCGCCGGAATTGCTGTGAATGAAGATTGTGAACCGATTCGGTTGCTTACGGTTTCTTTGGAACCGATCCTGGCTTGAAAAGGTCGGAGAGGTCGTTGGCGTTGGCCGCGTCGGCCAGATAGGGGCCGGCGGTGCGAAAGATGTTCTGCATGGTGCGCACGTCAGAGGAGTGCGTGAAGGCGACCGGGCTGGCGTAGGGGAGGCCGTTCACGTTCGGATGCGCGCGATCGGAGATGACGATTTCACCGATAGTGTGATTGAGGTCGTCGGGGTTGACGTCCGCGGCGCCATCGCGTTCGGATTCGTCCCACCAGAGGATGATGACGCCGTGGTTTTTGTAGGCGTCGGAGGCCATGATGACAGGAACGATCTGGCTGAGGAAATCGTCGCCTTGCTTGATGTTTGCCGCATCGCCGGTCAGGCCTTTGTAGCCGCCGTTGAGCGCGGTGTGCATATCGTTGTACTGGTTCGGTGTGATCCAGTTATAGTCGGCGACGGAGTTGTTCGCGAGATCGGTGAACAACTGTTGCAGCGGCGCGTATTGGGAGGAGAGAGGATTCGCCGGAGTGGAATCGTTGCCACCGTTGGAGTCGGTGAAGAACACCATCGGATTGTGCTTCGCGGCGTAGTTGAACTGGTTGGAGCCGTTGTAGGCGTTGAAATTGCCGGCTGCAAAGACACCGGAATGACTGGTGATCGGCACGGTCCACTGAACCCGCGGCAGAGGAACATTGGTGAGATTCCCAGAGCCATCCACGGCGAGGTCAATATCTTCCTGGTAGGACTTCCAAGTTTTTCCACCCTGGGTGAGAAAAGTTACGAGGTGCTGGTTGGTGTTCTGGTTGTTGCCGCTGACGAAGGGGTCAGCGTCGTTCAACACGCCAAAGTTGGTGCCCGCTTCCGCCCAAATGTAGTTCGGCTCAGAGGGATGAATGTGCGGGTTGTTGCCGCTGGCGGTGGCCAAGACGTTGGTGTAGGCCGTGGCGTACGCAACCTGTTCGCTGATGTTCACGATGGAGCCGTTAATCACGACCGTCGCCGTGCCATTCACTAGGCTGTTGATGAAGGGTGCGTTGGGGTTCTGATAGATTTGTTGGATGCCGCCGGTGAACTGATTCGCCGGCTGCGCCCAATTATGATTTTCCATCGCGATCACGAACACGGTCTTGATTTGTTGGGCGCGTGCGGGGAAAGCTCCCGCTGCTGCGAAAAGGGTACACACTCCCAACGTACGGAGAAATCTGGGGTACGGCATGAAAACCTCCAAAGGTAGGATTTGCGCGGAATGCTTTCGCGGTTCAGGTCACTTCGTTCGGCCCAGAGGACGAACACGGCGCCCAAATAGAGATAACAGGAGCGTTTTACAGAACGGTGAGTGGAGTATTACGAATCGAAGACTCGAGGAAGAAACTGTCAGCAGAGGGTGAGGACGGTGAAATTGCGGAGCCGGGAAGGCGAGGGGGGAACATTAACTCGCGCTGGCGCTAGGTAATGACCGGCGCCTCGGCGACGCCCGCCAGGCCAAACACTCGCTGGTAACGTTCGACCTCAGTGCGTGGGCCCAGGGCCTTTTGGAAATTGTCGGAAAGTTTCACGGCCTGGCGGCCGTCGGCATCGTTCAGCTTGCAGACCAGGCTTAGCGGGTCGAAATCCACGCCGCCGTGCGGATTGCAGTTGCGGAAATCATTGGTCAGCAGCGTGCCCCATCCTGCGCTGAAGCGGATGCGGCGGCCAGGTGTCCACTTCTTTTCATCCATAAAATCGCCGGCCTGGCGGAAATCGGATGGAGTATATCCCGCGCGGATCTCTCCGGAAAAATGGGCGTGCAAGCCGAGAATGGTATCGGCATCGAGACCGTCAGACGCGATGAATAATTTCTGCCGTGGGTCGCGTCCTCTTTTTTCGAGCCAGGCGATGTATTCGTCGCCCGCGAGGAAAGGATCCTTGCTGTCCGCGCGCTGGCCGGTCCAGTCCGCCACCCAATCCGGAGCGTTGGTAAAGAACTGAGTGGAGCCGAAGGTGTCGGGAAGCAGGATGAGCAGTTCGCCCTGGTAAGTTTTCTGCCACATTTCCAGCAAGCGGTATTGCGCGGTTTTAAGCTCTTCGTCGTTCCTGGCCATCGCGGCCAGGGCCATCGGTAGTTCGTGCGCATTGGTGCCGATCGCTTCCAGGTCGTGCTGATAGGCCAGATAGGTGTTGGAGGTGCCGCCGAAGGTGTTGCCGAGGACGTCGCTCATAGCCTTTACAACGTATTCCTGCCAGAGAAAGCTGTGGCGGCGCCGTGTTCCGAAATCGCTGAGGCGCAATCCAGGAGTGCAGCGCAGGCGTTCCATTTTTTCCCAGAGTTTTGTTTTGGCCCGGGCATAGAGAATGTCCAGCTCGAATTCGCTCAGGCGCTTCAGGTTAGCGCGAGTCTTCAGTTCGCTGATGGCCGAAAGCGCATAAATCTCCCACATCGTTGTGGCAGTCCAGAGGCCGTGGAAAGAGAGGGAGAACTGGCCGTCCTGGACGCTCAGCTCATAATCGGCCAGGCGGAAGTCGCGCTCGAGCCATTCGAGGAATGACTGCTCGAAGATACCGCGGCGGCCGTAGAAAGTGTTGCCCGCGAGCCAGATCAGCTCTGACTTGTGGAACCGCAGCTTTTTAGTTTGGTCCAGTTGTTCGCGAAGCTCGTTGACGTCGATCAAGTCGGCGAGGCGGACTTCGGCGGATCGATTGAGGAAGGAAAAAGAGGAGTTCGTCTTCGGAAACTGCTTCCAGATGAACTGCAGCATCAGCAGTTTGTAAAAGTCGGTGTCGAGCAGGGACCGCGTGATCGGGTCCAGTTCCCAATTGTGGTCGTGCGCGCGGCGCGCCAGGTTGATAATCACAATCCCAATACTTTACCCTACTCGGAACGAACTTCGGCAATGGTCTAGCACTCTGGCGGCCCGTGGAAGTTCGATTTGCTTTCCGGCGCCCGGCGCCAGGTTGTACAATCGTGCCACCCACAAATCTGCTTTCTTGCACAAGGAGATCTCATGAAGTTTCACACGTTGGTCTGTCTGTTGTCGGCCATCCTTCTGGCCGCCGCTGCCGTTTCGTTCGCCCAGCCACAAACGGCCACGAATTCCGCGCCGATCAAGGAAGGTCTGCTTACGGCCGCAGATGTTGGCAATAAATTGTTGCCGGAGAAGGTATTTTTCCGCGGGCAGATCGCCCCGGTGCAGGCTCGCAACACAGGCGGTGTTCGGTACGCGGACGGGTTGCTTGTTTTCGCAGGGCTTGTGGACAGCTCTGGCTATTCGACCGCGATCCGGGAAAAGTACCAGGCGTACCTGATTAACGAAATGCCCGTTGAAATTAGCGGGCAGACGCTCAAGCCGGGCGCATACGGCATCGGGTTTCTCGACGGCAACAAATTTGTGGTGATGGACATTGGCGCGAATGATGTTCTGCAGGCGGCTTCGGTGAAAGATACGGAGATGAAGCGGCCGGTGCCGCTGCAGTTTACGGCTGCGTCCGGGGCGGGGAACTACCGGCTGTATCGTGGGCGGGATTACGTGGAATTTCACCGCGCCAAATAGGTGATCGCCGTTTTTGGAGTGCGGGAGCTCTGCTCCCGCTTTTGCGCTGCAAACAGAGCCACCCAACTGACCTTCGCCTAAACGCCACAACCTCAAAAGCTGTGGCAGCGCCACCCCACTCCAAAGGGCCGTTGGCGCTTATCCTTTAATCTGACCGCTTACCGCGTCCCACGTTACGGTGTTTTTGCGAAAATAGGATTCGTTGGCCATGTGGCATGCCAGGGCGGCGTTGTGGCCGAACACCACGTCTTCAACTACCGGCTTTCGGGTGCGCACCGCTTGCAGGAAATTCCACATGTGCGGCTTCAGATCGTCCCAGGAATCGCCCTTGTACGTGTAGCCTTCCGTGATCGGTTCCTTGCCAGGCGCGGGATCATTGTCTTCATGCCACTTCTTGTAATACGCAGCGCGCATCTCATGAGGGAAGCCGTTCGCGTAGTAACTGGGCGCGGTGTCTTCGCCACTTTGCGGGAAATAGGTGATCGTGTTTTCGGTGACTTCCAGAATTCCCTTTGAGCCCTGGAAGCGGTAGACCTCGGGCGTTTCGCAGCCGAGGTTCAACCGCAGATACACGGGAATTTTTCCGTACTCGTAAACGACAGCCTGCACATCCGGCATGTTGCGGCCGTCATTCCAGCGCAGAATGCCTCCGGCGGCGGTGACGCGGGCAGGCGGTTCGTTCCATCCAAGCATGTAGTTCATCCCGCTGACCAGGTGAACGAGCAGGTCGCCGGCAACTCCGGTGCCATATTCTTTCCAACACCGCCAACGCGCGAAGAGCTTGGGGTCGAATTCGCGTTTCGGCACAGTGCCTTGCCAGGTATCCCAGTCGAGCGTCTGCAGGGAAAGATCCGGTGGCGGCGGATACTCCCATGCGCCCGTCGGGTCATTGCGTCCGAGCGAGCCTTCGACGAGATTTAATTCGCCAATGATTCCCTTGGCGAGCAGCTCTTTCGCTTTCGCGCAAATAGCCGAGCTGACGCGTTGCGAGCCGATCTGGACGATACTTCCCGCTTTCTTGGCTGCCGCCACCATGGCGACACCATCCTCGGCACTGTGCGACATCGGCTTTTCGCAATAAATATCCTTGCCCGCGTTTACGGTATCCACGACCACTTGTTTGTGCCAGTGGTCGGGCACCGCTGCGATGATGCAATCGATCTCCTTGTTGTCCAGCAAATCCTGGTAACGCCGCGTGACTATAACCTTTTGGCCGGCAATCTCTCGCGCCAGGGTGTGCCGTCCGTCGTAGAGATCGCAGGCCGCCACGCATTCCGTGCCGGGCAGAGCGACCGCAGTCGCCAGCAGGCCGGAGCCCTGCATGCCGATGCCGATGATTCCGAAGCGGACACGTTGGAGCGCCGTCCCTTCCATCGCGCCGGGAATTTTCATCGGTTCGAGTGTGATGCTTCGTGCCGCCACCATGGCGCCGGTTGTGCCGGCACTGGCTTGCAGAAACGATCTCCGGCTCCACTGTTTTCCGCTCATGATTGACTCCCTGTTGCGAGATTTACTTTGCGTCCCGGTCGCTACGGCAGCGGCTGAATACTCACTTCCTTAAAAAACACCACGTCGTTCTTGCTGTGATTCTGTAGGCCAAAGTAGCCTTCATCCGGCCGCGGGCCGCGCTGCGGCTCGAAGTCGAATTTCTGCGGAGGGACCGGGTCGCCCTCGTGATAGTCCGTCACCTTCACACCATTCACCTCGACGATTGTGTGCGGCCCGTCAATGGTGATCATCATCATATTCCATTCCGGCCCAGGCTTGGTGGGCTTTGCCAGCGGCTTGGTGAGCGAATAAAGAGTTCCCGTGATGTGATATTCGTCCTCGCCGGAAGTCTCGGGGTGATTGTCAATCTGCACTTCGTAACCGTAGTGGACGGGCATCCAGGCCTCGCGCGGCTCAATCGGAATACGGATGTAGACGCCGGAGTTGTCGTTGAAATGCCCCATCCTGAAAACCACACGCAACTTGCAGTGGCCAATCTTCCCGCCTGTCCAATAGAGCAATCCCATACCGCCATGCGTTTCGATCAGCCCGTCGGTTACCGTCATCTCGCCGGGCCCGACATGTTTCCAGCCGCTCAGATCCT
>Ga0210405_10000218_pt1 | contig 81357 bp, 79 predicted proteins | sample IncBWH11MmetaG_FD_155492 | JGI IMG/M metagenome (GOLD analysis project Ga0210405, IMG submission 155492) | Forest soil microbial communities from Barre Woods Harvard Forest LTER site, Petersham, Massachusetts, United States - Inc-BW-H-11-M | ecosystem: Environmental > Terrestrial > Soil >... | reverse complement strand
CAGCGTCGCCTACAACTTTGCGGTACACAATCATCAACCCGTTGCGTACTACAGCGTCGGGTTCTACTTCCAGGACGAGTATCGCGTGAATTCCAAGCTGAAGCTTACCTTGACGCTCCGGGCCGACCGGAACTCCGGTGGAGTCTGCCAGAACAACTGCGCCGGCCTCCCGGTTACTCCGTTTATCGATATGTCGCACGATCCGACCGTTCCTTACGATGTCTCGTTCCCGACCGGAAACAAGACCATCATTCCCGGCATCGAGAAGGTCGTGTTCGAGCCGAGGCTCGGCGTGGCATGGACTCCAGTTGGGCAGAATACCGTAATCCGAGCCGGCGTCGGTCTGTTTACCGACCTCTATCCCGGCGGCATTCTGAGCTCCTACGACACAAACTTCCCGCAGGTGAATCTTTTCAACGTGCCGACAGGAAGTGTAGCGTTCGACACGCTCGCACCGGGCAGCACCGCATTTCCGACCAGCGGCGTAAGCCTGGTGACGGAGTGCAACGCGGCATTTCTGTCGAATTATAATAGCGGCGGCAACTATGCCGGTTACCAAACCGCAGCACAGGGTATCCCAGGTCAATGTCTCAACGCGCAGGGTGCCCTTTCGGTGCCGACACTCAACGACGTGAGCCGCAATCTACAAAACCCGAAGTATGTGGAGTGGAACTTCGAAATTCAGCACACCTTCGGAGCACACACCGTGATTTCGGCGAACTACGTAGGCAACCACGGGTACAACGAACTGATCACCAACCCTGATGTGAACGGCTTCGGTTTTGGCGACCTTCCGGGTGCAGCACCGGATCCGCGCGTCGCCCGCGTGAATTATCTCTACAGCGGTGCAGTATCGAACTACAACGGCGTGACGTTCTCGATCCAGGAAAACCAGTGGCACGGGTTGAGCGGCCGCTTCAACTACACGTACTCACACGCACTGGATGAAATCTCGAATGTTCCCGACGAGCCCTTCAGCGTGATCACCAGCATCGGTGCGAGCGGTACGGGGCAGATCGATCCCTACAACCTGAGAATGAATTACGCTTCGGGAGATAACGACGCGCGGCAGCAGTTGTCCGCCAGCTATCTTTATCAGCTGCCGTTCAAGAGTGAAAACCGCCTCGTCAACGCCGCCATCGGTGGCTGGATGATTTCGGGCACCTGGTTCTTCCGCACCGGATTCCCGTTCAGCATGTTTGACGGCGCAACAAGTGGTGGCTTAGCCGGAAACAATCTTTCCGGAGCTGAAATCATGCTACAACCCACGGCGGCCTTCACGCAGAGAAACTTCTCGCACCCGGGAAACTGCCCGGACCTGGTATGCTGGACGATCGCAGATTTCACTCCCAGCACGAACTTCGACGGTCCCGTAGGCCGCAATGCGTTCCGCGGACCAGGCTTCCTGGGCGGCGACTTGAGCGTGCGGAAGAACTTTGCGATCACGGAACGGATGACGTTTCAACTCGGAATCAGTGCGTACAACTGGCTCAACCACGCCAATTTTGGCACGCCCTATCCGAGCACGAACGCGAGCATCTTTGGGCAAGCCGTGCTGACGCAGACACCACCAACATCACCTTATGGGGCGTTTGCGCAGGCTGCGACCGACCAGAGGATCGCGCAGATCACAGGCAAGTTTATCTTCTAACTCAAACCAAGAGCGGAGAGCAAAAAAGGCGGCCCTTCGGGCCGCCTTTTTTTATGCTCGCGTACGTTTTTGTTCCGGCACCGGGTTTCTGCTGGCGGTGACGAATTGAAGCGCGCCCCCCGCAGTTACAGGATTCTTCAGAACTATGCGCACGGATCGCGCTGGCAGCGATCGGGTGCGAAGTCGGTTTACGGGTCACTGCGGCTGCGCTTTGCATCTTATTCGCGGGCGGTTCTCGTGCGTCATGCGCAGCCACGTCGCCACGGGATTCATTTACGATGCGGGACAATACTGAAGGAGACCTGCGACAGCATAAGGCAGCCGAGGCGGCTCCCTGCCGCCTCACCGCTGTAAGAGCAAGAACCCTAACGAGCGCGCGTGCTCGGCGGGAACCGCGCGATCAGTCGCGACTGACTCGGCTATTGCGAAAAGGGCTTGCGCAAGGCTTACTGCGCGTCCGTAACCTTGCCTTTCATAAATGTGACCTTAAGATCTTTATACACATAAATCTGTTTGGTACCCAGGTTGAGGATCTTGTCCGGCTGGCCCAGTATCGCAGTCACTTGGTCGGGCGTCTGGCCGATCTCCACCGTAGCGGGCGGCGCGGGCGGCGCGGCTGGAGCCGCAGCTTCCGCAGGTGCCGCTGCTGGAGCGTCCGCCGCTGCGGGCTGTTGAGCCGCATCGCCGCCTGCCGCAGCTTGCTGCTGGTTGCCGCTGTCGTCCGACTTCTTTGAATCGTCCGCGTCAACTTTCAAAACTTCCGCGACCATGCTCAACACCTGATCCGAGCTTGGATTCGTGCCCTTAGGATAAATAAACTTAAGCGTCGAGTAATAGCGAACGTCTTGATACGGATCGCTGAACAATGTGAAAACCACACCATCGACCTGCAGCGTGATAGCCGTCACCCAAAATTTCTCTCCGGTTACAAATTGCCGACCCTGCACCGTCTGCGGCGGCGGATGTCCGATCATGCTGCCAAAGCCCTGCAGCTTCTGATGTACGCCATACGCTCCCTCGGAGAGCCTGCCACCGCTGTAAGTGTTCTGCGGCGGTATTTGCGTCGAGGTGGGATACATCAGCAGCTTGTCTTTCTGCAGAATCAATACAGAGCCTGCGGTGACGATGTCGCTCTTGTCGTCCGTCGGTTTCGTGATCTGGTACTTCGCTTCCAGTTGGCTCTGCAGCGAACCCTGCGCTCCCGCCGTGAACCATGGAAAAATTCCCGCAACCGCCAGGACGGCTATTTGCATCCGAATCGGAAGTCTGGCCTTCATTGATAACTTCTCCTTGGGCGTAGCATGCCCTGCGGTGTTTTTTTTCGGAAATTGTGAAACCGGTGTTTGCCTTTTTTTACTTCTCAAGAAGCTGAATCGCGAGCGTCAGCGGCTTCCACCACTGACGCTCCGATCCCGTTTTCCGCTTCACGGTGTTGCGATTCCCGCACCGCGACCGTCAACTTCGCTCTTTTAGTCGTTGCCCTGACCAGTGGTCCCGGCCTGCGCTTGCACGTCAGCTTCGGCCTTGTCCGCATCCGCTTGCTGCGCATCCAAGTCAGCCTTCACCGACGTATCCGGCTTCACTTGGCCATCCGGGTTGGCACGGGTCTTGGTGTCGGGAGCTGCCGGCAGTCCGTTCTTCCCTTGGTTGTCCGCCAGCGTCTTGAGTCCGGAATCGAGCTGCTCGCGGAAGTGGTTGTGCATTTCCTGCAGATCGTCGACCGCCACCGACACTTGCGATCCCGAAGCGCAATCTGATTTCTGGCTTGCGCTGACCAGCACCTTCACACTCTTGTTCGCGTCCGGAGTGTCTTCAATTCGCGTCACCACGTCTCCCGCGGATAGCGAGCAGTCCTGTCCATCCGGCCCTGTCTCGTTGAGCACGTCGCTGACGATAAACGTCCGGTGGTTGGGATCCAACGCCGCAGGCGTCTCTTCCGGCGGGTTTGCGTCAGCCGACGTGTCTGCCGCAGGTGCTGCCGCTGCCGCGGGTTGTGGTGCCGCTGCGGCGGCCTGCTCGGCCGCGAGTTGAGCCTTTACCTCATCCGCAATCGCCTGTTTCACCTCAGGCGTAAGTACGACTCCGCCTCCCCCTCCGCCTGACTGCCCGGCGTCTTGCGTTCCAGAATCACTCGCCGCCGCTGCGTTCGCATTCGCCTCAGCTTGAGCCGCGTACTGAGCTTGCAAGTTCTGGCTGATCACGTAGTCCGTCATCCACAATGCCGCGCTGGCATACACGGGGTAGGGATTGAAGTAGTAACCGTAGTATCCGAACCACGGCGCTCCCCCCCAGCCCCATCCGTACGCGACTGGCGCAGCCCACGGATTGTAGGCCCAGCCGTAGAATCCCGGACCGTAGTAGTAAGGCGAGACGTAGCCGTAGTAGTAGCCGCCATGGTAGTAGCCACCGCGGTATCCATAGGCATAGTATCGGCCGCCACGGTAGTAGGTTCTTCCCATATAGCGGTGCCCATCCCGTCCCCGGTACCCACGTTCGCCATAGCCTCCGTGCCGCCCAGTGTTGACCAGCCGGCCGCCACCGGGACGCGCCGATGAGACTCTCGAGGTTCCGTGCGCTCCGTGAGTAATCGTGGCACCCTTGGACGTCTTGATAGAAGTAACGTGGCCACTGGCGTTAACGCGCGCCGTATTGCCACTCTTCGTCGACACAGTCTTGGTCGCTGCGTGCGTGCTGGCTCCACCCTTACCCGCAGTGTTCGTCGCACCCTTACCGCCTGCGGCAGCCGTCGTGCCCTTGCCGCCAGCCGTGGTCGTCGCGCCTTTCCCCGCGGTCGTCGTCGTGCCCTTTCCCGCAGCGGTCGTCGTCGCACCCTTGTTAGCGGTTGCGGTCGTTGTCTTGCCAGCAGCGTCGTTGTCGTCTTGTTAGCCGTCGTAGTGCCCTTGTTGGCAGTGGTCGACGTTGTGGTCTTATTGGCGGTGGTCGTCGTTCCCTTGTTCGCCGTGGTGGTTGTACCCTTGTTGGCTGTGGTAGTCGTTGTACCGTGGTTGGCGGTGGTTGTTGTTCCCTTATTCGCCGTGGTGGTTGTGCCGTGGTTGGCAGTGGTCGTCGTACCGTGGTTAGCTGTGGTTGTGCCGTGATTCGCGGTGCTCGCGCCACCGGAACCGCCGCTAGGATGTGAGGCAGGCGCTGAATGCGCTGCTGGAGCAGGGGCGGAGTGTGCCGCGGGCGCTGGGGCACTCTTGTTCTTCTGCCCCCAAGCCAGGCTGGGGACCGTGACCAGGCTCAGGATCAAGAGCCATTTTGCTACGATGCTAAAGCCGGGCCGAGTTAATTTCATCGTAACTCTCCTCTTCGTGTGAAATTCTGTATGTCACCCTACCGCCGAGAACGCATGATCTCTGTGAGAATTCCCTGGCTTCTTCCCCGTACAGGCTTCCCCAACCTGTTACCCCACGACATCAACCGAACTGGATAGCACGAACTGCCGCACGTACCTTTGTCAGCAGTTGTGCCACCACGAGTCTGAAGGATTCCATACTGCTGAGAGAATGATGGGTTTGCTCCACGTGAACGCCGCGCCGGCTCGTGCCGGAATGGTCCTCCACCTCGCATTGCGCAAAAGCATATGAAAAACCGTCATCCCCGGGGAGGAACACCGGCTCGCCCGCTGATTCCGGCCCGGGCGTTCCGTGAAAAGTTTGGCACCACGTCGCAGGCATTGGCCGCATTCTTGATGATATAGCCTGGGAAATCGGCCATTCACCGCAGCCGCATTACCAACCTTATGAGGTTGAACTCAGTCTTCCGGAGCCGCCGAGAACACCCTGCCGGGCGGTGAGAGAAGACCACAACAACCGGCGCACTTTTACCAGCCCTCACGCACACACCTTGCAGAGGCAGTTTACCCGCTACTTCCGGTGCGAATGATAGCCTGTTGTGCAAGAACATAGGCCCGCCGCGCGCCTCTGTCAAGCTCGGAAAATCACGCAGGTTCGCGATTCGCCAGCTTCGCCGATCCAGCAGCGCTAGGCGACGCTCCTGTGCAGCATGCCCTTTCACTCTGGCGCAAATGTCGTAGAATGTCGGCAGCTTTCGGGCTTTCTCCAGCAATCGCTCTCGGACCGGCAGAGGCCAAATGACCGACGACGTCACTGGCGCACGGAAAGGCGACTATCTCATCCTCGGCACTCTGGGAGCCGGAGGTATGGGGAAGGTCTACAAAGTTCGCAATACGCTTTCCGATCGCGTCGAGGCCATGAAGGTTCTGTTGCCCGATCTTTCCGAGCAGCAGGAACTCGCGGACCGTTTCTTACGCGAGATCAAAGTTCTCGCCAGCCTGCATCATCCCAATATCGCAGAGCTGCGCACCGCGCTTACCATCGGCAATCAACTGGTGATGATCATGGAGTACGTCGAAGGCACCACGCTCGCCTCCCGCCTGCAACAAGGTGACATGCGCTACGCGGACGCGCTCGCGTGCTTCGACCAAGTGCTCGCCGCGCTCTCCTGCGCGCACTCGCAAAGAATCGTGCATCGCGACATCAAGCCCGCCAACATCATGCTCGCTCCCTACGGCATCGTTAAGTTGATGGACTTCGGCATCGCGCGCTCCGGCAACGATATGGGCCTCACGATGACCGGCACGACGCTCGGCTCCGTCGCCTACATGTCACCCGAACAAGTTCGCTGCGAACCTCTCGACGGTCGCTCCGACCTTTATTCCGTGGGCGTCTCATTGTACGAGACCATCACCGGCCAGCGCCCCTACGTGAGCGACAACAACTTCGAAGTGATGCAAGCGCATCTGCAAGTGCCGCCGACGCCGCCGATTGACTTGAAGCTGGATGTTCCGCCCGGGCTGAACCAGCTGATCCTCATGGCGATGGCCAAGAATCCCGCGCAGCGTTTCCAGACCGCCGACGCGATGCGCGGCGCCCTGCGCAGCGTCGCACCGGTTCTCGGTGAACCGACTCCGTTTGCGCCGGAGATTCCGGAGTCAACGCTCGACATGTCGGCGCAGCAGACACCTTATCCTGTGCGGCCGAGCACTCCGCGTTCGGTGACCGCGCGGCCCGTCGCGCAGCAGCCAATCACGGCGCGTCCGGTTACGGCTCGTCCTATTACAGCGCAGCCCGTTGCGGCGCCGCCGTTCTCGCCTACTCCATCGTCGGTGCCGATGGCGCCGACGATTCCGGTCTCTGGTTCGGCACATCAATATCCGCCACCGCAGGTTGCGATGGCAGCGGCTGCACCGGCGGTGGCGCAAGCGAGCGCCGGCAATCGTCGTGGGCTGTACCTGGCTCTCAGCGCAGTAGCCGTGATCTTGGTGTTGGTTGCTGCGGCGTTCGGCGCGAAGCGCTGGATGGATTCGCGCCCGTCGGATAGCTCCGCAACTGCGCCTGCGGACAATCCTGCGCCCGCTGCGACAACGCCCGCTGCCGCGACGCCTTCAGCGGATGCGACGCCTGCGTCGGTCGTGTCTAGAACGCCGGCTGTCCCCGCAGCAGACTCAGCTCCCGGCAAACCGGCGATTGATGCGAGCGCGAAACGGCCCTCGCCTCCGCCACCGGTCGCGAAGAATCCTTCGCCGCCGCAACAGGGCATGCCGCAGCAGGCTGTGACGCAGCCAGTCGCGCTGCAACCGAGCACGCCACAGCCCAGCGTGGCTCAGCAGCCAGTTCCCGCGGCGCAACCTGCGACTCCCGCGCAACCGGACCGTCACGCAGCGGAGCAGTCCACGCGGAAGACCGTGGCTTCCCTCGCGCAGCTCGCGGCATTGGAGCACGAGGAGTTCGACGAGCTTGAGGCGCGCGACAACAAGGCGAACGCACGCATCGCGGCATTGCCGCAGCAGCCCGGCGCGGACGTCGCTGCATCGCAGCAGAACGCAAGCAACGAGCTGGGACTAGCGCAACGCGCGCTGCAACATGGCGATGTGCAGAATGCACAGAAATACATGGACCAAGCGGACGCGGAGTTAAACAAGCTGGAAAAGTTTCTCGGACACTGATTTTGGTTTCCTCGCACGCGCGACGGCAATGGTAACGACGAAGGATTAGTGCAGAGGCGCGGAGAACGCAGCGAAACCAAAGCCAACGGCTGCCCGGTTCGATGAAACCGAACCGGCCGCTACAAAGTCAAAGGTGACTGCAACGGCGCCCAGCTAAAGCTGGCCCCTGCCTAAACCAATTCAAACGCTCGGCCGGCGCGCGTTTCTGCCCAAGCAACCGAAGCTATTCTTTCGAGACGTTGACGAAATATAGATCGGTGGCCACGTCGAATTCGTTTTTCTTCAGCGGGGTCTTCAGCGTCTGCCAGTAAGTTGTGGGCTGAATAATTTGCCAGTCGGTTTTCTTTCCCACGCGAATGGGCATGGCGAAATCGGGTTCGTCCGCTTGCCAGCGATAGTCCACCGTGCCGTCCGCTTCGTTGAATTTCAGCTCGAGCGTGGGAATTGCGGTGTGGCGCAGATACTGATCGAACAGTGGCGTTAGATCCATTCCGGTCTGCTGGTTGAAATATGCCACCACATCTTCGGTCATGATGTTCTGATATTTAAAATGTTGGTAAAAATCGTGGATCAGCGCGAACCAGCGCGCATCATCGTTCACCACGCTGCGCAGGGTATTCAAGAAAAGCGCACCCTTGAAATACATGTCCTGCGGCGGCGTGGCGGCGATGCCGCGCTCGGCAATGATCGGCTCCCGGTTCTGCACCTTTGACCTGTAACCGTTGACGTACTTGATCGCGTCTTCGTGCCCGAAAGTGTATTCGACGTAGAGAACTTCCAGATACGTGGTCCAGCCTTCGTGGATCCACATGTCCGAGCGGTCCGCGGCCGAGACACTGTTGCCAAACCACTCGTGCCCGCTTTCGTGGATGATGATGAAATCGAATTTCGGGCTGACACCCACGCCGGTCCAGTCGCGGCCCAGGTATCCGTTGCTGAAGTGATTGCCGTAGGTGACCGCGCTCTGATGCTCCATGCCGGAGTAGGGCACTTCGATGAGCTTGTAGCCGTCCTTCTGGAAGGGATACTCGCCAAAATAATGTTGGTAGGCCTCGATCATGCCTTTGGCCTGCACGAATTGTTTTTTCGCTTTGTCCAGATCTTCGGGCAGCACGTAGAAATCCAGCGGCAGGTCGCCCAGATGATCGGAAAAGTGCACGTAGTTGCCGATGTTCAGCGATACGTCGTAATTGTTGATGGGATATTGCACCAGCCAGTCCCAGCGCGTGTAGCCGTCGCCCAGATCGGTCTTGCCCATGAATTTTCCATTCGAGACATCCACGAGGCCGTTGGGAATCGCGACGCTGATCTGCATGTTCTCGACTTCATCGCGCCACTGATCTTTGTTCGGCCACCAGACGCTCGCGCCAATGTCCTCGCATGCGGTGTAAATCCACGGACGGCCCGCGGGATCTTTGCCGAACGTGAAACCGCCGAAGCGGGCGGTCTGCAGCGGATGTCCGGAGTAATAAAAATCAATCGTGTATTCCTGTCCGGCGTGCAACGTTTCCGGGAAGTCCACAAACACTGCGCCGGAATCGCGGACGTATCGGAGCGGAGCCGCGCCGAGAAGAATTTTGTCTATGTCGAGAGCGGGATGCAGGTCGAGCTGGATGCGCGTGCCGTCCTGCAGCATTTTGAAGCGAATGGAGTTCTTGCCGCTGATGGTTTGCTTCTCCGGATCGACGCGCACATCCAGGTGGTAGGAGAGCAGATCGTTGTTTACGCGGTATGGACCGTAGGCGCCGCGCAAAACGCTCGCGCGCGTCGGAGCGGCTGGCACCGGCGGCGTTGCGGATGCCGCCGCGGGTTGCGAAGTTGACGGAGCGGTGGCCTGGGGACTCGCTTGAGCCGAGGCGCCGGCGGCTACAAAGATCAGAAATACATTGAGTTGTGCCAACCGTTTGCAGAAACTCGAGCCGGTCATACCTTGAACTCTCCCGTGGGCGTAAGCGCCAGGTGACATCGAAAAAGTAACATGGGGAGAATGGCAACGCTAGCGCGCGGGGATTTCGGGACTTGTGGTTGGTGACATGCGAATCGTGACGGGCAAATCGGCGGCAGGAGGTGTCGCGGAGCAGCCAAAAGGCGACAAAAACTGGCGATTGATTTGGTTCGCTGGTGATTGTTTTCAATGACTTGCAATGGCTTTCGATTTTGTTTCGCTAGCGATTGATTTGAGCTTGAAAGGAGGCGCGCGGGGAGGGTGGAACTCTAACCCGGGCCAGCTGAAACATGTGGCGTCCTTTGGAGGCGTAAGTAGTGCCCCGACCGGCGCTAACACATCCGGGTTCGCAGCGATATTCGCAGAAATACGGAGATGGAAACGGACAACAGAGGCTCTCGGCCACTGTGCGATCGATGACCATGGTGTAGCGACCGTAGTTGTTTCAGCAGTGCGACATGAAGACCATGGCGGCAGGTCCGTTCAAGACCAAATGTCTGGCGGTAATAGAAGAGGTGCAGGCGAAGCAGGAAACGGCGGTGATTACCAAGCGTGGTAAGCCGGTCGCGAAGCCGGTGCCGGCGAGCGCCGGGACGGATGAAATCTATAATTTCATGAAGGGCAAGGGCAGCGTCACAGCAGATGTGGTTTCGCCGGTGATTTCCGCGGAAGAATGGGGCGAGCTCAAGTGATTCCGCTGGACACGCACGTAGTGGACTGGCCGGCGTTCGACCAAAAGCAGATCTCCACGCGGGCCAGGGCCGCCATTGCCGAGGCGCGCACGAATGCGGACGGCCTGGCGATCTGCGATATCAGCTTGCTGGAGTTCGCGACACTCGCGAGCAAGGGGTGCATTGGACTCGACGTCACCTTGGAATCTTTCCTCGAGGAAGTCGAGTCAGGTTTCGTCGTTCTACCCATCCGTGGCAGGGCCTACGCGCGCGCCATGGGATTTCCCGCAAGCTATGCCAAAGATCCAGCCGATCGCAGGATCGGAGCGACGGCGTTGGCCGGGGGTCTGTCGTTGCTTACCGTTGACCATGCGATTCGGCGCGCAAGAACGGTGCAGGCGATCTGGTGAGCGTGATGCTGCCGAGTGAATTGGGGAAACCAAATAATTACGCGGGAAAAGGGCGGGGGGGGCCCGCCCTTCTTTGTGGCTTCGAGTTCCAGCTAAAACAGCAGCTTCAAGGCAAACTGAATCTGCCGTGCGGAGCCGAAGTCGCCCACGGGGAACCGCGTGCTGAGAATTTTGCCGAACGCGGAGCTGGTTACGGTGTTGACGGGGTCGCCGAAGTTGGGATGGTTGAAAACGTCGAACATCTCGGTGCGGAATTGCAGGTTGAACCGCTCCGTGATTTTCGTGTTCTTTACGATGGAGAAGTCGGTGTTGACGAACGCCGGGCCAGGCAGAGAATCGCGTCCGGCGCTTCCGGGATGGCAACTTCCGGGGACGATCGGATAGACGTTGTTGCCCGGGGCTCCCGGAGTCGGGTTCTCGGGGGTCGCGCTGAACGTGCAGGGAACCGCATAGGTGGGATTCGTTACATCGGCACAGTCAGGAATTGCTGGCGCTTCACCGGTGAACGGTGCAGCGAACGGCTGGCAGAGCAGTGTGTTGCTATAGAACTGGGCGGGCCGGCCGGTGCCGGAAACCGCCCGGAGTTGATCCGGCCGCACGGTGAGTGACGAGCCGGGCGCCGGACCAATGATGAGAAGCGGCGTAATTGGATTGCCGTTCTGGGCCATGGTCACCACGCCGAATTGCCATCCGGCGACGAGGCGATTGCCTTGGAACGGCAACTGATAGAAGCCGCTGACGACGATCCGGTTGCGCGTGTCGAATTCGGAGGAAGCGTAATCACCGCGTGGATTGTAAACGTTCTGAACGGGAACGGCATCGCCGGAACTGACCGAGCTGTAATCGAGGGAATGCGAGTAGGTGTAGGCGGCCAGAAACTGGAAGCCGTGGGAAAGATGTTTATTGAGCGTGACCCACAGGGCGTTGTAATTGGAATTTCCCGGACTGAAAATTCGAGTGATATTGCCGACGGCGCACGGTGGATTGGGAGCCGCGCACTGGGCGGGGAGAACCGCACTGGTGAGCGGCAGCGTGGTATAGGGGCGCGTGTCGATGTAGAAACCGTCCCTCACGAACGGTTGATTGAAGTTGCCGGTCATTTGCAGGTGCGTGGCCTTCAGACCTACATAGGCGACCTCCAGCCCCAGGGAAGGGGTGAGTTCGCGTTCGACGGTGAGATTCCAATCCTGCGCGTACATATTGTCGAAATTCGGATCGATCGCGCTGGGACCGAGGCTGAGGCCGACGATGGAGGCGGAAGGATTCTCCAGGGTGATGGCGTTCGTCGCGGAGTTGACGCTGACGGGCACAGCGAAGGGCGGATTGCCGCTGAGAGGGCTGACGATGTTGGTGGTAGGGTCCTGGCTCAGGATGGCATAGGCGGCGCGGATGGAAGTCTTGCCATTCTTGAACGGATCCCAGGCGAAGCCGACGCGGGGTTCGAAGTTTTTGTTGTTGGTGTGAAACGGATGGGACGCGGGGATGAGCGTGCCGGTCGGGAGATCGAAATTCGTGAAGCGGGCCAGGGCTTCGGATGGAGTGGAATCCCATTCGTAGCGCAGGCCGAAATTGATGGTGAAGTTGGGCCGCCATTTGAAGCTATCTTGCGCGAACACACCGTAGGACGGCTGCAGGATGCGGTCATTTCCAGCGCCGAGCAAGACCGTGAAGGCGGACGCCTCATCGGCGAGGAAATCCGTCATGGTGGGATAGGTGAAGCTGCCGACGTTTTCGGCGATGTTGTTGTTGTAGGCGCGACGGATTTCGCCGCCGAAGGCCATGGAGTGACGATCCTTGAGCCAGCTAAGCGTGTCGTTGACGACGACGGTGGTGTCGCCGCGGCCTTGTGGTTCGGCCGTGGGACCGCCGAAATCCATGTCGCCGGAGACGTTGATGTTCGGTATGCCGACGCCCACGGGCGCGCCGGGGGGCAACCCGATATCGAAATCCGCTGGATTCAATGCAGTGGGCGTAAAGATGAGGTGAATGCGGTTGTAGCCCAGCCGGATGGTGTTCGCTAGCGACGGACTGAAAACGTGGTCTTCGCCAATGGTCATGAGCTGACGGAAGCCGTTGCGGGTATCGCCGAAGCCCGGGATATTGGCCGCAGCGGCGCCACCCTGGGTCGGTTCCTCGCGGAGATCCTTCTGCATGACGTAATAGAAATGCAGCTGGTCACTTTGGCGCAGCTGCACGTCGATATCTCCGGAGCCCTGGTTCAGACTGACGTTGGCAAGAGCCGCACCGCTAAAGCCGTTAAAGTTCGCGGGAATCCCGGTCTTGTCCGATCCCTGGTTGTTCGCCGCGGGGATGAGTTTTAAGAGGCTCAAAACCGCCGGCGAGGTAACCGTGGCGATCTGGTTCTGGCTGGGCACGATGGCGCCGAGGGTGAGACCTTGATGCTGACGGATGCCCTCGTAGGCCAGGAAGAAGAAGACTTTATTTTTCTTGATGGGGCCTCCGACGTCGCCGCCGAACTCATTGTGTTTGAAGGGAGCCTGCGGCGTACCTACCGCATTGAAATAGTTGCGGGCATCGAGCGCGTTGTTGCGGAAAAACTCGAAAGCTTCCCCGTGGTACTCGTTGGTACCGGAACGCGTGGCGATATTGACGATGGCGCCGGCGTTGCGGCCATACTGCGCGGGGAACGTGGAGTTATCCACTTTGAATTCTTCCAGCGTGTCGAGAGGTGGCTGGAAGGTGACCTGGTTCTGCACCGGATCATTCAAGTTGATACCGTTAACTAGCCAATTGGTGGTGTCTTCCCGCTGGCCGGCGGTATTGATGGCGAACGAGCCTTGGCCGCGCAGCGGGGCGGTGAGGAAACCATTGGCTGGGGGCGTGACAGTGCCAGGAGTGAGCAGGTTCAGATCCACGAAGTGGCGTCCATTCAACGGGATTTCCTGCACGGTTTTGGAATTGATGACTTGCCCGACGCCGGTCGTGGAAGTTTCAATCAAGGGAGCTTCGGTGGTCACTTGGACCTGTTGGGAGACCGAGCCTACGGTTAATTGAAGGTCTTTGGTCACGGACGTAGCGACATCCAGCCTGAGATCGGTGACGATCAGCGTCTGAAAACCGGCCTGCGTAACCGTGATTTGATAATTGCCCGGCGGCAGCGAGGGGAAGACATACAGCCCCGCGCCATTGGTTTGCGTGTTCCATTCCTCGGAGGTTGCGGCGTTCCTTAGGATGACTTTTGCCGACGGGACGGCAGCGCCCGAGGCGTCCGAGACCGTACCATTGAGCAGCGCGGTGGACTGCGCGTCGATGACCGGGCAGAGAGACACTGACAAGATAAATAGCAGGATAATCAAAGCGATTAAGGTACTGGGAAAGATACTGCGCACTTTCTGAACGTTCATTGCTCCTCCTGGTCCGCGAGACGAGGCAGGATCGAGCTGGCGTTCGGGAATCAACGACACCTGTGAGACCGATGCCGATGAGCCCTGCCGCAGCTGATTACACAGGGAATCCCGCCCAACATCGTCTTCAAGACAACTAGACGTACACACCCATCCGAGCGCATTTGGGATGCGCCTAACTCTCTGGAATTTCGCAGGCAATTTCCTCGCCATCGATGCAGGGACATAGCTCTGCGGGTAAGTGACTGTCCTGATACCATCTACGGAGACCCGATCGGAGGTGGGAATATCCGCGAGCGGAAGCGCATACAAATATTTGTACGCGCATTCCAATTTTTGGAGCCGGCGAAGATTTCCACAGGCCCATAGGGCTGCGCAAGACGAGCCGTGACGCAGAAACCAGCGGTTCGCGTGGCGCTGGACAGTGAATAACGCTACGGCAATGCTTGCAGCTGCATACCGTGTTCCCCTGATGGCCGCCTCATTTGGAATCGGCAATACTGCGCCCGGTTAAGAAGCTCGCGACGAGAAGATTGGCGTTTTGCCAGAGCGAGAATCGTTGTCGCGCGGGCGATGCGCCGAACAGAGGAACACGATGCGAACAATCCTGTTGATAGTTCTGGTCCTGCTGATTCTGGGGGCGCTGCCCACGTGGCCTTATAGCGCGGGTTGGGGTTACTACCCGAGCGGAGGTCTGGGGCTGGTGTTGGTGGTTTTGTTGATTTTGGCGGTGCTGGGCAAATTGTGAGGTGGGAGCGTGGAGCGTCGATCGGGTGAGAGAGTCGCGGCGGTGCTGACGTTTTCCGGAGCTATGATTCTGGCGCTGGGATCGTTCGGGTTTTTTGTAGTTAGCGTGATGATGGCGACCGGGGACGAGCGCGGAGAGCCGGTGTCCGTAGCGATCGCCGGGATGGCAATCGGCGGTGGTTTCCTGTTGCTGATTCTCGCGGGAGTGGCGGGGTGGGTGGCGATCAACATCGGCGAATTGCGCGAATGGGCGCGGACCGTGTCGCTGGCGGCGTTCGTCGCAAGCGTAGAGGGAAAATTGCACGGCGCGTTGATTGCGGCACGCCACGCTGAAGATCTTCTGCGACGGCGAGCGCAAGCATCGACATGGGCGTTGCGCCGGTGAGCGGAATAACAAGCCGCGTTCGTGCGAAAGAATTATTCCCAAGCTGTGATACCGCCCACTAATCTGCTTCGCTCGGCGTTGGGCTGATTCCATGCCCAACCGTGTCGCGCTGCTTTCCTTGCAAGCGTAGGCGCAGGCGGTCGAACTCCAGATACACAACCGGAGTGGTGTAGAGCGTGAGCATCTGGCTGAGGATGAGTCCCCCGACAATGGTGATGCCGAGCGGCCGGCGCAGTTCGTAGCCGGTGCCGGTTCCCAGCGCGAGCGGCAGAGCGCCCAACAACGCAGCCATCGTGGTCATCAGAATCGGGCGGAAGCGCAACATGCAGGCTTCGAAAATCGCATCGCGCGTGCTCTTTCCTTCCTCGCGCTCCGCTTGCAGAGCAAAATCAATCATCATGATGGCGTTCTTCTTCACGATTCCGATCAGCAGCACAATGCCGATGATGGAAATGATGTTCAGGTCCTGTTTGAAGAGCATCAGTGCGAGCATCGCGCCTACGCTGGCGGACGGCAGAGTGGAGATGATCGTTAACGGATGGACGAGGCTTTCATACAGGATGCCGAGAACGATGTAGACGGCAAACAGCGCCGTCACGATCAGCCAAGGCTCGGTGCCGAGCGATTGCTGATAGGCCTCCAGCGTGCCGGCATAAAAACCTTGCAGCGTGGAAGGCGCGCCGAGGCGCTTTTGCATCTGGCTGATAGCCTGCGTGGCGTCGCTCATGGACACGTTGGGCGCGAGGTTAAAGGATACGGTGACGGAAGGAAACAGGCCGGTGTGATTGATGGAAAGCGGTGTGGTGTTCGCTCGGCCTTTCGCGACGGCGAGCAATGGAATATTGCCGCCTCTGGCACTGTGAAGGTAGATGTCTTTCAGGTTTTCGGGGCTTTGCCAATACTGCGGGGCGACTTCCAGCACGACGTAGTACTGGTTCAGCTGTGTGTAGATGATGGAGACTTCCGATTGGCCGAACGCGCCGTACAGCGTTGCATCGAGCGATTGCACCGTGAGGCCGAGCTTGGCGGCGGTGATGCGATCGTAGTTCAGCAGTTCGTCGAGGCCGCCATTTTGCTGGTCGGAGCTGACGTCTTGAAGGCCGGGGAGTTTCTGCATCGCGGCCAAAAGAATCGGCGCCCACTTGGAAAGCTCCTGCACGTTGTCCGATTGAATCGTGTATTGATAGAGCGCATTGCTGGAGCGGCCGCCGATGCGCAGGTCCTGCACCGCCTGCAGGAACGCGGAAGCGACGGGCAAGGCGTTTAACTTGGGGCGCAGGCGGTTAATGATGTCGGCGGCACTGACTTTGCGCTCCGCCAGCGGCTTCAGCGCGATGAAGGCGGAGCCAGTATTGGTCGCGCCACCACCGCCCGTGAACGCGATTACGTTCGCCACGGCGGGATCATTTTTGATCACGGCGCCGATTTTCTGAATGGAAGTGTTCATCGCTGCGAAGGACGCATCTTGCGGCCCTCGCACCGATCCGGAGAGCGCGCCGGTATCCTGCTGCGGGAAAAAGCCCTTGGGAATTTTGATGATCAGGACCACGTTGAGCGCGATGGTGATGAACAGCACGACGAGAGTCAGCGCCGGATTGTCCAGGACCCAAGTCAGGGTCCGGCGATACAAGGAAAGCATCCCGTCGAAGAACTGCTCGCTGGCATTGTAGATGCGGCCGTGTTTTGCATGGCGTTCGTCTCGCAGCAGGTAGGCGCACATCATCGGCGTGGTAGTGAGCGAGATGAGCATGGATACGACGATCGCCGTGGAAAGCGTGATCGCGAACTCCCGGAAAAGGCGGCCAACGATTCCGCCCATCATCAGCAGCGGAATAAAAACGGCGATGAGCGAAATGCTGATGGAGAGGACCGTAAAGCCGATTTCTTCCGCGCCTTTGAGCGCCGCGGCAAAGGGCTGCAGGCCGTTTTCCAGATGACGCGCGACGTTTTCCATCACCACGATGGCGTCATCCACGACGAATCCGGTGGAAATGGTCAGAGCCATGAGCGAAAGATTGTCAATGCTGAAGCCGAACAGATACATCACCGCGCAGGTGCCGATGAGCGAGACCGGGACAGCCACGGCCGGAATCAATATGGCGCGGACGTTGCGCAGAAAGACGAAGACAACGAGGATCACGAGGACGATGGAAATCAGCAGGGTTCTTTCGACGTCGCCGACCGAGGCGCGAATCGTGGTGGTGCGGTCGAGAACCATGGTGATATCAATGCCCAGCGGAATGGATGCCTTGATAAAGGGAAGTTGCGTGACCACGCGGTCCACGGTAGAGATGATATTGGCGCCGGGCTGGCGAAAGATGATCACCGTGATCGCGCGCTTGCCGTTCAAATAGCCGGCCGCGCGGACGTTTTGCACCGAGTCAAGCACCTCCGCAACATCGGAAAGGCGCACGGCCGCGCCATTCTTATAACCGACGATGATCGGCTTGTAGTCCGCGGCCTTGGAGATCTGGTCGTTGGCGAGAATGTCGGCCGTCACAACGCCGTCGGAAATTTGACCTTTGGCCAGGTCGGAATTTTGCAAGCTCAGCACGGATTGCAAATTCGCGAGCGTCAGCCCGTAGCCGGCCAATTGCGTGGGATTTGCCTCGACGCGCACCGAGGGCAGCGCGCCGCCTCCCACGCTGACCTGGCCCACGCCCTGTATCTGCGAGAGCTTCTGCTCGATGACGGTCGAGGCGGTGTCGTACACACTCTCGGGACCGTACTTATCCGAGGTCAGGCCGAGGATCATGATGGGCGCGTCGGCCGGATTGACTTTGCGGTAGGTAGGATTCGACGGCAGGTTGGCGGGCAAATAAGTGCGCGCTGCATTGATGGCGGCTTCGACGTCACGCGCCGCGCCATCGATATCGCGACTGAGATCAAATTGAATGGTGATGGAGGTGCTGCCGAGCGTGCTGGTGGAGGTCATCTCCGTCACGCCGGCGATGTGGCCGAACTGGCGCTCGAGCGGAGTGGCGACCGAGGACGCCATGATCTCGGCGCTGCCTCCGGGCAATCCTCCACTGACTGAAATAGTTGGAAAATCAACTTCGGGCAGCGGCGAAACCGGGAGCACCTCGAACGCAACCGCCCCGGCAAGAGCGATCGCGAGGGTGAGTAGTGTTGTGGCGACCGGCCGGTGAATGAACGGCGCGGAGATGTTCATGCGGGGCCTGGGGCTTCTGCGTCTGGCGCGCCGGCGCCGGCGGCTTCCTGCTTTTGCGATTTGCTGGAGAAACGCTGCGCCAGATTGTCAAAGAAGATGTAGATGACGGGCGTGGTGTACAGCGTGAGCGCCTGGCTCAGCAACAGCCCGCCGACCATTGCGATGCCGAGCGGTCTGCGCAACTCGGAGCCGAAACCCGTTCCGAGCGCCAGGGGCAGGCCAGCGAGCAGCGCGGCCATGGTGGTCATCATAATGGGACGGAAACGAAGCAGGCAGGCTTCGTAGATCGCGTCCGTGGAGCTTTTTCCGCCCTTGCGCTCTGCTTCCAGCGCGAAATCCACCATCATGATACCGTTTTTTTTCACGATGCCGATCAGCAGGACGATGCCGATGATCGCGACCACGCTTAAGTCCTGGTGAAAGAGAATCAAGGCGAGGAAAGCGCCGACACCGGCAGAAGGCAGCGTGGACAAAATCGTGATGGGATGCACGAAACTTTCGTACAGAACGCCGAGCACGATGTACACCGTAACGAGCGCGGCGAGAATCAGCAGCGGTTCATTGGCCAGCGAATTCGTGAAGGACGCCGCAGTGCCTTGAAAGCCCGCTTGCAGGCTGGGGGGCATGTGCATGTCTTTTTGTGCTTTGTTGATTGCGGTAATGGCGTTGCCCAGCGCGGCATTCGGCGCGAGATTGAAAGACGCGGTGATGGCCGGGAACTGGCCCTGATGCGTAATCACCAGCGGCTCCATGGTGTTCTCAAAATGGGAGAAGGCGCTGAGCGGTACTGCGTTGCTCATGGCCGAACTGGTGGCGCCTGCGGAGTTTGCGCCGCTGCTCGACGAAGAAGAGGAAGTGGGAGAGAGCGCGTTTGCAGGAGGAGTGAGCGTATTCGCCGCGGGAGTGTAAAGCGCAGAACCGGTTAGCGCGTTGGAACCGGCGGAGGACGAACCCGATGACGCAAACGAAGTAGAAGCTCCGGCGCCGCTGGCGCCATTCGACGCGCTGGACTGGATGTAAATATGGTTCAGCTTGTTGGGATCCGTCTGAAATTGCGGCTGGCTTTCCAGAACCACGTGGTATTGATTCACTTGCGTGTACATCGTGCTGATCTGCCGCTGGCCGAACGCGTCGTACAAAGTGTTGTCAATGGTTGCAGGCGCGATGCCCAATCGCCCGGCGGTGATGCGGTCAATGACCAGGGTCACGGCTAGACCTCCCGGTTGCTGATCGGTCGCGAGGTCCTCTAGTTCAGGCAGCTGTTTCAGCTGGTCCATGAAGCGGTTGGTCCAGAGGTTCAGTTCGTTCGCGTCGGAATCTTCCAGCGTGTACTGGTATTGCGTGCGGCTCACGCGGTCATCAACGGTAATGTTCTGCACCGGCTCCATGAACAGCTCGATTCCCTGCACTTTGTCCAGGCGCGTCTTCAGCCTGCGGATCAGGTTCGACGCGCTGATCTTGCGCTGCTCCAGCGGTTTCAGATTGATGGACATACGGCCGCTGTTGGTGGTGACGTTCGTGCCGTCCGCGCCGATGAATGAAGAAATGCTTTCCACTGCCGGGTCTCCCATCACGACCTTGGCGAGTTCCTGCTGCTTTTCGGCCATGGCTTGCGAGCTGATGGAGGCGGGCGCCTGCGAGATGCCCTGGATTACGCCGGTGTCCTGCACCGGGAAAAATCCTTTCGGGATGATGATGTAAAGAAAGATCGTGAGCAGGAGCGTACCGACCGCGACGAGCAGCGTAATCGTCTGATAGCGCAGAACAAATTTCAGAGTGCGCCCGTAAAACGCGATCATGTTCTCGAAAACACGTTCCGAAGCTTTGTAGAAGCGCCCTTGCTGGTCTTCTGGCGTGTGCCGCAGGATTCGCGCGCTCATCATCGGTGTGAGCGTGAGGGAAACCACGGCCGAAAGCACGATGGTGACAGCCAGCGTCACCGCAAATTCGCGGAACAGGCGGCCAACGACGTCGCCCATGAATAACAGCGGAATCAGCACGGCGATCAGAGAGACGGTGAGCGAGAGAATGGTGAATCCAATTTGCTCGGCGCCTTTGAGCGCCGCTTCCATCGGCGCATCGCCCGCTTCGATGTAGCGCGAGATGTTTTCGATCATCACGATCGCGTCGTCCACGACGAAACCGGTAGAAATCGTAAGCGCCATCAGCGACAAGTTATCCAGGCTGTAACCCAGCAGGTACATTACCGCCAAGGTACCGACAAGTGAGAGCGGCACGGCCACCGCGGGAATAATGGTGGCGTAGAGACTGCGCAAGAAAAGGAAGATGACCAGCACCACCAGGCCGATGGTCAAAAGCAATTCGAACTCTACGTCGGAGACAGACGCTTCGATCGCGGTTGTAAGGTCGGTGAGCGTCGTCACCTGAATGCCCGTGGGCAGATTGGCTTCGAGCTGCGGAATCAGTGCCTTGATGCTTTTCACGACGCTGATCGTGTTCGCGCCGGGTTGGCGTTGCACATTCAGAATCACCGCGGGCGTCTGATTCATCCACGCGGCCTGAGAATTGTTCTCGACGCCGTTCACGATGCCGGCAACGTCGGTGAGCATCACCGGGGCGCCGTTGCGGTAAGCAACGACGACATTTTTGTAATCGGTGTTGGTGACCAACTGATCGTTGGCGTCAATCTGGTAGTCCTGCCTGGGACCGTCGAAGTTTCCTTTCGCGGCATTTACGCTGGCGGACGTCAGCGCGGTACGCAGGTCTTCCAGGTTGATGCCGTAGGACGAAAGCGCCGTGGGGTTCGCTTGAATGCGCACTGCGGGCTTTTGTCCGCCGCTGATGGTTACCAGGCCGACGCCATTGAGCTGCGAAATTTTGGGCGCCAGGCGCGTGTCCACCAGGTCTTCCACTTGCGGCAACGGCATCGAGCTCGAGGTGATCGCGAGCGTCAGCACCGGAGCGTCGGCTGGATTCGTCTTACTGTAGGTCGGTGGCGCGGGCAGGATGGACGGCAGCAGGCTTTGCGCCGCGTTGATCGCCGATTGCACTTCCTCTTCGGCGATATCAATGCTCAACGTGAGATTGAATTGCAGGACGATGACTGAAGTGCCGCCGGAGCTGGAGGAAGTCATCTGGCTCAAGCCTTGCAGCTCGCCGAATTGACGCTCGAGCGGCGCGGTTACTGTGGTTGCGACCACCGTCGGGCTTGCTCCGGGATAAAACGTGAGGATCTGAATGGTGGGATAGTCCACTTGCGGTAACGCGGAGATGGGGAGTTGCGTATAGCCGACGATGCCGACCAGCAGGATTGCGGCCATCAACAAAGAAGTAGCCACCGGCCGCAAAATAAACGGACGAGAGGGATTCACGGAGCGCTGCTCCCGCTGGCGCCGTTCGTGCTGGCGGGGGGCGGCGGATTCGAAACCACCACCGCAATTTTGTCCTGCAACTTATCGAAGCTGCTGTTCGCTAACACATCTCCGGGGTTGATGCCGTCAACTTGCGTTTGGCCGCCGTTCGTCACTCCCACCTTCACGCTGCGCATCTGCGCGACATTGTTTTGAATCAGGTACACGAACGATGCCTGGCCGTTCTGTTGAATCGCGGACGACGGAACCAGCGTGACGCCCTGCAACGTATTCACGAGCAGGCGCGTGTTCACAAACTGGTTGGGGAAGAGCGGATCGTTCGTGTTGGCGAACACGGCGCGCCCTTTCACCGTGCCGGTGGTGGTGTCAATCTGGTTGTCGAGCGTCAGCAGTTGGCCGCTCGCAATTTTCGTTTGGGCTGTGCGATCGAAGGCGTCCACGCTGAGTTTGGCCTTCGCGCGCAGGCGATCTTGCACGGGGCCCAGACTGTCTTCCGGTATCGTGAAAATTACGGTGATGGGCTCGAGCTGCGTGATGACCGCGAGCGTGGTCGTGCCGGCGGTTTGCACCACGTTGCCGGGATCCACCAGCCGCAGACCTACGCGGCCGGCGATGGGCGCGGTGATGTGGCAGTAATCCACCTGCACCTGATCGAAATCAACTGTTCCTTGGTCGTTCTTTACCGTGCCTTCGTTCTGGCGCACCAGTTTTTCCTGGTCGTCGAGAATTTGTTTGGCGATGGCGTTGCGCGCCCATGCTTGCTGGTAGCGCTGCAGATCCATTTGGGCCTGGGCGAGAAGATTTTCGTCCCGCTCGAGCGCGCCTTGCGCTTGCATGAGCATGGCGCGGTAGGTGCGCGAGTCTATGTCAATCAACGGGTCGCCCGTCGCGACGCGTTGGCCTTCGGTAAAGTGCACGCCGAGGATTATTCCCGTGACCTGCGCGGTGATCGAAGCCGTGTACACCGGAGTGACTGTGCCGATCGCGTCCAGATAAACGCCGATATCGCCTTTTTGCGCCGTGGTGGTGGTGATGGAGATGCCGGCGGGGCGAACCTTCGCGGCCGCGGCTTTTTTGGCGTCTTCGTGGTGGCGATAGATCAGGAAGAGCGCAATCCCTAGTACCAGCAGTGCCAGGATCCACCAAACGAACCGCGGGCCTTTGTGCCGGGAAGCTGGCGGAGCGGATGCAGGAGCGGCCGGAACGGGAGGAGTTTGATATTCAGGGATGGATGAGGGGGTGTTTTTTATCTCGGCAATAAAGAGCTCCGGTCTGCTGTTGGGACGGCCTCCATGGTACTGCCGCGGGGCGCGTCTCCAAATACAATAAATCTTGTAGCGGTGAGGCTAAGTAGATTTACCGCCGTGGATCACTAGAGCATTTTCACGGCCACACGGTGAGATTTTGGCGCGCGATAGGCGAGGTCGAAATCAGACGCGTTGGCGGCTCTAATCTACTCTGTTGCTTGCCTGCCGACCGGGACGCGCAACTTGTCGCTCGCGAAGGCTACCGGCCCTGCATAGGACGCGCGAATCGATTTACGCACGGCATCGTCCCGGCTTAACACGTCGGGCGCGAGATGGCTGAGCAGCAAACTCTTTACTCCGCTATCGCGCGCGGCTTCGCCGATTTTTTTTGGCGGTGTATGCAGATCATAGAGCTGCGAAGGAGACGCGGGTGGGTCCAGCACGGCGCAATTGAAAATCAGCAGGTCCGCCGACTTCGCTAATTGCGCCAGATTCGGCAGGGCTGACGCATCCATGTCTCCGGAGAAAACCACGACGGTATTTTTGTACGAAATACGGTAGGCCACAGACGGGCAATCGCCGTGATGCGTCGCAATTTCTTCCACCACTAAGCCCTTTTCATCCACAATTTTGCTGCGCGGGGAATCGAGCGCGATTGGCAGGTCGCGCACCGTGAACGATTCGTCCGCGCCGAACGTCTTCTGATACTCAAAGGCGCCGCCTTGACCCACCAGCAAATCCACAAAACGCGAAGTCTTGGGAAATTGTCCGGCCCCGTCCGGGCCAAAGATGCGATAGACGATTGGTCCGTCGGCGCTGAGTGCGCGCGCGTTGAAGAAAGCGGCCAGATCCCCGCTGTGATCAATGTGCAGATGCGTCAGCAAGACCGTATCGACGTTGTCCAGGTCCAGGCCCAATTCTCCAATCCGCAGAAAAGCTCCCGGCCCTGCATCCACCAGGATCCGCGGCGTGCCATCGAGCAACACGATAAAGCTGGACCCTCCCCTGCCGAACGGCCGTGGGCCGCCCGAGCCGAGCACCACGACTTCCAATGCAGGATTTGCCGCAGCGCACCGCGCGCAAGTGGGGAATAAAGCTGAAACGAACAGAGTGATTCCCAGCAGCAGCGTCTTCATCGCTTTTTATTTTCTCCTGGTGAGCCGTCCGCGCCGCGTCTCGCTGGCGTCAGAGTAACAGCCGCTGAAGCTTGATACCTCAACGATTTTGTGCACTGCTCCGGGCGATGTCTGACTCGCTGCGTCCGTGCTAATTTGGATCGCGAGTAAAAAGCTTCGCGCCCTGCGGCGCGTCGCTAATGAAATCGAAGATGCCACGTCACGGGCACGTCCAGAAGGCAGCATCCTTTTGTGGACTTGACTGACTAAATTCCGCAGTGTGTAATGTGCCTCCGGGCTCCCAAGACCACGAAGGGTCACAATGCCATCGAAGGGGAGCGCACAATGACAGCCTATAACCGAGTGGTTTCCTTTTGTGCAGCACTCCTGCTTCTCATTGAGTGTGGCGCCACAACATCCGCCGCTCCAAAGGCGAGCGCAGCTCCCAGCAAAGCGCAGCTCACCGTTCTCTATGATGCATTCGGTAAAACATCCACGATGGCGAAAGACTGGGGCTACGCTGCGTTTGTCGAATACGACGGGAAACGGATTCTGTTCGACACCGGCAACAACCCTGAGATTCTTGCGCAGAATGCGAAAGCGAAGGGCGTCGACTTCGCGAAGCTCGACTTCGTTGTGATGTCGCACCGACACGGCGATCACATGGGAGGACTGACCTATCTATTGAAGGTGAACCCCACCGTGAAGATCTACGCACCTAAGGAGGGATTCGGGGTTTACGGTTCCGACCTACCGAGCAATTTTTATCGCAAGGACGAATCGCTCCCTCCGGAACAGCGCTACTACGACGGCGCGCCGCCAGAAGTCATGCGATTTGGATCGGCGTGGCCCGGAGCCAACCTTCAACTTGTCGACAAGAACACCGAGATTACACCCGATATCCATCTGATCGCGCTGGTGTCCGATAAGCCGGGAACGCTGGAATTGCGCGAGCTGTCGCTCGCCATCAATACGCCCGACGGCATGGTTATCGTGGTTGGCTGCTCGCATCCCGGCATTGACAAGATTGTCGAAGCGGCCGGCACAATCAACCCACGAATCCACTTGATCGTCGGCGGCTTTCACTTGGTGGTGTCGAGCGACGCGGACATCCAGAAGATTGTTACGGCCCTGCACGACAGATTCAAAGTAGAGTACGTCGCGCCCGGCCATTGCACCGGCGAGCCTGCCTTTACGGCGCTGAAGAAGACGTTCGGTGATCAGTATCTTTATGCTGGACTCGGTACAACATTGGCGCTGACTGCTTCTCAGAAGTAGAGGTTGATTCCCGTCATGCCGGCATAGTTCGCAAGTGTTCGGCAAACCGGAACGAATCGCCTAAGTCTTGATAAACGCTTGCCGGACATGTGGAGTAACACCATTTCTCCTGTTATTCGTTCGAAACGAGCTAAGCGTATCGGTGGAAGTGATTGCAGGCAAACGAGCGAGGAAATGGGGCGCCCGGAGACCCGCCGCGGCGGGGAACTCCCGACCCTCTGGTTCGAAGGAGTCGGGGGAAATTCTAAGTCGTGCCTGTGTCGTCGCTTCCGGGCCGCCGCTTTGCTTCATGCGTTCCAACTCTGTTCCAAAAAATCGAAGGAATTCCTAGCTTTCCACCGTCGCCAGATTCAACCGCCCGCTGCAACAACTGTCGCCCCAGAACCATAAGGCGCGGTCTCGCACGCGTTGTGCATAACGTTGCGCATGTCCGGAAGCTGAATAGCCTTGACTGACGAAATTCTGTCTCCTAAGCACCGTGCAATCTTCGCGAGCACTTTGGACTCTCAATTGCGTTTCGTCCCGCAGGTCATCGCAGGGCTGTCCCCTCCCACGCGACGCCATATCCTTGTTGGGAGAACCTCCCTCCCGACCGGCAACGCTCGTGCTGTGGACTTGGGGCGAGCAACAGTTCCCGAAGAGCGAATAATATGCGTAAACCAATGTCCTGCGTCAATGAAGGAGAACATCACGCACGGTTCCGTGTCTGGATAAAGGACGGCAACCCTCAGTCTGTGGCTTCCACCTTCACCTGTTTTGTGCCCATGATTGATTGGGAGCGGCGCTGGCGGAAATTCCAAAATGGGGACGAGCCAATTTGCGTTTGCGAGGATGCCGCCAAGGAAATGGGCATCGTCTTATAACTTGGCCACAGTTCCTGAGTCGAGCGTTCCGACAGGGGAGATTCGAAATATGAACGTCTGGCCCACGGCGAGCCCGCGAAGGTCCAATGATTTAGTCTGACCGGCTATCGTGTCTCAAACGTCCTGTCCGACTGCCTGCTGCCACAGCCCTATTCCTCTTGTCCGAAGGCTGCGAGAGCCTTTGTGACCAGCCTGCCGCGCGGTCTGGTAAGGAGCAGGGCCGTCCATCGTCAGAATAACGTCGGTACCGGTCGTCGGCCCAGGAAATCCGGCCTCAGGTTGCCGTTCCTGCTAAAATTCTCGCCCACAAGCAACGAGGGGCGCACATGTGGGTAAACTTAATCGAATTGGTCCGCTTAACTCCGCCGACCCAGCAAGAAATAAATCAAGGTCTTGAATTTGAGCGCCGGAACGCCAAAGTACGATTCTATACAGACGAGAATTTTCCTCCGATTGCAGTCCAAAGCCTCCGCAAGATGGGCTCGAAAGTCGTTACCGCTCAAGATAAAGGCTTCCGAGGACAGCCAGATGAGAATCATTCAGCGTACGCGCTAAAGAACGGTTACGTTCTTCTTACGTGTGACCGTGACTTTTTGGACGACCGTCGATTTCCTTTAATTCATTCTCCCGCGCTAGTGGTTTTCGATTTCGGCTCAGGTTCCGTTCGAGAAATTCAACAAGCATTCATGTGCCTCAGAACGGTCTTCAGGATTCCGCAGTTTTATGACAAATGGACCAAGATAGATGCTAAACGCGATTCTTGGACCGAACACTGTAGATTCCTTAACGGGTCCACATCTCGTTCCCGATATCGCTACTACAAGGGGAAAATGCAGCAGTGGGTCGATAAATAGAGTCTGAAGAGTGTTCACGGCTCAAATTTCTGTACTGACGCGGGCGCGTTCTCACGAACTCGACTTCAAGGCGCCGAGATGCGTTAGTCAGGCTTGCCCAGCGTATCTGATTCTGTCGGCAACCCAGTGGTAAGCTCTCGATGCAAGGGTGGAGCATAATGTCGTATCAAACGCAATTCAACCTCACTCTCGACCGTCTATACCGGAGACGCACAGCCGAGCTTCGACGCCTCTTAACCCGCAAGCCCGGCCCGATACAGACCATCACGAAAGAAAGACGTGAGCGCAAAATTCGTCAACTACAGGAAATCGCATCCAAGGCTCTGGCTAGAAAGATTGCTAAGAAACGGTTCAAGACATTGACACTGCCAAGAAAAACGTGGCGGACAAAGGGTTGGGGAGAAGCCGAGAAGAAGCGGAAGTTCAGGAAATGGGTTCGGGAAAAGCTCTCCTACAGGCAATCTCTAGCGAAGCGAGGCAAGATTTACGTCTTTTGGAAAAAGCGTAATTGCCTTTACGTGGGTCGGACTCGTCGCAGTGGCTCTCGCCCGAGCCAGCACTTCAAACGGGGATGGTTCAGCGGAACAACCCGAATTGACGTTTATCTGGCTCGCCAGAAGAAGAGCACACCGTTGCTGGAGTGTCTAGCCGTCCACCGCTATCGCCCGACAAAAAACAAGGTGAAGGCAGCGACCGAAAACTGGACGCCCAAATGCCCATTGTGTGCTATCCACAAGAAAATCGGAACTGAACTGCGTAAGATTTACCGATTCCGCTGAGGTTCAAAAATACCCGCGGATTTCCCCACCAAGCGGATTGCTAAATCCTTGATTCAGGCAATCTTGCGGGTGGGTGATTTTGGCAATTCGCCGTGCGGAAATATATGTGCCCTGAACGGTGCGGGAAGCCCTGCTTGCGGCCCACGACTAGGAAAAAACTCTCGGGAATTTTCGGCGCAATTCCGAGAACTGATGGTCCTTTCTCAGTTCCGCAACTTTTGAATTAAAATATTTTTTCAGCAGTTCTTGCTCAGTTCGTTGTAGCTTCCCATACAGCTCACTTGCGCTCGTAGAAAAGGTCCCTCCCCTGCGATAAGCGCCACCTAGCATGTTGGAGAACTCCGGTAGCACTGCATCGAAATCCTTGATTGTTATTCGGGATACCGAAAGGCCTTTCACGAAGCTGTCTAGTACAGGAGGGTCAAATGCGTCCGCAATCGCTTGTCGAAGTTCCTCAAAAGCGGTGCTCTGACCTAGTATGAAAGACATTGCCGATTCGTTTAGTTCTAGTTCGGAATAAAGCAAAGGATTCCAGTAGCCCGTTCCGCCCGATGCCAATTGGTGCTTGAGGAAACTTTCTACAACTCGATTCGCCATTTCCTCGGTTAAATGACGGCGCTCCGTTGCTTCAGGTTGTCCAGAGACAAATTTCTTCAATCCGAGTTTACGTTCAAGAAATTCCATTGCCCCCCAAAAAACATCAATCATCACATGGCAATTTCTCCTACCCGATTTGAGCAAGGCCCGAAATGCCAACGCGGCTCGTAGACCACCGTCTGCGGTTCTTGATGGGCCGACATATTGGACCTGGACAACCTCCCAAATAGCACGAACGATGATGTCAAGTTTCCCGCCTTGGGGTTTTAACTCTTCCTCTGTTATTCGAACTACTTTTTCCACGTCTTCCAAGACCGCTCCATCATCAAGCACAACCTCTATGAAAAAGTTGTCTTCCATATCCAAAAACTGACTGTGCTTCCTGTTCACAAAGTCGGAAAGACCCGCCTCTCGCAGTTTGTTATCGAGCAGGTCCACCACTTGGCTCAGAGTTACGTTCATTTCAGCACTTTCTTTGCTTCCTGATATATCCAGTGAAAGTTAGTTTTAGCACTCTTTATTATCGGAATGTATTCCTGCCGAGCTTTTTCGATGTTACCGCTGTGCATTCTCTTGAACATCGCAGCATCATAGTCACAGAACTTTCGGGTACGATAGAGATTCGTCACCATCGTGCCAAAGTATTTTCCTAGTCTTCGCTGAAGCGCTGCGTGCACCCTTCCGTGGTCTTTAGAGATGTTTTTCACATCTAAGCCAATGCTGAGCAGAAGTGCCAAACCCACATGGAAAAATGCGTAGTAAAGACGAGACATCGAATTTCTGATGTCGTACTCAGAAGAATCGGCTCTTACGTCAACCGTTTGGACGAGACCAAACGCCAAGGTCAGGCGGGCGGCTATCTCAGATTGTATTGCAGGCGACAACACACGAGGATATTACAGGACCGCGGTTTCTGATGGAACTAGAGAGAGGATTAAAATCGCTCGACGGACGCAACTGAAAAATTAAACGGTATGACCTTGAGGTTGCCGTCAAACCTGTCCCGCCAGAAATCCACGGCGATGAAGAAGGGGCCATCCACCGGAATCGCCGCAGGCTTGCCCTGCAAAGGGCGGAAAAAGCCTGCACTCTCTTCCTTCGAAAACGTCTCGTCGTCCGCAAAACTAATTCGAACGTCCCGAGCGCCGTCTCGAAGCCTGAGATAGTCCGCACCGACCTCCTCGATTTTGAAGACTTCAACGGTGGTCATTGAGCAACCTCCGTAATCTCCTCGTCCGCTGAGTCGAGTTGCTCTTCCAGTTGAGCTAGTGCATCTGCCGCTGTCTCATAGGTGCCCGTCCATCTGGTGTCACGCCCCTTGCTGTGAGCACCAACTTGCCAGACTGGTTCGTGGGTAGCAGGACGAACATTTTGAATTGAAATCTTTCGACCTTCCGGCAGACCTTCGACTTCATACAGCATGACCGGGCCAGTACCGTACTCGACGCCGGTTCGAGAGCGGGCGATTGGCTTGAGATTGAGTTTGGGCTGCATAAGAATTCCTCTCTGACGTGAGTTTATCACGGCGCGACGCCATGGCAAACAAAAGGCGAAGATGTTATTGTGGCTCTGTGGACGAACCGAGGAAATCCGCAATCGTAGCCGTCTGCGTTTCAATCCTTGCCGCAAGAAAGTTGGCAACCGTCCCGAGAAATTCCCCTGCTTACGTCGCGGCGATTGCAGACGCGGTCGCAGATGCGAAACGAATCGTCGAACGGATTGAGTCTGAGACCCGGAGAAGGTAGGCGAAAATGAATCCGACCGAAACACTACTTGTGACGTTTGCCGTGACCATAATCGGTTCCGGTTTGGGCACGACGATAATCGGTGCTTGGTTCAAGCGACGGTTCGACTCGCAACTTGAAACTCAAAAGGCCCTGCTCCAGCGAAGCGGCAAGATTCACGAGCGACAAGTAGCCGCTCTGCTTGTCATCCATTCAAAACTTGAGGAAGCACTCTTTTATTTGCAGCGAGCGGCATCTGCCGGGAAGTTCGCAGGCGAAGTATCAGACAAAGAGTTGCTGGAGAGGATGGCACGCTCCCTTGGAGACGCGTCTCAAGAATTCTCGAAGAACAGATTGCTTGTCAGTGAGAGTCTGGAAAAGAAACTCGGCCAGCTCTTCAACAAGATGTTCGAGGGAGGACTGGGCATGAATCTAGCCCTTGACCCGATGGTGCCCAACGGGGAGCCGCGTGCGAAGCTGTGGGACGAAGCCCGACAAACCGCCTACAAAGACCTGCCGGACGTATTGCAAGCAATCAGGGGGGAGGCCAGAAGCGTAATCCACGGGTAGAACGTGGAGCCTCACCCTTCGCATTCATACGCTTGCATCGCCACAGGAACGTTCGAACGACGAGGCTTTGTGGGCGCTGGCGGGTGGTTCGCGGGCGTCAGCAGCGTCATTGACCAGTTTGACGGCGCGTCTATAGTGAAAGGACCGGACTCGCGGGAAAATGCCAAAGGTCTATATCTATAAAATGATTGTGGATGACGGCGGAGCGCCATGCGTGCGTGACGGCATCCTTTCGCTCGCTATCTGCAAGCCCTCGATTCGGTCCGTCGCCAGGCGGGGCAGCATCCTTCTCGGTTTCGCAGGAAATGACCTGTACAGTGAGAACCGCTTGCTCTATGCGGCAAAGGTCACAGAGCATCTCGACGCTCGGAAATACTTCTCGGAGCCGCGATATGCGACTCGACCCGATTGCATTTACCGCTGGGATGGTCGTCGCTTCGAATGGAAGGAAGACTCGAAATTCCATTCACGCGCTCATTTGGCTCATGACCTCGGCGAAGCCCCCGAATACAGCCGGGCCAATGTCTTGCTCAGCGAAGGGATGGAGAATTTCAGGTACTTCAGGGAGAAATGTCCTATCCGCTACAAGAGCGAATATTCGCATCTCAAAACGCTGATTGAGAACTTAGGGCAAGGACATCGCGTCAACTTCGAGCCGAATCTGCTCGCCGAACTGCGCCGATTCATACCACGACTGTGTGATGCGTCCCCGGCATATCGAGAAACGCCCATACCTGATGCCGGGTGCGAGCACAAATGCGGCGAAGACGATTTTGCTGACGTTGAATATTAAGCGAAGCAGGATGCAGCCCACGCACATCTTTCACGCCGATTGGGGGACTGACCCAAGCAAGCGTTGGCTGTCCCGAGCCCAATTAAGGTCAGATGGAAGCTACACAGCAAAAGCTCCTCGTCAGGTCGGCGACCATACAGAACTGATTCCTTCGATTCGCAATGACATCGGGGCGCGAGGCTGCGCTCTTGTCGGCTTCGATTTCCCAATCGGGATTCCGGTGTCCTACTCTCGGTTGGCTGGAATCACGGATTTAAGGTCTTTCCTGCAAGGACTCAGCAATGGACGGTGGCCGAATTTCCATATCGTTGCAGGAACAGCGTCCGAGATTTCCATTCAGCGCCCATTCTACCCATTCGCGCCCGGACATAAGCGGCAGGCGCATTTGCTGAGCGCGTTGGGTGTGGACAGCATCGATGACCTTCGCCGCGTATGTGAGAAACAGCAGCCCAGTCGGCGGGACGCTTGGCGCGAATCAAGTAGGAAAGGGCGCTATCGTTGGATGGCGCGAGGTACTCGCCCCGGCATTGAATGACGGCAGCGACACTCTGCTTTGGCCGTTCGATGGCCCACTCCACGAACTTTTTCAGCCCGGAAGAATTGTGATTGCTGAAACCTATCCCGCGGAGTGCTACGGCTGGTTTTTCGGGTCGCTGAAAGGCAAAGGTAGACAAGAGGTCCGCAGAGCGGTGAGCGCCCCGCTATTGGAAAGAGCACAATCCAGCGGTCTCGAACTGGAACCGGCGTTGGTTACTGCGATTAAGTGCGGATTCCTGCAGGGCGATGACGCTTTCGACGCGGTTGTCGGCCTGTTTGGAATGGTTGAAGTCGTGACGGGGAAACGGCAGTCGGGTGAGCCGAAAGAGGAGCGAATTAGAAAGTTGGAAGGTTGGATTCTGGGCCAGACGACTGAGATGACGTTGCCGGACGATACTGGAAATTCGGTGTCGCGGTGATGATGACAACGATTCCGCCACAATCGGATGTTGACCAGCCTACTGTGCCAACTGGCGAGCGGGCGATAATGAGGTGCTCCCCTCAACTCGCCACAATATTGTCGTCGCCGACATGACGCGAGGTGATGTTCACCATATCCATACAGAACGAGAGTCGGTAGGTCCCACTTAGAAAAACACCCATTCCGTAATAGCTTCTAGCGAGGCTTTAGGATTGGGCTCTTAGAGCAGAGAACCAGTAATTTCGAGGCACGCGTCATCGCGACATAGAGATTGGAAGCGTCCAGTTCGCACGCGTGGAGAACAACCGCAACTTCAGCTTCCAAGCCTTTAACAAGCAATGTGCTGCCAACAGTTCGCCGAGCCAAGCGGCGTCCTATCATTCGGTTTTGCTCCCGCATACGGATGGATGTGTCGTACAAGCTTGGGTGTCCCTTGCCTCCACACTCCCTCAATGCTTTTATGCAAGCCCTGAGAATTTCGGGCCGATGCACTCGAACTCCGGGTTGTTTGTTCATTTCAACAAGCACGTCAATTGCTGCCGCGGGGGATGGCAATTTCACAAAAGTTAATGCTGCCTGTTCCAAATCTGTGATGGCGGTGCGCGATGTCTTGTTTTGATGTGATTTTACGCGCGTAATGAGATGGTCGGCGCCAGCATGGGTCATGAGGGTCTGTCCAAATCCAGCCAATTGAGAGATTGCATCGCTAGCCCGCATGTCAAAGATTCGAGCGAACGCTATCAAGTCTTTGAAGTCAACAGCTTCGACTGTAGTTGCACCGGGAGTCTGACTAGCTATTAACTGTTGGCTTTTGGGGCTTTTACTGTCCCCGATTATCATGACCGAATCGCCTCTCCCAGGAGGCTGCACGCCTGCGGCTTCGCGTCGAATTTTATGGTCATCAATGCCGTCGAGAATACGGTGTATAACTTGACGGGGAGCACTCTTTAAGTCAATGGCCTGGCGCTTTATAAGACTCGTGCGCACTTCTAGGAGCCATCGCCCCAGCTCTTCAGTTTTCGCATTTATCCATCGCCAAGGCGCGTCAAGCGTGCCCACCTCCGGAAATTCCTTGCAAACATTAGTATCCCAATCCACGAGCGCGTCTGCGCCAAAATTAAATATCGCCTGCAAGCGGTCCCCGAGGACTACCGTTGGCAATACATTCGCAGTATTGACCACGATGGCGTGTTGAAGTGTTGAACAGTCCTGATATTCATCGACCATTACTCTGTCGTAGCTCGCGGCAAGGACATCTGCGATTGAACCTGACAGAAGCAATCTAGATGCGAAGCGACGAATTTCTGGATAATCAACCTTGGGGTCGGAAAGTTCGAGCAGGTCCGGACGGTGACCACTTCGCACAGGGAAAGTGGATATCAAGCGCATTGCCCAACCGTCTAGTGTGGCTAACCGATAATTTTTGCTAGGAGTAGTCCCCCGATTTAAGCGCCCTCGAAGTGCCGCAACGCCTGCGTTGGTATGAGTCAATACGAGGATAGGCTTCGGCCCCTTGTGTCGGGCGATATTGAGAGCAATCAGCTCGGTCTTTCCGCAACCAGCTGGGGCTGTTATCGAGCCCCGTGCTATCGCCAGAAGGTCGATGATAGCCTTCGCCGCCACCTACTTTTCCATCCAGCCGAAGACTTCTTTCACCACTGAAGCGAACCGCACATCTGACTTTTCCATCAGCGGCCCAACTATCCGCCTCCCGATATGCTCCATGCGGCGTACATTCTTGAACCAACTTCTATCCTTTGTTTGAGCAGCTTTACCAAGGACTTCACGGGTATCAACCGGAATATCGCCCTCAGTTGCCAGCTCTTTTTGGATGCTCTTCAAATTCTTGGAACCATTTGAAATCGAACCGATGTGTGCACTTACCAAGGAATCGCCGTGAAGCTTAATCGCAAAATCTACAAGGCTACGGACACCTTCTTTAGGGAGACTATGAAAGAGTTCGTCCTCCAAACACATTCCTTTTCGCCATGCGAAAACGCTGCCGTTTTGAGCCTTGTATTCTTTGTCCACCGTTGGGTCCGGCTCGGTGTCGCTGTCTCGCAGAATTGCGGTTCGATATCCCAAAGCCGTGAAGGCGGACGCCCGCACGAAGGGCCTTTCAGGCTGTCCACCGGAACAATCGACCAGCGAAACCCCGAGAGCACGCAGTGATTGGAGTTGTTTCTCTGAGCGAAATTGGTCAATGCCCCGAATAATCCCAACTTCGCTGGCTCCTTCGCACACCAATACGGAGACTGCAAGAAAAGCCTCTGGATACAGACGAAGGGTGCCCTGAATCTCGTCCGACGTACCAGCTACCTTTACTTCATGCTTGTCCTTTAGTGGCCTCAGCACCGTGATTTGGCTACCCGATAGTTCGCGCAAAACTACGGGAGAATGCGTGGCGACGAAGACTTGGAGGGGAGGTTCATTTTCTTTCGCACCTAGAGAATCTAGTAAACGAATTATTCGATGAGGCTCCAATCCGTACTCTAGTTCGTCGGCTATGAGAATAGAGGTTTCTTTGAACGCTTTCCTTTGAAGCCCTGCGACTAGGAGGCGAGCGGAACCCACGCCGAGCCTGCGCAGCGGAACACCAGCGTTGTTGTGAAGACAGATGGTGTTTCCAGTTAGCGACGCTGAATGAACATCGAGCATTGCTCGGACGTCTTTTGCCGCAATTCCCAAACTTTCGGCGGTCTCCGCTACGATTTTCAATGCAGTACCGAGTTGTTCGTTGGCCCTATTGCCGAATGCGTTTCGAACATCCCGAGCGGCTTGTGCGAGCGCAGTTGAAGCATCTGCTCGTTCTTCAGAAATACGATTCAAAACTGAACCGCGTCCCCATCCTAAATGGTGGTCGGCTGCAACGCCTATTCGGGTGGGGGCAAGGCGCACGCGGTCAGCCCAGCTAAGGTCACGAGTTATGTCTTGCGCCTTTGCTCGCTCCGACACGAGCGACCACTCTGGTTCCAGGCTGCTTGTGACGCTTAGCTCAACCGTGAGAACCGTCTCCAAGTCATGGTCTGGTTCGTCCTCTATTATTCTTAATTTTGGGTCGAACCCCCGGACAAATTGCCCATAGCTATCAAGGGTTTTAAGCGAATCCTCAAGCTCACCGAGCGTGACTGAAATCTTGAAAGGCTTGCTGACATTCATTTCGAAGAAGTCTGCATCATTGAAAAGTACAGCTCTTCTGGCTCCCAAACAGCAATCAATGGCGTCTAGTATTGTCGATTTGCCGCTATCGCCCGCGCCGACCAGACAATTGACACCGGGCGTCGGAAACCATTCAAAGCTTGCTACGGCCCTGAAGTTTTCAATGAAAAGGTGTCTAATTCGAGCCATTCAGCCTCCATCACCTCACGAATTGCGTCAGCCTTGAGCTAGGTCGTAGTGGCGTTTGCGGTACGTCTCCTCCACCATAACAATGTCTGGACTGCGCCTCCCCAAAGCGATTTCTGTCCGTCCATTTATAGGTTCTTGACACTTCCGATATGGCCCCCTAGTATAGCGCCGCAGCAAATCACTCTCGCTTGGAATCGTGGCATGGACGAAGATGAAGAAATTCCTAGTTGCACGGCGCATCGCAAGCCAATGGAACCTTGGCAATTTAGGACCAGCGCTATAAGTTATCCCGGAAAAGAGATTGTGATTGTGGGATTCAAATGCGGTGAATCAAACTGCCCAGTCGTCTACTCGGAAGCGCTACAGGGGTACTGTACGGTAGACGCGGAAGGCACGCCAATTCCTTTCCAGAAGCGTGGGTCGTCATAAGCGCCGCGTCAAGAGAATCTTCATGGCGAGTCTTTTCAGTGGCTCGCACGAAACCTCGACAGATGACTAGGGCGCGGCAAATCCTTAAAATCGCATCACATGAAGATAATTCTCAAGTAAGTTAACAGTATGGATTCTCAGCCTAGCCCGCGCGTGTCTTCAGACGGACCCAATCCCCTGCTCTTTATAAAGGAAGTCGCGAAGTATTTCATGGACTTCCTTGAGACCGATTTTCACAAGCAACGTGTGCCAAAGCGGGCTGTCCGGCTCAAAGACTCAAACAGTCTATTGGTCGGAATAAACCTCAGAAAATACCAGTCATTTCACCAGAAAATTCCGTACCTTGTTTCAAAGGAATTCGCCAATTCTCTAGCAAACGAGATTTCAAGGGGGTCCTACCGAGCCGAAATTCCGAGGAACCTGCTCGAACTGGTAAGGCAAGAGTCGGACCAGATATCGGACGAGTCCGTCTTCAGGATTGTCTCGGCTGTCGCAGCCGAGATTAGGCATGTCTCGATTGCTCATCCCAAAGAGTATGACCGGGCATTGACGTTAGTCACCGACGAGGCAGAAAAGGCAATTAAGCGGGAACTCGTAATTCCGCTCATCGGTCATCTCGATAGGCCCCTGCGCAATCTTGATTTGGGCGACGAAAACCGAGTTTTCCTGACTCAGGAGGAACTCACAGGTGTCCTTTGCGAGCTATTGAACAACAAGATTTCAGAACTTCTGAGGCTCACGATAGGCAGGCTCAGCGTAGATTTGGAGCGCGAACTGCGTTCTGTCTTCGACCTGAACGAGGTGAAGTCCAAAGTTCTGGACTTCTTCGATGCGTTGAAGGTCGGCGACTTGTTCCTCGACCTGTACGAATTGGAGCGCAATCAGAAAATTCTGGATAAACAGGAACTCTATCTCTACTTCTGCGACATTTCCTACGAGCAGTCCAAATATCCGATTTTCTACATCCCATTTTCGTTGACCGCTCGGAAAGACGTGCTGGTCATCGAATTCGACGCGCAGGTCTACATCAACAAACGCGCTGTCGAATATGTGGTCCAAGAGGTCAATGAAAAGACTGGACGGAGAGGAAGCGTAAAGTCCTGTGCCGAGCGAATCATTTATCTGGCGCAGCACGGGAATGACCTTTCCGAGTTCATTTCGTCGGTGCTCAGGGAACTGATAAATATTCTCCAGCTAGACGGTGAAATTGCCATTGCCAAACCAGAGCATCAAGTCGCCAAGAGTCAGTTGGTCAGAATTTCAAATGACTGCTGCTTCGCACTATTTGATAAGGCAGACGAATCGCTGGTCAATGATTACGAAGAGATTCTCAGGTTGCTTGCGTTGGGCGCCGACAATCCGCTAGCCAAAGCATTTCTCAAACTGATTGATGACTTCATCCATCGCAACCCACAGCCTTTCAATTCGGTTGTCGAGCAGGAATGGGATGATTCTTCGCCAAGCGACAGATTGGTCTTCAATAGCCCAATTCCATTGAACAGCGAACAGCGACAGATTGTGTCGGCCCTTAATAAAGACGGATGTCGCTATGTGACCGTACAAGGTCCACCGGGAACAGGAAAGAGCCATACGATTACTGCCGTGGTTTTCGATGCGATTCAGAAGGAACAGTCCGTTCTGGTGCTATCCGACAAGAAGGAAGCCCTCGATGTTGTCGAAGAGAAAATCACGAATACCTTGAACAAAGTTCGGCGCGATAAGCATTTCCAGAACCCAATTCTTCGTCTTGGCCGTACGGGAAGTACCTACAGCAAGATTCTGTCCGTGTCCGCAATGACGGATATCAAGAATCATCATCGAGCCGTCAACAAGGAATACGAAAGTATCGCTGGTAATATTACGAGCATCTCGACCTCCCTAAAAGAGGACATCGAGGCGGAAATCGTTTCCTATAGCGAGGTAAACACTTCAGAAATTCGAGAATTGATTGAGCTAGAGAAGCTCCATTCGCAATCACCTGTACCTATCGACCTTGCTGAGTTCTTGAACAATGGCGAGGGCGCATCCCATTTGGAAGATATGCGGACCACTTTTGCACGCTTGCGAGCTACTGTCGGCCCAAATAGCACTCTAACGAATGAGATGGCCAGAGTTTTGAGAATTCTCGGCTGGCAATTCGGCAAAACTGCTCCGCGTTCAGATGTGGATGAAATTCTAGAACAGGCCGCGAGAGCCGACTCGGTCCTGAGCGGGCTCCAGGCGCTATCTGAGGAGAATCGTAAAGCACTCAGGCTGTTCGAGAAATTTAGCAGGGTACTTCTGCCTGTTCTCCGCAACACAATCCAGCAATATGATGACTGCCGGAATCGATTTTTTGGTTATTTGTTCAGCCGCGGCAAATTGAAAGCGATTGATAATTCGGCTCAGACTCAGTTCAATTTCTCATTCACCGAAAAGCCTCATGTCCTGCTCCCTCAACTGCGACAAGCGCTTGATGCGTTCGCTGCCATAAACCGTTTGACTCTGGAAATTACGCAGCCGCAGAGAGGAACGTGGGACGCGCTTGGGGCCGTCCATCAAATTCTCGCGCACCCGGAACTACGGACCAGTCTGGGAGAACTCGTTGAGTTACGCAACGATTGTGCGTACCTGCGCAAAGATGTGTTTCCGTATTACCCGAAGAGCTTGCAAATCACCGGCATTTCTGAACACTCCATCTTGACTTGGCTGGACAATTGGCTCGTTAAGATTAACCAGCGTGAATATGACCAATTACTTCGGCACATCAGTCTCAGCCACAAGCTCCAACGGGCATTCACAAGTATTCCGAATGTGAACTACGGTGATGAGCAGTCGAGCCTAGAGGACCTAGTTACAGTCCAAATGACCCACCTTCTGGACGAAAGGGTTATAGAGTTCTATGAACACAACAAGACCACTGCGAGTGCGTTGCGTGATGTCATCCGTTCAAAAAGGCGCTTCCCAAAAAATGAATTCTCGGTCCTGAAGAAGGCATTCCCTTGCATACTTGCAGGAATCCGAGACTACGCTGAGTACATTCCTCTGGAGTCTGAGGTCTTCGACTTGCTCATCATTGACGAGGCATCTCAGGTCAGCGTTGCCCAGGCATTCCCTGCATTGCTACGAGCCAAGAAGGTCTTAATTCTGGGAGACAAAAAACAATTCAGCAACATAAAGGCAGCGCAGGCGAGAAGCGATACGAACCACGGATACGTCAATCAACTCAGAGAAGTGTTCGTTAAGAATGTGTCTGATGAGCCAGACAAAATGGTTCGGCTTGAAAAGTTCAATATCAAATCATCCATTCTGGAATTCTTCGAGCGAATTACGAACTATGAAATCCAGTTGTCCAAACATTTTCGCGGCTACAAGGAAATCATTTCGTTCTCCAACAATCGGTTCTATCGGGACAGGCTCCAAGTGATGAAGATTCGAGGAAAGCCGATAGACCAAGTCCTGAAGTTTACGTTCGTGACAGATGACGGCAAGCAGGAGCTAGTCTCGAAATCGAACAGGCTGGAGGTTGATTTCATCGTTTCTGAATTGCAGAAACTGAAGGAGTCCAATTCCTCCCAGTCCGTGGGAATTATCACCCCACACACGAACCAGCAAAAGTTGCTGATTGAAACCATCAATGGGCTGGCTGAGAAGAACTACCTGTTTGACAATCTCAAGCTGAAAATCATGACATTTGATACCTGCCAAGGCGAGGAAAGGGACGTCATTTACTATTCAATGGTGGCAACGGCTTCGGATGACAGGCTGTGGGGCGTGTTCATCAAGGATTTGGAGAATGTTGATGTCGAAGAAGAGGGGCAAATCAAAGCTCAGAGATTGAACGTAGGATTGAGCAGGGCCAAAGAGTGCATGCACTTTGTTGTCAGCAAACGCTTGGACGAGTTCAAAGGCTCGATTGGTGAGGCACTAAGGCACTACGACCGCACGCTAACGGAGGCAAAAAAGGAACGCAGCGTCGCCGAGGTGGACCAGCGGTCTGGCATGGAACCCCAGGTCCTGAACTGGTTTTATCAAACCAAGTTCTGGCACGAGAACAAGGGATATGTCGAAATCATTCCCCAATTTGAGCTTGGAAAGTATCTGAAGCAGCTTGACATGACTTACGACCACCCGATGTACCGGGTCGATTTTCTTCTGATTGTCAAGGAAGCTGGCGGCGAGAGGAAATTTATTTTGGAGTACGACGGTTTTCACGAGCACTTTGTAGACCTGCCGGGTATAAACGCGACTAATTATGCGGACTACTACACCCAAGAAGATGTCTACCGCCAAAAAGTATTGGAGGGATATGGCTACAGGTTCCTCCGCATTAATCGTTTCAGTGTGGGCAAAAATCCGGTGCAAACATTAAACGACCGACTGTACGAACTGCTGACCAAGGAGAGTCGAAGCAACTCCGCCATTGAATCTCTTCATTCCGTAATTGACGGCATCGAGAGCGGCGATTTGAAGGAATGCCCGAAGTGTAAGGAACTCAAACCGCTGTGTGATTTTGAAAACAAGGCGTTGGCCTCAGGGAGAAGCAGGTTCTGCGCGGCTTGTCGTCCGAAGCCATCGCTCGGGCACAGGCAAGCCAGAACAGCGACTCAGGCTGCTCCCTCGATTTTCTCTGCAAAGAAGTGTCCGCGTTGCAGTTCACCCATGGCTATGAGACATGGTCGGCGAGGAAGGTTTTGGGGGTGCACAAAGTTCCCGTACTGCAGGGCTACGGTTAACGTGTAGGCCAAGTGGTACGAGTTAATCTGAAGTCGCTACTGGTCGCGATTGCGGCGGCTGCCAAGTCGCGGGAGCGAAGAAAGGCTTCAGCCCGCGCTCAAACGCTCGCGTCACCGTGACTCTGGTTCCCACAGACATTGGCAGCGCAGCAGCTTCGTCGCGTGAGACGAACCGAAGTGCGACGACTTCCACTCCGTCGGGACGCGGTTCCCCATCAATGCGCCGGACTTCGAATACCGTAACGGTGTATGAGGCCACATCGCTGTTCGGATATAGGATGCGGAAGTCTGGACCGCCGAAGCCACCGAGCACCTCGGTCGGCTCGACAAGCATTCCAGTCTCCTCCCAGCACTCACGTACGGCTGCGTCTGCCGGAGTCTCGGCTGGCTCAATCGCCCCGCCGATAGTCACCCAAAGACCCGTGTCCCTGTGCTGCGCCAGCATGAGTCGTCCCTCGTCGAACAGTATCACCGAGACGGACTGAAGCATCAGCAGCTCGTGGCCGATTTTATCTCTCAAAGCAAGGACGTACGGCGAAGACGGCATCTTGTCGAAACTCCTTAACGCGCTACAACGAGTTCAGGAAGCAAAAATTGCGTCCGCTTGTAAGATGAATAGAGCTTCAGCGCTTTCGTTGTGACCTCTTTTTCTGAGGCTCGTCATACAAATCGGGTAAGGAAGTGACGGAAGAAGCAGCAGAACCACCGCCGATGGTCGGTTCCTCGTTCTCCTCAAATATCATCGTGCGCAGTTGTTGCAACAGCGAGCGGTTCCCGAGTTTGTCACCGCATGCTTCCAGATGCTCGTCCCAGTTGTTCAGCCCCCGCGCGACCACATATCCCGCAGCGGCGAGAGAAATCAACTTAGCAAAAACTGATTGGCCAGTTGTGAATGCTATACCCACCGCAGTCAACATACCGACCAAAACTTCCACCTGTCCATATCTTAACTTGTTCTGCTTTTTGAATACGTGGGCAGCCACACCTAGGAAAATCGCCGAAAAGGTGAGTAGCAGAGGAAACTCTGTTAAATCTAACAGCCAGCTAATATAAGGAAGAGTCCACAATGCGACATAAATGAAGGCGGCGGATGAAGCTGTTCCGGCCAAGATACGCAGCCAACGCCGTCTTATTGTGTCGCCGATAGCCAGCGTGGCGAATGCTGCGCCCACCGCAGCAAATAAGCCGATATTGACCCACTTTTGCATCTCACTGACCATGGGCACGTAATCTATCACGCTACGTCGTCGGTAGCGTAACGCCCGAACCGCCAGCTAGCGCTCACAGGTCCATAAGTCGCCGGTCGAGCGTTGCTCTCGGGTGCTTCCGCATTTCAGTGATGCACAGAGGGGTCAACAACCTGTAGTCTGCGGACCCCCGGAACGCAGGGCTTCCGAGTTCATAAGATTCAGCGACTTGCGAAGACCTGAAAGACACCCTTTTCGGACCACCCGGTAACGACCAATCGGGCACAACGCTATTTCCACCAGAAAGGAACGCAGTTAAGATGCTCCACAGAAATTGAAAGGATAACTGTGGCGTCATTCAATGGGTTGCCATTTTGGAAGCGGGCTTTTTTAACCAATGCTGTCGCTATTGTTGGCGTGTTCATAGGATTTGCTTCCGCCGGAGTCCAGCTTCCGACCATTCTGAAGGCTCGCATTGCGGTATTCACGATTGCCTTGATGAATTTCATGCTTCTTGTTGTCCGTCCACGCATCATTTCACAGAAAAATAAGGGTGAGGCGACGGCACACCCATGGAGCGTTGCATACCAAGTCCTCACGGAGCGCCCTTTCGTCGTCGCGCTTCTCATCCTTCAACTCTTGGGCGTGTCGCGAGCCACGGCGACTAGCATCGTATTCGTAGAAACTTCCACGAGCGCCTATGTCCGCGGCATGGCGAATGCACAATCCATGAGTCTGCGTTTGATGGGCGCTGCGGTCCTAATGGGAGGCGTTGCAGCGTTGTGGATGCTGGGTGCCGTCGGCCTCTGGCGAAGTCGTCCGTGGGCTTGGTGGCTAGTCCTCGTGCTGAACGGGCTGGCCGCTGCGATAAGCTGCGTTTTGCAGGTATTGAAGCCAGATGAGTTCTTGCTCGACCCCGCCGCTACGACCGCCGTAGTGCTGTTGTTATTTCGGTCCGTGAGAACGGAATTTCGCGGGGGCCAGACTGCGAATAGACTGCTGGTCGGATGATTTTCAAAATCGCAGGTAACGTTGGTCCCAGTACCCAAGTGATTTCCGGTTCCGCGACGCGCGTTTTCTTGAGGAAGTGAGCGTCCGCCGCGTGGGCGGCTACGTCTCGACGCAGTTACCGTCCAGGTGGATTTTCGTAGTTTCCGATAACGCGGGCGGCATTTGGCCCACATTCTGGCAGTAGAATCGTGACGATAATGATGCGCACCTGTCGAAATCAACGCGCCGGAAACTCAACTTTAAGGCGTCGCTGCCTCACACTCATCGCTGTGGTTTTCGTCGCTCTGCTAACAAAGGCCCAAGACAGCGTTAAACCAAGCGAGCAGGAACAGTTTGGTTTCGGTCGGGAGCAAGTCGGTTTTGTGCCTATTCGGCAGCCAATTGCAATCCCTCAATCCGCGCTGGACGTGATGAGCAAAGATGACATCATTGCCCAGTGCGTGAAATCGAAGAACTCAGACTTTCGCCAACTCCCAACTCAGTGGTTTGTTGCGGCAGCAATCCATCTTCATAGCTCCGCGGAGACTGATTTGGTCATTATGCCGCGAATGCTATCAGTCGAGCAGGATGTGAAGAAATCGGAAAGCGCCTGCTGGGATGGCATCAAGAATGGTCCGTTTTGGATTTTACGCAAAGTTCGTGGCGGATTTATCGTTGTCCTAAGCGAAAGTGCGGACGGGCTAGAAATTCGTCCCACAAGGTCGCGTGGCGTTCGTGATATTTGGCTGAGTTGGATTACGTTTGATGCCACCGGTGTCATGCCTATGAAATTCGACGGCAAGCGGTACGTCGTCGCGAAAAATGCCTCGGTCATCCCTAAACGAAGCGGCTAAGTCCTGATAAACGCGGTAACCGTCCAAGTGGATTTTTCCAGTTTCCGGTTACGTCCTATCAGGACTTAGCCGAGTACTTAGGATAAACTGCGAACTTGCTTATGAATATTGCGCAAGAAATTCGCCAAACGAAGGCACGACCCGCCCGTTTCCTCATTGGTCTGTTCGTCCTCGGACTTGCTTCTTCCTCCGTTATCGGGAAGCAGCAAATTTTCGTTTTCATGGAGGCCAAGCCACGGGCCAAGCAGGAAGCGCCTGCTCCCGCGCCGTCTCAAACAACTCCCAGCACAATGGAAAACATTACATTTAAGTTGCGGCTCATTGGCGATGGCAATCTGTGCCCAATTACGGACCTCGATTGCAGCGATAAGGACATATGGTTCAAGAGATTTACTCTACTTGCTTCAGATGGAAACACACTCTCCCTCACGAGCATTCCATTCCCGTCAATCGAGCGGTCGGAGGAGAAATTCGAGTCCACCGTAAAGGAGGCGGACAAAATACTCCGTCGCACTTCTCAATTGAATAGCAAGGGCGAGCCAGTTGGAGAAAGGGCGCTTGGTTTATTTGAGGAAACAAAGGCCGTGAAGCCTCAATCGAGCGTTTCCCGCTACAAACTGTTTTGGATGTGGAACGCGCATTACTGGGAGATTACCGGCGAACATTCAGAAGATGTTCTGGCCTTAGCGGAAAGATTGAAAGAGCAGGGCATCAACGCCGTATGGGGCTGGCGGTAGATACTCCGTACTGCCTGATTAACGCCGGAAAAGTGAAATTTCACTTCATACGGACGGTAACGCGACGTTTTAGCCGAGGGTCTTAACAGAGAAGCTGGCGAGTTCGTCATCTTCGACGGTAAAGCTGACCTCGATTGGTTTGCAGCATACCTCGCAGTCTTCAATGTAGGTTTGGCGACCGACGGACAAGTCCAACACCATCGAAATTTCTTCTCCACAGTATGGACAGGTGAATTCGTGTTCCACTGGAGAACAAGATACTGCAATCGACTCGACAGGACAACAGAAGCGCCGTTCGGCTAGTGCCTGATTAACGCTGCCGGAAAAGTGAAATCGTTGCAAAACCACGTAACGCGACTTAGCAAGAGTTGGAGTTGTTTTCGCTTCAGTATGTGTGCCGCGAAGAACGTCGATACGCGAAAACACCTATCATGCAGCCACCGGCCACTCCGAGAAGCAGTGTACCGATACCAAAGCAGGCGACCTGCAAAAGGTATTCCCATGTTCGAATATCAGCATGCATTCGGATTGCGTATGTTAGCAATGCGCCGGAAACCCCTCCCACTATAACGAACGCGGCGAAGAACATTTCTCGACTATAATTTTGCGGTTTCCCATTCCACGCAGCGTATCCAATTGCCGCAGCTATCGAGGGGACCATCACGAAGAGCGCGAATAAAACAACTCCCGCTTCGGTCCATAGACGAATCTTTGACATCGTAGTCAGAGCGTAGTCTAAAAACCAGTAAGGCATCAAGTAATGCCTGATAAACGCCAGTGCTTTACCGGATGCGCTTTCTCGCTGAGGAGTGAAATAGTGCGCAGCGTCCGCCGCGCGGGCGACTTCGTTCAAGTCGCTGTATCCAAAGCGCACAATCCCGCCGCGCCGGTGTCCGCACCTTGCCTATTCGCGCTTCCGATATAGCACTAGGACTTATGGGGACCTAGCCTTCGAAGTTCGGAGTTCGTATTCGAGACTGATTTGAACTCACCCTCAAAAACACATAGAGTCTGCGTTGGGGGAAAGCCTAAATGGGTCGCCAAGTACAAATCACCATTTTGCAAGAGGATGTCGAAGGATTGCTGGCGCAGATAAAACGTCAACACCGCGTCGTCGTGGTGAAACGAGATGACTTTGACTCTGCGGTTGTTGAACCCTTGGAATCGCTGCCTGCAAACACAAGCGAAACGCTTATCCTCTGGAATCAAGAATTGCTGCCGCGGCTGCAAAGGAAACATATCTCCAGAGAAACGGGTGGGGACTATTATCGCGTCGCTGAGTCCGCCGAACCGGTTTTGGAGTTCACGGGTTCATTCTTGGGAGAGTGGCGCGGTCGGGCTTCGCTCACGCAGGGCAGAATTTACGGCATTTTCGACAACAAGAGCCAAGAGTTCGTGCGATGGTATGAGCAGATTGTTCGCTATATCCGCAAAGCGTTCGTGCGGAATCCGGTCTCGCTCTCGGGATATGTAGGGCCAGCAGCGCATGAGTGGTTTCTCCAAGGCGGCTTGCTGTTGCCAACTTTCCTTCCGCCAGAAACAGATGAGTGGCGCCAATTCTTCGCAGATGAGGATTTGATTCGTGCTCGGTTGAAAGGGGCCTCTGATACCGAGAAAAATTTCTCAAGCTCTAATTAACGTTAGCGCTTTATCGGAAGCGCGTCTTCACGACGAAGTGAAATTGTGCGCGGCGTCCGCAGCTGGGCGGCTACGTCCCGACGCATTAATCGGAAACGTGAAGTTCTACTTCATATGGACGGTAACCAGGACCTAGTGCCGAGGGGTGGTCACGACACCCAGGTCTCGTGGTGGTCAACGACACGCCACATGCCGTTTACCTTGCGCATTTGAACGTAGCCGCCTCCACCACACATTCCCCAGCAGAAGTGGTCAAAGTACAATAGTGCCTCCGTTTTCGTCAGGTCGAGCCCGACGTGCGAGACAACAAAAAAACCGAAGTTATTCGGGAACCTCGCATCAAAGTCACCCTGCTTGGTCCCTATTTCGCTCGGGTTAACAAAAACCGCCCTAGCCCCCTTTGGTAGGCGCAAATCCGTATTGATGTCCGCCGAAAACACACTGCTCAGGAAAAAGCTGGCCCTCGTTGTTCGTAATGATTGTGCAAACCAAGTATCAGAGACCGAACGCGCTCGCGAATTCAATGACTGCGCAAACCAAGATTGACTTTCGAGCGCAATTGCGGGGTGCGTACAGATGAGACAATCTGGATTGCGCACAACCACAATCGTGATTGGGCGTTCTGCGTCCACGTTCTGCATGTCTTTGAGCACTTCTTGCGAGAAAAATGCCGACAGAACCGCACCCGTTTCCGCTTGTGTTCGCCGCCGCTCAATGCCCAAGAACAGTCCAACGAACAAAAGTAAGAAAACAATTCCAGCCGTCGCGTAAAGAACAATTCTTTTAATGCGATTTTGGCTCATGCTCGACCCGGCAGTAGCTTGGCCCGCAATCTTACCGCGATTCAGAGCGGAAGTGGCGAGTGAGGGCGTCAGGGCGTGATAAACGTTAGCGCTTTATCGGACGCGCGTGTTCACGAAGAAGTGAAATCGTGCCGCCGCGCGGGTGGCTTCGTTCAAACGCATTAACCTTCCAAGTGGATTTCAAGTTTCCGATTGCGCGTGCGGGAGTTGAATCGCGTTGTGATATAAGGTCCTCGTTCCTTTGACGAGGGTTTGCGATGAACCTAGAGCATCCGGATTTTCAGATTCTCTTCGATACACTGCTCAAGATGGCGAAATCTCTATTGAAGGCGCAAGGCGCATTTCTGCCGATTGGTGCGATTGTTACCCAAGACGGAAAACCCGCCCATGTGGGCGCGAGTCCAAGAGAGGAGCAGCCGGGTGCACATATTACGTTGCAACTCCTTGAGTCTGGCCTTAGAGACATGGCGGCTAAGGGTACTTGTCGCGCTGTTGGGATGGCCATCGATACTCGACTCAAGGCCGCACCTAGGAAGGAAGACGTTGGAAAGGACGCCGTCTGGATGATTCTGGAAGAAAAAGGCGGCAAATCGCAAGGCGTTATTGTGCCCTACGCGAAATCGTGGCTGGGTGGGTTTACGTTCGGTGGCCCCTATACGCAGCCTGAGAGGGCCCGCATCTTCGTGCCCTGACAGTAACCGCACATCTGGACTATCGCCGTGGGAACATCAAACCAATCTTCCGCTCGAACTCCCCAACCTTTCGCACAGGGGTGGGACCGCGATAGGTTCCGATAAACGCTAGTGCTTTACCGGATGCGCGTTTTCGCTGAGGAGTGGAATTGTGCGTAGCATCCGTCGCGAGGCCGACGTCGTCATGGCATCAACCGGCGAAGTCGATTTTGCTAGTTTCCGATTACGACTTATCGGGACTTTGGATGCCTCAGCCGCGTGACGATATTTGCTTGAGCGGGATATACTGACCGTCCGATGACTCGCCCGCAGAAGGATGTTGCACTAAATACGGCGGTGGGAGCCGCGCTGTTTCTGGGCTTGATTTCCTTCTGTGTTTCTTTTTTCGCCTGCACCGCGGTCGCAGTTAACACCGGACTCATCCCCCTTCATCTCTTAGAACCCGCTCCTCCAATGACGTGGCGCGAGCAGCTAGCGTGGTGCGCCTGCGTGGGAGTGCCATCCTTAGTGTCGTGGGTCGCCATGCGCCAGACCTTTCACTTTTTCCGCAACCTGTCTCTGCCCAGATAAGGGCGAGAACGCTACTGCACGGGGTAGTTTCCGGTAACGCGACCAATAAGGCCCTAGCCATCCGTAAGTCCATGGATACCATCCAAGTTTCTGGAATCGCGGTCCTGAGGTCAGTGCTGGAATGATTCGTCACCATCCGTGGATTGCGTCACTCGCATGCGCTGCAATCGCAATTGCCCTTCTTTGCTGGTTTCATCTCTCAGAGTCTCGTCCGGGCGAGAGGGCGGTAACGGCCGCTGAGGATGAAGTTTATGAAGCCGTGGTCCGAGACATGGTTATGCCAACCCACGGCCGAGCCAATATAAACCATCTGGTTTTTGGCGATGCCGTGCTAACCGAGCTTACGACCGGAGCAGATATAAACGCGTGTAAAGAAAGCGTGCGGACGCAACTACAGCTGAACGACAACATGCCTCCGCTTAATACCGTCGCCGACAAAATTTATCGCGTCCTTACTCAAGGCTGGGATGATGGCTCGTTACGAGCCGACACTATTCAGGATTTTGTCAACAAGTCATGTACCTCGGGACCGCTCTCCAGAACATTCCACACCGACTTCCCTCGCGTTTTCATTGACCGTGATTCCATTTCCTTTGGCATCGTCTCTAAACCTGGAAATGGCCGGAAGGACTTTCGACAGACTTTCCCAGGAGCCAGCGGAATCATTTCTCTGTCTCATGTAGGTTTCGACCCTGCTTTGCACGAAGCTGTCGTTTCCACTTCGTTCATTTGTGGCTTCCTGTGCGGCACAGGTCAGCGCTACATTCTGAAAAAGACACGGGGTAGGTGGGAAGTCGCCAGCAATTCAATAGTCTGGGTATCGTAGCGGCTGCTAACTGCGTACGCCCAAAGGCAACTCGCCCGCTTAGTCCCCGATTAACGCCTTAACCGTCCAAGTGGATTTCAGGCAATTTGACTTTTCCGGTTACGACTCATCGGGACTTGAGCTGGAGTCTCGCAGAATTTGTCCACGATTACTGGATTTGCGTCGATGTCGATGCGGGCGGCCCGATGCGTAATGTTCGGAGCCGAAAAGGCGGTTCTTATCAGAGTCGTGGAGAGAGAAGTCCGTTTCGCGATACGCGGCGTAATTCATGCCATCGATGACAAGTTGACGGGCTTCGTCCGGTGTCATGGTTAGAGGAATTCTACGCTTCCGGTGAGCAACGTTCCAGAGTCGAGGGGTTGCGCCTGATTAACGTTAGCGCTTTACCGGATGCGCGTTCTCGCTGAAGAATGAGCGGGGGCGAGGAGCATAGCACGCGCAGCGTCCGCCGCCGGCGGGTTCGTTCTGACGCCGGAACCGGTAACGTGGATTTTCGTAGTTTCCGGTTACGCGACTCAGGAGTTAGCCATAGGGTACGTTGACTTCTACGTGATAACATTTGGCCAAGCGACGAAGCCTATGAAGGCTAATACGATTCCCCTCATCCTGTTCTTTCTCGCATCCACAAACGCGGCCGCGCAGCAGGTATCCCCGCACGCGCAGAAGGCCGTTCAAACGATTCAGCAACTCCGTGCGATTGGATTGTCCACCGCTGATGAATTGGAACCGGCTCCCCCTCCAAAGGTGCCGAGCCTGCTAAGGCTACTTAACCAGGAACTGAAAGCCCTTATTGTAGAAGACCTGAACAACCCCAACCGGCACGCTGTTCCCAACGAGCATGAAATATTGGAACAACTAACCGCCGCAGGATGGGAAGAAATACCGAGCCACAAATGGAATGCGTATGGAGAGATTAGGCAAATAAAGTTTGACTGGAAGACCGGGTACGAACCGGGAATCCTGGTTGCATCCACTCAGCTGTGGCTTCCTTGCGGGTCTGCCGACCCAGATTCAGCAATCTACGTGTTTCAGGGAGCGGCTCGTCGATGGGACTTGGTCGTTGCTGCGGAGTCCGATTTCAACCCTGCGGGTGAGAACGATGTAACCGGCATGCAATACGATATTTCTCCGCCCGATTCGCACGGGCACTGGTTTCTGGTCGTCGCGCACGTTCCGCCGTCCTGCCGCAGAGCCGGCACAATCCTCCGCTACAAGGCGCTGCGACCTGGCACGAGCTTGAACCAGCCTATACTCCTTCTATCAGGTCGAGAATCAATCAACCCGTTTTTTCAGCCTGCATTTCGAGTCGATACGGAGAAATATTCGTTCGCTTTGACGCTCGGGAAACTGAGAAAGCTTGACGGAGAGCCGGGGATTGCTATTTTCCGCTACGCCCTAAGCGTTGACGAAGTGCGACGGATGGCTCCTTTGGCGCTTACACCGGAAGACTTTCTGGACCAATGGGCTCAGCTGAATTGGGATGAAGCAAAGCAGTGGACCAGAGCCCCGTCAGATTCTGTGATTGAGGAATGGCATTCAAAATTAAACAGCCTCGCGTCTGATTCCACAGAAATAGAATCCGTTCACCTCTGCTCTGGAACAAGTGAGGGCGACGGAGATTGGCTCTTGGAGTTATCCGTTGATGGCAGGCTGAATCCCTCTCTGAACGAAGCAAAGATATACGTGGCCATATCAAAAAAAGAGGGAACCTTTGTGCTGAACGGGGTCCTCGACAAACGTCCATTGGGATGTTTTGGTAGAACGCCTTTGAGACCGATTGTTGAACAAAGCTTGCCTCAGTGGTGAAGCATCACTCCGTCCTTCGAGCTTGTGACGCGTTATTTTCTGCCATGATTCGTTGGCTAAGTCCTGATTAAACGTCGTTATCGGACATGTGAAGTACTAGGAAAGCAGATGTCTGGTAACGCGACGCGTCGAAGACGCAGTCAGGGCTAATCAGGACTTGGTCCACGTTTCAAGAGATTTCGACAGCAGTGCCGAACTCAGTCTCAATTAGTCTCTTCAAGATTCCCGAGAACCCCGGAATCACCGCGCCGTATGTCCATCGCTCAGCTCCGCCAAAGATGCCGACGGCGCCGTCACATTCTCCGTGAACGATTCGTATTCGGTCGCCGTTCTCCCGAAGTAGCGCCTCGACCAGCTCCCGGCGTGCCCCCGCAGAGTTCTCTGCTGGAAATGGGACGCCTAATAAAGCGACGAGGAGCGATGACATGATGTTTGCAACAGTCGCATGATGTTCGACGAGGACTTGCACTATCTTGCCGGTCATTGCCGGGACCTCTTCGGGATTCGTGTCGTCGGCCATTGCCACGACGTATTGAAAGTGCTTCACTTCAGGCGGCCCGATTTCAGAACCTGTTTCGCGTAGCAGCTTTTCGGTCACTTCGGGGCTGAGATAGTTCCCAAACGCTGTGCGGACCCTACGTCGTTGAAGCATTCCCAAGATACCCATTCTGGCTCCATTACCTTGGAAGAGTTCACGCTCTCTACTTGGTCGCTCCGTGAGACCGGAGGAGTGCAGCAATGTCCGCCATTCCGAAATCGTCCTCGGCGCTCCAAAGCGGAGAATCAGTGGGATTCGGTCTCACATTCAGGTCAGCTCCGCTCTCCAACAGCATCCTAACCGCAGCAATGTCCCCTCTCGTGATTGCCCATAGAAGTGGCGTCATTCTGAGGTCGTCAAATTCGTTAAGGTCTACCCCTGCGGCGACGATTTGTCGCATTGCCGCATAATCAGAGTGCAGTACCGCTCGGGTGAGGGCGGTGTTCCGCTGAACGCCGACAGTCTTCCGTTCCTCGGTTTTTCTGCGGCTCGGCAACATGGTTCTGGACAGTATCTCACGGATTTCCTGCGCAACCCGCGTAGTGCCCGGTTACAGGTAACCGACCCTAGTTTCCGATTACGCGCCAAACCAGGACTTAGACTGGCTTGCTGCCCTATACTGAACTGAGATAGTGGGTTCCGCTTCCAAAACGCTTTCCATTGGTGCAAATGCATGGAAGTCGGCATCGAATTTCAATTGGACTGGCACGACAACGACGTATTAAATCTGCGTGTTTCGGCTTGGAACGGCGACTTTGGAGGTGTCGCTGAGATTTACCAAGGGGTCGGCGACTTACACGTTGCTGCTTCCAATCTTCGCGGGTTTCCCAACAATCCCAGCGACCGGCGCGAAATCGTCTTTGGGAATTTCGACAGAAAGTGCGCCGCCGGTGGTGTGAGGATGAGGTTTCATTGTGTGGACGGCGCAGGGCACGCTTATGTTGAAGCCAGCGTCGATTCAAACTATCAGAGAGGTGGCACAATTCAAACCGTGCTCCTTGCGATGCCTGTCGAAGCGGCGGCAGTCGATACATTTGTCTGCGAACTGGAACGGCTGGAATCAGAGCGTTCAGGGACTGCTCTTTTGAGAGGGAAAATAGTTAGTTAGCGATTCTGCGAAAAATGAAACCAGACTTCGCCCAATACGGATTCTGCCACCAAGAGAATCTAATAATGGCGTACATCGGCGGCTCCCAGGCTCATGGTGCAAAGCTTGGCGAGACCGATGACACTGACTGGTATGGACTCTATGTTCCGCCACCCAATAAGGTTCTCGGGCTTGAACGTGAGGAGCATTTCGTCTTCACCACTGGCGGCAAACTCGGTGGCAATGGTCCATCCGATGTGGATGTTTGCCTGTACACATTGATGAAATGGGCCGGGCTGGCGGCCAAGGGAAATCCTTCAGCGTTGCATTTTTTATTTGCCCCCCTTGAGTTCACGACGGATACATGGGAGCGGGTGGCGGCTAGGCCTGAACTCTTCCTTGCAAAGGGCCACGTGGAGCCGTTCCTCGGATTCGCAGACGACCAGATGAAGCGATTGCTCGGTCAAAAAGGGCAGAAAAACATTCACCGTGCTGAACTCGAAGAATTGCACGGGTACGACACCAAGTATGCGATGCACGTCATTCGGCTCTATGGAGAAGCTAAAGAGTTGATGGAGAACGGACGCATCACTCTACCCAGACCAAACAGGGACGAACTGATAGAAATTCGCAAGGGTAAGTATTCTCTAACCGAAATTCAAGAACTCGGTCGGCAATTGGAAATAGAAGCCCTAGCCGCTCAGACAAATTCTCCACTTTCGGACACGGTGGACCGAGAGGCAATCAGCAATTTGCTGACAGACGTTCAGCTTCAACTTTGGAGCGAGTCTTCGCTAAGTCCTGATTAACGTCAGCGCTTTATCGGACGCGCGTTTTCGCCAAGAAGTAAAATTGTACATAGGGTCCGCCTCGCGGGCGGATTCGTCCGAACGCATTAAATCGTCCACTGTCGCGCGTTGCTGCCGCGACCTGCTCCACTTGCCTCGCAGATTAAGTGAATTGCCTAGCTCCCGCCGATGCACGTCACTCCCGAGTACCTTTCTTTCTTGAACCCGCTAGACAACAGGCCTATATTCGGCAGATGCTTCACCGACCGGTCCTGCTCCTCCTGGCCTGTCTATGCGTTTGCACTCCAAATGCAGATGCCCAGTCGTCGTCAAAACTAGACTCGTGCTGTCCTCCCACCGCCTCCTGCGAAAACCCCAACGAAACTAACAGAGGGCACGTATCCGCGAGAGTCGTAATTGACGATGTCACATTCGACGGGCCGGTTCAGTTGGCGAACACGAATCTGGAACCACTTTTGACTTTGAAGCAAAAAGAATATAACGACGATTCCAAATGGCTCGATGATATTGAAGACGCCACCAGAAGTGTCTGGGGGCGCCAAGGCTACTTCAAGGCCATGGTAAGTGCTAAAGCTGTGCCGCTGGGAAGCGATGCCTCGCGTAGGCATTATTCGGCGGTCATCCACGTGGATGAGGGCCTTCAATATCGCCTAGGAAGTATCCAGTTTAGCGCCATGACGGACTCAGACTATGACATTCATGAGAACTCCTCCGGGATGAGACTTATGCGGGAAAAATCGTCCGCTTTTGACGATTTGGGTCCGGGTGACCCAGCGCGTCGGCCAATTTTCCCACGGGAAGAACTGCGAAGTCTGTTCCCGTTGCAGGAGGGAGATATTCTAGACGCGGACAAAGTTAGACAAGGCTTGGTCGCATTGCAAGACCTGTATGCCGACAATGGGTACATCGATATTATGGCAACGCCGATAACAGATTTTGATGATGAGCATCAACTGATTTCACTTCAAGTCCAGCTCTACGAGCAAAAGCAATATCGCATCGGAAAGCTCGCAATTTCAGGTCTAGATGCCAACACGAAAAACGCACTGATTTGGAAGCTAAAGTCGGGAGATATTTTTAATTCGCAACTGTTCGAGGCGTTTTTTAAGGACAATAAATCCCTTTTACCCACTGGAACCTCTCCGTCCAATAGCTCCCAGATTGTCCGCAACTTGAAGGATGGCACTGTCGATATAAACTTCAAGTTTTCGCCCTGCCCACGCCAGTAAGGCTGATTAGGCGGCTGCTCAAATCAGAATTTACCGGGAGTTAGGAGTCCTCAAAGAGCCGCGTTCCGCGCGTAATCATGGTGCGCCTCGGGCGGCTTCGTTCAAACGCGATTGCCGGTAAAGTAGATTTTTCTAGTTTCCGATTACGCAACTTACGCGGCACTGACATTTTTGCAGGCGAGAGTTATAGTTCGTCTATTGTGCTGATAACGTGCCTTCGTAGATTCCGACTGATAGCCCTTACGGCCGCGATGATGCAAGTTCCTGTGCAAGCTCAGGACGACGCGAAGGCACCCACCGTCGCCGTAGTGCTACCTGATTCGGCCTTTGACGTCACCAGAAGTCTTGGCAGTTGCGAATCCGTAAAATACAGTGCTGCGGCCCCGTATCCTGCCACCGCAGTTGAGAGCTACATCGGCGCAATACTGGGAGCGAATGGATGGTCGCGTTTAAGCCTCGATGCGTTCAATTCGGAAGATGTTCCTATCCCATCTGAGTGGAGCACATGGACGAATGGCCATGGCGAGGTTCACACTAGAAAAGAACAGTGGAGCACGAAGAGTGGAGACATAGTCGCTTACAAGTTTTGGTATTTCGCTCCCGATATGAACACCCTCAAAGTGGACGCACGATTCTGTTCTGCCGCACAGCTTGAACATATCTATCATCACGTTCATTGCCCCCCGCAGGATGCCGCAAGCCTCAGCAAAAAGTCGTACAAAGTAAGCGCTAAAATCACAAACATTGAACCTGTCGAGAACGGATTTCGCGTTCATTACAGGCTTGAAAATACGGGTGACGAAAAGATTTACATAGCAAGCCTTGGGAAATGGCCAGATGGAAGCCAACATTTGCAAACGATAGGAGTCGAACAAAGGGAAGACGGCGAGTGGGGCAACGTAGGAAACGAGTGTGTGGAGCATACGCCGGTGGCTTGGGAGATTTTGAACCCCGGAGACGTTCTTGATGGATGGACATTGGCTGTCAGTTTTGCCGAACCGAATCACCGCTTTGGGATGTGCACACGCCGAATAGCTGGTTTGAAAGGGCCTGTCAGGGTTTCGGTGGGATTTTCTAGAAGCATCTGCGAGATTCAGAACATCCTCCAAGTTAACAATCGTCTCGGTGCTTCTTCGAGTGCAGTGGAACTTCCGGTCAGCCAGCGATAGAGATGCATCCTCCCGATTGCAGCTAGGTCCTGGTAAACGCTAGTGCTCTGTCGGACGCGCGTCTTCACGAAGAAGTGAAATAGTGCGCAGCGTCCGCCGCGGGGTGGCTTCGTTCAAACGCCGTTGCCGGAGAGATGAAATCGGTGCGAAATAACATCTAATAAGGAACCTCGTCGGTAGTTGCCTGAAACCGAGCAAGATGGTTATTCGCAATCACGAGGTTGGATTCCCCAATCACCCGAGTTCCAGCCCCATCCTCCGACATTGTGTTCGCGTCTGTACTTAGTCGCATCCGGCATTAGTTCGCAAAGCGAACGGCAACCCCGTCCATTCCAGAAACATTGGAGGTTGATGTCACGGGCTGCGGCTAACTCCTCGGGAGTGCTGAGCGGAGTCACAGAGGTGAGAATTCCTTCGCCTGTTCCATTTCCGAAGTGCAAATGAGTCCACCGGGAATCGTATCGAGACGTCATGCCGGGCAAGCTGTCTGGATGTCCGTTCCAGAGGGAAGCGGGCATGTCAGCCGCGTAACGCCAATCCACCATCAACCATTCATTTTCGCCTTCAATGACAAGGTCACCTGAAACTGACGCGACCTTTCCGTCTGTGAATCTAACGGAGCCACTAACCGTCCAGCCGCGCAGTTTGAGACGCCTGCGCCAATTTCCTAGTCGCAAGAATGTATCTCCGTAAGCACCCCCGACCCAGTTTGGGCCGGGAAGAGGATACATCAAGTGCCACGGGTCGATTCTCATTATGTATGCGTCATTTTTCACACCGAATACTCGGTCTGGACGGAACCCACCGTTACTCTGAATGAATGGCATGACGGACGCTTCCGATTGGCCGGGTTGGACAGTTTTCAGTTCATCGAGGAAAACCGTTGCTCGCCGGTATTCGAGCGCCTGAGTAGCTCGGGCGACCCCGTATAGCATGAGGCAAAGTACCGACAGGACGGCGAGCGTCCACCCGGCTACTCGCACGCTTTTCTGTGCGAGGCCGAACCTCGCACGTTGTGGGAATAACCTCATTTGGTCTCTACGTGACTAGACACACGATAAGAGAAAAAAGTTCCACGTCGCCGTCGATAATCGCAAGCGTTGTTCAATCGTGGAAGAGTCCGGTTACGCGACCCTCCAGAAACTTGTCAATTAAGTTCCCTGAAATCAACAAATCCGTTTGGACAAGTTTCTGGCAGCAGCGACGCGTCGAAGACCCAGTCAGGGCTAATCGGGAGTTGGCCCACATTTCAGTAGTAGAATCGTGACGATAATGAAGCGCACCTGTCGAAATCAAGGCACCGGAAACTCACTATCAAAAGGTCGCTGCCTTACACTCATCGCTGTGGTCTTTGTCGCTCTGCTAACAAAGGCCCAAGACAGCGTGACACCAAGCGAGCAGGAACAGTCTGGTTTCGGTCGGGAGCAAGTCGGATTTGTACCTATCCTGCGGCCAATTGCAATCCCTCAATCCGCGCTGGACGTGATGAGCGAAGATGACATCGTTGCCCAGTGCGTGAAATCGAAGAACTCAGACTTTCGCCAACTCCCAACTCAGTGGTTTGTTGCGGCAGCAATCCATCTACATAGCTCCGCGGAGACTGATTTGGTCATTATGCCGCGAATGCTATCAGGTGAGCAGGATGGGAAGAAATCCGAAAGCGGCTGCTGGGATGGCATCAAGAATGGCCCGTTTTGGATTTTACGCAAAGTTCGTGGCGGATTCATCGTAGTCCTAAGCAAAAGTGCGGACGGGCTAGAAATTCGCCCGACAAGGTCGCGGGGCGTTCGTGATATTTGGCTGAGTTGGATTACGTTTGATGCCATCGGTGTCATGCCTATGAAATTCGACGGCAAGCGGTATGTCGTCGCGAAAAATGCCTCGGTCATCCCTAAACGAAGCGGCTAAGCCGTGGCAAGCGTTAGCGCTTTATCGGACGCGCGTTTTCGGGAAGAGGTGAAAGTGTGCGTAGCGTCCGCCGCCGGGTGGCGAGGTCCGAACGCCGTTATCGGGGAGGTGGAGTATTGCCACGGGGACTGGGTTTGGGGCTCCTACCAGACACGGAGCTGATGGTTCGGAGCGGTGAAAATTGCCCTTTCACCGGGAGCCTTACGGCTCCGGAGAGGGATTCGCATGCTGCTGCCGTTCACGAACGCGATGAGAATGGTCTCATCTTCACCCATCTCCACGGTTCCGACAACTTGCGTAATTAGTTCGCAGAGGTGGTCTCTGTAACCGCTCATTCCAAATCTGACGACGGTGTTGCTACTAGAGATTTCAGGCCAAACAAGAGTCGTCAGAGCGCCCTTTCCATCGAAGCCCAAGATTAAGTAATCGAGAACGAATTGGACCGATGTCAGGCGTGCTCCGCATATAGATTGCAGGGATGCTTCGCTATCGTTCACATTCGCTCCGTCAACTGCGACACCAATACTCTCACGGCCCCACCAAACACCGGCCAAGTGAAAATCACGGTGTTTGGTGCTGCGTGTTTTGCTCGCAGGGCGCTGTCCATGAGTGAGTTTGGCGTTCAATGGAACTGAAATGGAAGTATTCACAATTCCGAGCATCTACCTGCTTTGACCATTCGGGCGGTTGACCGTCGATGGGACAAACGTTTTTGCGTTCTGTTTTACGGGCACAACCAGCGACGGCAACGAGGGTTAAAACCCAAACCAACTGCCGAAATAAGTATCGAGACCTAACCACATGAGTATGCTCTCAGAAAACGGTGCCTAGCGGCGAATTGCAAACCAGGTGTGTCGTTGTTTTGTAACTGCTGAGAAATGCACCAGCCGTCCAAATCAGGTTGAACTAGCGCGGTCACATCCCTCAGAGCGAACTTCGTCACATTTTTTTGCGCAAACGCTGCGGCGAGTTCCTGTCTCACTTCGTCGCGGCTACTTCCGACGCTCGTCCCGAAGATTCGCAAGGAGATGCAGCAAATCGGGGCCTCCGACTGAATATCTAAAGTTCACGAATTGCCAACGACCATTTTGTTGTCTTAATTCTGCCACGGCTTCCGGTTTGTCCATTTTTGCCGCCGTGTCAGTAGGCGAGGCACGCCAAACCCCAACAGAGCACGTTCCGCCGTTCACAGTCGCGTGCCGAGCTTCATAGCGGTCGGCAGGGTCTTGGCTGCCCAAGAACGGGTCGAAATCCAGCCCAACGAGTTCGCCTTTGGCCCGCGCTTGAGCTTCGGAGTCAATTCTCAGTGCATGCAAAAGGTTGGAGCTGAACACAGTCGGTTTGCGCCACAAAGCCACATCAGAAGCAGGGCCAGACAACTGCCTTTGCATAAGGGGAACATACCAGTCGTAGAACTTTTGGGCGAAGCGTTGGCACGACAAACTCTCCTGCGATTGAGGCACAGCTTGTGCGGACAAGATTCCGGCGAAAATGGTGCAGAGCAGTAAGACCCCGTACCTCATTTTGCAGGACACCCCTGTGAACAGAATAGCCGAGAGCCTAGTTATTTGTAACATCGCCATTACACTCACCACCCAGAATCGGCCAGAACGACCGGGCCAGTTCGCGGGTCGTCGGCGATTCGCAAGGTCCTGATAAACGCTTGTACTTTACCGGAAGCGCGTTCTCGCTGAGGACTGAGCGAAGGCGAGGAGCTGCTTGCGCGTCCGGTAAAGCCGTCTATGTGGATTTTCGAGTTTCCCGGTTACGCGAGTTAGCAGATGTTGACTCTGTTTGGGAGGCAGTCAAACCGCCGCGGAAGCTACCGCAACCTCCTGCCAGCACTCCATGGCAACCGCCAGGTGTATACTGCCCGCACGAGGAGGGGATATGTTGCAACAATCGAACCACACTGGTGCCCGAAACCTCGAATGGTCCTGTGAGGCCATTTCACACATGGCAGAGCCCTGCGATTCTGCCGCAGCGTCCCACTGCGGCATCTGCGGGCGATGGTTTTGCTCCGTCCATGCCGAGGATGAGACCTGGCACATCTGCGTTGTCGAGCCGGGCGAGGAAGGAGGCGAAGGTTAGGGGATGGCCTTAGCTCTCGTGAGGGTGCGTCAGATAGTGCTGTCGCAGTAGGTCCTTCCCGTAATCATTTCCGTTTGGTGTCCGCACCACGCAATGAATATGCTGCTGCGTGGGCACTTTGGGGTCTTTCGCAAACTTTGCCAGGTTTGCGGGTCGCTGGTGGTCAAACTCAATCAGAATTACCGGGCTCTGAATCCGGTAATAGAAGACACTGTTATCTTGCGTGTCGCCGACCCATGCGAACCAAGTATTCTCAATGTGCTTTTCCACTTCACTCATCTTTACCCTCGCGTGCCCGTCATCCATGTTGGTTACGTAAAGCTGCGCCAAATCCCGTAACTGTTTGCGGGCAGAGCTTTCCAGGCCCTTCGCTTGGATGCCTGCGTATTCCAGCACGACGTTGTCCTTGAACGCCTCCGTCAAATTATTGTTCCCAGTCTTAGAGAAGCTTAGAATCGCTTTCTGTTGTTGTGCCCCCGTCAGCGCTCGCACCATCTCCAGCCCATCCTTTTGTTCCTGCTGAAGCACCACGACACCCTGGTATTTTCCCGATGGAGCCCGGACTGGCTCTGAACCCAGGAATAGCGGCGTCATTACCACCTGGTCGCCCAGCACGAAAAAATTGACGATGGCGTGATGCCCGCTGAACTGCCAGCCCCACGGTTCCGTCCGCGACGGCCGGCCCATGATGGTGATGAAGTACAGCCATTCGCCGAGAAACACGGGGTCATCGGCAAGTTCCGCGAGCGTCTCATTCAAACGCATCACATTTCGCGTCAGCTCAAAACCACGGGTGCTCAGCGACGCCCGCATCAATCCAAACGCCAAGTCGCGCTGCGTTGCGGTCATTTCCTGCATGCTTATCCCTTGTCGCACATAAAAGTGTTGATTCATCCATTTTCGCCATTGGATGTCATCGACTGGGAACATCGTCTTCGCAAGCTGCACGTTATTCAGCGATGCAATGAACTTCTCAGCTGCATTTCGTACGGGCTCCGTGGAAACTCCGCTTGGACTGATTTGGAACAGCCCCGGCAGTACGTCATTACTCGTCGTGATTCCGCGAAACGGCGCGGCGAGGCCTTCCTTTTCGTATTCCTCGGACATCTGACGAAATTGCTCCGCCATTCCGACCGGAGTCTTTTCCTGTCCATAAGCCAACGGGAGAAAAACGAAGGCTGAGATTAGTGATGAAAGAAATGCGCGGCGAGAGGCGCCGTCAGGCTCGCTATGCGTGTGACCAGGGTGGTGGAGCTTCTTACACACGATTCACCTCCATTAGCCCCAAAAGCGCTGAGAACGTATCACAGGCACTCTGCTCCGGCAACCCACGTTGGGGATGGCTATCGGAACAGAGAGTACGGGCCGAATCCACGTGCCTGGTAAACGTTAGCGCTTCACCAAATGCGCGTTTTCACGAAGAAGTGAAATCTTGCGCTGCGTCCGCCGCGCCAGCGGCTTCGTTCAAACGCGGTAAAGTGGGTTTCAAGTCTCCGATTACGCGAACAAATCAGGACTTGGGAGCAAGGCACGTTACAAACGTCAAGAACGGCCACCCTCTCACTCATCCTTCAAAGCCCGCCCTAAAAGTCGTCTGAAAAAATGTATCTGAGCAAATGCGACGGCAACACCTGTAAAAAGCGAGATAAGGTCGAAATAATCAGTATCTATACGCCAGCGAGACCACATATGGGGGCGTAACCACATTGCTCCCGTCACACCAGCAAAGAGAACTACAAGAGACCCTGCGTGGATGCACACGAGTAGTGGCAGCTTTTGCCTAACCGCCCTCTCACCGAGGCTGAACCCCTTCGTCCCCTTCGATTTTATCGCTCGCCCCGGCCCAGCATCGCAAAATACGAAAAAGAAGACGAAACCTGTGTACACAACGACCGAGGCGATTTGAATCTGAAATGGGTTGTCTCTGAGGGCAATAAAAACAAGCATCGTCGCCAGAAACATTAAGGGGATAACAATGAACACTCCCAATTCTTTGAAAAGTACAAAGCCGGAGACTCGCGTACGCTCGGTATCGCCGTGGGTGTCAGGGCGACGTTGCACTAGGGGCACATCGCAATCGGGGCAGCGGTGAACGTGAAGCAGATACTCGGCTCGGCATTGGGGGCAGAACATGGAAAGCCGCGACTGTAACATACCGCCCGATAAACGTCAGCGCTTTACCGGATGCGCGTTTTCGCGAAGAATTGAAATTGGGCGGGGAGTTCTGCGCGCGTCCGGTAAAGCCGTTTGGACGTGGCCGCCCGTGGTTGCGGTGGGCGCGGGCCCTATGCAAATTCAATGTGGGAAGGTGCGGTATCGCCAACAATCACCACTACAGGCAGTCAATTCTGCCGGTGCAAAACACCTCTACTTCCTGTCGTAGACAAACGTACCCTTGTCAGCTGAGTGCGCTGGGTTCCACCAAGATTCGGTAATGTCCCTTCCATCATCACTCAATTCGAGAGAGCCCTGAGTGAGAGGTTTGCCATTGCGCTTCGTCAGAATGGAAATCTCGTGTCGTCCAACCAACCGCACGGAGTAGGTCACCCCCTCTGGCGCGTGAGGCCCGTGCATCGCCGCGTCAACTCCATCCAACGGTGCGTCAAAATACTGCCCCGCGCTTGGATAGCTGATGTGCAACGTCTGACTGTCGAGCCTCAGCGTCAAATCGGCGTGTTGCTGAAGGTAGCTCGGGTCCCGCCACCGTCCAGCAAAGTCATTAGAACCCGATACTCGCGAAGCGACGACCTGAGAAACAATAACAGGACCGCTCGGAGGAAATTCGGTCGCCGTCGCCGTGAGAACCTTTCCGTCACCTGAAAGTTCCCAATGATTCGTCCTGGTCTTTATCCCATTTTCTTTTTGGGTGAGGTCCAATACGGTGGCGCTGCTTTTCACACAGGCTCGTGTGCGATTTTTCTCTATCGGTCGGTCCTTCCCATCACAGCGAAAAGTGAAACTCGAACTTCCATCGTCCCAGCTATACTCACCGTCCGCCGAAATCGAGATAGTAAAAACCGGGCCCTGAAAACTGCTCTTTGAGGTATTCAATTTCCATGTGCCGTTCCAGTCCGGGGAGGACGACCGGCAACCCACTGTAGCGGCTAACGCGTAAAAGACGACCCAACCGAATCTGGCGTTCCTCATCGACTTTGCCCTCGGTGCTTGCAAACCAATGTGATATTACCAATTTCCCGGACCCGCGACGTACTGGTGCGTCAGACGTCCAGCAATTATCGGTTACGGGATGCATCACCGACGACTTCAGCGGGGACGGCAAAGCAGATTTCGCCTTCTACGGGAGTGGTGTTGTGAGCGTAATGCGGTCGTCCGGACGTGGATGGTAAGCAAGAAATGCAACATTACCCTCGTCCGCCCGCTTCGCCCGTTGGTACACAAACCCTTTAGACTCGTGCGCAGCTACCTACCGAATGCAACAGAACATGCATTCTGTTGTGCATCAAAATAGGTTCATCAGGGCTGCTTGAGCCGCTTCACTCGCCTGGCGGTCGCTGGTTCCAACGTATTGCATCGTGGAATTGATTGAGCGATGGCCCAGCGCCTGTCGAACGAGTGCTAGATTGACGTTGCCCGCAACGAGGTGTGATGCCAAGCTGTGCTTCAGTACATGTGGGTGCTGCTTCTCTACTGCCAAGCCCGCGAGACGGCCAACCGTTCGGAACGCCCGAAAAAACTGCGTCCGGTCAAGTTTCCCGCCCTTTTGGCTCGTGAACATGTAATCCGAACCGTCCTTCGGTCGTTTGCGCAGCCAAACCCGTAGCGCAGCCGTCTCATCGAGCAAAGGCTGTCCCCGATGTTGGTACAGTGGCTGTATTGTTTGGAGCGACCCTTTCAGACGCCGGACGGAAATAGAACCGGTCTTCAGGTCGATATCGGCCAGTTTAATGCCGCAGACCTCAGAAGCCCGCAGTCCGTGCCGATACGCCAGGAGAATCATTGCCCAATCACGGGTCGAGCGCTCACGCGCTACCTTCAGTAACGCCAGCACTTCTTCGGGGGTCAAAAAAGTCATTTGCGTGCGCTTGGCGCGAGGTGGACGAGCTTTCTTAATGGCGAAGGGAATCACGGCTGGATTTGCCGCGCGTTCCTCCCTTGGGCCTTCCGGGACTTCAACCGTCCCAATGACCACCTGCTGTGCGGGGGAACTCTTCATCGTAATTCCTTCTTCCTCAAAAGCAAGTACGCATCAATGGCACGGCGAATCAATTCTGCGACGGGTGCGCCCGTTTTCTCGGATAGCTTCTGGAGCTTTGCCAACTGCATTTCCTTCAGGAACAAGGCTGTCCGTTTCATGAGCCGACATGGTATCACACAGGCATACATATGTCTACAGCAGAATTCGGGGTATCGCACCTGCCCTGCCGACTTTGGGGGTATTTCTTCGCGTTGACTTGCCGGAATACGCAACCTAATATCTGCCCAAATGACGGATTCCCCATCTCCAATCGGCCAGACCGTCTCGCACTACCGCATCATCGAAAAGCTCGGTGGCGGAGGGATGGGGATTGTCTATAAAGCGGAGGACACCAAGCTCCACCGTTTCGTTGCCTTGAAGTTTCTTTCTGATGGCTTCACGCCAGACTCCCAATCTCTGAGCCGCTTCGACCGCGAAGCACAGGCCGCTTCCGCCCTGAACCATCCCAATATTTGCACCATCCATGAAATCGGCGAACACAACGGTCAGCCCTTCATTGCGATGGAATTCATGGAAGGCAGCACGCTGAAGCACCGCATTTCCGGCAAACCGCTCCAGCTTGAAGAAGTACTGGAGCTGGGGGTTGAGATTGCGGACGCACTGGATGCGGCGCACGCCAAAGGAATCGTCCATCGCGACATTAAGCCTGCCAACATTTTTGTCACCGAGCGCGGTCACGCTAAGATTTTGGATTTTGGTCTGGCAAAGCTGACACCGGCCGGCGGTGCTGTCAATCTTTCGGCGATGCCGACAGCGAGCGAGCCAGAAATGCTCACTCGTCCGGGCACGGCAATAGGCACCATCACGTACATGTCACCGGAGCAGGTGCGGGGCGAAGAGCTAGATGCACGCACGGACTTGTTTTCGTTTGGCGTGGTGCTCTACGAGATGGTGACGGGCGTAATGCCTTTCCGGGGCGAAACCTCAGGCGTGATTGCGGAAACAATTCTGAATCGCACTCCAGTTGCGCCGGTGCGGCTGAATCCCGACGTCCCGCCCAAGCTGGAAGAAATCATCGACAAGGCGCTGGAGAAAGACCGGAAGCTGCGATACCAGAGTGCATCGGAAATTCGCACAGACTTGCAGCGGCTGAAACGCGATTCCGAGTCGGGACGCGTATCCGCCACGGCCGCAAGAGTCGAGTCGAAACCGGCGGCGAAGTCTGTTCGGTTTCGATGGATGGTCAATGTTGCAGCAATTTTGGTTGTCGGGCTGGCCGTGTGCGGCTGGCTATTTTTCTCGCGCAAGGCCCATGCGCTCACGGACAAAGACACCATTGTCCTCGCTGACTTCACGAACGCGACCGGCGACCCGGTTTTCGACGGCACGCTGCGGCAGGGGCTTTCCGTGCAGCTTGAGCAGTCGCCATTTCTGAGCATTATCTCTGACCAACAAATCCAGCAGACCCTACAAATGATGGGGGAGAAGCGCGATGCAAGACTCACGCCGGAGATAGCGCGGGAACTCTGCCAGCGAACAGGCAGTGCGGCAGTCCTTGACGGTTCGATTGCGCAGATTGGAGCGCAGTATCTCCTGACCCTCAAAGCTCTCAATTGCGCTAGCGGAGAATCGCTGGCGAGCACGGAAGCTCAGGCGAGCGACAAGAGCCACGTGCTCGATGCTCTGGGAAAGACAGCTTCGGAAATTCGGAACAAACTGGGCGAATCGCTCAGTACTGTCCAGAAGTTCGATACCCCTCTTGAACAGGCGACTACGCCGTCGCTCGAAGCGCTGAAAGCCTTCAGCTCGGGTTTTAAAATTCATACTACTGGGGATGCTGCGGCTATTCCGTTTTATAAGCACGCCATCGAACTCGACCCGAATTTCGCACTCGCCTACGCCTGGTTGGGCGTCTCGTTTAACGATATTGGTGAACTCAGCAAGGACATCGAATCCACCCGAAAGGCATACGACCTGCGCGACCGAGCAAGTGAGCCCGAGAAGTATTTCATCACAGCTCGCTTCCATAAGGTGGTTACTGGAAACTTGGAAAAGGCCGAAGAAGCCCTCCTGCTTTGGATACAGGCTTATCCCCGCTCTGCGCTGCCGCATATTTACTTGGCGGGAGCAATCTACCCGGTCACTGGCCAATATGCGAAAGCGATTGAGCATGGCAAGGAAGCAATCCGTTTGAGTCCGAACTTTTCCCCCTCCTACGCACTCCCGATGTTTGACTACATCGCTCTGAATCGCCTCGATGAGGCGAAGGCCACCTACGAGCAAGCTATCGAACGCAAACTGAGAAACGGTTTCTTTCCTCTTCTCCTGTATCAAATTGCTTTCTTGCAGAACGATACGGCGGGAATGGCGCGGCAGGTAGCATCGGCGGCGGGCACGCCGGGAGTAGAGGACTGGCTGCTGGGATTGGAAGCCGACACCGCGGCCTATTCCGGGCGGCTCAGGGCGGCGCGGGAGTTTTCCCGCCAGGCGACGGATTCCGCCGAACGGGCAGGGGAAGAAGAAGCTGCTGCAACGTACTCCGCCGCGTCTGGTCTGCGGGAAGCCTTGTTCGGTTACGCAGACGCAGCACGGCGGCGTGCTAGTTTGGCAATGAAACGTCCGGCGGGCCATGATGTGCAGTGTGTCTCTGCGCTTGCGTTGGCATATGCCGGGGACGATAGGCAAGCACAAGCCCTGACTGCCGGTTTGGCCCAGAGCTTCCCGGAGGCCACAATCGTGCGGTACAACTACCTGCCAACCCTCCGTGCGAAGCTTGCACTCAGCAACGGAAATACCTCTGAGGCCCTAGAGAGTCTCAGAGCCGCAGCGCCGTACGAGCTAGGACAGACGACATACAGTATTTACCGTTGTACAGTCATGTATCCCGTGTATGTGCGTGGAGAAGCCTATCTAGCCGCGCATCAAGGGAGCGAAGCCGCCGCCGAGTTCCAGAAAATCCTCGACCATCGCGGAATAGTGTTGAACGAACCCATCGGCGCACTCGCTCATCTTCAAATCGGCAGAGCGTATGCCATGCAAGGCGACACCGCCAAAGCCAAGGCCGCCTATCAGGATTTCCTCACGCTCTGGAATGACGCCGACCCCGACATTCCTATCCTCATCGCTGCGAAGGCGGAATATTCGAAACTGAAATAAATTTCTTCCGCAGGTAGTAGCCTTCCAGCGTATGGAATTTTCTTGCCGTTCAGAAAGAAACAATCACGCTTTGGCACGGGCGCTAGTGCCGATGAAGTCGCTCGCAAGGACTTCCTGCTCGGTGATGTGCGGCAGGCCCTCACAGCAAGCCAGAAAGCGCGAGATGGCCTGCGTGAGAAATAAATTGTTTTCGCTGGCGCGAATCGCCTCCAAGGAATCCCAGAGAGCGACCAGCGTCACCTCCGGTGATTCCGATTTTCCGGAGGCCAACGCGAAAACGCCACGGTATCCTCCTTGCCGCCGTGCCAAGTCAACAACGGAGGACAGGGTGTCCTCGAAAACTTGAACCTTACCGGAGCGAAGGTGGAGTTGCCAAACGCGGGCATGCATGGCGTCCTCCGTGAGGCGTACCGTAAGGATGTTGGGGAATGCTACACCAAATCCGAACGTCCTGGGCAGAGGCGGCGATTTAGCGGAAACTGGCAATCGCTTGGGCCTCGTCTTCAGCACTAGGGATTGCGTCCAGCAAGTGCAACGTCTCCAGAACCAACCTCACATTTCCACGCGGTCGCAGCAATTTCAGACTCGCGCCTCGGTGCTGGAGGGACACAAACGCCCGCACGATGGTACTGATACTCGAAGAATCCAACTGCGTTACATCGGTCAGATTGACCAATATCTTGTCGGTTCCGTCGTCAATCAGCTGTCGCAATTGTTTGTTTAAGATATCGTTAGCGCGACCAATCGTCGCTTTTCCCTGCAGGTCAATTACGACGACATCGGCGACATAACGGAGAGAGATTTGGAGGCCCATAGCTGCGCCCTCCGAGCCCAACGCAACAATGCTTTAATTTCACGACCCGTTTTGATTGGCTGCATTATATCCCTTCTCATCGAGTTAAACCCAGCGCTGTAGTTGGTTAGGTCTGACATCGAGAGAAACGGTCAGTCATGGTCCAACCGAATGTTAGATAGGCGGAGCGTGGGCGGGCTATTCGGGTGGTTCTGGGAGTCCCCAGTGGTTGCCGCCCGTGGTAAGGGCGGGTTGTCTGCCGGTTATAGCCCGCAGCCCGGTTCCTCGCAATTAAGAAGCCAAATCCCGCTGTACACGCAATGTCCTAAGAGTGCGCCGTATACGGCGCGAGCGAGCGGACATTTTCCAGCCGAAAAACTGGGGAGTATGGCGAAGGCATTTCCTACAGTGTGCAAACACATGCACGAACACCAGCCGAGAAAATCCAACCACCTACCGCTCGGTTGCCAGCGCAAGAACCGCAAGTGATGCGAGTAGCAGGGCAACACTGAGACCGACAATCGCGGTTTCCTTTGCGTCAGCGGGACGCGCGAAGGCTGGCACCATTCGCGGGTCTCGGCTTTCGAGCGTTGGATTTTTAGCTGGAACGATGGGGAATCCCAGTGGCATGGACGCGCATCATAGCGCATGCTACGAAACGACCGCGCAGCCCTCAGCAGACCATCCTCGTTATCTGTCGAGCCCGCGAACGAGCTTCGCCATCGGTACTTTGAAGGTGTGGCAGATTCGAAGCAAGGTCAGCATCGTAATTGGTCGCCCTGTTTCGATTTGCTGCCAGTGACGTGCAGAGAAACCGAATCCAATCATGTCTTCCTGAGTGAAGCCAGCTCGCTTTCGCAAGCTTCGAATCCTGCTTCCCAGTCCATGAAAGAACCGCTCTTGATTCGTCACGGACTAGTTTGTAGAGTGGGACGAGCAAAAACACCACGAGCAGATTAGCTGGTGTCGAGAGATGGAGAGCCATGCAAGCGACGGTCGGAATTATCGCTCTCGTGCTCGGGGCAATGGCTAGCTCAGGACTGACGATGAATGGTCAGCCGAGCCACGAGCAGCAAAGCGCGGTCGGAGAGGCGTGCACGAACCCCCAATCTGTCGAGTGTCACAGGTGGGTTGCTGGCATCGTGCAAGGCAATTTGCGTCCTGCATTCCCGAGTATACGTGTCGATGCTCTGGGGGACATGCTTATTTTCACAGACTCGGAAGCTTTTGAAAGTGAGGTCCTTCGATTGAAGTTTCGCGACACGGTTGTCCCTGGTCTAAGTGCGAATCTGTGCCGACTAGGATTCAAGAACCTGAAAGTACAATGGTCGTCGAGCACAGCTCTCGCAGAAGTATTTGAGTTGAATTGCCGGGGAAACGCTGGGGATAAGCCTTCGGCTGTTTCCCCATCAGCATCGCAAGTTGCCACTCCTATCAACTCCGCCAAGGAGCAGGCGAATGCGCATGAGGCCGTTATGCGTTTCATGCAAGGAATTAAAATAAAATCGCTTCCAGAGGGCAAGAAGCTGCTAGCTGACACTCAGTGGATAGTCGGGGCCGCCGACCGAGGGGAGAACTTCTATTCCCGTCCCGAATACACAGAATTGAATTCGGTCTTTGCATCACTATTTGAAACTGACGTTCCGCCAGCGAGAGGTTACAGAGAACTCTTTGAGATGAAGGCTATGACGCAAGGCAGGACAACAAGGGATGTCAAATTCCTAGTCATTGCATTCAAAGATGCAAGCACGGGAGCATGGAAAGTGCTCGACTCGGATGACAGCTCAGAAGGGGAATCTGAAGTGGACATTGACTCTCAGGTGGCTTACTTCGAAGCGCATTTGAGGGATACCAGGCTTTTCTCTCCAAGACACAACTATGCAACTTATGGGCACTGGCTGCTTGCGGATGGCCGCCTCTCTGAAGCTAGGACTGCACTCAAGTTTGCCAGTTCGGCATCGACCTTTGATGGGGAGGCGCACAATCATGATGACCCCATACAAAATTTACAGATAACCGTCCTATTAGCGGTGATTGACAAGATTACGGTGCGGTGACACGCGGCCGCGTCGCCGTTTTTCTGCGAATACTAGGAAATGATAGAATTGGTTTGGCAGCTGAATCGCCAGCACGCTGACCTTCCAGAACGCCAGACGAAGTTCAATAACCGAAAAATTGAAGGTATCTCATGGGCGCGAAGTGCCTCCGGCTTTACTGCACGAATCGAGGTTCCGTCAACGAACAGCATGCAGCGGCGTCTGGCCGCAAAAATCGTGTAAGGCCGAGCCGAAAAATCCAATCCCTGCGGATTCCACCAGGGAAAATTATCAAGGCCCAGGCCATGTTCGTCGAAGGACATTCACAGCGGGTGTTTGGCCGAACTTTGCACATGGTTAATAACGTTTCGCTCCCCATGACCTGAATTCCTGGGCATAGTAGTGACCCTGGAAACCCGCGCAGTTCAATTCCAAAACACATCCCACTCTCATGACCAAGTAGCCGAGCAGACCGCCGATTCGTTCGTCCAGTTCTCGTGTCTTCGCCCAGCCGTGTGAAATCTCCTTCCACCGCTGTTCCCATTCGTACGTCCAGGAATCATCCCAATCGGCAACCAGTACGTGATACGTAACGTCCCCGTCGCGCTGACATTCTTCCAACCAAAGATAGTTTCGAACCCCGGCGCCGCGCGGCGGTTCACTTTGGATTTCATCAAGCCACTGCTGGAAGCAGTCCCATCCCGTATCCGGTATCTTGGTCCACCCTTCGTGTCCGTCTGGGTCCGAGAACGCCCAAATGCTCTCCCACTTCTTTCTCTCTTCGCTAACTCGGGGGTGTCTCGACCGGACGAATCCCAGCTTCACGTGCCAATTGAAATTGCATGACCCCAGGACTTCCTTGATGAAGTCTGAGAAGTTTTCTTCATGCATGGCTCCGCTCATACGGACCCCCGAGTCTTGCGGCGGCTCATGAAGAGAGGTACACCATACCGCAGGCAGCTGTACTTCACGACGTTGCCCAATTCCGGTCGTGCCTCGAATACCAGACGCGGTTCAGGCAAGAACGCAGTGGGATGCTCAGCCGGGCCTGGCAGAAGCGGCTTTTTGTTTTGTGGGTACGTGCCGGGTTTGTACTGAACCAGCTTCTGCTTGACGGCTTTCGCCCGCCATTTATGAGTCACTGCCTCAGTCCACCCAAGGTGCGTTGCCACTTCTTTTGTGGTTACGTGGTTCTTCCGCTTGCTGCACAGTTGGCGCACAGCTTTGGCAAATTCCATCGCCATCGGATGAGCACCGGCGTACGTGGACGCGAAGGCTTCCCGTAAAATGGGGTAGGCTTCGCAGTAGTCGGCGAAGTTGATTTCGATTTCCTTCGACTTGTTGTGCCTCCCGTCAGAGAAGCTGCGGCACCGTGCAATTGCCTCAAGGAAACTGAGAAATTGTGGCACATCACGTCGTGCGCGAGAATCCTCAGTCGGAACCTGGACCCCTAGATAGTCAAACCATTCCGGATAACGAAACTCAGGGACATCGTCGCAAAGAATCCGAAATGTTTCGTGCCAAATAGTCAGATTTTCCATTAGATTTTCCCCTTTCTTTTTTTGCTAAATTGGTCGCGGACAACCTCCCGCGTCAGTTCCGCGGACTCGTCGGCGCGTATCGAGAGGAAGCGCGTCTCGTCATCTGCATAAACGCGCTCGTCGGTTGTAGTGGAGATAAACACCGGAGCACCGATGCGCCTCTTGACTTGAGTTCGACGATTTTGTCCAGAGCCCGTCGTCGCCTCGTGATGAAGCTCCCCCTCGGATTGCAGCAAACGCCGGAACAATTCGCCGTCCTTTCCGCCTCGATGCTCGACCAGGTAAAGGATTTTCCCCGCCAAATCCTCCTCGCCATACGCCAAGGCCTTTCTGCTGAAGCTCGACCTGGTGAGCAGCTTTTCTGGCGGAATCAAGGACAAGACCGTCTTTACAAGGTTACTTTTGCCGGTGGAGCTTGGACCTTTGACGAGGACCGAAACTTCACGGTCCAAGTAACCCGTTAAGCAGGCCAAGTACAAAATCAGCCGATTTTCGTGCTCTCCCACAACTCCAGCGGCGCCGACTAGCCGCCTGACTTGATAGAGAAAATCCGGGGAGCGCAATAACTCAAGGGCAGCTGCGTGGATTTTCTTATTCGCTCTTACTTTTTTCTTTTTCATTTCTTCATCCTCCAAAAGTGTAGAAACTGTCGAAACTGGCGGAGCAGTCCGCAGCGTTCACGTAGAATCTAGAACACGCTCGCCGAAAGGCGGCTACTGATTGGTCAGAAAAAACGGCGGAGGAACCAATAGGCAGTGACGATTCAACTGGACCCTTCTCACCACAATCTAGATTCGGGCCTCCGCGGCGCACCATGAGCGGGCATTCCTGACTCCCATCGAGAGCGCAAATTGACGCGTCTCCGTGTTCAGTATTCTTTTTTGACTCGGTGCGATTGCATCCTCTTCTCTCCTCGTGTCGATTAAATTCAGACTCAACGTCCCAACCCACGGAGCAACGCGCGAAGAACAATCCCGCCTATCTCCGGATACTTTCTTCTTCATGCCGTGCCCGTCGAAAAACTGTAGAAACTATCGAAACTGCTGACGCGTTCGGTACCTTTCGAGCGGGCGACTCTATTACAGGTGCCAGCGGAGGTGGCTATTGGTTGCTCAGGAAAATCGGAGGAGCAACCAGTAGTCAACGCACGATGACGAAAACGGGACTGCGACCGTGGAGTGAATCACCACAACAAATTCCTCTGCATGCGACGAAGTAGATGGTCCGCTTGGGAGTGACGGAGCAAGGGACCGGGGTCTACTCCGCATCTCCAGCGGAGCACTCCAGCCAAAAAACGGAGTGACCTCCGACGTGGCTGTTGCAACAGAATGTTCTTCCCCCAGCAGTTCGGCATTCTGTTCAAGACCGATGCCAGCCGCTGCTCGCGGAATTCCGAGAAGGAAGCCGAGGTCCAGACGTCTATGTCCCGCAGAAGGAAGAGGTCATCGAGTTGCTCGATTCCGTGCGCATGCAGCCATGCACGGCGCAGGACAAATTCCAGGCGCATCAGCGAAGCTGTTTTCTGATAAATCCGGAGTTGCCACGGCGACCGTGGTCCTCCGGCATACAGCGTCTTGTGGTCTTGCTTGCCGACCTCGGTGATGGAGTGTGCGGTGGTGCGCAAGTGCTCGCGGAAAAATAGAAACGAAAAGCCAGTGACGTCGAAAGTGAATTCGACCTGTGATATCTGACAGTGGAATCCGCGACGGAACAGGCTGTCTATGGTTGCGCTGACTTCCGCCGCTGAAAGAGGAACGACATCTGAGCGCAGTGAAAGCCGGAACGGTGGAACATTCGGATAGGGATGCAATCGTCCGTGCTTCAACTCGAATGGATTGCCTGTGAGCTGGCAGTGACCGGGAAGGAGCCGAGCGTACATCCGCGTGCTACCGCCGATTGCTCGGCTCTGGGCAAGCTCTACAGCAGGGGGCACACGCTCGCGGCGATGGCCCCAAACGCTGAGGACCGCTTTGTCAATGAAAGCTGACTTGTCTGCGAGACGCGGGAAGACGCCGCTCTTTGCTCCGGAATCCATTTCCTCTACCCTCTCCCTCTCTCTTCTTGCTTCCTGTATCTATGTATGGTTATTACTGGTCTCCTGCGCTCCCAGGAATACTCCCCAAGGGTGTTTATTGCCCTCCTGGTTGCAAAACAAAATGACCCGAGCAACGAAGAGCCACGTCGAAGCGGAGAAATTTCGCAAAATCTGGATTGAGAAACTCGCCGAACAAGCCCGCCAAAGCGGGAAGCCACGGCAAGGGAACGCTTGGGAGGGATTCGACGCTTACCGCGAACTCGAAGCGACAGACCCTGAGTGGTTGGCGCGGCCGAGCACCTACAGTTATAGCTGGCCTTTCTTTCTTCTCACGAACAAATTGTCCCGAGAAGTCCGCTGCTACAAACCCTATGCGACGTCTGTTGTGGCCGACAATCAGTGCTTCAGTGATGGCATCGAAGCATTGACCGCGGCGGAAACGAAACTTAAAAATGTCAGGACTCAAGAATCGACGGTCAAGCGACAAGTAGACAAGACGCTACGTCGATGCAGACTGGCCGTTAAAAAGGTGCGTCGCTCACTCGAAAAGGAGCGGGATTCGTATTGGCAAGACGTCCTCTTCGCTCCGCCTAAGGAGCGAATGAAATGGTCGGTATATTTCGACGACCAAAAGCAAGTTCGTCGAATCCCTCCAGAGGAACTTGCTGAATGGGAAAAAATATTCAACAGAGCGAGATACCCTGGGAAATTGGTCAAGCAGAGGGACCTTGATAGGAGATTCCAAGTGCGCGTGGCACTGATTTTGAGATTTTATCTGCCTGCAGCTATTGGGATTTCGCTCCGAACAATTAGTAGGCTAACAGTCTTGACATACATTTGTGGGAAGCTCCGCAACGAGGGACCCGACCGTTTATACTTGCAACCTCGTGTACCGACGGGAGGGATTACTGTGGGCAGTGTAGACCAGAAACTGCGCACCGCGGGCATACACTGAATTGTTGCCTTCCCGATTCAGTGTTTTCCTGCCCATGGGAAAAACTGTCGAAACTGTCAAAACTGAATCCGCGTTGACGGATGTCTCGGAGGACGACCTCTAGAAACCGAGCAACACGACTACAAGAATTCCATCCCGAGTCTTTCGCGTGATGCGATGCATCTGCAACCGAGGTCCATGGGTCCTGATGCCGCTTCGTCTCCTAAAATTCAGTTTCGACAGTTTGGCCAGTTTCGACAAGGATGGGCATTATCCGTAGCTCGACGTCCCAGCGTTTTCGGTGAGGACGTCAATTCTTCCGTAAGGCTGTTGTCAATCTGACTTCCAGTCCGGGTCTCGTTTCCCAGAACTCCCAGCGTGAACCGCTTTCCGGATGCTGGACTGCCTGGTGGCGCACCGCTGCCTGCGATTGGCGCTCGCTAGGGCGAGCGCCGCGGTCGGGAAGCTGGAAATACTTGCACCAGGGTTTGGGGCAACGGCGAATGCCCGTCGGTGGGATTCTGGGTTGTGTTAGTTCCTATCGCTTATCTGACCGACGATTGCTGCGTGCTTCTTGTGCCGTAGTGCCCGCTGGACGTGACGCGAAGGCAACGCCCTCCGAGCTTTGTCACACTTCACCTTCCGCTCCGCTAACTGGCGAATTCTTTTCTCCTCAGGGCCACCGTTCAAGCATATTTCGAGAAATCGCCCTCCCGTCATTTCGTCAGCAACTGTGGCAACTTCTCGAAGGTGGCGATACTCCTCTGCGGTCGGCAAAGACGTACCAAAATACCTCGCGCTTTCCTCCAACGCGCAAGCCATTCCGTATGCAACTCGGTTTATTTGACCCTCGTCATCCTCAGCGACTGCGATTTCAAAGGGAGTCAGCGTAGCTTTGTCAGGCTGGCTAGCGATTGCATATGTTTCCCCTGGTGACGGAGCCACTCCGATATCGGCGAGGAGCTGACGACCGAGCTGTCCGTCTTTCCGAAATTGCAACGCATGCTGAACAGCGTCCAGAGCGTCGAAGCCCAGACCGTAATATCTTTCTCGCATGTGACGAACGTACGCCTGCATCTCCTCGCCCTTGACGATTCTTGCGATTGTCGGGCGGGACCTTCCCTCTGCGCGTGCGATTTCTCTCTGGCTTTGGCCCATGATGTGCCGTTGCTTGATGCGCTCGATTTGCGGCGGAGGCACCCGAGAACATGGCTTTTTGGTAACCGATGGTACGGGACGGTAGCTTGTCCTTGGTTGACGCTCCAAATACGTCTGCTCCGACGGCCGAGTGCTTGCGCTATCCAGTTGAACTGTTTGTGGAATATTCCGTGACATGCATGTTGCCTTCGAATCGAGATTTCACAACGTCTGGCGTGCTGGGAGGCGTTCTATTCGGACGAATCCATTCCTGCAATCATTTTATCATGGCGTTTCATCGAGGAGCGAACCACAACAATCTTCCGGAAGCCTCGGACGGAATCTGTAAGATTCATTGAGGGTCAGCAGGCGCCCAGCACGACAGACGGAGGTGCGTCGTTCAACGACGCGGTGGCGGAATTACTTCGCGGGTTCCGTTCACCCAGAATTCAGGCCGCGAAATTGCGAGGCAATGAACGATGATGCAGCTCCAAATATTTCCAACGCCGTAGAATCACTCTCCACAAGTTCACCATCCACCGATGGCGTGGTACAGTCGGTCCCAGCGACGACAAAGGCGCGACGAAAAGGATACAAAATCATGTCGCGTCGTTGCCAGATGGGAACCGAAGTGGTGGTGGGAAATATGTATCGCCTCCGAGTTCGAGTTGATATTCCCGGTGCAGGGCGAATCCAGAAGTCATTTCCAATTTGCCCCGTTTCCGGACCAGGCAGCTTGAACAAGACGGAACGAAGAAGAAAGCGGATGGAAATCGTGGCGGAGTACAACTCGCTGGATTACCTCAAGAAGGTCGTGGCGGAAGAAACCGGCACTACCTTCAAGGCGCAGTCCATTCGGTGGATGTCGAACTGCAGACTCCGGAAGCGCAGGCCCATAAAGCCTGTGACTCTGGTCAACTGGCAAGGCTATCTCGACAACCACATCCTGGCCGTCCTCGGAAGCCAGTCCATCGCCGAAGTGAACAACGCTTCGATGAAGAAGCTGGTAGAGGTTTTGGTCGGGAAGGGGTTAACTCCGAAGTCCATCAACAACATTTGCCTGGTCGTCAAGCTAGTAAAGGCGAGTGCAGTGGATGAGAACGGCGATGAACTCTATTCGATGAAATGGAATCCGGAGTTCATCGATGCCCCAGTCGTTGACACGCGGAAGCAGCACACTCCCTCGCTCACCGGAGCGGAAATCACCAAGATTGTCGCATCAGCAGAAGGATGGTTTCAGACATTTTGCATCCTCGATGCGGCGACCGGGCTTCGCGCCGGTGAACTTCTCGGTCTTGAAATCCGGCACTTTGATGGCCGTAGCATCAAAGTCGAGCAGTCCGTGTGGCGAAGCGATGCACAGGCACCAAAGACGCAGAACGCCTATCGCACCGTTGACCTCCACCCGGACGTGGCGGAGCTGCTTTCCGGCTTCGTCGGGGACCGCAAGAGCGGATACATCTTCTGCACGAGCAAGGGAAAGCCGCGCGGTCAGAGCAACATCCTGCGGCGCAAACTGCACCCGGTTCTAGAAAAGCTTGGAATCAAACGGTGTGGTTTCCATGCCTTCCGTCGATTCCGCAATACCTTCTTGCGGAACTACACCTCCTGCCCGAACGGACTTCGCAATTTCTGGCTGGGATGGAGCGGCAAGGACATGAGCGACCACTACGACAAAATCCGCGAAGACGCGGCCTTCCGCCGTGAAGTCGCGGAGCGTGTGGGCATCGGATTTGAACTCCCGAAGGTCCCACTTGTTCCAAGCGTCGGAAATGTTCCAAGCTCTGCAGAGGAAGCGGAGGTTGCAACTGCGTGAACGTAAAGAAGTAAGTGGCGCGCCCGGAGAGATTCGAACTCCCGACCCTCTGGTTCGAAGCCAGATGCTCTATCCAGCTGAGCTACGGGCGCGTGCCGTCATCTTACCAAAATTCGCGGGTCGCGAGGCGCGCCGAGATGCGGGTTTCCGCTGGCGGCGGAGCGAACGAACCGTGACGGTGACACCGGGAGCGGCGGCAGGGATGACGAAAATCACTGCGCGGCAAGCAACAGGGTTTGGCTGCGAGCACAGGCTGCGAAGCGGTGCGACAATGCAACGGAGAAATCGTGGAAGGCGGGGGGAAATTCGTGGGCCTGGGTAGACTTGAACTACCGACCTCACCCTTATCAGGGGTGCGCTCTAGCCACCTGAGCTACAGGCCCAATTTACAGCAGGGAATATCTTACGCGATTTGGCGCTCACGTCAAACAGCGGCGCGACGTGCGTTTCGCGTCCGGTCGGCATGATTCGACCGGTGGACACACGCGACGACGTAAACACGCGCGCGGAATCGCGAGCGTCAGTGGCACGCCAATCCTAAGAAAACTGCGATCGGTTGCTCGCAATTCAGGCTGTGAATTGGTCGCGCCGAATCAGATGCTTGCTCTTCTGTGGTGAAAGCTCGCTCGCGAGCGGAGAAAGATCCGCAGAGACTGGAAGTCGCCACGGCGATCTTCGAAGCGTGCCTACGAGGAAGGCTTGTCAGGCACGGGGGCTGTAGCGAGAAAGTCGTCGCGGAAGCGGGCGGAGTAGGAATCGAGCAATTCCGCGATCCGTTGCGGTTTGGGGGCGCGCAGGATAAATCCCGCGTGATATTTCTTCGTGATGCGCTGCGCGATTTCGGGATCGTTGTAGGCGGAAGTATCCGGGGTTTCCTGGCGCGCCAGCGAAAGCACCACGCCGGCGTAATCGCGGCGGCGCTTGGGCAGCACGTACGGCAACTTGCCGGATTTCGTCTCGATGCGCGCCCACTCGCGCCACAGATTCACGCCGCTGGCGGCTTCGACGGCATCTGAAATGTAGGCACCGCCGACGCGCGAGGCAATTTCGATGAAGTAGAATTTTCCATCCGTATGGGCGCGCAGAAATTCGGCGTGCGTGACGCCGCGCACCAGGCGCAGCGCCTCAATCAAATCGCGATTCATCTGCTTCAGCAACTTTACTTCAGGCGCCGTGCGCAACAGCGTGCGCGTGGTAAACACACCTCCCTGGTGAGAAGTATCGAGCGGCGGCGAGCCGTAGGCGTGAGCTTCCGCGAAGACCACTTTGCTTTCGGAGACAATGCTATCCACGTGGAAAACATCGCCGGGAACGAATTGCTCGAGCAGATAATGCGATTGCTCGTCGCCCAATTGCTCGAGCAGCGGCCAAAGATCGGCGGCGGCGTGAATTTTCTTCATGCCGATGCCAGAAGCCTGCGAACGGGGTTTCAGGAGCCACGGCGGATTCACGCGAAACATGAATTCATGCAAGCTGGCGTGGTTGAGCACATGGATAAATTCCGGAACGTTGATGCCTTCCTCTTTCGCGCGGCCGCGCATTGCCAGCTTGTCGCGAAAATGGCGCACGGTGGTGAGGCCCATGCCGGGGATGCGCAGGTGTTCGCGCAACGCGGCGGCGTTTTCCATGTCGAATTCGTCGAGCGCGACGATGCGGTCAATCGGCTGCCAGCGCGCCATGTAACTGACGGTGTTGATGATCGCCCAGGTGGGCAGGTCCGGCGGCATGTAGAACATTTCGTCGATGGCTTCGCGCGGCCAGTCGCCGTCGCGGAATTTTTCGACCGTGAGCAGCAGCACGCGGCAGCCTTGTTCCTTGCAGGCGCGCAGGAATTCCTGGCCTTTTTCGTAAGAGGTGATGCAGAGAATTGTCAACGGGCGCGCTTCGGGCAACGATTGCCTCCGAGAATTGCGGCGAGTTACAGGCCGCGATCGGCAATTGCCACGCTACAAGTGGCGCACTAAAGTGCGCCGTTACAAAATCAACTTCTTACGTTCCCAGCAAGTAAGCGCGGATTATACTGCGGACTCCCCGGCGGGAAATAAGAATTGCAGGAATGGGCCGACGCGCTCGGCCCAGGCGGCTTCGTTGTGCTGCGCGCCGTCAATCACTTCGAAGTGCAGGTCGCGGCCATCCTGCCAGCCTCGCCTGAAAAGCGTATCGCGCAGAGCGGTGACGTTTGCGACGGTGTGCGTGTCTTCCTTCGTGCCCACGTCGAGCCAGATGCGTGGGCGGGCTGCGAGCGGCGCGTGGGCCGCAAAATCAAGAATCACGCGGCGGTTCCACCACACCGACGGGGACAACACGGCGAGCTTGCCGAAAACCTGCGGATACTTCAGCCCGAGATAAATCGTCAGCAGGCCGCCGAGCGACGAGCCGCCGAGACCGGTGTTCGCAGATCCCCCCATCACGCGGTATTTCGATTCGATGAACGGCTTTAATTCTTCCACCAACAGGCGGCCATATTTATCAGCCTTGCCGCCGCCCAGTTTCTGATCGCGGGTTGGCGTGTATTCGTTGATGCGCTGTTTGCCGGTGTTGTAGATGCCGACGATGATCAGCGGCGGAATCGCAGCTTGGGCGATCAGCGCGTCGGCCGTTTCGCCCACGCGCCAGTACATGCCGGGAATAAATGAGGTGGCGGGATCAAAAAGATTCTGGCCGTCTTCAAGATAGAGCACGGGAAATCGCAGATCCGGACGTTTTTGATAAATGCCCGGCAGATAAACGACCAAGTCGCGTTTCTTGCGCAGAAAACGCGAGGGAAAGTTATCGTGTTTCTGCAATTGCCCCGGGCCAGCGGCGGCGAGTTCGGCGGTCAGTTCTGGGGCAAAGGGCAAATGCTGTTCCTCCGATTATCGTGCGGCACGGATTTCCTGGGCGCGCGCGATTAAAAAAACAGCGCAACGGTGAGCCGCGCCCACATCCATATTACCAGCGGATTGCTGCAGAATCAGACCTTCAGGAAAATGCGCTTGCGCCACAGGAACCATAGCAGAATCCAGCAAAATATCACCGCGCCCAAGGAGTAGATCAACGATGCGTTCGGCGGGCTGGCCCCGAGCGACACCAGCTTGGCCTGAGCCGCGTCGTGCCAGCTCAGACTGACTCCGTCCGGCTGCTTTACGGTGAAACCGTAGCCGGGACCGTACACCAACGAATCGGCCACGAAGCCCGCGATCGCGTTCATTCCGAAAACGAGAATCGGAGTGGTCCATGCGCCGCGCCAGCGCTTGATTTCGAGCAGCCAATACAGCACGGCGAGAAAAACCAGCGCGAATCCGCCGGTGAAGACTGCGAATGAACCGGTCCAAAGATTCTTGTTGATGGGAAACCAAATGTTCCACACTTCGCCGGCGGTCAAACCCAGAATTCCGGCGAGCAGCATGGCGATTGCTTTTGTCGCAGGAGCTTTTCGCGAACGCAGCCAGTGGCCGATCAACACCCCTAGCAAAGTGGTCGCAATGGCTGGGATGGTGCTGAGGATTCCTTCGGGGTCGCGAGTGCCATCGAAGAGATGTCCCATGAAGAGTTTGCGATCGAGCCACGCCGCGAGATTTCGATTGGGGTCCATGAACGGAATGTCGCGGCCCGGAACTCCGAGACCCGGCACCGGGACGAAGCGCAGCAGCGCCCAATATCCGAAGAGGCACGCTACGATAGCAATGATTTGTCCGCGACGGTCCGACCACAATGCCAGGATTGCCGCGGCGAAGTAGCAGAGTGCGATGCGCTGCGTCACGCCTTCAAAGCGTAAGGCGTGGAAATCCACGCCGATGAAAGGCGAGGCGTTCACGAAAAGGCCGATGGCGATGAGCAGCAGGCTGCGCACAAATACATGCAGCAGGATCTGCCGGCGCGAATCACCTGTTTCCCGGCGCTTCGCGAACGAGAAAACCA
>Ga0210405_10000217_pt1 | contig 81405 bp, 69 predicted proteins | sample IncBWH11MmetaG_FD_155492 | JGI IMG/M metagenome (GOLD analysis project Ga0210405, IMG submission 155492) | Forest soil microbial communities from Barre Woods Harvard Forest LTER site, Petersham, Massachusetts, United States - Inc-BW-H-11-M | ecosystem: Environmental > Terrestrial > Soil >... | reverse complement strand
CAGCAGCGACGGGACCAGCAGGGTCTCGGCGCCGGGGTCGATCTCGGTGGCGACGGCCAGCCGGTCGCCGAAGCGGGCGCGCTGGATGGCCAGGTAGCGGTCGAGCAGCGCCAGCTCCTCGGCGAGCGGCACCTCGTCGGATTGGGCGGTGCGCAGCGAGGCGCGCAGCAGCTCGGCCAGCTGGTCCAGCATCTCGTCGGCGGCGGCCGGGTCGTCGTACATCGCGGCCGAGATGGTGTGCAGGGCGTTGAACAGGAAATGCGGTTGCAGTTGCAGGCGGAGGTTGCGCAGCTGGCTGCGGGCGAGGCTGCTCTCGAGGCGGGCGGCGCGCAGCTCGCGCGCCCGCGCCGCGTCGAGCGCGGCGAAGGCATGGATGGCGGCGACCAGGATGCCGATCCAGATCACCTGCATCGGCAGCTCCATCAGGTAGCGCAACGGCATCACGCCGTAGTCGTAGGCGCCGAGGCCGGCCAGCGGGTACAGCAGTCTGCGCAGCCCCCACATCAGCGTCGTGGCGGCAGCGCCGAAGACGGGCAGCGCCAGGACGTAGACCGGCACGCGGCGCGGCCAGCGCGGGGACGAGAGCGGCAGCCGGCGCACCAGCCAGCGGATGGGGAAGAACAGCACGCCGCCGGCGAAGGCGCCGGTGACCTCGCGGATGAACGGCGCCAGAGCGGCCTCCGGCTGCCGCGCGGCCAGCGCCTCGAGGTAGTGGTAGAGGAAGAGCAGCAGCCCCAGCAGCCCCACCGCCCCCAGCCACAGGCCGAAACCGCGCAGCAGCCGCCGCATCTCAGTGGTAGTTCTTGATCTGCGGCCAGACCGCGGCAAGCGGCCGGCGCATGCCGCGGCAGACGAAGACGTCGAAGTGCTCGTACGGCATCGAATAGGGATGGCTGACGTGGCCCGCCAGCTCGACGTTGCGGAACAGGCGCTCGAGGGCCTCCCGTTTGTCGTCGAGGACGATCATCACCTCGCCAGTGTAGCCGCGCGGACCCCACAGGTAATAGCTGAGGTGCCCGCTGATCGCCGGCGGCAGGCCGAGCGGCGGCCCGAAGAGATCGATCGCCCCGGCCTGTCCATAGTTCTGGCCGAAGATCGCCGCCCGGGCGCGGTCCGCCGGCGGCAGCGAGCGATAGATCCGAGCCACCTCCGCCGCCATCTCCCGCCAGCCGAAGCGGTCGGCCATCAGCTGCGGCAGGGGCCCCAGCCGGTGCGTTTCGATCCTGGGCTGCCCGAGGCCGATCGCCTGCGAGTAGCGGATCATCGTCGCCGGCGACAGCAGCGGGACGGACAGCGGCGCCAGCGCCGCGCCGGCGAGGGCCAGCACCGCGGCGTAGGCGGGCCTGACGGCGCGCCAGCGCCGGGCGGCGAGCCAGGCCTCGAGCGCCACGCCGCCGGCGGCGAACAGCATCGGGAAGGCGGGAGCCGGGTAGTAAGGGCGGCCGTCGAGCAGCAGCATCTCGGCGATCACCACCAGCCAGGCGATGCCGAGCCCCCGGTAACGCCGGCCCTCGCGGCCGGCGAGCAGCCAGACCAGGCCCCCCAACCACAGCGGCAGCGCCAACGGGTTGAACAGCAACACCTGCTGGGCCAGGAACTGCAACGGACCGAGATGGACGTCGCGGCCGTCGCGCTTGATGTTGGCAAGCACCTCGAAGTGCGGGAAATGGTGCTGCACGACCCAGATCAGGTTGGGCAGGAAGACGGCGAAGGCGATCAGTCCGCCGAGCCAGAACCAGCGCGAGCGGAAGGCCCGGCGCTCGGGAGTGAGCAGCAGGGCCGCCAGGATCGCGGTGACGAAGAAGGCCATGCTGTGCTTGTCGAGCAGGCCGAGGCCGGCGACGGCGCCGAACAACGGCCAGAGCCGCGGCCGGTCGTCGCGCACGATGCGCAGCACGATCCAGGCGCCGCCGGTCCAGAACAGCTGTTCGAGCGCGTTCATGGTGTCGATGCTGTGGAGCGTCAGCCAGATCGGCGCCGCCAGCACGCCGAGCGCGGCGATCCCCTGGGCGAAGCGGCGGCCGCCGAGGTCGCGCGCGATCAGGCCGGTCATCAGCACCAGCGCGGCGCCGGCGAGCGCCGGCAGCAGGCGCACGGCAAGCAGCGAATCGCCGAGCAGCGCGCGCACGCCGGCGACGATCGCCGGAAAGAGCGGCGGCAGGTCGACGAAGCCCCAGGCGAGGTGGCGGGCGCAATCGAGAAAGTAGAGCTCGTCGATGAAATAGCTGTAGCCGAAGCGGCCGACGGTCGCGAGCTGGATTACCAGCTTGACCGCGGCCACCAAGGCCACGACGCCGAGGCCGCCGGCCAGGGCGGCGGTTCTGGCAGTGGTGGCGGGAGCGGCGCCAGGGACAGCGGCCGCGCCGACGGCTGGGACGGGAGCGGCGGCGACGGCGGCAGGGACGGCACCGGCGGCGACGGCGGCAGGGACGGCACCGGCGGCGACGGCAGGGATGGCAGCGGCGGCGACGGCAGGGACGGCAGCGGCGGCGACGGCAGGGGCGCCAACGGCTGCGGCGCCAGCGGCTGGTGTGGCAACGGATCGGGCGGTCGGGTTGTCCATGTCGGCTCTCTCCTCGGGTCGTCCGGCGCCACCAGCCTCTCCCGGCCGCCGGCCGCCGCCAACGGCTTCGTGACCAGCGGGACGGACGAGGGACGAGCGGGACCTGGCGCGGGACGAGGCGGGATCCGAAGGACGTGCGCCGGCCTCCGGGCGGCCTCGTGGGGCGCCCGACAGCGGCGCGCCGCATGGCCCGGCCCGCACCTTATTTGGCGTAGGGCTCTATTTGGCGTAGGGCTCTGTGCAAGCGTAATCGACGTTCTTCACGGTTTCGACTCTTTGAAAGGAGCGCGTACATGGCAATGAGGAAACTGTCCGTCGTGACCATCGCTGCGACTCTGGCCCTCCTCCTGGCCTTGCCGGCCGTCGCGGCCCCCGCCCCTCGCTACATCATCGAGGGCAGCGGCAACGCCCTGCCCGCCAACCTGGGCGCGATGGTCGGCGCCGCCGGCGGCACCCTGCAGCGGACCCATCCGGAGATCGGCGTCGCCCAGGCAACCTCGACCGACCCGGGCTTCGCGGCCAAGCTGTCCGCTGCCAGCGGCATCCAGAGCGTTGCTCTGGACACCATCGTGCAATGGACGCCGCCGCCCAGCGTCATCCAGGGGACCGTCGTGCTCTCCCATCCCCCGGCGCCGGCACCCAACCCGCAGGGCGCTTTCTTCTTCGGCTGCCAGTGGAACCTGTCGCAGATCAACGCGCCCGGCGCCTGGGCGCAGGGGGCCTTCGGCTCGACCAAGGCGCGGGTGGCGGTGCTCGACACCGGCGTCGACCCCAACCACATCGACCTCGCGGGCAAGATCGACACCGCCGACAGCGTCAGCGTGATCACCCCGGGCACCTCGCCCTGCGGCAGCGCCGACGAGACCACCTTCTTCGACTTCTTCTTCCATGGCACCTTCGTGTCCAGCCAGATCGTCTCCAACCTGATCGGCATGGCCAGCGTCGCGCCGAGCTCGAGCGTGATCATGGTCAAGGTGCTCAATTGCCAGGGCTCCGGCAGCTTCGGCGACGTCATCGCCGGGATCGAGTACGCGGCCCAGCTCAAGCACGTCGACATCATCAACATGAGCCTGGGCGCCTTCATCCCGAAGGCCGGCAACGACGCGCTGATCGACGCCACCAACCGCGCGGTCCAGTTCGCCCACAACCAGGGCAAGCTGGTGGTGGTGGCCTCCGGCAACAGCGCCGAGGACCTCACCTTCAACAGCCCGAACATCGAGCTGCCGGCGCAGTCGCCGGGCGCCATCGCGATCAATGCCACGAACATCCAGGACACCCTGGCCAGCTACTCGAACTTCGGCACCGCCACCTGGGTCGACGCGCCGGGCGGCGACCTGCCGAACCCGCTCGCACCGCTTCCCAACTGTCCGGAGATCCCGGCGGCCGAGCAGTCGCTGGTGCTCGGCGCCTGCACCAGCGCCGTCTGCGGCGACGAGAGCTCCTACCTCATCGGCGCCGGGACCAGCTTCGCCTCGCCGATCGTCGCTGGCGTGTCGGCGCTGATCGACGGCGTCGACGGCAAGCCGCTGACCTTCTTCCCCGATTACGCCAAGCTCATCCTTGCCCTGACCGCGGACGACATCGGGCCGTTCTCGACCTACGCCTTCGGCCGCGTCAACGCCAGCCGCGCGGTGGCCAGCCAGCACTTCTAGGTTCTACGGCTTTCGGCGATCCCGAGACCAGCAACAGCGAGGAGCGAAGTGCGCTCCCCTTCCCCGCCGCCACGGCGGGGAAGGGGGCGTCCGGGTTGCGCGTGACCGGAGCGGCCCGGGCTCGCGCTGCGGGTCAGTGCGCCTTGCAGCCGGCGCCGTCGACGACCGCGGTGAGGACGCCGAGCTGCGAGGCAAGGCTGCGGCTGTAGCACGCCAGGCCGGTCTGCTGCGCGAAGTAGCTCTGCGAGCTGTGGCTGCCCTGGAAACCGGTGATCGCTCCGGCAGCATTGAACAGCAGGGTGTCGCCGCTGGCGACGCTGTCGGCGATGCGGGCGGAGAACGGCGGGCCGCCGCCGGCGTCGCGCTCGACGTGGTCGAACGCCTGGGCGATGGTCGTCGTCTGGCTGCCCGAACCGTCGGCGTTGAGGTTCACCGTGATGTCCACGGCCAGCGGGTAGGTGAGCTGGTTCGCCGCGAAGCGCACCTCGCCGCCGGTCCTGGTCTGCGTCCCGGTGGAGATCGAGGTCATCTGGGAGATGTCCTGGACGAACTGCGACGCCGAGACCTGGAACTGCTGCACGTTCGAGAAGTCCACCGTCTGGCTCACCCGGGTCGCCACCCGGCCATGCGAGGTGTTGACGAAGCCCGCGACGGTGAACTGCCGCGATGAGGTGGTGGTCACCGAACCACTGAGGGTGCCGTCCGCCCCGGTGGTGAGATCCTCCTTGATCGACGGCACCGGACCGGTGCCGATGGTGTTCTCGGTCACCGCTCCGGTCACCTGGCGCGAGCCGGCGTCGAGGTAGAGCGCGAGCGTTGCGGTCACCTGGAAGTAGTTGTTGGAGTTGAAGACGCTGACCGACACCTGGTGCTCCCTGCCGACGCTGAGCAGGCCGGCAAACGGCGTGAGATCGACGCGATAGGGGGCGAAGGAGAGCGTCTGGACGCCGGGGATCGGCCGCCAGAGCAGCGGATCGATGCCGCCGGTGAAGATCCAAGGATAGACCGGAGCGACACCCGCCGGTTGGCCGTCGATGGTGACCTCGCCTTCGCGGAAGGCGGTCCCGCCGCAGCTCTCGAGCTCGCTCGCGACGTCGTTGGGGACGCAGGTGTACCAGAACTCGTCGTTGGACTGGCTCTGGGTGACCACGTCAAGATAGGCGCGCTCGACGTTGGTCGGCAAGGAAAAGTCCGCCGTCAGGGTGCTGGCGGTGTTGGTCAGCAGGACGGCGCCCCCCGGAGCATCGGACAGCGGCAGCACCAGGTCGGCGGTGCGCGGCGCGGGCGCGACGCGGGCGACCGGATAGAGCTGCAACTGGGCGCTGCCGGTGATGACGCCGGTGAAGGTGGCGTTGACCAGGTTGCCGATGTCGACGTCGCCGGTCTGCGCGGCGGTGAACAGCGAGCTGTAATCGGTGAGGTCGCGCTCCACGTGCCAGAGGGGGGAGAAGGTGCTCGAGGGCTCCGGCGTGGTGCCGAAGTAGACGTTGACGTGGCCGATGGCGATCAGGGCGGTGCGGTCGAACTGGCGGCCGGCGCTGACCGAGAAGTCACCCTCGAGCACCACCTTCGCCCACGGCCCCGGGCAGGCGGCGGGCGGCGTGTAGGTGAAGGTCTTGGGATTGAAGTCGGCAAATTGCAGGTCCGAGAACAGGGTCACGGTACAGGGCTTGGTCGGCGGCCGCGGCACCGGCGGGTCGGCGGTGGCGGGGTTGGACGAGCCGACGGTGGGAACCGTCGCGGTGGCCGGCGCCGGCGCGGCCAGGAGGACGGCGGCGAGGCCGAGGCTCGCGAGCAGCGCGAGGAAGGGTTGCCGCGGCGGACGTTGGGAGTGTCGAATCATGGGCCAGACCTCCTATGAGAGACGTGCAGTGGTTCAGGTGATGCAAATGCTATCGCGAATCGGCGCCAGCGCAGGAGTGTCGACCCGGCGGGCCGGCCGGGCCGGACCGGGCCGGCAGCGGCGCCGGGACCGGCGTCCCGTGGATCAGTCGTGGCGCAGGGCGACAGCGGGTTGCCGGCGGTGGGCACGCCGCGCCGGCAGCACGCTCGCCAGCGCGGCGACGGCCACCAGCAACAGGGCTACGGCGACGAAGGTGGCGGGCTCGGTAGCGGAAACCAGGCGGGCGAATCCCCGAGGCGCCGCGTCAACGGCTGCACGTCGCTGAGCGGCTTGTCCTTGTCGATGGCGTGGGATCTCGCGGCTGGCTCTCGCGGATAGCCCTGCTTGAGCCGCCAGCGGGCTGCCGTACGGCCACAGCCAGCGCGCATCGCCTGGTTGACCCCCGGCCGGGTGGACGGATCAAGAGCCGCCCGTGGAGCCGACAGTGTGACCCACGAGCTGCTGCCCTGCCGTCAGGTCCGAGGCTCTTTCAGCGGCCGGACCACAGCAGGGCCGCCCTCACTGAGCGCGACGCCATCGCCCTGCTTACCGCAGGTGAGCCTGCTTGTACGCCCGCAGCACAGCGTTGATGCGGCCCTGATATCCCGCTCCTCGCTCGCGAAACCATTCCAAGACATCCGCGTCGATGCGCAGTGTAATTTGCGCCTTGCGCACTACGGGCTGCAACCCCTTACGAACAAGGGCACGTGCAAATTTCTCCGGGGGAATCTCAGGAAGGCCGGAGAGATCGATCTCTCCGTTCTTCATTCGATCGACCCGCTGCCAGTCACTCCGAGATCGTTGAGAAGTAGCTTTGCTCTTCACGCTTCGTTGCCTTTCTTATCGAGATGATCCGGATCGTATCGCTCTGCTCGGTGTGGACGACCGCAACAACCCTTCCTTCCATGACGCCAAACGTGACGAAGCGCTGCTCGCCATAGTCCAAGCGGTCGTCCTCGATTGTCGCCGTGAATCCCTCGAACAGCGTCTCAACGCCAACGAAATCGATTCCGTGCTTGCGAAGGTTCTCCTCGCGTTTGGCCTCATCCCACTCCACCTGCACAAAGACAGTGTAGTTATCCCATGTAACTACGTCAACCTCTTTGCGTGCGCTTGGCGCGCCCCCGTCGAGATCGCCCGCGATTCTTCGGCAGTCCGCGAGCATGCCGTATGCCCTCGCGCGGCGCGATCTCGCGGAAATACGTGGCGCGGTCAAGACCGTAGAGGAGACGCTGGCCGGGCGACCGGAGGTAAGACGACCAAACCGGTGTCCTGGACAAGGCAAGCCCACTGGTCGAGATAGGCTTGCTCCGATGCCACCCTCCCCGGTCCTCCTCTCCCGGCGCCTGCGCTGGGACCAGGGTTGCAATCCGCTGGCTGCCGAGATGGCGGACCGTCAGGCGCGCGGCCTGCCGACGATCGATCTCACGGTAAGCAATCCAACGCGGGTGGGTCTCGAGTATCCGGAAGCCGAGCTCGGCGAGCTGCTGCGCGCTGGCGCCGGCGCCGACTACCCGCCCCATCCCCTGGGTTTGCCGGCAGCCCGCGAGGCGCTCGCCGCGTTCCTGTCGCGGCCCGGCGATCCGGTCGCGCCGGAGGACCTGGTGCTGACCGCCTCGACCAGCGAGGCCTACTCGTATCTGTTCAAGCTTTTTGCCGATCCGGGAGACGAGGTGCTCGCCGCCGCACCCGCCTACCCGCTGCTCGACGAGCTGGCGCCGCTCGACGGCCTGGCGTTGCGGCACTTCCGGCTGGAACCGGGGCGACGCTTCGGGCTCGACCCGGGAGAGATCACGCGAGCACTGACACCGCGCACCCGTTTGCTGGTGCTCGTCCACCCAGGCAACCCCACGGGCACCTGCCTCTCCCGGGCCGAGCAGGATGCCATCGTGAGCTTGTGCGCCACGCATCGCCTGCCTTGGATCGGCGACGAGGTCTTCGCCGACTATCCGCTGGGAGCGTCGGGGGAGCGAGCGGGAGCCGCGGCGGCGCGGGAGGAGACCCTCGCCTTCTCGCTCGGAGGTCTCTCCAAGAGCGCCGGGCTGCCCGGCTGGAAGCTGGGATGGATACGCGCCGGCGGCCCGGTCGCCGAGCGGCGCCGTACCGTCGCCGCGCTGGAGCGCGTGGCGGATGCCTACCTCTCGGTGGCAACTCCGATCCAGCGCGCCCTGGGCGGGGTGCTGGCGCTGGCGCCGCGGGTCCGCGCCGCGATCCTGGAGCGCCTGCGCCGCAACCTCGAGACTTTGACGATCGCAGTAGCCGGAGAGCCCGCGATCGAGCTCCTGCGACCCGAGGCAGGCTGGTCGGCAGTCCTGCGCGTGCCGCGGCTGCTTGCCGACGAGGAGCTGACGCTGGGCATCTTGCGCCGGGCGGGCGTCCTGGTCCATCCGGGCTATTTCTTCGACTTCGCGACCGATGGCTACCTGGTCCTGTCGCTGCTGCCCGAACCGGCCGCCTTCGCCGAGGGAGTGCGCCGCCTGGCGGCACATCTCGGCGAGCTGGTGACTGCCGGCGGCGTCGTTCCCGGGTAGTGCACCGGGGCGCGCGCGGCGCTCCGGCGCCCGGACCGGGTTGACGCCGTCCCCGGCGGTCCATAAGCTCGGCGTCGCCGCGTCCAGGTGTCGCCGGACGCAGCGAGCGTCGCCGATCCTCCACCTGATGAGCCAGCAGCCCTACGACGCGGTCATTGTCGGCGGCGGGCCGGCGGGAGCGACCGCCGCGGTCGCCTTGGCGCGCGCCGGGCTGACCGTGGTCGTCCTCGAGCGCGCCACCTTTCCCCGCTTTCACCTTGGCGAGTCGCTGCTGCCCGAGATGATGCGCTTCCTGCGCGAGCTCGGCCTGACCGAGCGCATCGCCGCCATCCCCCAGGTGCCGAAGGCGGGCGGCGCGTTCGTCAACGGCGACGGCAGCGGCCGCATCTACTTTCACTTCACGGACGCCTTGGGCGCCGGCACCGGAACCGAGGTCGCGGCCTGCAACCTCGAGCGCGCTCCCTTCGACGCCGCGCTGCTCGCCGCGGCGCGCGACGCCGGCGCCGAGGTGCGCGAGGGGGCGGCCGTGCGCGCCATCCCGGCGCTTGCTGACGGCGACGTGCGGGTCGAGGTCGAGCAGGGAGGGGAGCGCGGCGAGGTGCGCGGGCGCTGGCTGCTCGACGCCTCGGGCCAGGCGACCGTCGTCGCCCGCCACCTCGGCACCCGCCGGGTCATCCCGCAGATGAAGAAGGTCGCCTACTACGGCCAGTTCGAGAGTGTCGAGCGGGAGCCGCTGCCGGCAGGCGGCTACCCGATGATCGCCATCTGCCGCGAGGGCTGGTTCTGGCTCATCCCGCTCGACGAAAAGCGCACCAGCATCGGCTTCGTCACCGAGGCGGACATGGTGAAGCGGATGGACGTGCCGCCCGACCGCCTGCTGGCCTGGGCGATCGAGCGCTGCCCCTACGTCGCCGAGGTCACGAAGAGCGCCACGTCTCTCCCCGTCAACGGCGTGATGGCCGACTTCAGCTACCGCTGCCGCCCCTACGCCGGCCCAGGCTACTTCCTGCTCGGCGACGCCGCGACCTTCATCGACCCGATCTTTTCGACCGGGGTCTGCCTGGGCATGGGCTCCGCCATTGAAGCCGCGCGCGTGGTCGAAAAGCTGGCCAAGGCCCAGATCACCCCGGCAGCCGCCCGCCGCACCTACGCCCGCACCGTCCACCGGGGCACGGCGCCGTTCTTCCGCCTGGTGCAGGACTATTACAAACCGGCCTTCCGCGATCTCCTGCTGGCCGGCTCCGGCCCATTCGAGGTCCACCGCGCCGTGATCTCGATCCTGGCGGGCCATCTCTTCCCGCGCACCAGCTTCGCGCTGCGCTGGCGTCTCTGGGCCTTCCGCGGCTTCGTCGCCATGCAGCGCCTGCTGCCGGTGGCGGAGCGGCGGCGGATTTTCTCCCTGCTCGATCCGCCACCAGCCGGCGTGGAGCCGGCACCGGCGGCTGCGGCCGCCGGGCCAGCTGGCGGCTGAGGAGCAGTCAGGAGAGCGTAATGCGACCCCTTCGGTATTCCATCAACGTCACCTTGGACGGGTGCTGCGATCATCGTGCGATCGTCGCGGACGAAGACTTGCATCGTCACGCGGTCGAGAACATCGATCAGGCTGATGCTCTCCTCTTTGGCCGGGTGACCTACGAAATGATGGAGGCAGCGTTTCGGCCGCCGGCGCGGACGGGAGCGAGGCCTGATTGGATGGAACCCTTCGCCCGGACGATCGACGCGGCAAAGAAGTACGTCGTGTCGAGCACCCTGGACCGGGTCGATTGGAATGCGGAGCTCGTGCGCGGGGATCTGGGGAAGGCCATTCGGCAGCTCAAGCGGGAGTCGGGTAAGGGACTGCTCGTGGGAGGCGTGAAGCTCCCGCTGGCGTTGGCGGAGCTGGGACTGATCGATGAGTACGAGCTCGTGGTGCAGCCCAGGCTGGTGGGCCATGGGCCGACGTTGTTCGCGGGGCTATCGAAGCCTGTCGACTTGAAGCTCGTAAGCCGGCTGGAGTTCGGCTCGGGGGCGGTGGCGATGCGGTATGAGCCGAGAAGGTAGCCATCGGGCTTGCTAACCGCCCTGCTCTTCAGGTGAATGCCGCAGCTGCTCGAACACCCGCCGCCCGACCGTCGGCCCGACCACCGCCGCCAGCTCCTCCACCCCGGCCGCCCGCACCTTCTCCAGGCTCCCGAAGACGGTCAGCAGCCGCTTGCGCCGGTGGGGCCCGATCCCCGCCAGGTCGTCCAGCTTGCTGTGCAACGTCCTCGCCGACCGCCGCCGCCGGTGCCTCGACACCGCAAACCGGTGCGCCTCGTCGCGGACTTGCTGCAACAACCTCAATCCGGCATCCTCCCGCGCCAGCGCCAGCGGCTCCGGCCTGGCCGGCAGGTACAGCTCCTCCTCACGCTTGGCCAGGGCGACCACCGGGGTCTCTTCGACCCCCAACTCCGCCAGCGCTGCCAGGGCGGCGTTGAGCTGACCGCGGCCGCCGTCGATCAGGATCAGGTCCGGCATCTCCCCCAACTCTTCGAGGCGGCGGCGATAGCGGCGCTCCACCGCCTGGCGCATGGCGGCGAAGTCGTCGGGCTGGTCCAAACCGCGAATGTTGAAGGTCCGATACTCCGACTTGCGCATCTTGCCTTCCTCCCAGACCACCAGCGAGGCGACCGTCTCGCCGCCCTGGAAGTGGGAGATGTCGAAGCCCTCGATACGGCCGGGAGGATCGAGCAGCGATAGATGGCGCTCCAAGGCGGCGGCGCCGGGAGCGATCTCCTGGCCGCGGAAGCGGCGACGATGGGCCATCTCGGCGTTGTGGCGGGCAAGAGCCACGCGTTCGGCCTTCGGGCCGCGCGACGGCAGGCGCAGGTAGACCCTCTCGCCCTTGCGCTCCGAGAGCCAGGCGAGCAATGCCTCCTCGCCCTCGATCGGCGCCGGCAGGTGGATCTCCTTGGGAATGAAAGTCGTGCGGTCGTAGATCTGCGGCACCACCTGGGAGAGCAACAGCTCCGTCGAGATCTGCCCCACCCCTTCCCAGAACAGCTCGCGCCGGTCGAGCACCTGGCCGCCGCGCATCACCAGCACCACCACCGCCGCATGCCCCGCCGCCACCTGGACGCCGTAGACGTCGACATCCTCGCCGCCGACCGAGGAGAGCTTGCGCCGCTCGCCGATCGCTTCGACCTCGCCGACGGTGTCGCGCAGCCGCGCGGCACGCTCGTAGTCGGTGGCCGCCGCGGCCTCCCACATCTCGCGCTTGAGGCGGCGCACCAGCACTTCGTTGCGCCCCGCCAGGAACAGCCGCGCCTGCTGCACCGCCTCGGCGTAGAGCTCGGGGGTGGTCAGCGCCGCCACGCACGGCCCCAGGCAGCGGTGCATGTCGTAATAGAGGCAGGGCCGCGCCAGCGAGCCGTCCACCTCGATCTGGCAGACCCGCACCAGGAAGAGCTTCTGCACCAGCTTGATCGCCTTGCGCGCCAGGCCGCCGGGCAGGAACGGCCCGAAGTACTCGGCGCCGTCGTTGCGGATGCGGCGGGTGAAGGCGATGCGCGGCACCGGCTCCTGCACGGTGAGCTTGAGATAGGGATAGGTCTTGTCGTCGCGCAGCAGGATGTTGTAGCGCGGCTTGCGGCGCTTGATCCAGTTGTTCTCCAGCAGCAGCGCCTCGGCCGGCGAGTCGGTGACCACGAACTCCAGATCGACCGCATCGGCGACCATCGCCGCCAGGCGCGGCTCATGGTCACGCGAGAGATAGGACGCCACCCGCTTGCGCAACGAGCTGGCCTTGCCGACGTACAGGGCCTTGCCCGCCGCGTCCTTGAAGATGTAGATGCCCGGCCGGTCGGGAAGCTCGCGGATGCGGGCTGCCAGGGTGTCAGGCGGTGTCTCGGGCGGGGGCGGGGGCGATGCCATGGGACGTCGAGCGTGGGGCGTGCGGCATTGGCGCCGGCCGCGCGAGCGGGCCACCGCCGGCGCCCGGCGCGTGGCGCCTGGCGCCTCAGCCGGCGTAGATCTGGATCTCGCGCAGCTCCTTCAGGCGGTCGCGCAGCGCCGCCGCCTCCTCGAACTCGAGGCGCTTGGCAGCCGAGCGCATCTCTTTCTCGAGCTTGGAGATGCGCTCGGCGAGCGGCAGCTCCCGGCCCTCCGCCACGTCGAGCAGCGGCGTCGGACCCACCGAGTAGTAGTCGAGGTTGCTCATCGCCACCAGCGGGCTGTGGATGTCCTTGAGCACCGTCCGCGGCTCGATGCCCATCCGTAGGTTGTAGTCCTGCTGCTTGTGGCGGCGGCGCTCGGTCTCGTCGATCGCCCGCCGCATCGAGTCGGTGTGATGGTCGGCGTAGAACACCACCCGGCCGTTGAGGTTGCGGGCGGCGCGCCCGGCGGTCTGGATCAGCGACGTGCCACTGCGCAGGAAACCCTCCTTGTCGGCGTCGAGGATCGCCACCACCGACACCTCCGGCAGATCCAACCCCTCGCGCAGCAGGTTGATGCCGACCAGCACGTCGAACTCGCCGCGCCGCAGCGCGGTGACGATCTCAACCCGTTCGAGGGTCTCGACGTCGCTGTGGAGGTAGCGCACCTTGATGCCGAGCTCGGCCAGGTACTGGGTCAGCTCCTCGGCCATGCGCTTGGTCAGGGTGGTCACCAGCACCCGCTCGCGGCGCTCCACCGCCTTGCGCACCTCCCCCACCAGGTCGTCCACCTGCCCCTGGGCGGGGCGCACCTCGATCACCGGGTCGAGCAGGCCGGTCGGCCGGATCAGCTGCTCGACCACCACGCCACCGGTGCGCTGTAGCTCCCACGGCGCCGGCGTGGCCGAGACGTAGATGCGCTGGCCGACGCGAGCGTCGAACTCCGCGAAGTCGAGCGGCCGGTTGTCGAGCGCCGAGGGCAGGCGGAAGCCGAAATCGACCAGCGTCTGCTTGCGCGAGCGGTCGCCGAAGTACATGCCGCGCACCTGCGGGATGGTCTGGTGGCTCTCGTCCACCACCAGCAGCAGGTCGTCGGGAAAGTAGTCGAACAGCGTCGGCGGCGGCTCGCCCGGCTCCCGCCCCGAGAGGTGCCGCGAATAGTTCTCGATGCCGTGGCAGTAGCCGATCTCCTTGAGCATCTCGAGGTCGAAGCGGGTGCGCTGCTCGAGCCGCTGGCGTTCGAGGAGCTTGCCTTCCGCCTCGAGCACCGCCAGCCGCTCGCCGAGCTCGGCCTGGATGGTGACGATCGCCCGCTCCAGGCGCTCGCGCGGCGTCACGTAGTGGGTCTTGGGGTAGAGCGCCAGCTTGTCGACCTCGGCGATGGTGTCACCGCGCAGCACGTCGAAGCGGGTGATGCGCTCGATCTCGTCGCCGAAATACTCGACGCGGATGCCCTGCTCCTCGTAGGCGGGCAGGATCTCGAGGACGTCGCCGCGCACCCGGAAGCTGCCGTGATGGAGGTCGAGCTGGGTGCGCTGGTACTGCATCTCGACCAGCCGCCGGAGCACCCGGTCGAGCCCCTCGGTGGCGCCGCGCTCGAAGAACTGCAACATACCGAAGAAGGCCTCGGGCGAGCCGAGGCCGTAGATGCAGGAGACCGAGGCGACGATCAGCACGTCGCGGCGCTCGAACAGCGCCTTGGTGGCGCGCAGCCGCAGGCGGTCGATCTCCTCATTGATGGTGGTCTCTTTCTCGATGTAGGTGTCGGTCTGCGGCACGTACGCTTCAGGCTGGTAGTAGTCGTAGTAGGAGACGAAATACTCGACCGCGTTGTCGGGGAAGAAGCTCCTGAACTCCTGGAAGAGCTGCGCGGCCAGGATCTTGTTGTGCGACAGCACCAGCGTCGGCCGGTTGACCGCCTCGATGACCTTGGCGATGGTGAAGGTCTTGCCCGAGCCGGTCACTCCGAGCAGCACCTGCTCGCGGTCGCCGCGCCGCAGACCCGCGGCGAGCTCGACGATGGCCGCCGGCTGGTCGCCCTGCGGCTCGAAACCCGAGACGATGCGGAAGTCGCCCATGCCGTCCTTCCAACCAGCCGCGACCGGTGATTTCTTCCTCGGGGGGCCCGGGGCGAGCGACCGCCCGGCGTTCAGGCGGCGGTCGGCCAGCGATCAGGCGGCGATCGGCCCGGCCGCGGCGGCCGGCCTGGCCGGCACGGCACGAGGAGGCGCCGCCGGGCCGGCGCGCGGGCCGGATCCGGGGGACGCCGGCGGCGGTGGCGCGGGCGCGGTAGCCGGTGGCGACGACGAGGGAGGGGACGGGGGCGCGCCGCCCGGCGTGGGGGCGATTCCGGTACCGGGAGCGGCCGGCGGCGCCGGCGGCGGGTGGGAGAGCGCCTCGAGCGCCTCGGTGAGCTCGCGCACCTCCTGGTGGGTGAGCGGCGCCTGGGAGCGGTTCAGCGCCATGATCTCGCCTTGCACGCGCTGCAGGGTGGCGAGGTCCGTCTGGTCGCCGCCGATGGAGCGGCCGGCGGACTCGAACGCCTGGTGCAGGCGCCGGCGCTCAGCCGGCGTGGCGTCGGCAGGCAGCCGCGGCGTCATGCTCGCCTCGGTCATGCGGAACACCCAGCGAAAGATGGCCGGGGCCTCGAACCGGATGACCAGGAGGCCCGCGCCCGCAAGCAGGATCAGCAGGCCGCAGCCGATCAGCAGCGGCTTGCTACAGCCGGGCCCGTCGCGCGGCACCTGGACGGCCGCGGGGTTGAACGGCGAGACGGGCGTCGTCGAAGGGTCCGCCACGGGACTGGTCTTGTATCACACCCTGCGGCCGCCCTGCCGCCGGGCCGCTATAATGGCCCCATGCAGGACGAGCCGAGAGAGCGCCGCCGACCGGCGCCCGGGGTGCGGCCGCGCCGGTGGCGCTGGTTCCGCTGGACCTGGCCGCTGGCCGTGGCGGTGCTGGTCGGCAGCACCGTCGGGGTGAGCGTCGCCGCTCTCATCCACGTGCCGCAGGTCGGCGCGCTGGCCACCTTCACTCCCAACCTGGTCACCCAGCTCCTGGCCGTCGACGGCAGCGTCTTCGCCTCCTTCGCGCGCGAGCGCCGCATGATGCTCAAGGAGGGCGAGATCCCGCCGCTGATCGAGCAGGCGCTGCTCGCCTCCGAGGACAGCAACTTCTTCCAGCACGGCGGCATCGACGCCATGGGCATCGCCCGCGCGGCGCTCGACGACCTGCGCGCCGGGCGGATGAAGGAAGGCGGCTCGACCATCTCGATGCAGCTGGCGCGCACGCTGTTCCTGAGCCGCGAGCGCAAATGGCGGCGCAAGATCGAGGAGTCGCTGCTGGCCGTCGAGCTGGAAAAGAACTTCAGCAAGCAGCAGATCATCACCCTCTACCTCAACCTGGTCAACCTCGGCCACGGCAACTACGGCATCGAGGCGGCGTCGCGCTACTACTTCGGCAAACCGGCCAAGGCGGTGACGCTGCCCGAGGCGGCGACCCTGATCGGCATCATCCCGGCGCCCAGCCGCTACAGCCCCTACCGCGAGCCGGACCTGGTGCTGCGCCAGCGCAACCGGGTGCTGCGGCGCATGCTGAGCGACCGCTTCATCACCGCCGAAGCCTGCGACAAGGCGGTGGCGCAACCCGTGCTGGTGGCCTCGCAACAGCCGGAAGAGAGCTTCGCCCCCTACTTCGGCGAGGAGATCCGCAAGTACCTCGAGGCCACCTACGGCGCCAACATGCTCTACGAGGGCGGCCTGCAGCTGCAAACCACGCTCGATCCGCGGATCCAGCGCGCCGCCGAGCAGGCGGTCCGCGCCGGCCTGCTGCACGTCGATCACCGCCGCGGCTGGGGCGGCCCGGTCGCTCAGCTCGACGGCAACGCCTTCGACACCGAGAACCTGCCTGCCGCCTTCGTTCAGGGGCACCCCGTGCCCGGCCGCTGGTACCAGGGCGTGGTGCTTTCGGCGGACCGCGCCGCCGCCCACGTGCGCATCGGCAAGCAGGAGTTCACGCTCGACGCCAAGGGCATGGCCTGGACCGGCCACGCCCATCCCGGCGACCTGCTGCGCCGCGGCATGGTGGCCTGGTTCCGCTTCGAGGTGCCGGAGGTCAAGGCCGCCAAACCGGTCAAGAACAAGCAGGGGGAGGCGGCCGCGCCGCCGGCGGCCGGCCCGGGCCTGCGGCTGATGCTCGAGCAGGAGCCGCGCATGGAGGCCGCCGGCCTGGTGATCGAGTCGCGCACCGGCGCCATCCGCGCCATGGTCGGCGGCTGGGACTTCGCGCGCAACCGCTTCAACCGCATCACCCAGGCGCGCCGGCAGGTGGGCTCGGCGTTCAAGCCCTTCGTCTATGGCGCCGCCCTCGAGCAGGGATGGACGCCGGCCGACACCCTGCTGGACGCGCCCACCTCGTTCATCGGCGCCGACGGCAAGCTCAGCTACCACCCCGAGAACTACTACCACAAGCACTACGGCATCGTGACCCTGCGCCGCGCGCTCGAGCAGTCGATCAACGTGCCGGCGGTCAAGCTGCTGGACCTGGTCGGCGGCGTCAAGGTGGTCTCGTTCGCCCACCGCTGCGGCATCCGCACGCCGCTGCCGACCTGGCCCAGCATCGCGCTGGGCTCGGCCGACCTGACGCCGCTCGAGCTCGCCGCCTCCTACGCCTCGATCGCCAACCAGGGCACCCATATCGAGCCCTACATGATCGAGCGCATCTCGTCGCCGGACGGCCAGGTGCTCGAGCAGCACTTCCCCACCGCCTACACCGCCACCGATCCCGCGGTCGCCTACGTGCTGACCCACATGCTTGAAGGGGTCATCGACCGCGGCACCGCCTATGCCGTCAACGACCTGCCGCTCGATCTCGCCGGCAAGACCGGCACCACCGACGACTTCACCGACGCCTGGTTCGTGGGCTTCTCCCCCCGCTACACGATCCTCACCTGGATCGGCTACGACCTGAAGCGCTCGCTGGGGCAGGGGATGAGCGGGGCGGTGGCGGCGCTGCCGATGTGGCGCGGCATCGTCGAGGGCGGCCTGAAGGACGGCTGGCTCCAGAAGGGCGAGACCTTCTCGGCGCCGCCGGGAGTGGTCTTCCGCGACGTCGATTACTACACCGGCCTGCTCGCCGGCACCGGCAGCCCCAAGGTGGTCAAGGAGGCCTTCGTCGCCGGGACCGAGCCCGCCCGCGAGTACAGCGCCCGCTGGTCCACGATCACCACCCTCCCCTGGTACCAGCAGCGCCCCTTCTACATCCCGAAGGAGGGAGAGAAGATGCCGCAGACGGGCGCACCGCCGGTGCCCGGCGCCAAACCCCCCGCGCTGCCGCCGAACCCGCCGCCGGGCGGCGAAGGCAACTGACCGCCGGCGGTAGGGTCCTGGCCCACCTTACGCCGGTTCAGTGCGCCGCTTTGGCGGCCGGGTTCAGTGCGCCGCTTTGGCGGCCGGGTTCAGTGCGCCGCTTTGGCGGCCGGGTTCAGTGCGCCGCTTGGCGGCGACGAATTCGTCGACGTTGTGCTCGAGCACCGACAGCGGCACGGCGCCGCTGCCGAGGACGACGTCGTGGAACTCGCGGACGTCGAAGCCCTGTCCCAGGGCCTTCTCGGCTCGCTGCCGCAACTGCTTGATCTTGAGCTCTCCCAGCTTGTAGGCGAGGGCCTGGCCGGGCCAGGAGATGTAGCGGTCGGTCTCGGTCTCGACCTCGTGCAGCGGCAGGGCGGTGTGCGAAGCCAGGTAGTCGATGGCCTGCCGGCGGGTCCACCCCTGGGTATGGATACCGGTGTCGACGACCAGGCGGCAGGCCCGCCACATCTCGTAGGTGAGGCGGCCGAAGTTGCTGTAGGGATCGGTGTAGAAGCCCATCTCCAGGCCGAGCCACTCGGAATAGAGCCCCCACCCCTCGCCGAACGCCGAGAGGTAGGAGTAGCGGCGGAACGCGGGCAGACCGGCGAGCTCCTGACTCAGCGCGATCTGCAGATGGTGGCCCGGCACCGCCTCGTGGAGGGTGAGGGCCTCGAGGTTGTAGAGCGGCCGGGTCTCGGGCTTGTAGGTGTTGACCCAGTAGACCCCGGGCTGGGTGCTGCCGGCCGGCGCCTGGACGTAGCGCCCGGCGGTGAACTTGGGGGCCAGGTGGTCGGGGACGGGCTTCACGGTGTAGGGCAGGCGCGGCAGGGTCTTGAACTCCGCCGGCAGCTTGCCGTCGATCTGCTTGGCGATCCAGGCCGCGTCCTTGAGCAGCTCCTCGCCGCTCTTGGGGTAGAAGCGCGGATCGGTGCGCAGCATCTCGACGAAGGCGGCGAAGTCGCCCTTGAAGCCCACCTGCCGGATGACCGCCTGCATCTCGCCGGCAATGCGCTCGACCTCGGCCAGACCGGTGCGGTGGATCTCCTCCGGCGACAGCTCGAGGGTGGTGAAATGGCGGATCTGCTGGGCGTAGAAGGCGCGGCCGTCGGGCAGGTCCGCGGCGGCGATGGTGGCGCGGGCGTGCGGCAGGTACTCGGCGCGATAGAAGTCCAGGAACCGCCGGTAGCCGGCGACCACGCCGTCGAGGATCGCACCGCGGGCCTCCTGGCGCAGGCGCTCGCGGTCGGCCTCCGGCATGGTCGCCGGAAAGCGCTCGAACGGCTGGTAGAAGACACTGCGGGCCGGATCGTCGACGACGTGCGCGGCGATGGTCCGCTCGTAGCCGTCGAGCGTCGCCCTGGGGACGGTGAAGCCGCGCCGGATGCCCATCCGCATCAGCTCGATCTGCTCGCCGACGTAGCGCGGCCAGGCGCGCAGGCGGCTCAGGTAGTTCTCGTAGTCCCTGGCGTCGGCGAACGGCATCTCGTCCGGCAGCATGGCGAAGCCGCTGTGGAAACCCGAGTCGGCGTTGAACGGCATCTGATAGGCGCCCAACTCGAAATCGGCGATCCGGTCCTGCAGCTGGGCGCGCCAGATCTCGGCATTGACGGCGTCGGCGGCGCTGAGCCGCGAGCGGTCGATCGCCGCCAGCTCGCCGAGCAGCGCCTGTTGCGCCTGGTGGCGACGGGCGAGATCGCCATAGGTGACCGCCGGCAGCAGGGCGTCGTACTCGTGCCGGCCCACCGCGGTGGCGAGCAGCGGGTTGTCGCGCAGCCGCATCTCCCATTCGCGGTCGAACAGCCCATGCAACCGGGCCGTCTCGTCGCCGGCGCCGGCAACGGCCGCACCGGCGCCAGCGGATCCGGCGGCGCCGGACCTCGGCACCACGCAAAGCACACAGCAGGCACAACAGGCAGGTGGCGGAGGACAGGCGCGGCGTGCGCGGGGTACGCATGATGGGACGGCCTCCTCTCCGGTGGTGAGATTGCGCCGGGCTCGCGGCCGCGGCCTTCCCGCTCAGTCCACGATCCAGCCGTCGAGCAGGCGGATGATGCGGTCGCCGTACTCGGCGTTCTTCTCCGAGTGGGTGACCTGGACGATGGTGGTGCCCTCGTCGTTGAGCTTCTTGAACAGCCGCATGATCTCCTCGGCCTGGGAGGTGTGCAGGTTGCCGGTGGGCTCGTCGGCAAGCAGCACCTTGGGATTGCCGATCACCGCCCTGGCGACGCCGACCAGCTGCTGCTGGCCGCCGGAGAGCTGCGACGGGAAGAGGTCCTTCTTGCCGACGATCTGGAAGCGGTCGAGCGCGTCGGCGACCAGAGCCTGGCGGTCTGCCTTCTTGATGTCCTTGTAGGACAGCGGCAGATCGAGGTTCTCGGCGACGGTCAGGCTGTCGAGCAGGTGGTAGGCCTGGAAGACGAAGCCGATGTTCTGCTTCGCGATCAGCGCCCGCTGCTTCGGCTTCAGGCGATGAATCGGCTCGCCGAGCAGCTCGTACTCGCCGACCCAGGCGGCGTCGAGCATGCCGAGGATCGACAGCAGGGTCGTCTTGCCGGAGCCCGACGGGCCCATGATGGTCACGAACTCTCCCTCCCGGACCTCCAGATTGATGCGGCGCAGCACATAGCTGGCGCCGCCCTGCGCGGACGGATAGGACTTCTCGAGGTTGTGTACGCGGATCATGGTCGCAGGTCTCGTCTCTCCGGGCCGGCCGCGGCGGCCGCCCTGATCGTAGGTGGTCCGGTCGTCTCCCTAGCTGCCATGGTAACGGAACCAGATGCGCAGCAGGGTGAGGACGACGAAGGCCGCGCTCAGGCCGCCGAGCAGCCAGGGCGCCGCAGCTCCGGCCGGGCGGCCGGCCAGACGGCGGTTGTAGAACAGCAGGGCGGCCGCCGGGGCCAGTGGCAGGAAGTAGCGCCCCTGCAGCCCGTCGACGAAATCGGCCCCGAGCCGCGTCCAGAGCACGTATTGCGACAGGCTGAGGAGCAGCATGGTGGCGGCCGTCACCGCCGCCGCGACCCACCGCTGCCAGACCGCGAGCGCCAGCCCCGCGTCGCCGCCGGTGAGGGCCGCCGCCAGCAGCAGCAGGCCCCAGATCGCCATCGCCGGACGGGGCAAGGGAGTGTCCAGCCAGCCGAAGTTGCCGATGAAGCCGGCGGCGTAGCGCAGCCCATGGTGCAGATAGTCGACCGCCGCCAGGCCGGCGAAGCGCAACGGCGCGCCCAGCGCCTGGCGCAGCTGCATCATCGGCTGCAGACCCGGGCGCGGCGGCCCGTGGGCGACGTACCCGCGCGTCACCCACCAGCTCAGCCCGGCGCCGGCGGCCGCGGCGGCGGCGCCGCCTGCCCACAGCGCGGCGGTGCGGCGCGCCGAGCCCAGCACCGACGGCGGCACCACGAAGATCAGCAGGTCGAGCAGGAAATAGACCCCCTTGGCGGCGGCGAGCGCGAAGGCGCCGGCGAGCAGCCAGGCGGCCTGCCTGGCAGTTGCGGCGCTCCACGCCGGGCCACCGGCGGGGCTGCCGGGAGCCTCGGCCGCAGCGCCGGCAACGCCCTCGCCGGCCGCGTCGCCGCCCGGCGGCGAGCGCCGCAGGGCCAGCGACAGCAGGCAGCTCACCAGCAGCAGCGCCAGCGCGTTGGTGAGCGCGTCGGCGGCGGCCGAGCTGCGCTCGAACATGGCCATCGGCGTCAGCGCCAGCAGCGCCAGCAGCCAGCGCTGCGCCGGGGCGAAACGCACCGCGGCCCAGGAAACGGCGAGCGCCGCCGCCAGGTTGCCGAGCCGCGCCAGGTAGAGCAGCGCCAGCGGCCCGAGCGCCAGCAGGCGGCCGGCGGCGACGGCGGCGGCGGCCGGCAGGTAGGCGACCGGCGCGTAGGGGCTGAGCAGGCCCGCCGGCACGAACACGCGGCGCTCCGGCGCCACCGGCAGCCGCCAGGCGGCCGCCAGCAGGCCGGGCGGCAGGCGGCGATCGGGGTGCCCCGCGACCTCGCCGACCCGGCTCAGCTCGACGAGCCGCGGCAGGCTCGCCGGCAGCCAGAAGCCGATGGCGCCGTCCGGCCCCGGCTGGGCGGCGGCGGCCGCCGCGACCTGGTAGACGTGGAAGAAATGGGCCGGCTCGTCGGGCACCTCGAACGGCGGCGTCACGAAGGCCAGCAGCAGGCCGCCGGCGAGGCCGAGCGCCAGCACCAGGCGGTCGGGGGTGGTTCGCCCCGGCCAGCCCGGGCCGCTCAGGAGGCTCCGGGCGCCGCCGGCTTGAACCCGATCAGGCCGAAGTCCTGGCAGCCGTAGAGCAGCTCGTCGAGGTGATCGCGCAGCCGGTTGGCGGCGTCGGCCAGCTGCCGCTGCTCGGCAGGCAGGCGGGCGAGGTCGATCTCCGGCAGCCGCTCGTCCGCCGGAAACGGCCGCAGGTCCAGCCGTTCCACCGGGTCGAAGCCGGCGAGCTCGTAGAGCAGCCGCAGGCTCTCGGGATGGACCGGGCGCACGTGGGTCGGGTCGAGCCAGAAGTTGCGTGCCGCCACCACCAGCGACAGCGGGCTCGGCGTCTCGAGGATCAGCACGCCGCCCGGGCGCAGCGCCCGCCAGGCCAGCCGCACCAGGCGGTCGAGCTCGCCGATCGGCAGGTGCTCGACGACGTGGAACGACAGCACCGCGCCGAGGCTGGCGACCGGCGCCGCGGCCAGCGCCGCGAACAGGTCGCCCTGGCTGGCGTCGAGGCCGCGCTCGCGGCAGGCCGCCACCATGCGGGCGCTGCCGTCCACGCCGCGCGCCGCGATGCCGTGGTCGCGCAGCAGCGCCAGCGCCTCGCCCCGGCCGCAGCCGAGGTCGAGCGCAGGGCCCCCGGCCGTCAGATAGGGGAGGTAGGCGGCGATACGGCCACGGATCTCTTCCTCGGTGCCACGGTAGCGCCGCTCGAGCTCGAAATAGGCGTGCTCCTCGCGCGCCTGCGCCAGGTCGTCCACGGCAGCGGCGGTCGTCTGGCCACCAGCGGTCGCCTGGCTGCCAGCGGGAGTCGCACCGCCCTCCCCCGCCGGCGTCTCCACCCGCGCCAGGGCAGCGCCGAGGCTGCCGAGCAGGTCCCGCACCTCGCGGCGATAGCGGTCGAGCTTCTGGTCGGCGCGCGCGAACAGCGCGTCGTTGTGGCGCATCAGCTCCTCGATGCCCTCGGCGTGCAGGGTCTCGAGGTAGGCGATGCGCTGGTCGTCGCGCCGCCGCACCTGCTGGGTGTCGCGCAGGTGCTCGAGCAGGATGACGTTGAAGATGCGCTGGCGGTCCCAGAGGTCGTTGAGCGGCACCTTGACCAGCGGCCGCAGCAGCCGTTTCCAGGCGACCAGGACGCGGCCGAGCAGGCCGCGGTGACTGCGGACGGGGAACTCGCGGTCCTCCTTCCACAGCCAGTGCCAGTCGGCCAGCTCGCGCGTCGGCTCGATCAGGAAATCGTCGATCCGCGGTGCGCGGCGCCCGGCGTGCGCCGTCGGCGGGGACGCCGGCGCCGGCGCCTCCTCGGGCAGTTGCGGCGCCTGCCCACCGCCGGTGCCGGTCACCGCGCCTAGCTTCCCGGACGGTCGACCGTGCGGGACACTAGTCCTCCCGCACCACCGTGACGGTGACCTCGGCGATGACCTCCGGGTGCAGCTCGATGCGCACCTTGTGGTCGCCCAGGGTCTTGATGCCACCCTCGAGGTCGATGCGCCGGCGATCGGTCGCGAACCCCTTGCGCTCGAGCAGCTCGGCCACCTCGCTGGCGGTCACCGAGCCATAGAGGGTATCGGTCTCGCCGACGCGCTTGGAGATCTCGAGGCGCAGGTCGCCCATCTTCGCCGCAACGCCCTCGGCGGCGGCGCGCTCCTGGGCGTGGCGGGCGTCGATCTTGGTGCGCTGCTGCTCGAAGGAGATGACGTTGGCGTGCGTCGCCTCGAGCGCCAGGCCTTGAGGCAGCAGGTAGTTGCGCCCATAGCCCGGCTTCACCTCGACGAGCTCGCCGCGCTTGCCGAGGTGGCGCTGGTCGCTGAGCAGGATCACTTTCACGGCAGGCCCCCTCCTAATCGGTGGTGAACGGGATCAGCGCCAGGTGCCGCGCCCGCTTGATCGCACATTGCAGGAGGCGCTGGTGCCGGGCGCAGGTGCCCGAGATCCGGCGCGGCAGGATCTTGGAGCGCTCGGGGATGAACTGCTGCAGGAGCTTGACGTCCTTGAAGTCCACGTAGTCGATCTTGTCCGCGCAGAACTTGCAGACCTTGCGGCGGCGATAGAAGACCTTCCTCGGTCGGGCCATGGGCTAGGCCTCCCCCGCCGTCGCCGCCGGTCCTGCCGGGTGACCCGGAGCGGCGGTGCCGCCGGCCTCGCCGGGGCCGGCGCCGGCCGGCGTGTCGCCGCGCTGCGCCGTCTTGGGATGGCGCGAGGCGGCCCGCTTGAGGTCCTCGTCGGTGCGCACCGTCAGGTAGCGCAGGATCTTGTCGTTCTGGCGCATCCGGTGCTCGACCTCGGGCAGCGAGGTCTTGCCGCCCTCGCTCTCGACGCCGAGCAGGACGTACTTGCCCTCGTTGAGCTTGGCGATCGGATACGCCAGCTTGCGCCGGCCCCAGCTCTCCTCCTTGACCACCTGGGAGCCGCCGGCGGTGATCATCTGCTTGTATTCCTGGGTCATGGCAACCACGTCCTCGTCGGCGACCCGTGGATCGACGAGAAACACCAACTCGTATGTGCGCATGTGGATCGAGGACCTCCCTATGGCCTGGATCAGTCCCGCTTCGCGCGGAACAGAGAGGAACGAACGCGCCGGAGGCGCGACGATCAAACCATCGCCCGAGCGCGACGATCAACCCATCGCCAAGGCGCGACGAGCGACCGGTCGCCGGAGGCGCGACGAGCGGCCGATCATATAGGACCGGCGCGGCCTTGGCAAGTGCGGCGCGACGCGTGTACTGCTCTATCCGTGTGTTGCCTGGCCCCGCACCTGCCGGCCGGAACGCGAGCGTCAGTGCTATGTTGAAGTAGTAGGTAGCATGCGCGGCAAGGGCTCTCCGACGAGGGGCGTCGGGAGCGGTTGCACGCGCGCTTGGGGCCAGAGCTGGCCAGAAGGAGAGACTTGATGACACAGCTGATCGATCCGCTGCGGTACTCGCTCGGAGGTCACCTTCGCCGACTTGGGACCGGCGCCCCGGTCCCCGCCGCGGTGATCGCGTCCACCTCGACCCCGGTGCCCGGGGGCAAGGGCAACTTCGACTTCATGACCTTCCCGCAGATCAGCGGCGAGGCCGCCGCCTTCGGGGGCGCCGGCAAGGACCAGCCGGCCAACATCTATCTGAACGTCGCGGGCACCCTGCGGCTGTTCCTGGCCGTGGGCGCGGGTATCCCCTCCACCGGCGGGACGTTCACCGGCTTCGGGCTGCCCACGGTGGCCCAGCAGGCCGTCGCCTTCGTCGGTTCCGGCTCCCGGGATTCCTTGGGCGTCTACGTCAAGTCGGGCGAGATCCTGAAGCGGATTGCCGACAGCACGATGGCGGTGCCCGGCGGCACCGGGAACTTCAGCGCCTTCGGCCAACCCGGGTTCGACACCCGCGGCACGATCGCCTTCGTCGCCCAGGACGGCGCCGGCGCTTACGGCGTCTACTCCTCGAGCTTCCCGGCGGCGCCGGCCCCGGCCGTGGTCGCCAACAGCTCGACCCCGATCCCGGGTGGCGGCGGCACGTTCAACTACTTCGACGGCGCCATGGCGACCGAGGGGGGCGGTATCACCTTCTTCGCCAGCCGTACGGGCAGTCCGCCGGCGGGCGTGGGCATCTACACCGTGAAAGGCAGCGGCATCTTCACCATCGCCAACACCAGCACCTCGGTCCCCGGCGCCGGCGGCACCTTTTCGGCATTCGCGGCCCCGGCGGCCTCGGCCGACCGGGTCGTCTTCCACGCCCAGGGCTCGGCCGGCAGCGACGGCATCTACCAGCGGGCGGGGCAAGGCTCGCTCCAGGTCGTCGCCGATCTCGGCACGCCGGTGCCGGGCGGCCACGGCACCTTCCAGACCTTCTTCCTGAACTCTCCCTCGGCCTCGGGCGACGACGTTGCCTTCCTGGCCGGGTACGAGAACTCGAAGTTCGGCATCTTTGCGCGCGTCAGCGGGCGGCTGGTGAGGGTGGTGACCTCGGACGACACCATCGGCGGCAGCGGCATCATCAACCTGGGAATCACCGTCAACCAGCTGGCCGGGGGCGGCCTCGCTTTCTACGCGGTGACCGGCCACGGGATCTTCGGCAACTACGCCATACCGGTCGGCTGATGACGGGCGAGGTCTCGACGCGGCCGCGGGCCTACCGCGACGCGGCGGCGCGGCCGGCTACTCGGCGGCCAGGGCCACGGCCGGGTCGATCTGCTGGGCGCGGCGCGCGGGGACCGCCGCGGCCACCAGCGCGACGCCGCCCAGCACCGCCGCCACCGTGACCAGGACCGCGGGATCCATCGGCTGCACGCCGTAGAGGAGACTGCGCATCGCGCGGCCGGCGGCGACGGTGCCTGCCAGGCCGATGCCCAACCCCAGCACCAGCATTCTGGCGCTCTCGTTCAGCACCATGCCGGAAATGGCCCGCGCCGTGCCGCCGAGCGCCATGCGGATGCCGATCTCGCGCGTCCGCTGCGCCACCTGGAAGGCCAGCACGCCGTAGACGCCGACCGCGGACAGGAACAGCGCCACGGCGGCGAAGCCCAGCGCGAGCAGCATCGGGACGCGGCGGCTGACCAGCGCCTCGGCCGTCCGCTCCTGCATCGTCTTGACGCTGTAGAGGGGCAGCTCCGGGTCGATGCCGGCGACGACCCGGCGGATGGCGGCGGCGAGCGCATGGGGATCGCCGGCGGAGCGGACCGCCAGCGTGAAACCGCGCTCCGGCGCCTGTGCATAGGGGAAGTAGTAGGCGCCGATGCGCGCCTCGCTGCCCTCGACGAGGCCCCGCAGCTTGACGCTGTCGACCACCCCGACCACGGTGTAGTACTTCGTGTCGGGGCCCGGCGCCAGGTGCTGGGCGTCCTGCGGCTGGTAGAGCCGGCGGCCGATCGGATCGAGGTTGGGCCAGAACCTTTCCGCCAGCCGGGTGTCGACCAGGATGCTCTTCGGCGCCGTGGCGGTGTCGCCGGCGTTGAAGGTCCGGCCGCGCAGCAGGCGGGTGCGCATGGTCTCGAGATAGCCCTCGCTGACGGTCAGCGTGCTCGGCGAGATCACCGAGTCACCCTTGCCGGCGACATAGCCCTCGGGAAAGATGACGCTGTCGCTGTATTCGCCGCCGAACGGGATCGAGCTGGTGACGCCGGCGGACTGCACGCCCGGCAGGCGGCGCGTCGCCTCGAGGACGCGCGCGGTGAAGCCCAGCAACTCGGTGTCGCTCTTGTACTGCGCCCTGGGCAGGCTGATCTTGGCGGTGAGCACGCCCTCCGGTTCGAACCCGGGACGGACGGCGAGCACCTGGCGGAAGCTCACCGCCAGCAGGCCCGCGCAGACCAGCAGGATGAAGGCGAAGGCGAACTGCGCGGTGACCAGCGCGCGCCGCCCGCGCCGGGCTCCATGGCCGCTGGTGCCGCCGCGGCTCTCGTCGCGCAGCAGGGCGTTGAGGTTCACCCGCAGCAGCTTGACCACCGGCACGACGCCGATGACCAGGCCGATGAGCACCGCCAGCCCCAGCATCACCGCCACCACCAAGGCGTCCATGCGGATCTCGCTGCCGCGCGGCAGCTCGTCGATGCCGAGATGGGTGACGAAGCCGAGGATCCACCTGCCCAGCAGCACCCCGCCCAGGCCGCCGGCCAGGGTCAGCAGCAGCGACTCGATCATCAGCTGGCGCGCGATGCGGAAGTGCCCCGCGCCGAGCGACTGGCGGGTGGCCAGCTCCTTGAGGCGGCCACTTGCCCGGACCAGCGCGAGGTTGGCGATGTTGACGCAACCGATCAGCAGCACGCAGATGACGCCGCCCCAGAGCAGGTAGAGCACCGGCCTGATGCCGCGCACCAGGTCCTCCTGCAGCGGCACCGCGACCGTGTGGAAGCCGGCCTCGACGAGCGCCTGCTTCATCGCCGGGAAGCGTTCGAGGTTGCGGGCGTTGAGCGCGTCGATCTGCTCCTGGGCCTGCCGGACGGTGGCACCGGGCGCCAGCCGTCCGATCATCGTCCAGTTGTTGTTGTGCCGGGAATCATCGGACCTCTGCTTGACGGTGAAGGCGAGCGGCACCCACACCTGGGTGTCCGCCTGCAGGAACAGGAAACCGGCCGGCATCACGCCGACGATCGCGAAAGGCACGCCGTTGAGCCGCAGGTCCTTGCCCACCGCCGCGTCGCTGCCGGCAAAGAGCCGCTGCCACAGGGCGTAGCTCAGGATCACCTTTTGCTCGCTGCCGACCTCGCCGTCCTCGGGACGGAAGACCCGGCCGCGCAGCGCCCGGGCGCGGAGCAGGGGGAAGAGAGAAGGGGTGACGGCGCTGGCCGAGATCCGGGAAGCGGAGCCCTCGCCGCCGAGCGTCATGCCGCGGTGCTGAACCATGGCGAGCTCGGCGCAGGCGGGGACGTCGCGGAGGCGGTCGTAGTAATCGGGAACGCCGCTGTCGGCGCGGATCACGCCCGCCCCCGGGTAGCTGTTGTAAGTCAGCACCAAGCGGTCCGAGCCGGCGAACGGCAGCGGCCGCAGCAGCACCGAGTGCACCACCGAGAAGATGGCGGCATTGGCGCCGATGCAGACCACCAGGGTCAGCAGCGTCGTCAAGGTGAAACCCTTGTCCTTCCACAGCAGGCGGCTGCCGAAGAGCAGGTCTTGGAGTGCGTTTCCCATGGCTCACCTCGCCCGGCGCCGCGGCGGTCGCGCCGTCGCCGCCAGGTGCCGATTCCGTACGACTACCTACGGTGACCGTCGCCGGAGGTTTCGCCGCGCTCAACCGCCATTGAAGCGACCCATGGCGGCGTCGATGCCTTCCCGCACCCAGGTCTCGCAGGCGTCGGCGGCGCGCTCGACGACGGGTGCCAGCGCCTCCTCCTCGGCGGCGCTGAAGGGCGACAGCACGAAGCCCACCAGCGCCTCGGCGGCGACCGGGCCACCGTCGGCGGCGATGCCCAGGCGCAGCCGCGGCACCTGGTCGGTGCGCAGGTTCTCGAGGATCGACTCGATGCCGCGATGGCCGGCGGGGCTGCCCGAGCGCCGCAGCCGCAGGCGGCCGAACGGCAGGTTCACCTCGTCGTAGACCACCAGCACGGCGTCCGGCGCGACGCCGTGGAGCTCCACCAGGCAGCGGGCGGCAAAACCGCTGCGGTTCATGTAGGTCTGCGGCTGGACGAGCAGCACGTCCAGCGCGCCCGCGGCAGCGGGCGCGACCCTGGCGTTGCATTCCATCCGGTCGAGGGGCGCCCGCCAGCGGCGGGCCAGCTCCTCGACCACCCGGAAGCCGAGGTTGTGGCGGGTGGCGCGGTACTCGTCTCCCGGGTTGCCCAGGCCCAGGATCAGGCGGTTCACGCCTCTTCCGTCTTGCCCTTCTTGATCACCTCGGGCTCGCCGCCGGCTTCCGTCGGCGCCGCCTCCGCCGCCGTCGGCTCCACCACCTCGGTCTTCGAGTGCATCACCGAGACCAGCACCCGCTCGGGCTCGTCGAGCAGCGAGACGTTGTCCGGCAGTTGCAGGTCGGCGACGCTGAGGTGCTGCCCGAGGTGCAGCTCGCTGACGTCGAGCTTCAGCGTCTTCGGGATGTCGCCGGGCAGGCACTCGAGGTGGACCTCGCGATGCGAGAAGTCGAGCACCCCGCCCTCGGTCTTGACGCCGAAGGCGGTGCCGATCAGCTCGATCGCCACCTGCACGCGCACCTTCTCGGTCATCACCACGCGCTGGAAGTCGAGGTGCACGATCGCGCGGGTGATCGGGTCGAGCTGCATGTCGCGGATCATCGCGTGGCGCTCCTGGCCGCTGCTGGCCAGCTTGAGCAGGAAGACGGCGTTCTCGCTGCCGCCCTGCTTGAGCAGCTCGATCAGGCGCTTGCGATCGACGTGGATCGGCACCGAATCCTTGCCGGCGCCGCCGTAGACCACGGCCGGGATCTGGCCGCTCAGGCGCAGCCGGCGGTTGCTGTTGGTGCCGCGCCCCTGGCGCGGCTGGACTTCGATCATCATCTCACTCATGGTTTTCCTCGCTTCAGACGAACAGGGAGCTCACCGAGCTGTCCTCGTGGATCCTGCGTATGGCCTCGCCGAGCAGCGCCGAGACCGACAGCGGCCGCAGCTTCTGCGACCGCGCGAGCTTCTGGTCGAGAGGCGTGGTGTTGGTGATCAGCACGGCTTCGACCGGCGATTGATCGATGCGTTTGAGCGCCGGGCCGGAGAGGACGCCATGGACGCCTGCCGCCAGCACTCGCTTGGCGCCCTTGGACTTGAGCGCCTCGACGGTCTTGGTCAGGGTGCCGGCGGTGTCGACGATGTCGTCGACGATCAGCGCATTGCAGCCCTCGACGTCGCCGATGACGAACATCACCTCGGCCTCGTTGGGCTCGGGGCGGCGCTTGTCGACGATCGCCAGCCCCACCTCCATCCGCTTGGCGATGGCGCGGGCGCGCTCGACGCCGCCGGCGTCGGGCGAAACGATGACCAGGTCGGGGAGGTTCAGCTCGCGGACCGCTTCGAGCAGCACCGGCGCGGCGAACAGGTGGTCGACCGGCACGTCGAAGAAACCCTGGATCTGGTCGGCGTGCAGATCCATGGTGAGCACGCGGTCGGCGCCGGCGCGCGAGATCAGGTCCGCCACCAGCTTGGCGGTGATCGGCACGCGCGGCTGGTCCTTCTTGTCCTGCCGGGCGTAGCCGTAGTAGGGCAGCACGGCGGTCACCCGCGACGCCGAGGAGCGCTTGAAGGTGTCGAGCATGATCAGCAGCTCCATCAGGTTCTCGTTGACCGGCTCGCAGGTCGGCTGGACCACGAACACGTCCGAGCCGCGGACGTTCTCCTGGATCTGGCAGAAGATCTCGCCATCGGAGAAGTTGCGCGCCGAGACGTTGCCCGGCCGCAGGTTGAGGTACTCGCAGATCTCCTGCGTCAACATCGGATGCGCGCGTCCGCCGAAGATCTTCAGTTCGCCGGGCATACTCCTCCGCTCATGGAAAAACCAGGCTGCAATTCATCGCCAACGAGTTTCCGGTCCGGAACAGGCTGGTTGGGGCGGGAGGATTCGAACCTCCGAATGCCAGATCCAAAGTCTGGTGCCTTACCACTTGGCGACGCCCCAGTCTCGATCGACCCCGCAGGCCCGCCTGGCACGGCCCAGTCCCGCATGCTCGCTGCTCGCCGCCGCTGCTCGCCGAGACGCAGGACACGGGGCCGCGGGCGCCCCGGCGCCGGCGAGCGGGACCGTCAGGTCACGGTCCAGAACGAGTCGCGCAGATGCATCTCCTCGATCTCCTCCAAGGTCTTTTCGGGCGGTTTTTGAGCGGCGGGAGGCGCGGCCGCCTGATCCGACCGGCCGTCGTCTCCAGGGTGGCCGGCCTTGCCGTCGTGACCATCGGTGGCATTTGCAGGGACCGCAGGGGTCGCCGGGACCGCAGCGGCCGCAGGCATCGCCGGCGTCGAGGCCGCGGCGGCAGCGGCGGGCGCTGCAACCAGCACCGGACGGGCGGCGGCCGCTTCGCTCGGAAGCGCCGGTGCGGTGACGGCGTTGCGCGGTGCGGCGGCCGGCGGCGCGGGTAGGCGCTCGCCCCGCTCGCCCAGCACCCGCTCGTACTCGGCCAGGATCTGGTCCTCGATCATGCGCCGCGTCTCGTTGTTCAACGGGTGAGCCACGTCCTTGAACTCGCCGTTCTTCTTCTTCCGGCTCGGCATGCTGATGAAGAGGCCGTCCCTGCCCTGGATGATCTTGATGTCGTTTACCATGAAACACTGATCGAACACGATCGAGACGAAAGCCTTGAGCTTTTCCTCCTGGATCGGAAAAACCTTGACCTCTGTGATCTCCATGTCGCGTCCTCTCACCATCCCTGGTAGGACCCTGGGCGCGTCCAAGAGCGGCGAGGGGGCCGCGTGGCCACCGAAAGCCGGCCAGCGCCTCGGGCTCGCGACGGCACACCGGAACGGCGCGGACGTTTGCGGCAGATGCAGAGGCGCAAAGGCCCGCGTCCGGAGAGCTATGCTCGACACGTCGCCGGGTGTCTGTCGCGTCATTATATACCCGCCGGAACGCTGAAGCGCGCACGGAACGGGACCCCTCCCGGGCCCCCGATGCGCGGTGATCGGATGCCGCGGCCCCTTGGCCAGGCGCCATATGCTAGAGAGCCGCCGCGGCACTGTCAAACCGGGAGGCCCCGCGGTAGTGGGGTACCACTACCGGCCGCGCTGCGGCACTGCGAGATCTCAGCCGCCGCCCTGGGCCCCGCTGCCCGGCAGCGGGACGGCGGCGCAGGATCCCTCCCGATAGTCGGCGCGGGGCGTCATCGGCGCCAGCTGACGGAGTGGTTCCCGCACCGCCTCCCGCCAGCGGACCTGCACACCCTTGCGACGGTCGGAGAGCACCGACCAGGCGCCGCTGTTCGCCCACGAGAGGATCGGGGCGGCGCCGGCGTCCAGCCACAGGCCCCAGCTCACGATCTGGCCTCCCTGCACGACCGCGCTCCAGCCACGGCCGGCGGCGTCCCGATAGGCGACGGTGGCGGCGGCGGCGGGCGTGCCGGCGGCACTGGCGACGCCGGCGCTCGTGGCGCTCCGGACGATGCTCGCCGGCGAGCCGGGCGGCACCGGCAGGCGCCCGAGCAGCAGGGGCGGCAGTGCGGAGAGCGACAGCGAGCCGAGCGGCAGGAAGGCGAGGTCGAGGGTGCCGCCGAGCCGGCACCAGGTGTGGCCGCGATGGTCGAGCCAGAGGCCGTGGTCGCCGTCGACGTCGATTCCCCACACCGCGCGCCCCAGCGGGTCCACCGCCTGCGCCTGATAGCGCACCGGCGAGGCCAGGCGCAGGATCAGGTTGAGGCTGGCATCGCCTTCGGCGCCGGAGACGGCGACGCGGTAGAGAATCTGCGAGCCATAGGCGGCGTTGGGCACCTGCCAGGCCGCCTCGGCAGGCGCCGCCGGCGGCGGGGCTGGGGCCGTCGCTCCCGGCGATCTTGGCGCGGTCCCGGGGACGCCGGTGCAGGCAACTGCCGCCAGCAGCGCCGGCAGCGCCGCCAGGGTGGGCAAGGCGGCCAGGGCGGCCAGGGCGCCGGCAGGCCGGGTCGGCCGGCGGCCGGCCGCGCCGGCGCGCGTCATCGATCGGCGGAGCATGCCGCGATCGGCGACGACCGGCGCAGCTGCCGGCGGACCTTCCCTTCCCCTCGCGGCGGGATTCCTGGTCTCACGGCCGATGGTGGCTGCCTGCCAGACCGTCGAGCTTGCGTCTCACGGCGTCGGCCTTGGCGTGGTCGTCGCCTTCGAGCTCGAGGGCGCGGCGGTAGGCCTCGCCGGCCCGCTCCGGCTGGCCCATGGCGCTGTAGACGTCGCCCAGGTGCTCCTCGACGGTGCCGTCGGCGATCTCGAGCCGGGTCGCCCGCTCGAGCTCGGTACGGGCCTGCTCCAGGCGGCCGAGCCGGAAATAGACCCAGCCCAGGGAGTCGACGTAGGCGCCGTTGTCGGGCTCGAGCGCCACCGCCTTCTCGACCAGCTTCCGCGCCTCGTCGAGGTTCTCGCCGCGCTCGGCGAACATGTAGCCCAGGTAGTTGAGCGCCGCATGGTAGTCGGGATCGACGCCCAGCAGGCGCCGGAACTCGGCCACCGCCTGCTCGCGCTTGCCGGTGCGCTCGTAGGCGGCGGCGAGCAGGAAGCGAGCCGCCTTGGCGCCCGGCTCCTTCAGGCCGGGATCCGGCCGTCCGAGCAGCTTTTCGAGCACCGGGATGGACTCGGCGTAGCGGTCGAGGCGCTGGTAGGCCTCGGCCGCGGCCAGCGGCGCGCGGGACTCGCGGTCGCCGGCGAGGTCCTCGAGACGGCGGGCCGCCTCCCGCTCGCGGCCGGCCCGGAAAAGCACCTCGGCGCGCTTGGCGACGAGGTTGGGCGAGGGCGGGCTGGCCTGTTCCTTCTCCAGCAGCTTGAGCGCCTCGTCATAGCTCTTGCGCTGCACCATGGCGTCGGCCGCGAGCAGCACCGCCGGCTCGCGGGCGGCCTCCTCCTTGGCGCCCAGTCGCAGCAGCGGCTGCAGGGTCTCGCTCACCCGGTCCCACTGTTTGGCGTCGTAGTAGACCTGCGCCAGCTCGAGCCGGGCCTGCCGCTCCTCGTCCTGCTTGCCGGCCTTGGCGAGACCCGCGGCGAGCTCGGCGAGGACGCGCGCCGCCTCGTCGGGACGGCCGGCGCGCTCGAGCACGCGCGACAGGATGCCGGCGAGCGCCGCGTCGGTGGGGCGGGCGCCGCGCAGCTGCTCGAGCACCTCGCCGGCCTCCTGGTTGCGGCCCTGCGCGGCCAGCGCCAGGCCCTTGAGCAGCAGCAGCTGCATTTCGTCCGCGTCGCCGGCGGCCGGATCTTGCAACGGCGCGGAGGGCGCGGCGCGCGGTCCCTGGGACGATTGGAGCAAGGGCTCCACCGTCGCCAGCGCGCGGTCCACGTCGCCGGTCAGGTAGTAGGCCCAGGCGAGCTGGCGCCGCAGGCGCGCATCGTCGCGCCCCGGCTCCGGCGCCGCGAGCAGCGTCGCCAGCACCGCGGCGTAGTCGTTGCGGCGGCCCTCGAGCTCGGAGAGGGTCAGACGCGCCTCGAGCGCGCCAGGCTCGAAGCCGAGGATCTGCGCGAGCACCGCCTCGGCGTCCTTGGGTTTGTCGTCGCGCAGCAGCGCCTCCACCAGCATGGCATAGGCGGCGCGCTGCTGAGGGGCCTGGCGGATCACCTCCCGGAAGGCTTCCGCCGCCTTGGCCGGCTGCTGCCGTTCGAGGTACAGGCGGCCGAGGCTGATCGCCGTCTGCAGATCCTCCGGGTCGCGCTGATGGACGGTCTCGAGCGCTTCGAGGGCGGTTTTCAGCGCCGCGGCGTCCTGGCTCCCCAGCTCGAGGTAGACGAAACCGACGCCGCGCAGGACGTCGAGGTTCCCGGGCGCGAGCTTTTGCGCCTTGCTGACCTCTTCGGCCGCCTGCCGCAGGTAGCTTGCCTGCGCACCCGGCAGCCGCGCTGCCTGTGACAGCCGGCCGAGCAGCTGGGAGTGCTCGAGATGGATGTAGGCAGCGTCGGGCCGGGCCTTCTCGGCCGCCTCGAAGGCCGCCAGGGCCTCGCTCAGGTTGCCGTCGCCGGCCAGCAGGTTGGCGATCAGGAACTCGTAGTCGCCCGACGCGCCGCCGGCGGCCGCCGGCGACGGGGCGGCCGGGGTCGCCGGCGCCGCAGGAGCCGGCGTCGCAGCCGAGGGCCGGGCCGCCGGCGGTGCCAGCGCCGTCAGCGGGAGCGATGAGGCCAGGGGCGCGCAGGTCGCGAGGACGGTGAGGGGCAGCAGCCGGCGCAGAGAGATCACGGACTTCCTCATCCGGTCACAATAGCAGCCGGACGCGGCGCTTTACAAGGTTGCTGAGCCGCTTCTATAATCTCGTCCCAGCAGATAAGTGGCGTCCCGACAAGCAGTTAGGAAATCAACCTCGAACCCCCTTCCGCCGGCACCGGAATTGAGCGAGAAACGGCCTCGCGAGCATGGGTAAGCTCGGGCAGCTCCTGGTCGCGCGGGGCTGGATCACGGTCCAGCAGCTCACGCGCGCCCTGCAGAACCAGAACGCGGTGGGCGGGCGGGTCGGCACCTGCCTGCTCGAGATGGAGGTGCTGGGCGAGGACCTCCTCGTGCGCTCGCTCTCCGAGCAGCTGGGAGTGCCGGCCGCGGCCATCGAGGATCTGCGCGGCATTCCGGACGAGGTGCTGCGGCTGATCCCCGAGAAGCTTGCCCGGCGCTGCCGCGCCATTCCCTTCCGGGCGGCGGGCGGGCGGCTCGACGTCGCCATGCAGGATCCCCGCAACCTGGTCTGTCAGGACGAGATCGCCTTCGCCTGCGGCCGCCGGGTCAAGGTGCACGTGCTGCACGAGCTGCGCATCTTCGAGGCGCTGCAGCGCTACTACCGCGAGGAGTGCCCGTCGCGCTACAGCCTGCTGGTCGATCGCCTCAACCGCGCCCGCTACCTGTGGGGCGCCAAGGGAGCGGGCGCGGCGGGCGTGCCGGCAGGTCCGGCCGGCGGGACTGCCGCCATGCCGCTGCCGCCGCCGGGCCGGGCCGGGCGGCCGCCGCGGGCGCCGGCGGCATGGGCGGCGTCGGCAGCGGCGGCAGCCGGCAGCCTCAGCGCCGGGGGCGCCGCGCCTCAGGCTCGGCCCGGCGGCGGCGAGGTGCTGAGCTCCCTGGGGCCGGAGGACCTGCTGTCGGGGCCGCCGCGGATGCAGCCGTCGCCGCTGCCCGAGCCGGCGCTGCCGCCGACACCGCGGCGCCGGTCGCTGTTCCGGTCGCGCGGCGCCGAGGCACCGACGCCGCCGCCGCCGGCCGCGACGGCAGCCCGGGCGCCTGCCGGCGACGCCGGCGAGCCGGCCGAGATGCCCGGGCTCCGGGCAGACCTCTCGGGCGCGGCCGGCGGCGGCTTCGGCGCCGGCATGGGCGGCGTGGAGCAAGAGCTGCCACCGCTCGCGGAGCTGGATCTCAGGGACGAGGCGGCACGGCGCCGGCGGACGCCGCGGCAAGGTTTGGACTCGGCGGCGGCGGCCCTACCGGCGGTCCCGCCCGCGGCGGCGCCGCGGGCCACACCGGCCAGGCCGTCGGCAGGGCCACCGGCCGGGCTCGCCGCATCGCCACCGGCCGGGCCGGCGACCGCGCTCCCCTACCAGCCACCGGCGCCGCAGCCGCCCACTTCGCGCTCCGCCGGCGCGACCGCAGGCGCGCCGCCGGCGGCAGCTGCGAAGGCGGGCGCCCCATCGCCGGCGGCCACACTGGCGGGCGCCCTACCGCTGGCAGCCGCGGCCGCGGGAGCCGCGGCCGCTCCGGCGGCGGGCGGCGTCGCGCCGGCGCCGGATCTCGAAGCGACGCTGGCCCTCGGACCGCCGCTTCCGGCCCGATCCGCGCCGGTCGAGGTGCGGCACGAGCGGGTCGCCCTCAGCCCGGCGGAGCGCGCCGAGCTCGGCCTGGGCGACGACCAGCTCGCCGCGGCGCCCGGACTGCCCGCCGCCGCGGCCTCGCCCGCCGCCACGACGGCCTCGCCCGCCGCCACGACGGCCTCGCCGGCCGCCACAACGGCCTCGCCGGCCGAGACCTCGCCACGCGAAGCGCCGGCCAGTCTCGACGAGGTGGAGCTGGCCCTCGGCGCCACCAGCGATCGCGAGGAGGTGGGGCGCATCGTGCTCGGGTTCCTGTCACGCAGCTTCCGCCGGGTGGCGCTCTTCCAGACCTCCCGCGTCCAGGTCACGGCCTGGATGGCGCAAGGCGAGGGCATCGACCAGGAGGCGTTCGGCCGCTACGCGATAAGCTTCGAAGAGCCTTCGGTGTTCCTCAACCTGCGCCAGGGCAGCGGCATTCACATCGGTCCGCTGCCGCCGATGGCGAGTCACCGCGAGCTGGCCCTGTGCTGGGGCGGCGGGCTGGCGCGCGACTGCGTGATGCTGCCGGTGCGACTCAGGGACCGCATGGTCACCGTCCTCTACATGGATGGCGGCAGCCGCGGTCTGGGGGGGATCGATCTCGAGCTGATGCAGCGCCTGACCACGGCGACCGCCGCCGCGTTCGAGCGCTGCATCCTCAGCAAAAAACGCGGCTACGCTCAGTCGTGACAAAGGTTTGGCTCGGTTGACACCCCGTCGGACCGGTTGTTAGACTCGGCACCGTCCCGGAGCCCAAATGATCAAGTCTGACATTGTCGACCGCGTGGCGGAGAGCACCGAGGTGCCCAGGGTCAAAGCCGCCCAGGCGGTCGACACCATCATCGAGGCGATGAAGAGCGCCCTCTGCGTCGGCAAGCGCATCGAGCTCCGGGGCTTCGGCGTCTTCCAGGTCCGCGACCGCAAGAAGGGCGTCGGCCGCAACCCGAAGACCGGCGTCGAGGTGGCGATCTCGCCCGGCAAGACGGTACGTTTCAAACCGGGCAAGGACCTCAAGAATCTCTGAACCGAAAGACGTAGAACCGACCTGGCCGGGCCCGCCGCCCTCCCCGTGGACACCGCCGGGCCAGGTGCCGCCGCCGTGGCGGCCGCCAGCCTGGGCGGCGCGGCCGGTGCGGCTGCGCATGGCCCTTCCGGGACCTCCCCGGTACGGCCTGGCGCTGCTGCTGTTCGGGCTGACCTTCTTCACCACCACGACGCTCGGTCCGGTGCTCTGCGCCTGGAGCCGCGACGGGCTGCCCGCCGACGTCTATCCGCTGATCACGCCGCGGTTGGTGGCCCAGGTGTGGAGCGATCCGTCGCTGCTGAGGCTGGGCCTGGCCTTCTCGCTGCCGGTGCTGTTCATCCTCCTCGTGCACGAGATGGGGCACTACCTGGCCTGCCGGCGCTACCACCTGCCGTCGACGCTGCCGTATTTCCTGCCCTTGCCGGCAGTGCTGGGAACGCTGGGAGCGTTCATCCGCATCCGGGTGCCGATCCGCAGCAAGCGGGAGCTCTTCGACGTCGGCGTCGCCGGACCGTTCGCCGGTTTCCTGGCGCTGCTGCCTTTTCTGTTCTGGGGCATCGCCAGGTCGCAGCCGGAGGCGCTGCGGATCGCCGCCGGCGCCTCGCGCCTGGTTCCCGGACAGTGCCTGGCGATGGCGCTGGTCACCCGTCTCTTTCATGGCCCGCTCGCCGACGGCATGGTGCTGCGGCTGCACCCGTTTGCGCTGGCCGCCTGGTTCGGCCTGCTGGCCACGGCGATCAACCTGCTGCCGCTCGGACAGCTCGACGGCGGCCACGTCCTCTATGCCGCGGCCGGCCGCTGGCAGCGGCGCCTGGCGCTGCCGCTGTGGCTGGCGCTGGCGCTGGCCGGCGTGCTGTGGGGAGGCTGGGTGCTGTGGTGCGTGGTGATCTTCGCCATGGGCCTCTACCACCCGCCGGTGGTCGACGAGGCGACGCCGCTCGACCGCCGGCGGCGCGTGCTGGCCGTCGCCGCCCTGGTGGTGCTGGCCCTCTGCTTCATGCCGCGCGGCGCCATGGAGCCGGTGGGAGCGGACGAGGTGCCGGGTCGGCCGGACCTGAGGGCCGCGACCAACGGGCTCGCAGTGGGTACGGAGCCGAGACTGGTCCTGCCTGCCTCGCCCTTTTGAGTCACTGCCCTCTAGAACGGAATATCGTCGTCCTCGGGGGCGCCGGGGCCGCCCTGGCCCTCGTCGTAGCTGGGACCGCCGGACGCCGAGCCGGAGGCATCCATCTCGGAGCCGCCGCGCTGGCTGAGCATCTGGAAGTGGTCGCAGACGACCTCGGTGCGGTACTTCTTCTCGCCGGTCTGGCGGTCGTCCCAGGAGCGGGTCTGCAGCCGGCCCTCGAGGTAGATCTGCTTGCCCTTGGTGAGATACTGGCCGGCGATCTCCGCCTGCTTGCCCCAGACCACGATGTTGTGCCACTCGGTCTGTTCCTGGCGCTGCCCGCTCTTGTCCGTCCACCGCCGGTTGGTGGCCAGCGAGAAGTTGGCGACGTGCTGTCCGGAAGGCGTCGAACGCACCTCCGGGTCACGGCCGAGATTGCCGATCAGCATGACTTTGTTCAACATGCGCGGTTCTCCTCAGGTTTCGGATGGAGTACGGTACCACATCGGCTTTGGTCGTCTGGCGCCATCGATCGACCCCATAATCAGCTAGACGGAAAAACCCTCGGCAAACGCGCATGCGCCTGGTGATCCAGCGAGTGAGCTCGGCGACGGTGCGGGTCGCCGGCGAGACCGTCGGCGCCATCGGCAAGGGCCTGCTGGTGCTGGTCGGGGTGGAGCATGGCGACGCGCCGCCGGCCGCCAGGGCGGCGGCGGAGAAACTGGCGGGCCTGCGGATCTTCGACGACGCGGCCGGCAAGATGAACCTCGACGCCGCGGCGGCCGGCGGCGCCTTCCTGGTGGTCTCGCAGTTCACCCTGGCCGGCTCGGTGGCGCGCGGGCGCCGGCCGTCGTTCGACCGGGCGGCGCCGCCCGAGCAGGCGGCGCCGCTGGTGGACGCGCTGGTCGCGGCGCTGCGCGAGCGCGGCTGCGCGGTGGCGACCGGGCGCTTCCGCGCCCATATGGAGGTCGCGCTGGTCAACGACGGACCGGTGACCCTGGTCGCCGATTTCTAGTGCCGAGCCCCGCCACCTTTCCGGTCAGGCCTCGAGCTGCCGCCGCAGCTCCGCCAGGCCGTCGCGCACGGCATCCAGCCGCGCCCGGCGCTCGGCGGGATCGCGAGGCGGGCCGGCCAGGCCGGCCGCGCCGCCGCCGGCCGCCAGGCTCGGCAGGTCCCGCAGGTCGCCAGCCCAGCGCAGGGCGCGCAGCCTTTGCCGCCACACCGCCAGGCGCCGCCCCGCGTCGCGGCGCCGGGCGGCGTGGCGCGGCCGCCCGAGGCGCGCCACGATCTCGGGCAGGGCCGCCGTCGTCGCGCACGCCAGCACCAGGTCGCAGCCGGCCGCGAAGGCGGCCTCGGCGCGCGCCGGGAGGTCGCCGCGGTCGGCCAGCGCCTGCATCTCGAGGTCGTCGCTCACCACCAGGCCGTCGAAGCCCAGCTTGCCGCGCAGCAGGCCCTCGATCACCGGCGGCGAAAGGCTGGCGGGCCGCTCCTCGCGGTCGAGCGCCGGGTAGACGGCATGGGACACCATGACGGCGCCGGCCAGCGGCAGCAGCGCGGCATAGGGCTTCAGGTGCAGCGCCAGCGCCGCGGCGCTCAGCCGCACCACGGCGGTGCGGTGGTGAGTGTCGGCCTCGGCGGCGCCCAGGCCGGGGAAGTGCTTGAGGCAGCCGCCGACGCCGCCGCCGTGGAGGCCGCGCAGGAAGGCGCGGGCGCGCTGGGTCACCGCCGCGTCGCGGCTGCCGAGGTAGCGACCGTCGAGGGCGTTGCCGGTCTCGCCGCGGTCGAGGTCGACGACCGGCGCGAAGTCGAGATCGAGATCGAACAGGCGCAGCGCCTGCGCGATCCAATGCCCCGCCTGCCGCGCCAAAGGCGGCGGTCGTCGTGCCAGCAGCGAGGCCGCCGGCGCCGGCCCCACCAAGCCGCTCAGGCGATCGACCCGGCCGCCCTCGGCATCGACGGCGAGCACTGCTGCCGGCAGCAGCCGGCGCAACTCGGAGACGAGAGCGAAGAGCTGCGCCGGAGTCGTCAGGTTGCGCCGGAACAGCACCACGCCGCCCGGCCGCGACGCGGCCAGCAGGGCGGCGGTGGCGGCGTCGAGACGCGGCCCCGGGATCCCCACGAAGACGAAGTCGGCAGCGGCGCCGGTTGCCTGCTGGCGCCGCCTGGTTCGCGGTTCGGCCGCCCGCCTCGGTTCTTGCCGCTGGCCGGGCGGCGCCGCTGCCACCTTCATCCCAGGCGCGACTTCAGGCTGTGCAGCAGGTTGAGCGCCGCCAGCGGCGACAGCTGGTCGAGGTCCACCGCGCGCAGCAGCGAGGCGACCACCTGCTCGGGGGGCGCGAACAGCGTCAGCTGCGCGGGATCCGCGGCAGCAGCCGGAGCATGACCGCGGGCGAGCCGGGGACGCCCTGCCAGGTCGTACTCCTGGGACTCGAGGTTGGCGAGGATCTCGGCCGCCCGCTCGATCACCGCCGGCGGCAGGCCCGCGAGCCGCGCCACGTGCAGGCCGTAGGACTTGTCGGCGCTGCCCGGCTCCACCCGCCGCAGGAAGACGATGCGCTCGTCCCACTCCTTGACCGCCATGGTGCGGTTGACCACCCGCGGCAGCAGCGCCGCGAGCTCGGTCAGCTCGTGGTAGTGCGTGGCGAACAGCGTCTTCGGGCGGCGGTGCTCGTGCAGGTGCTCGACGATCGCCCAGGCCAGCGACAGGCCGTCGAAGGTGGCGGTGCCCCGCCCCACCTCGTCGAGGATCACCAGGCTGTGCTCGGTCGCGTGGCGCAGGATGTTGGCGGTCTCGATCATCTCCACCATGAACGTCGATTCGCCGCGGGCCAGATCGTCGGAGGCGCCGACGCGGGTGAAGATGCGATCGACGACGCCGATCGCCGCCGACTCGGCCGGCACCAGGCTCCCCGCCTGCGCCATCAGCACGATCAGCGCCACCTGCCGCAGGTAGGTGGACTTGCCGCCCATGTTGGGGCCGGTCAGCAGCACGATCTGCGCCGACTCGGCGTCGAGCTCGACGTCGTTGGGGACGAAGGCGTCGCGGCTGGCCTGCTCGACCACCGGATGGCGCCCCTCGCGGATGGCGATGGGGCCACCGGCCGGCAGCATCTGCGGGCAGCCGTAGCGCTGGCGGGCGGCCACCTCGGCGAAGGACGCCAGGACGTCGAGCGCGCCCAGGGCGGCGGCCAGGGCGTGCAGGCCCGCCGCGGCGGCGGCGACGGTCGCGGTCAGGCCTTGGAAATGCTGCACTTCGAGCGCCACCTGGCGCTCCTCGGCGGCGAGGATCTGCTCCTCGAGCTCCTTGAGCTCGGTGGTGACGTAGCGCTCGGCGTTGGCGAGGGTCTGGCGGCGGATGTAGTCGGCGGGCACCCTGGCCTGGTTGGCGTTGCTGACCTCCAGGTAGTAGCCGAAGACGCGGTTGTAGCGCGCCTTGAGCGAGGCGATGCCGGTGCGCTCCCGCTCGCGCGCCTCGAGCGCCAGCACGTGGCGCTTGCTGTCGCGGGTCAGCGAGCGGTAGCGGTCGAGCTCGGGATCGACGCCGGCGGCGATGACGCCGCCCTCGTCGAGGTTGGCGGCGGGGGCCGGCTCGAGCACCCGCGCCAGCTCGGCGGCGAGCCCGGGCAGCGGGTCGGCAGCCGCCAGCTCGCCGAGCAGCGGCGCCGCCGCCGCCGCGATCTCGGCGAGGATCGCCGGCGCTTCGGCGAGCCCGTCGCGCAAAGCCGCCGCCTCGCGCGGCATGAGCGTGCCGAGGACGGCGCGCGCCAGCAACCGCTCCGGATCGCCGGCGCGTGCCAGGCGGCCGCGCAGCCGCTCGCGCCGCGGATGGTCGGCGGCCAGCTCCGCCACCGCCTGATGGCGGCGGCCGATCGCCTCCGGGTCGCGCAAGGGCCGCCGCAGCCACTCGCGCAGCAGGCGGCCGCCCGGCGGCGTGGCGGTGTGGTCGAGCACGCCGAGCAGGGTGACGCGGCGCCGGCCGGGGCCGGTGGCGGCGGCCGCCGCGGCGCCGGCCGGCCGGAAGACCTCGAGATTGGCGAGGGTCGCGGCGTCCAGGACCAGGCGGTCCTGCACCTCGCGCACCGCCAGGGCCTGGACGTGGGCGAGCTCGCTGCGCTGGGTCTCGCGGGCGTAGGCCAGGGCGGCGGCGGCGGCGAGCACCGCCGGCTCGTCCGGCTGCAGGCCGAAGCCGCGCAGCGTGCCGGTGCCGAAATGCCGCTGCAGGAGCTCGGCGGCGCGCCGCGGGTCGAGCAGCCGGTCGCCCTCGAGCGCCGTGACGCATGGACAGTCGCGCTCCGCCCACTCGCTCACTGCCGCCGGCGGCGCGGCGCCGCCGGCCAGCAGCAGCTCGCGCGGCCGCAGCAGCGCCAGGTCGTCGGCGGCCTCCTCGACGCTCGCCCAGCGGCGGACGAAGAAGTCGCCGGTCGAGACGTCGAGGAAGGCGCCGGCGCCGATCGCGGGCCGCTCGCCGGGAGCATCGCGTCCGGCCGGCCCCGGCCCTGCCGCGCCGGGCTCGCCGCGGGGGCCGCGCGCCTCCCGTCGCCCGCGCCCTTCGCTCCAGGCGACGGCGGCGAGCAGGTTCTCTTCCCGGCTGTCGAGCAGCCCGGGATCGGAGAGGGTGCCCGGGGTCACCACGCGGACGACCTCGCGGCGCACCAGCCCCTTGGCCTTGGCCGGGTCCTCGACCTGGTCGCAGATCGCCGCCTTGAGCCCCGCCGCCAGCAGCTTGGCGAGGTAGGTGTCCAGCGCATGGTGCGGGACGCCGCACATCGGCGCCTCGTTGTCGCTGCCGCGCTGCCGGGCGGTGAGCTGGACCTCGAGGATGGGGGCCGCCTTGACGGCGTCGTCGAAGAACATCTCGAAGAAGTCGCCCATGCGGTACAGCACGATCGCGTCCGGGTGCTGCGCCTTGACCGCGAGGTACTGGCGCAGCATCGGCGTCAGATGCAGCGTCGGCGGACGCACAACCGGGTCGGACATCGGCGCGCAGTATATCGGCCGGCCCTCCTATACTTCTGTCATGACGGAAAAACCGCCCGGGGACGAGCGCGCCGGCGGCCTGGTGCTGGCGCTCGACGCCGGCTCGCCGGTGGTGAGCGTCGCGGTCGGGCGCGGCGGCGCGGTGCTGGCGACGCGCGCCGTGGCCCTCCAGCGGTCGTCGACGCAGCTGCTGGCGCTGGTGGCCGAGACGTTGGCGGCGGCCGGAGCGCGCCCGGCCGACCTCGACGGCGTGGTGGCGCTGGCCGGTCCGGGCAGCTTCACCGGCCTGCGCGTCGGCCTGGCGACGGCGCTCGGCCTGCATCAGGGCCTGGGCGTGCGGGCGCAGGCGCTGCCGACGCTGGCGGCGCTGGCGGCGGCGAGCGCGGCGCCGCCGGGCAGCCTGGTGATCGCCGCGGTCGACGCGCTGCGCGGCGACTGGGCGGCGCAGGCCTTCCAGGTCGGCGGCCCGCTGCCGGTGCCGCTGGGAGAGATGGCCTTGGTGCCGGCGGCGGAGCTGCCGCGGCGTTTGGCGCCCACGGCGGGCGCGGAGCCGCGCGTTGCGGACCTCTCGGCGGTCCGCGAGACACCGGATATACCGGCATTCCGGGAAACTCCGGCGATGCAGGCGAACCCGGAGATGCAGGAAGCCCCGGAGATCATCGCCTTCGGTGCGGCGGCGCTCTGCCGCGCCATCGCCGCTGCCGGCGGGCGGGCGCGCTGTCGGGAGGCGCCGCCGCTGGCGCCGGCGGCGCTGCGTCTGGCCGCGGCGCTGCCGCCGGCGAGCTGGCGGGCGGCCAGCCTGACGGCGCCGATCTACTCGCGGCCGCCGGCCACCACGTCGCCAAGGCCGAGAATCGCGCCGGCGGCGCCGACGGCTGGCGAGGCCTCAGCCGTGCCGGCGCCAGATGCGGCGGCCCAGACCGCCACCGCGGCGCCGCCGGGGGGGCCGGGCTCTTGAGCTGGATCTCGGCCTCGTCTCCCGTGACCGCCGAGATCACCATCCGCCCGGCCGTCGAGGCCGATCTGCCCCGCCTGGCCGCGCTGGAGGCGGCCAGCTTCCCCGATCCCTGGTCGGCCGCGCTGCTGGCCGGCGAGCTGGCGCATCCCGGCGGCGTGATGCTGGTCGCCGGGGCCGGCGGCGGCGCGCCGCTCTCGGGCTATGCCTGCTTCCGGCTGGGGGCCGGCGAGGCGGAGCTGCTGCGCGTGGCGGTCGAGCCGGCGGCGCGTAACCGCGGCATCGCGCGGCGCCTGCTGGCGGCCGGCCTCGACCGCCTGCGGACCGCCGGCACGGTCAGCTGTTACCTCGAGGTGCGGCCGGCCAACGCCGGGGCGCTGGCGGCCTACGGCGCCCTGGGCTTCACCCTCTGCGGTCGCCGCCGGGCCTACTATCGCGACGGCTCCGATGCCCTGGTGCTGCGCCGAGACCTCTAGCCCGCCGCGCCGGCTTCGCTATCCGCCCCTGCCGCTATCCGGAACCGGGGAGTTGCGGGCCGGGTGCCGGTGGCGCGCGCCGCGCGTCCGGGCGACCGGCCGTGCCTTGCCCCGGCGCGAAAGCCGGTGCTATCCTGGTTTCGTTGCCACGCATGCACGCCGCCCTGCTCTTGCCGCCCCTGCCTGTCCGCCCCCGCCGCGGCGAGGTCAAGCCGGCGCGCAGCCTGGAGGCGGCAGCGCGGTGACTCGCCCTCTGCCGCTCCCCTCCGCCGCTCCCCAGCTGCACCCCAACCGCCGGTCCATTCGGGACGTCCCGAGTGGGCGTCCACTCAGCCAAAGGAGGTCCGAGACATGTCGAATCGGGACGAGCTGAAAGCCGAGCTGATCGAGACAGACGAGCAGTTCCGCCGCCTGTACGAGGAGCACCGCGAGTACGAGCGGCGGCTGTCCGAGCTCAATCAGAAGACCTTGCTGTCCCAGGATGACGAGATCGAGGAAAAGAAGATCAAGCTGCACAAGCTGACGCTGAAAGACCGCATGGAGGAGCTGCTCCGCTCCCACCGCGAGGCCCGCGTCTCCGTCTGACCGCGCCCCGCCGGCCCCGGTCCGCGCACGTCCCACCTGCCCGGAAGAGGCCGCCACCGCGCTGCGACCGTCCGATGCTCCGATCCCCCCGCCAGGGCGCCGCCGTCCGCAACTGCCAGGGCGCCGCCGTCCGCAATTGCCAGGGCGCCGCCGCCCACGGCGGCCGCCGCCGATGAGCTTCGCCAGAGAGAGCGGGCCCTTCGTCGCGCCGTTCGCGCTGCTGGCCGCGATCGCCCTCTACGCCGGCCGGCCGCTGTGGGCCCTGGCCGCCGGCATCGCCGGGCTCGGCGTCCTCGCCTTCTTCCGCGACCCGGCGCGCCGCTTCACCGGCGCGCCGGAGATCGTGCTGGCGCCGGCCGCCGGGCTGGTCACCCTCGTCGACGCCGTCGAGGACCCGGAGCTGGGACCGGGACCCTGGCAGCGCATCGTCACCTTCCTCTCCGTCTTCGACGTGCACGTCCAGAAGGTGCCGGCAGACGGCGAGGTGATCGCATCGCGCTTCGCCGCCGGCAGGAAAGTGGCGGCCTTCCGCGCCGACGCCGGCCAGGTCAACGAGCAGCACCTGACCGTCATCCGGCGCCCCGGCGGCGATCTCGTCGGCGTCCGCCAGATCGCCGGTCTGCTGGCGCGGCGGGTGGTCTGCTACCTGGCGGTCGGCGATCGCATCGAGCGCGGCCAGCCGCTCGGTCTGATCAAGTTCGGCTCGCGCGTCGACCTGCTGCTGCCGGCGAGCTACCAGGTGCTGGTCAAGCGGGGCGACCGGCTGCGCAACGGCCTCACCCCGGTCGCCACACCGGCTGCGGCTCCGGACCCGGCAGCGGTTCCTCCACCGGCCGCCGCGCCGGGCGCGGCGGCGACGACTGCCGCGGGAAACCGGCCATGAGCCTCGGCGCCGAAACCAACCGGCCCCGTCTGTCGCGGCGGCTGCGGCGCGGCGCCTACCTGCTGCCGAGCCTGTTCACCATCGGCAACGTCCTGCTCGGCTTCTACGCCCTCAAGTGCGGCCTGGACGGCGACTTCCAGCGTGCCGCGCTGATGGTCTTCGTGGCTGCCGTCACCGACAGCCTGGACGGCCGCATCGCGCGCATGACCGGCACCGAGACCGAGTTCGGCAAGGAGTTCGACTCGCTCGCCGACGTCATCACCTTCGGCGTCACGCCGGCGCTGCTCGCCTACCTGTGGGGGATCCGGGATCTGGCGCCGCGCGCCTGGCTGGTGCCGCTGTTCTACGTCGTCGCCACGGCCAGCCGGTTGGCGCGCTTCAACGTGCAGGTCAAGACGATCGACAGCCGCTATTTCGTCGGACTGCCGGCGCCGGCGGCGGCGGGAGCGATCTGCTCGCTGCTCTTCTTCGCTCCCGATCCCGCCTGGCGCGACTGGTTGCAGGCGCTGATGGTGGTGTCGCTGCTGCTGATCGGCGCCCTGATGGTGTCCACTTTCCGCTATTACGCCTTCAAGAAGCTCGACCTGCGGCGGCGCTGGAGCTATCGCGCCGCCCTGCCGCTGGCGCTCATCGTGGTGGTGGTGTTCTACCTCCCGCAGGCCACCTTCCTGGCCATCACCGTGCTCTACACCCTGTCGGCGCCGGTCGGCTTCCTCTGGAACAAGCTGCCGCGCCGCCGACCCGCGACAGCGCCGGTTCCGGGATCGCCGCCACCGCCGGGCGCGACGATACCGCAGAGCCCGCTGCCGGAAGATCCGCCGTCATCGCCGCGCCAGGAGGGCGGCCGGAGTTGAGCGTCCTGGCCATCGTCCACCCCACCAACCTGCTGGGCAAGGAGCTGCGCGAAACCCTCGGCCGCGGCGGCGTCGGCCCGTCCTGGCAGGAGGTGCGGCTGCTGTCGACGGTCGAGTCGGAGATCGGCACCCTCACCGAGACCGGAGGCGCCGCGGCGATCGTGCAGCGCTACGAGGCGGACAGCCTCGACGGCGTCGCCCTGGCCTTCTTCTGCGGTCCGATCGCCGCCAACCGCGCCCTGATCGCCGAGCTGCGGCCGGAGGTGGCCGCGGTGGTGCTGTCGACCGACGCCACGCTTGCCGACGGGCATCCGGTGGTGGCCGGCATCAACACCCGCCCCAGCGACGCCGCCAACGGCAGGTCCACCGTCCTGCTGTCGCCCCATCCGGGGGCGGTGCTGCTCGCCCATCTCCTCCACCCGCTGGCGGCCTTCGAGCCGCTGGCGGCGGTGGCGACGCTGATCCTGCCGGCTTCCCTCCACGACGACGCGGGCGTCGACGAGCTGGTCGAGCAGGCGCGGCACATCGTCGCCATGACGCCGCGGCGGCGCTCACAGGTCTTCGGCGCCCAGCTCGCCTTCAACCTGCTTCCCGCCGCCCGCGCGGAGGAGACGGCGGCGACCATCGCCGCGACGCTCGCGGCGGTGCTGCCGGCGCCGGTGCCGCTGTCGCTCCAGCTGGTGCAGGGCGGGATCTTTCACTGCCTGACGCTCGGCCTGCACCTGCGCCACGCCGCCGGACCCGGCCCGCAGGCGGCCCGCAAGGCGCTCGCCGCCAGCCCCTTCGTCGAGCTCGCCGAGGATGCCCGTCACCTGGGCCCGATCGCGGCGGCGGCGAGCGACAAGGTCCTGGTCGGCGCCGTGCGCAAGGACGAGAGCGGGATCTGGATCTGGGCGGTGATGGACAACCTGACCCGCGGCGGCGCCGTCAACGCGCTCGAGATCGCGGCGGCGGTGCACTGAGGCGGTCGGCGCCGGCGGCAGCGGCGGCTTTATACTGGACGGGCGGCGCGCCGGCGCGCGCCCCGTGTTCGGCAGAAAGGCAGGAGCAACGATCATGGAAACGGAAAAGGCCACCTTCGCGGCGGGTTGTTTCTGGGGAGTCGAGGCGGCGTTCCGGAACATCCCCGGCGTCGTCGCCACCACCGTCGGGTACTCGGGCGGCAGCTTCCCCAACCCGACCTATCACGACGTCTGCACCGGCCGCACCGGCCATGCCGAGGCGGTGGAAGTGGAGTTCGACCCGGCGCGCGTCTCCTACCAGGATCTGTTGCGGGCGTTCTGGGAGAACCACGATCCGACGACCCTGAACCGCCAGGGCCCCGACCACGGCACGCAGTACCGCTCGGCGATCTACTTCCATACCCCCGAGCAGCAGGCGGCGGCGCTCGCCTCCAAGCAGCAGCTCGAGCGCGCCGGGACCTTCAAGCGCCCGATCGTGACCGAGATCACCCCGGCCTCGGCATTCTACCGCGCCGAGGAGTATCACCAGCAGTACCTCGAAAAGCGCGGCCAGGCGACCTGCCGCATCAGCTGACCCGCATCAGCGGACCCGCATCAGCGGACCGTCAGGCAGCCGGATCGCGCCCGCGTCCCCCCGCGGCGGCGGCCTGGTGTGCCGTATGCTAGCGCGTTTGCGATAGAATCAAACTTCAGCCTGGCTTTGCTGTTCGTACCTGGAGAGGCGACGACCATGGTTCATCGCTGCCTGCGCGCCACCGCGCCCGCCTTGCTCGCCCTGACCCTTGCCTGCCGGGCCACTGCCGAGGCCTTTCCGCCGATCACCGCGGAGGAGCGCGCGTTGACGGCGGTGGCGGGCCAACCGAACGCGCCCGCGGTCGTGCTCTTCCGCACCGGCGAGCTGCGGCTGATGGATCCCTCGCGTCAGGACGTCTCCTCGCAGCTGGTGGTGCACGAGCGGCTCAAGATCCTCACCGCGGCCGGCAAGGATCGCGGTGACCTGCAGGTCGCCCACAGCGGCAGCTTCCGGCTGCAGAGCTTCGCCGGGCGCACGGTGTTGCCCGACGGCACCGTCGTGCCGTTGCCGGCGGATGCCGCCTTCAAGCGCACCACGTCGCGCTCGCGGCGGTACTACGTCACGGCGGTGGCCTTCCCGGCCGTCCAGGTTGGCGCCATCCTGGATTTCCAGTACACGGTGCGCTGGGACTCGATCATCTTCCTCGATCCCTGGTTTTTCCAGGACCGCGTGCCGGTGCTGCACTCGGAGATCGTGTACGAGGTCCCCACCGGGCTGCAGGCCTCGGTGTGGCGAAGCGACCCGATGCGCGCCGGCATCCAGTCCGACAGCGAGCGGAGCCCGGCCCGCACGCGGCTGCGGGTCTGGGCGGACCACCTGCCGCCGGTGCCGGAGGAAGCCCACGGCGGGCCGTTCGCGGACATGTCGGCGCAGGTGATGATGATCCCCACCGCCTTCGTCACCAACGACGTGCTGGAGCGGCTGTTCGAGAGCTGGCCGGCCACCTGCCAGTGGTTCTACGAGCAGTTCTACGAGGAGGCCCTGCGCAAGGACGGGGCCGCGGCGCGCACCGCCCGGGACCTCGGGGCCCGCGTGGCGGCGGCGCCGCCGCCAGCCGTTCTTCCGGCCTCCGCGACGGCGGCTGCCACCGCACCCGCCCAGAGCCTGAAGCGCCGGCAGGCCGCGGCGGTCTACGCGTTCGTCCGCGACGAAATCGCCACCGACGAGGCCAACTACGTCTGGCTGCCCAGGTTCTCGACCGTCGGCGCGGTGCTCGCCGCCCGCCGCGGCGAGCCGGCCGAGAAGGCCCTGCTGCTGCAGGCCATGCTGTCCGCCCTGCGGATCGACTCCCGCCTGGTGTGGGCCGCCGACCGCGACAGCGGCGCCGTCGACATGCAGGTGCCCAATCCGGCGTGGTTCGACCGCGTGCTGGTGGCGGCGCAGCTCGACGGCGAGCGCGTTTTCCTCGATCCCACGGACCCCACGCTCGCGGCCGGCCACCTCGACCCCGGCTACGAGGGCACCAGCGCACTGCTGTTCGACCACCAGCACCCCGAGGTCATCACCCTTCCCGAGGCGCCCTTCAGCGACAACGTGCGCCGTGCCCGGCTGGAGCTCACGCTCGACGCCGGCGGGCGCGCCAGCGGCAGCGGCACGCTCATCCTGCTCGGCCAGTCCGCCAAGCGGCGCCTCCGCTGGCGGGGTGACGACGCCACGCCCGCCGCGGCGTGGGAGCACTGGCTGCGCGAGGAGTTCCCCGGCTTCGCCGTCGGCGGGGTCGCCGTCGACGAAGCGCTCGACGAGGCGCGGGTGAGCGTCTCCTGGACCCTCTCTCAGCACCCCGAGGAAGCCCTCGGCGATCAGGCGAACCTGGTCGCCAGCCGCCCGCTCGGCCCGGTGAGGCAGATCCTTCCCGCCGGCGTCAAACGCCTCTCGCCCGTGGTCTTCGACTTCGCCGAGCGCAGCGAGGTGGAGCTCACCCTGCGCTGGGCCGCGGGCTGGCAGCCGGACGCGCTGCCTCAGGCCGTGAGCCACCAGACCGCCGCCGGCGCGGTGGTCACCAGCGTCGATCTCGACGCCGCCGGCCGCACCCTGGTGTACCGGCGCCGCTTCGACACCAGCCGCCGCGACGCGACGACCGGTGCGCAGGTCAAGCTGCTGCGAGCGCTGTACGAGGAGGCTCAGAAGAGCGATGCTCAGACGCTCGCCCTGTCGCGCCGCCAGCCGTAAGCCGCCGCGGCCTCTGGCCCGCCTGCCGCTGCTGCTGGCGACGCTGGCGCTCGCCGGCGCCGCCCTGCCGCTCGCCGCCGCCACGGTGCTGAAAAAGAGCGTGGAGATCGACCTCCGCGCCGACGGCAGCGTCGCGGAGCACACCCGCGTCGAAGTGCGGCTCGACGCCGCCGCCGACCTCGCCGTCTGGTCGCCCTACCCCATCGTCGTCGCGGAGCATCACGAGCTGGCGAAGCTCGAGGCCTGGGTGCGCCGGCCGGATGGCACCGTCGAGAAGCTGGGACGGCAGGCCTTCGACACCGTCGACGTCGGCGGCGGCGAGACCATCCAGACCTCCGCCAAGGTGCGCCTGGTTCGCTTCCCCGAAGCCCCGCCGGGCGCGGTGCTCGGCGTCGACTACCAGCGGATCGACCATCCCTACTTCCCGACCGGCTTCCTGGTGTTCGCCAGCCACGACGCCCCGATCGCGCAGCTGGAAGTCCGCGTCCGCGGCGGCGACGCCGCCTGGCGCTGGGCGATCTCCGGGCCGCCAGCCGGCCTCGAGATCCACGAGGCGCCGGGCGAGGTGCGGATCACCGCCGCCAACCTGCCGGCCCCCGCCCGGCTCGAGGACGCGCCCGACGAGCTGCGGGCGGGGCCGGTCTTGCGCTACGGCTGGCGGGAGCCGGCGACCTGGGCGGCGGTCGGCGCCTGGTACGACCGGATCTCCGGCGATCTGCCGCGCGGCCGCGACGAGGTGCGCCAGGCCTCGCGCCGCATCGTCGCTGCCGCCGGCATTGCCCGCGCCGGCAGCTCCGGCGACGGCGACGGCCCCGGAGACGGCGGCGACAGACACGCCGGCGGCGACGGACACGCCGGCGGCGACGGACACGCCGGCAGCGACGGACACGCCGGCGGCGACGAGAGCGCCGCGCGCCGCCGCCGGGCGCTCGAGGATGTCCTCGCCTTCCTGCGCCACGAGGTGCGCTACGTGGCGGTCGAGGTGGGGGTCGGCGGTTACCGGCCGGCGGCGCCGCACGAGACCCTGGCGCGACGCTGGGGCGACTGCAAGGGCAAGGTGGCGCTGCTGCTCGACCTGCTCGCTGCGGCCGGCATCGAGGCCTATCCGGCGTTGGTGCTGGCGGCGCCCGAGGACCGTATCGACCCGGATTTCCCGTCGCCTTTCTACTTCGACCACATGATCGCCGTCCTGCCGGCCGCCGGTCTGGCGACCACGGCCGACGACCCGGTCGCCGGCGGTTACCTGTTCGTCGACCCGACGCAGTCGCACGGCGGCGCCGGCTGGCTGCACCCGGCGGACCAGGACCAGTGGGCGCTGATGCTGCGCGGCGAGCGCAGCGCCCTGGTGCGGAGCCCGCTGCGGCCAGAGCTCGAGACCGAGCGGCTCACCGTCGATCTGGCGGTCCGCCCGGCCGGCGGCGCCGCCGGCCAGCTGCGCCTCGAGCTGCGCGGCGGCGCCGCGGCGGCAGGGATCGAACGTCGCGCCGGCGAGCGCCCCGAGGCGACCGATGCCGAGGCTCGCCGGCTGATCGGGGCCCTGCTGCCGGGGGCCGAGGTCTCGGCACCGCGCTGGCTGCCCGACCGCGACGCCGGGGTGCCGGAGGCCATCCTCACGGCCACCGTGGCGCTGCCGTCGCTGACGGCGTCGAGCGCAGCGCCCGGGCCGGAACCCGCCGGGACGGCCGCGGGGGCTCCCTCCGGCGCAGCGCGCCCGATACACTGGCTGGCGCTGTCGGGGCCGCGAGCGACCCCGCCGCCCGGCCTGCTGCGCGACCGGTCGGCGCCGGTGGTGCTGCGCCCCGGGATCGAGGAGGTCGCCTGGCACCTCGCCCTGCCCGCCGGGTGGTGCCCGGAGCAGGCGTCCAGCTCCGGCGTCGACAACGCGGCCGGTTCCTTTCGCCAGTCCCTCGCCTGCGCCGGCGACCACCTCACCGTCGACCGCCGCACCGACCTTCGCCAGCGCTGGATCGACCCGGCTCAGCTGCCGGCCCTGGCGGAGCTGGCCCTCGCCGAACACCGCGCCGCCGCCCGTCGCCTGCGCCTCGACCGCCTTGGAGGCTAGTGCCCCGCCCCGGCGGCGGCCGGCATACGATATGCACCGCGGATCCATGTCCGCGCCTGGACCGGCGACCCCGGAACGCTGGAGGGTATGAGGTCCAGGCCGCAAAGGAGGCCGTCGATGCACCGACCGTCCCATCACCACCGCCGGTTCCGGCTCATCTCCCTGGCGCTGCCGGCGATCGCCTGGGCGGCGGTGGCGGCCGCGCCCGCCCGGGCGGCGGTGGCGATCGCGGTCGACCGGCCGCTGGACGGCGACGTCCTCGCCTCGCCGGTCACCCTCGCCGCCTCGGCGACCACCGACGCCGCCAACGCCCGGGTCACCGGCTGGCACGTCTACGTGGACGGCGTGCTGGCCTACAACAACCCCGGCCCCACCGCGGCGATCACCGTCGGCTTGCCCATGGAGGACGGCAACCACGAGGTGATCGTGCGCGCCTGGGACTCGACCGGCTACTACGACTCGCAGTCGATGACCATCACCATCGGCGTCTGCTCCGGCTTCACCGTCGATCTGCAATCGCCGGACGCCGGCAGCGTGACCTCGCCCGTCGACTTCGCCGCCGCCGCCAGCAGCTGCCACCGCATCACCGGCTTCGCGGTCTTCGTCGACGGCAGGCGGGTTTACGAGCAACCGGGCGAGGACTCGCTCGACGCCACCCTCGACCTGCCGGCCGGCCACCACAGCGTCCAGGTCCGCGCCACCGACGCGACCCGCGCCACCGCCAGCTCGGACGCCGTGCCGATCGAGGTCGAGGTGGCGCCGCCGGCCGCCAAACCGGCCCAGCCGAAGCCCGCCCAGCCACCCCCGGCGCAGCCACAGCCGGCGCAGCCCCGGCCGGCGCCGCCGCCGCCACCACCGCCGTAGCCGCGAACGGCGCCGCCCGGGGGCGGCCGGATCTCAGTCGCCTTCCACGGCCGCCTGCAGCCTGCCCAGCGCTTCGTCCCAGCGTTGCGAGATCCGCTCGAGCGAGCGCCGCGCCTCGTCGAGCGGCTCGGCTTGCAGCTGCCACCGCTGCTCCCGTCCCTGCCGCGTGCCGCGCGCCAGGCCGGCGCCGGCCAGCACCCGCAGATGCTTGGTGACCGCCTGGCGGGTGACGCCGGCGCCGACGCTGAGCCGCGAGATCGAGAGCGGCCCCTCCCGGCTGAGGCGGCCCACCAGGCGCAACCGCGTCGGATCGCCAAGGGCGGCGAACACCGGCGCGGCGCCCTCCGGGGCGGCGGCCGCCGCGCCGTTACTCCGTCGGGCCCACATGGCGAGCGATGTTCTCGACCTGTTGCGCCCAACCCTGGGAGTTCATGCGGAACGCCTCGGCCCGCCGCGCCAACGGGATGAGGTCGAAGCCGGACTCCCGGACTCGGATGCGCGTGCCCTCGGGGACGTCCTCCAGCTCGAACACCACCAGGGTCGTCGGTTCCTGCGAGTAGTCCTGCTGCGGATCGACCGCATAAGGGTGCCAGCGCCAGGAGAACAGGTGCTCCGGCTCCATGCGCTCCACCTGGACCTCGAACGTCAGGTGCTCATACCCGGGATAGAGGATCCGTCCCCGCGCCAGCGCGCCGGGCACGAACGGATCCTTCATCTCGGCCAGGAACCACTTGCCGAACTCCTGCGAGTCGGTGAGCGCCCGCCAGACCTTGCCCCGCGGCGCCCGCACCACGATCTCTTTCTCGATGACGTCGGTACCGGTCTCGACCATATGCCACCTCCTGGTTGCAGGTTAGCCGAAGCGGCCGCCAAAATGCAATCATTCGGTTGCGCGAGTCTCAGATCCATCTCGGGGCCGGCATGCTGTCGGCCCGTGCGTCTCTGCCAGGAGCCGGGGGTGTCCCGAGTGCCGGGCCTCGGAGCACAGCCCAAATAGAGGGAGGAACTGGCGCACCGGCCGCGGCCGGGACTCGCCGGCCAGCTCTCCCGGAAAGGAGACCAGATGGACGACAAGAACAAGCGGATGCGCGGGCTCGATCTCGAGGTCCAGGAAGTGGAGCGATTTGCCTGCAACGGCTGCGGCACGTCGTCGACCAGCCCGCACTGCACCTGCCCGGCGGGCCCCTCCACCACCGGCAGCCTGTTCACGGCCAAGGCCTCTCGCTAGGCCACCTCGGGGGCGGCGGTACGCCCGCGGCCGCCGCCCCGCGCCATGGCGAGCCCGGCGGCTCGACCGCGCCGGGAGCGCGCTCCCGGAACCTTACCCGTGGACGATCAGCTCTGCCTCTTCACCCTGCTCTACGCTCCCCGCGAGCAGCACGAGCGCATCATCAGCGAGCTCGTGACGCCGGTCGCCCAGGAGATCCGCGACGCACCCGAGCTCGATTCGCTCTTCTTCGCCCGCTACAACGTGCCCTCCTGGCAGCTGCGTTTCCGCATCCTCGGCCGCCCCGGCTGGATCTCCGGTCCGGTCCTCGAGCGGGTGCGGGAGGGCGTCAAGCCGCTCCAGGAGGCGGGCGCCATCGAGGCGGTCGAGATCGCCGAGTACGACCGCGAGCTCGAGCGCTACGGCGGCGAGGAGGGGATGGCGCTGGCGGAGAAGCTGTTCCTCCACGATTCGCTGGCCATCCTCGAGCTGATCGCCGCCGACCGGCAGGGGCTGCTCGAAAAGAGCCGGCGCGAGGTCTCGCTGCTGATGACCGAACGGCTCCTGGACCTGCTCGCCTTCGACCGCGCGCAGCGCATCGCCTTCTATGAGCACGGCTACCGGTGGACGCGCGAGATGGGCGCCTGGAACCCCGGCGCCCTCGACCAGATCGAGCAGCGCTACCGAGAGCTGCGGCCGGGCCTCCAGGACCTCTTCGCCGGCGAGCAGTGCGCCGATCCCGCCTGGCTGTGGGGAGGCGCCGCGGCCGCCGAGATCGGCAGCCGCTGGCTGGCCGCGAGCCGGCCGGTGGCCGAGGCAATCGTCGCGGCGCATGCCGCCGGACGCATCCATCAGGACCTCGTTCAGCTCGCCTGGTCGTACGCCCATATGAGCTGCAACCGCTTCGGCATCGACCCCACGCCGGAGGCGATCCTGCGCTGCTTCATGCATCGGCTCTACCTGGACGGCGGAGGCATCGCCGAGCGCTCGTGACCGCCACGCCCTCGGCGGGCGCCCACCTGGCTTTGCTCCGCGTCACCGCCCTGCCCTTCGAGAGCCTCGCGCCGCTCGCCGCCGGACAGGCCGTGGCGGCCGCCGCGGATCTGCTCGACCTCGAGGCGCGCCTCGACGCCGAGGTGCCGCGGCTCACCGACTCCCTCTACGCCGCGGCCGGCGCACCGCCCGGCCCCGGGGACACCCGTGCGGCGCGCGACCGGCGAGCGCTGATCGCGCTGCGCCGGGCGATCCACAACCGCCGTCCGGTCGCCCCGGCCGAGCTCGCGGCGGTGCGGCAGCGCCTGGCGCCGGCGCTGCTCGCCGCACTCGACGGCCATCTCGCCGGCGGCGCCGAGCTCGATGCACGCCGCGCCCACTACGCCAACGCCTACGGCGCCGGTCGGCGCCAGGCGCACCGGGCTCTGCTCGCTCTCTCGGCGCAGGACATCTTCCAGGAGGGCCTCCGGCTGGTCGGGCGATCGCTCCACGAGCGCTGGCGGCTGCTCGCCGCCGCCCATCCCGACCGGCTCCGGCACGACGAGCGCCATACCCTGGCCAAGGTCACCGCGTACGCGGCACGCTTCGCAACCAAGAGCAGCCCCAACTCGGTCTTCTGCGCGACCACGCTGGCCGCCATCGGCGGCAGCGAGGCCCGTGTCGACGGCCCGAACCGCCAGCAGCGCGTGGACGTCATCCTCTCGATCGCCGAGGCAAGGAAGATCACCGCCTGGATCGGCGCCGACCGCGCCGCCTGGCCGGCCATCGTGCCGCGTCCCAACCCGACGCTCGGCTGCGCCGAAGGCGTCTGGAGCTTCTGGCGTCCGAGCACCTTGAGGCGTAACGACGACGACGAGGTGCTCTGCCGGACGCGGGCCCAGCCCATCCTCGATCTCTTCCTCGACGAGGCCGGGCGCGCCGCCCTGCGCGTTCCCGAGCTGCTCGTGGCGGTCTCTCGGCGGGCCGAGATCGAGCTCGACGAGCTGACGCCGTTTTTCGAGCAGCTGGTCGCGACGGGCTTCCTGATCGCCGAGCTCGAGCCGCCGTACGGCTGCCGCCGGCCACTGCGCTTCGTTGCCGAGCGCATGCACGAATCCGGTGCGACGGCGCCCTGGCTGGCGGAGATCGAGGCGGTGGAGGGCGAGGTGGACACGCTGCCACGGCTCGCTCCCGGCGAGCGCCTGGCCGCGATGGACCGCCTGGAGGAGCGCCTGCTCGCCCTGCCGCGCGCCCGAATGCTCAAGCGCGACGACCTGTTCCGCGTCGACTGCGCAACCGCGATCGAGGCCGTCCTGCCCGAGCGCCTGCGCACCGAGATCGAGGTGCCGCTGAGGCGCTGCGTGCGCCTCTTCGCCGGCCTCTACCCGGAGCTGGCCTTCCGGCGCGGCTGGGCCGCCCGGTTCCTGTCGCGCCATCCGGCCGACGCCGACCTGCCGCTGCTCGACCTCTACCACGGCCTCTTCGAGCCCGGGCCGCGACAGCGGCCGGACACCTTCCCCGAGTCGCCGCCCGGAGCCGCCGCCGCGCACGAGCTCGAGAAGCGGACGCGCGGCATCTTCACGTCGCGCGCCCGGGCGGCCCTGGACGCCGGCAGCGACGAGGTGGAGCTCACGGACGGCGATTGGGAGGCCCTGGTGGGCGGCCTGCCCGAGCCGGCCTGGTCGGCGGGAGCGCTCTTCCAGGTCGCCGCGCGGAGCCCCGACGATGTCGCGGCCGGCCGCTACCGCGCGGTGCTCAACGCGCTCTTCGGCGCCGGCATCGCCCTCGCACGCTTCGCCCATCTGCACGACGGCACGGGGCCGGAGCAGCCCGTGGCGCGCGAGGTCCGCCGGGGCTGGCAGCCGCTCGCGAGGCCGGGAGCGATCTTTGCCGAGGTGACCTACAACCACCTCGGCCGCACCGCCAACGCCGGACTGCGTCCGCAGCTCTACCGCCACGAGATCGAGCTGCCGGGCAGCCGCGCCAACCCCGGCTGCGAGGTGATCCCGCTGCGCGAGCTGACCGTGCGCTGGGCCAGCGCGGCGGAGCGCTTCGTCCTGCGCTGGGCGCGCGGCGGCGTCGAGGTGATCCCGGTCTTGAGCAGCGGCGTCAGCCCGGAAGGTTTCGTCCAGTTCCTGGTCGAGATCGGCCGCCAGGGGCTCCAGCCGCTCGGCTGGTTTCCGGGGTTCGACGTCCCGGGCCTCAACCGCTGGCCGCGCTTCCGCAGCGGCAGGCTCGTGCTCTTCCGCCGCCGCTGGGCCTTTCCGGCCGGCGAGGCGCCCGAGCCGCCCCGAGCAGCCACCGATCCGGACGCCGCGGGGGCCGCCTTCTTCGCCGCCACCCAACGCTGGCGCCGCCGGAGCGACTTGCCACGCCACGTCTTCCTCCACACCCCGGCCGAGCCCAAGCCCTTCTATTGCGATCTCGACTCGCCGCTGTTCGTCGACTTGCTCCGCCGGCTGCTGGGGCCGGCGGCAGGGCGGGCGACCCCGCCCGTCCTCCACGTCACCGAGATGCTCCCGTCTCCCGAGGAGATGTGGCTGCGAGACGCGCGTGGCCGCTACGCCAGCGAGCTTCTGCTCCACCTCTGCGGACCCTGAGCGAAGCACCTCGGCCGGCGCCGGCCGGGCTAGCTCTGGCTGCCGAGCCGGGCGACCAGCCAGTCCGTCACCACCTCCACCAGCCAGGAACGGCAGGCGCTGAAAGCGTGATCGCCGTCCGGGTGGCGGGCCCAGGCGGCGCCGGGAAGGGCCGCGGTCAAGGCCGTGTAATGGGACGGCGGGAAGAGCTCGTCGCGGTCTCCGGTGACCAGCAGCAGCGGCCGAGCCGCCAGCGCACCGAGGTGCCCGCCGAGGGCTTCCAGGCGTGGCCACTGCGCCAGGAGATCGGCGCCGGAGACGCCGCGCAACATGCCGGCGAAGGCCTCCGCCATCTCCCTGGGGAAAGCGAAGGCCTCGGGATCCACGACCGGGCAGAGCACCACCAGGGCGCGGACGCGGGGGTCGCCGGCAGCGTAGAGCAGCGCGGTGTGCCCCCCGAGGCTGGCGCCGATCATGGCCAGCCGTTCCGGGTCGACGGCGGCCTGCGTCAACGTCCAGGCGACCGCCGCCCGCGTGTCGTCGAGCAGGCCGGCGAAGGAATACGCCCCTCCCGATCCCCAGGAGCCGCGGGGGTGGAAGCAGAGGCAGTTCCAGCCGCGGTCGCGCAGGCGGTAGGCGAGGTCCAGGTGCTTCTCGATGCCCGGCAGGCCGTGCAGCAGGACCGCCGTGGGACGGGGCCCATGGCCGGCGCCCCGGTAGAAGGCGCCGAGGAGCCGGGCGCCGGAGGAGTCGAAGGTCACGCCATCCACTCCTGCCGCAAACTCCGTCATCAGATCGCTCCTCTCGTCTCTCCGGTCGGCACGATCCTACCGCGGCGGCGCGCTGCTACGATGTGGTGCGCGATGTCCGCGGTCCAATCTCGAAGCAACAGCCTGCGGTGGGTCTACGCCGCGGCGTGGTTGCCCTGGCTGGCGATGTACGCCGCGGCCCTGGTCGCCAATGGCATTCCCCTGGGCTTCGCGGCGCGCAACGCGGTGGCCAACGTCCTGCCGGATGCGCTCCTGGGTCTGGCCGTCCTCCGCCTTCCCCGGCGCCTGCCCTGGCCGGAGGAGCGCCGGGCGCGCTTCTTTGCCGCGCATGGCGGAGCGCTGGCGGCATTCTTGATCGCTTCGGCGGCCGGCTGGGCCCTGCTGGTGGGCCTCGACGAGCTGCTCTTCAAGGGGTCCTTCGCGGTGCACCTCAATCCTCGCGTCGTCCCCTTCCGGGCGTTGAACGACGCCCTCATCTATTGCACTCTCGCCGGCATCTCCTACGCCTGGAACAATGCCGCCGCCCGCCGCGAGCAGGCGGCGCTGGCGGCTCGCGCCGAAGCCCTGCGGGCGCGGGCGGAGCTCGCGGCCATGCGGAGCCAGCTCAACCCCCATTTCATCCTCAACACCTTCCACGCGCTCGTGGGCCTGGTCCGGCGCGAACCCGCGATCGCCGAAGAATCGCTCGAACGCCTGGGCGATCTCCTCCGCTACAGCCTGCGCATCCACCGCTTGCAGCTCGACGAGGTCGAGCTGCGCGAGGAGTGGTCGTTCGTCCAGAGCTACCTGGACCTCGAGCGCCTGCGGCTCGGCGACCGGCTGCGCCTGAGCCTCGACGCGCCCGCGTCCACCCTGAGCTGCATGGTGCCCTGCTTCGCCCTGCAAACCCTGGTGGAGAACGCCATCCGTCACGCCGTCGCGCCGCGCGCGGCGGGCGGGTGCGTGACGGTGAGCGCCCGCCAGGTGGCGGAGCGGCTGTGCATCCAGGTCGAGGACGAGGGGGCGGCGGGAGCGGCGCCCGCCGAGCCTGCGAGCGACGACCACGGCCTCGGCCTGCGCCTGCTGCAGGAACGGCTGGCGGCGCTCCACCGGGGGGCGGCGAGCCTGACGCTGGTCGCCACGGCCGCCGGCGGCGTTCGCGCGGTTCTCGACCTGCCCGCACGGCAGGCCCGGGAGGCCACCTGAGCGCCCTGCCGCTGCCGGTCCGCGCCGTCCTGGTCGAAGACGAAGCGCACGCGCGTCAGAGCCTGCGCGACTACGCGACCGGGGTCGAGTGGCTCGCCCTGGTCGGCGAGGCGAGCGACGGCGCCGAGGCGGTGCGCCTGATCGACCGGCTGGCGCCCGACCTGGTGTTCCTTGACGTCTACCTGCCGGAGCTCTCGGGCCTGGAAGTGGTGCAGCGCATCCGTCACCGGCCGGCGATCGTCTTCACCACCGCCTACGATCGCTTCGCGCTGGCCGCTTTCGAGGTCGGCGCGCTCGACTACCTGCTCAAGCCCTTCGGCCGCCAGCGCTTCCAGACGATGCTGGCGAGGGTGCGCCAGCGGCTCGCGCCGGGAGCGATCCCGGCGAGCGAGCGCGCCCTGGCAGCGTTCGGCTCGCCGCTGCGCCGCCTCTTCGCCCGGACGCGCGACGAGATCGTGCCGATCCCGGTGGATGCGATCTGGCACCTGCAAGCCAGCGGCGACTATGTCGAGGTGCACTCCGACCGGGGACGCCACCTGCTGCACGTCAGCCTGGGCGAGCTGGTCTCGCGCCTGGATCCGGCGCTCTTCTGCCAGATCCACCGCTCGCACGTCGTCAATCTCGACGCGATCGAGCGCCTGCGCCCGTTCGACGAGCGGCGCCTGCTGGTGAAGTTGCGGAGCGGCGTCGAGATCGTGGCCAGCCGCGCGGGCTCCGAGCTCCTGCGGCGCCTCGTCCTCTGACCGCTCCCCGCCCACCCACCGCCCGGTGCCGGGCGCCGGGGGCCAAGGGCCGGGGGCCGGCAGGCCGGGCGCCGCCGTTCGACCCTGCCGGCGGCCGGTTCGGCGCCGCCTCGGCGGTCTGGCCGATTCGAGCACGCCGCCGGCCTCGCCACGGCAAGAGGATGAGCAGGGCGGCGCCGCCCGGCGTGCACCGCGCGTTGCACGAGGTCCAGGAGGCAGCCGCCGCGAGCCCTCGCCGAACGCGCTCGAGAAAGGAGAGTCCGCATGCGCCCCAGCTCCGGATCGTCCTTGGCCATGGCGGCAGCTGCGCTCGCGCTCACCGCCTGTCTGCACGCGGCGCCCGGCGTCGGCCCGGGCCAGGTCCCGGCCGAGAGCCAGGGCCAGGGCCAGGGCCGCCAGGAGCCGGCGCCGCCAGCCGCCGCCGCGCCGGCAGCCCGGCAGCTGATCGCCGCCAAGGCGCGCCTGATGGCCGCCGACTACCGCGCGGACCTGCCGGAGCTGGCGCGTTGGCGCGATCAGGCGGCGCTCCTCGGCGGGGATCCCGCGCTGGGGTACCTGGCGCATTACTGGGCCGGGTTCGCCAGCTGGCGCATCGCGATCAACGGCGCCAGCCATGGCATGGGCCGCGACGACCTGAAGGCGAACCTCGAACGCGCCGAGACGGACTTCGAGGCGGCGATTCGCCTGCGGGACGATTTTGCGGACGCCTACGGCGCCGCGGCCGGGGTGCAAAGCTGGCTGCTGGTCTTCCTGCAGGATGACCCTGCCGCATTCCGTCAGGTCCTCGACAGCGGGAGCCACCACCTGACCCGGGCGCTACGGCTCGCACCGGACAACGCCCGCGTGCTGTGGGTCGAAGGCGGCAGCATCGCCTTCAAGCCGGCCGCCTACGGCGGCGACGTGCAGCGCGGCATGCAGATCTACCGCCGCGCCGCCGAGGTCGCCGAGGCGCCGGACCCGAGCTCGCCGCTGCCCGATTGGGGAAAGCCGGAGGTGCTCATGTCCCTGGCGTACTTCCACTTGAACCAGGCCGCCCCGGATCTGGCCGCCGCCACCGAGGAGGCGCACGCGGCGCTGCGCCTGCAACCGGAGTGGTCCTACGTGCGCGACATCCTGCTGCCGATGATCGAGGCGCGCCGCCGGCAGCCCGCCGCATCCGCACCTCCGGACGCGAAGCCGGCGCAGCCCGCGGCGGCAGCGCCGCCGCCGAGCTGACGTGGCGTTCGAGCCCGCTCGAGGCCGAGCGCACCACGAATCATTCCCGTTATGATGGCCGCGGGACCACGGCCCGCCGTGGCTGCTGCCGGCGGCGGGCACGGCAACGGGAAGGAAGGAGGCGACCTTGCACGACCAGCTGTTCGTGGTGACGGGAGCGAGCGGGAACATCGGCAGGCGGCTCTCCGAGCTGCTGCTCGAGGGGCACCGCAGGGTGCGGGTGGTGGCCCGCCGGGAGGCGCACCTGCGCACCTTCGCCGAGCGTGGCGCCGAGGCGCTCACCGGCGATCTCGACGACGCCGCCTTCGCCCGCCGGGCGTTCGCGGGCGCCCATGCCGCGTTCACCATGCTGCCGCCGGTGATGGCCGAGCGCGACCTGCGCGCCGACCTGAACCGGATCTCGGAGGCGATCGCCTTCGGCCTGCGCGAAGCGCGCGTCCCCTTCGTGGTGAACCTGAGCAGCATCGGCGCCGAGGTGCCCTACGGCACGGGACCGATCGCCGGCCTGCACGACCACGAGGAGCGCCTCGATCGCCTCGACGACACCCACATCGTCCACCTGCGGCCCACCTTCTTCATGGAGAACCACCTGCACGCCATCGGCGCCATCCTCCACGGCGGCGTCTACCCGTCCACCTTGCGCGGCGACCTGCCGCTGCCGATGATCGCCACCCGCGACATCGCCGACGAGGCCGCGCGGCTGCTCGCCGGCCTCGAGTTCGAGGGCAAGTCGACGCGCAGCCTGCTGGGGGCGCGTGACTACACGTTGCAGCAGGCGGCGCAGGTCCTTGGCGCCGCGATCGGCAAGCCCGAGCTGCGCTACGTCCAGGTCGCCGACGAGCAGGCGCACCAGGCGATGGTCGCGCAGGGGATGCCGGCCCACCTGACGGACATGATGCTCGAGATGAACCGGGCGTGGAACGCGGGCAAGATCCGCCCCGAGGAGCCGCGCCTGCCGGAAAACACCACGTTCACCACGCTCGAATCCTGGGCGCCGCACTTCGCCGACGTCTACCGCCACCACCAGCATCCACCGCATCCTGCCCCCGGCGGCGCGGTCGATCCCGCCCAGCCCTGAGCAGCCGCTCGGACCAGGGAGAGGACGGCCTGCCGCGACCGCCGCGACCAGGTCGGCGCCCGGGCTCGGGTGCGCCCTCGGCGAAAGCTCGGCGGTCCCTCGGCGCGCGGGCGGCGGCGACGCGCTAGGGTGACTCGCGCCCGATCGCGGCCGCCGCCGGAGTGGCGGCGGACCGTCGGGGGCGACGAGGTCGGTCCATGGCGATCACGCGCGGCGATTTCCTGAAGCTGGCGGCAGCGGCGGCGGCCGGCGGCGGGGTGAGCGGGATGGGGCTGGGCAGCGCGCCAGCGGCGGCGGCAGCCCCGGCCGGCGAGGCGGCGGCGCCGGAGGAGGGCGCGCTCGATTCGCAGCGCTTCCGGGCGGCGGTGGCGCGCGGGGACGCGGCGCTGGTGGAAGCCTACCTGCGCCGCGACCCGGCGCTCGCCGCGAGCCGCGACGAGCGCGGCCGCTCGATGCTCGCCCTCGCGTGCCTGGCCGGGCGGCGCGAGATCGCGGCCCTGCTGCGCCGGGGGGTGGACGGCCGGGCGCCGGCGCTCGACCTGGTGGAGGCGGCGCTCGCCGGCGACGGCGAGCGGGTGCAGTGGTGGCTGGCCAAGGCACCGGGCCTGCTCAACGAGCCGGACGCGACCGGCTTCAACGCGGTGCATGCGGCGGTCCTCGCCGGCAAGTCCGCGCTGCTGATGGCGATGACCCTCCGCGGGGCCGACTTCAATGCCCTGTCGGCCGACGCGCCGCGGCGGACGCCGCTGCGGCTGGCCGCCGAGGCTCCGGACCCCGAGGTCGCCGACGAGCTGCTGGACCTGATGCTGGGCAACGGCGGCGACCCCAACGTGCCGCAGGGCGACGGCGTGACGCCGCTGCACGCGGCCGCCGCGGCGGGCCGGCCCGAGTCCGTCCGGCTGCTGATCTGGTCCGGCGCCGACGCCGACCGCCGCACGCCGGGCGGCGAGACGGCGCTGGCGCTCGCCGAGCGCCACGGCCGCGCCGAGGCCGCGGCGCTGCTGCGCACCGCGGCGCGGCTGCCGCGCGCCCACCGCAGCTCGCGCTTCGCGGTCACCGCCGGCGGCGGGCGCTGCGAGCGGCCGCCGCAGCCGGCGCTGCCGCCGGCGGTGATCAACGAGTACGTGGCGGTGTCGCACGGCAGCCTGCCGCGGGTGCGCGAGCTGCTGGCGCTCTATCCGTCGCTGCTGCTGGTCAACGCCAGCTGGAACGAGCTGGCGGTCGAGGCCGGCGCCCACACCGGCTTCAAGGACGGAGTGCGCCTGCAGCTCGACCGGGGGGCGCCGTGCGCGCTGCCCACGGCGGCGATGATGGGCATGACCGCTCACGTCCGCGCGCTGCTGCGGGAGGATCCGCTGCGCATCCACGAATGCGGCGCCCACAACATGCCGCCGATCTGGTTTCCGGCGATCGGCGGCGGCGGCGCCGAGCAGCTGGAGATCGCGCGGCTGCTGCTCGACGGCGGCGCCGCGGTGGACGCCCACAAGCGCGGTCAGACCGCCCTGCATTGGGCGGCGCGCCGCGGCGAGATGGAGATGGCCGAGCTGCTGCTGGCGCGCGGCGCCGCGGTGGAGGCAAGGGCCTGGCTCACCACCGGCGAGCGCGAGACCACGACGCCGCTGGCGCTGGCGCTCGCGGCAGGCCATGCGGCGATGGCCGAGCTGCTGCGGCGCCACGGCGCGCGGGCTTAGCACCTGGTTTCGTTCCAGGCCGCACTGCCCAGGCGGCCGGTTCAGCGGGCCGGCGGCAGGCCGAGGCGGCGCTCCAGGCCGGCGAAGCGGCGGTCGGAGCGCAGGGGCGCGAGCTCGGGGTCGACGGCCATCATCACCGCCATCGGGTCATGGCCGGCGACGGCCCGCTCCAGGGCGGCGAGGGCGCCCGCCGGATCGCCGCTGTCGAGCATCAGCGCCGCCGCGGCATAGGGAGAGACGTACCCCGCCTGCGAGCTCAGCCGCGCCAGCCGCCAGGCGGCGATGCGCCGGAGGGCGGCGGCCGGATCGGCGGCAGGGGCTCCGGCGGTGACCTGCTCGGGCACCGCGCCCTCGCGCCGCAACCCCTCGCGCGCCACCGCGAGCGCCGCCGCGAGCTGGCCGCGGCGGGCGAGGGCGCGCTCCAGGCAGTCGCGGGCGGCGGTGAAGCCGGGCTCGAGGTCCAGCAGGCCGCGCATGGCGGCGATCGCTTCCTCCGGACGCCCGGCGCGGTAGAGCACCCAGCCGAGGTCGGCGATGGCTCGCAGCGACAGGGGCTCCAGCCGCTGCGCCTCGCGGACCTCGGCGATGCCTTCGTCCATGCGGCCGAGGGCGACCAGCAGCCACGCCTGGTCGTGGTGCGCCGGCGCATAGCTGGGGTTGAGGGCGAGCGCGCGCCGGAAGTCGCGCTCGGCGCCGGCGTAGTCCCAAGCGTAGCGAAAGCGGATCGAGCCGAGGACGGTGAGGGCTTCGACCGAGCTTGGATCGCGCGCGATCGCCGCCAGCGCCGCCTCCTCGGCGCGCGGATAGGCTACCGCCGGCGGCAGCATGCCGAGGACCGCCAGCAGATGGTAGGCGTCGGCCAGACCGGAGCGCGGCGCGGCGGCGGCCGGGTCGAGGTCGGCGGCGGCGCGGAGCTCGGTCACGGCCCGCGCCAGCGCCGCGGGGTTGGCCCTGGCGAGGAGATAGCGGCCGCGCAGCTCGCGGTCGTGGGCCAGCGGATCGGCCGTCCCGGCGGTGCCCGACCTCGCGGCCACGGCGGGAGAGGCGGCGGCGCCGCCGGCCGCGGTGACGGCAGAGCCGGCGTCGACCATGGCGACGGAAGCGGCGGCGCCGGCCGCGGCGATGGAAGAGTCGGCGCCGAGCGCGGTGGCGGAAGCCGGGGGTGGAGCGACGGCAGCGGCGGCGCCCGGGGGCGGCCGACTCCCCGGCCACGCCGCCGGCGGCAGCAGCTCGACCGCCAGCTCGCTGGCCACCCGCTCGGCGATGGCGCTCTCGGCCTGCAGCGTCTGCCCCAGGGCAACGTCCAGGCGCTCGCCCCAGATGGCGGCGCCGTCGGCGGCGCGGATCAGCCGCACGGTGACGCGAGCGCGCTCGCCGTCGCGCCGCACGCCACCCTCGAGGAGGTAGGCGACGGCCAGCTTGCCGCCGATCGCGGCGGCGTCGCCGCCATGGCCCTTGAGCGCCATCACCGAGGTGCGGCCGACGACCGCGAGGCGCCCCGGGCGGAGGCTGCCGAGGCGTGAGATCAGCTCCTCGGTGAGGCCGTCGGCGAAGTATTCCTGGTCCGCGTCGCCGCTCAGGTTGGCGAGCGGCAGCACGGCGACGCGCAGCGGCGGCGGCACTCGCGGGCGCCCGGCGCCGCGCCACCACCACCATCCCGCCAGGGTCAGCGCCAAGGATGCGGCGAGCCCCAGGGCGGCGGCGACAGCCGGCCGGTGCTTGACCCAGCCGCGGCAGCGGGGCTCGGCGGTGGCGGCGGCGGGGGGGCCGGCGAACGGCCGGAGCACCGGCATGGTAGCCGGTGCGGCAGCCGAAGCGGGAGCCGAAGCGGGAGCCCGCGCGGCAGCCGGAGCGGCAGCCGGCGCGGCCGAGCCAGGCTCGGGGATCTCCGCCACCGGCGCCAGCAGGCGGTAGCCGCGCTTGGGGATGGTCTCGATGAAGCGCGGCTGCCGCGCCTCGTCGCCGAGCGCGCGCCGCAGCTCGCGCACGCTGCGCCAGACGACGTCGTCGCTGACGTACCGGCCCTCCCAGACCTCCTGCACCAGTTCGTCCTTGCTGACCACGCGGCCGGCGCGCCGAGCCAGGCAGACCAGCACCGCCATCACCTTGGGCTCGATCTGCACGGCGGCGGCAGGCAGGGCGCCGCTCTCGTCCGGCGCGAGGCCGCCGGCGCCGGCAGGCGCGCCCTCGCCTCCCGGGGCCGCATTGGCGGAGGCGACGGTCCTGGCGGCGGCGTGGACCTGGGACGCCGGCCGCTCCACCAGATTGCGGGAGGGCCGCACCCGCCGGTCGGCGAGCAGGAAGTCGCCGGCGACGGGCACCGCGCTCGGCAGCAGGTTCACCCCTTCAGTCTAGCCAAAGCGCGGGCAAGGAATAGCCAGAGCCTGTGCCGCAGTGGCTGGCGAGCCCGCCCTCCGCCCGTCGCGGCGGTGCGGCTCAGGGCTTCCCTTGGGGGCAGAGGCCCTGGCCCTGGCAGGGCACCGGACCGCCCTTGCAGCAGCTCGTGGTGGGGGCCGAGCAGGCGATCGTGGTGCAACATCCGGACGGCACGAAGCCGGTGCCCGGCAGCGTCTTGACGCCGAGGAAGACGCCCACCGTTCGCTGCTGGCAGGTGGTGATGTGATCCGAGGCCGGGTGGTTGAGCAGCTTGACGCCGCCCTGGGGGTCCGCCATCGCCATGACGGTGGAGCCGCCGCCGTCGAGGTTGATGGCATCGGCGGCCCCCAGCTGCCGCAGCCACGCCCCTTCATCGTAGAAGCCGGCGCCGCAGGTCGAATGGTCGGCGCCGTCGATCGTCATCATGAAGAGATACCGCCGGTCCGCCGAGAGGCCCACCGCGGTGCGCGCGGCGACGATTTCGGGCGGATTGGCATCGGTCCCGGGGTCGCTCTCGATCCTGCCCCCGAGCAGCAGCCGGGGAGGGCCCGGCACGCGCGACGACGGCGGGCAGGTGCTGCCGGCGATCGGTTGCGGGCTGCCGGCGACGGCGGTCCAGGCGTTGGCGTAGACCCTGGCGGGAGTGGATTCGATGACGGTCTCGAAGGAGGCCTTGTTCTCCTTGGTGATCAGCAGCGCCTCGGAGCCGGCGTAGAGCGCGGTGGGAACGCTGGCGAGGTTCGAGACCAGCTGGCCCAGCGACTTCTCGAGGCCCAGGACGGCGAAGTTGCCGTTGACGCAGCCACCCCAGGTGAAGCTGGCGTTGATCGCCACCTGCGCGCCGGTCGCACACAGGAACTGCGCCGCCACCTGGCCGACGGTGCCGCCGCCGACGGCCTCGGGCGTGGAGACGAACTGGATGTTGGGATTCTGCAGGTCGATTCGCAGCGCGTTGACCTTCTGGGTGCGGACCCCCGGCGTCTTGATCGCGGTCGGCAGGTAGGTGGTGCAGTACGCGGTCCAGTCGATGCCCTGGAACAGCGCGTGCCACTGCGGGCTCCAGCCGAGGAGCCACGGGTTGCCGGTGCAGTCGTCCGCCGCTTGCCCGAGCGGCGCCTTCCCGGCCGGCGGCGATCCGACCGGCGATCCGACCGGCGGCGGCGACCCGGCCGCCGCCGGCAAGGCCGCCAGCATCAGTCCGAGGGCAAAGGCGGCGATGGTGCTCCTGGTCATGGCTCCTCCTCGCTGGCTGGGCGGCGTGGCCGTGGTTCGCATCGCTTCGATGTTTGAGCACGAAGGGTTTGAGCACGAGAGTCTGCCACGGCGCAGCGCCCGTCGCAACCTGGCGTCGGGCACTCACTCGCCGCCGACCCGCGCTCCACGCTTGACATGCAGTTCGTCAGATGGCAAACTTGCCAATATGCTGACTGCCGCAGTGATCAAGGCGCTGGCCAACGAGCGGCGCCTCGAGATCCTGAACTGGCTCAAGGATCCCCGCGCGCACTTTCCTCCCCAGGTGGACGGGGATCCGATCCGCGACGGCGTCTGCTCGCTGTTCATCGCGCAGAAGCTGGGGGTGACGCCGTCCACGGCCAGCGAGCATCTCCGGGTCCTCTCGCAGGCGGGCCTGGTGCGCGGCAAGCGGATCAAGCAATGGACGTTCTACAAGCGCGACGAGCCGCGCATCGCCGCGGTCAAACGCGCCTTTCAATCCGCCTGGTAAAGGGGGCTTGCATGCCGGTCTACGAGAAGCTGAGCGCCTTGGGGATCACCCTGCCGCAGCCGACGCCGGCGGTCGCCGCCTACGTGCCCACCGTCCGCAGCGGCGACCTCCTGTTCGTCTCCGGCCACGTCGCCAAGCGCGACGGCAAGCCCTGGGTCGGGCAGCTGGGGAACCCGCTGACCACGGCGGAGGGTCGACGCGCCGCGCGCGCCGTGGCCGTCGACCTGATAGGCACGCTCCATGCCGCCACCGGCGACCTGAACCAGGTCCGCCGCATCGTCAAGCTCATGGTGCTGGTGAACAGCTCCCCGGCCTTCACCGAGCAGCACCTGGTCGCCAATGGCGCCTCCGAGCTCTTCCAGGAGGTGTTCGGCGCCTCGGGTGCGCACGCGCGCAGCGCCTTCGGGGTCGCCCAGGTGCCCTTCGGCTCATGCGTCGAGATCGAGCTGATCGCCGAGTTGGGGTGACCGATGCCCGAAGCGCACGGCAGTCAGGAAGCACGCGCCGTCGCACCGGCCATCGGCCGGCCGGCGATCGAAGCCGTTCACCGCCTCCTCGCGCCTTACCTGCGCGTCACCCCGACGGTCGAGATGGCGGCCGGGGATCTCGGGCTGCCGGCTTGCCGCCTGACGCTCAAGCTCGAGCAGCTGCAACATGCCGGGTCCTTCAAGACGCGCGGCGCGTTCGCCAACCTGCTGCTGCGCGAGGTGCCCGCGGCCGGCGTCGTCGCCGCGTCCGGCGGCAACCATGGCGCCGCCGTGGCCTATGCCGCAATGCGGCTGGGTATGCCGGCCAAGATCTTCGTCCCGACCGTCTCATCTCCCGCCAAGATCGGCCGGATCCGCGATTACGGCGCCGATCTGTCGGTGCTTGGCGAGCGCTACGCCGACGCGCTGGCGGCCGCCGAGGCCTGGGCGGCCCGCACCGGGGCGCTGGCGGTCCATGCCTTCGATCAGGTCGAGACGCTGCTCGGGCAGGCGACGCTCGGCATGGAGCTGGCGGCACAGGCTCCCGACCTGGACACCATCCTGATCGCGGTCGGTGGCGGCGGGCTGATCGGCGGCGTCGCCGCCTGGTACGCTGGCAGCGTCAGGATCGTGGGCGTCGAGCCCGAAACCGCGCCGACGCTGACCGCGGCGCTTGCGGCGGGCAGGCCGGTCGATGCTCCCGCCGGCGGCATCGCCGCCGATTCCCTGGCGCCGCGGCGCGTCGGCGAGCTGACGTTCCCGCTGGCGCAGGCCTGGGTCGATCGTGTGGCGCTGGTCCCCGACGAGGCGATCCGGCGCGCCCAGCTGGCGCTCTGGGAGGGCGCCCGGATCGTCGCCGAGCCGGGCGGCGCGGCCACCTTCGCCGCCCTGCTCTGCGGCGCCTACCGGCCGGAGCCGGACGAGCGGGTCGGCCTCGTGGTCAGCGGCGGCAACACCACCGCCGTCGACTTCGGCGGTGGGGCGAAGGAGCAGGGCGGGCCATCCGGCCTGCCATAGGCTCATGCCGGCTGTGCGATACTCCCGGCCGGCGCCGATGGCGGCCTGCCGCGGCGGCGGGCCGCGCGCCGGAAGCGAGAGGAGAGGAGAATGCATGGCAGCAATGACCTGGGCAGGGACCGCGACGGCGGTGACGGCGGCGCGCGCGCGGCAAATCGCGCCGGCGGACTCGGCGGACGTTGGCGGTGGCTGGCAATGGCGGTGATCCTGGGCGGCGTTTTCCAGGCGGCCGCGCCGCAGGCCTCGGCTCGCGAGGCGGGCGGCCGCGGCGACGCTCAGGCGTCCGGCTCGACCCAGCCTTGGAAGACCACCCCGGCGGGCGAGCTCGCCCGGCCGCTGATGCCCGACCCCTCGCTTGAGCCGCCCGCCAACCAGGTGCCGGTGCTGGTCGCTTACGGCGTGGGGGTCCAGCGCTACGTCTGCAAGGAGAAGGAGGGGGCGAAGGGCAGCTTCGAATGGACGCTCAAGGAGCCGCAGGCGAAGCTCGCCGACGCCAGCGGCCGCGAGCTCGGCAGCCACTCGGCCGGCCCCAGCTGGCAGCTGGCGGACGGCAGCAAGGCGGTCAAGAAGAAGCTGATCGCGAGCGTCCGGGCGTTGCAGGCCGACGCCGTGCCATGGCTGCTCATCGAGATCGAGTCGAGCGGCAGCGGCACCCTGTCAGGCACGCAATACGTGCAGCGGGTGGACACCATCGGCGGCGTGGCGCCCGCGACCGGCTGCGACGCGGCCCATGCCGGCAGCACCCACGACGTCGAGTACCGCGCCACCTATGTTTTCTATGCGCCGAGGAAGCCGTAGCCGGATCCCGGTCCCCCTTCCCACCCTTCCGACCTGCCGGGAGTGTCGCGAATGGCGACCACCGGAGCCGCGACCGACCTGCCGGGAGTGTCGCGAATGGCGACCACCGCAGGCTTCGTTCTAGCCTCCGCCCAAGAACAGCGGTACGGCCGCCGCCGCCGCGATGCCGAGGAACAGCGGCCAGGCGAGATGGCGGCCGCGGCTGGAGATCAGCACCACCAGGCCGGTGAGCAGGAACGTGGCCGCCAGGATCGCCAGGATGCGCCCGCCGGGAGGCGCCAGCGGCGCCGGCGCCAGCACCACGAAGATGGCTGCGAACCCCCACCAGGCGAGGCTGGTCAGGTGCCAGGCGTAGCGCAGCACGCCGCGAGCGAAGCGGCTCTCCCGCAGCAGTCCGCGACGGGTCGCCGGGGCGAGCAGCGGCCCGATCAGCCGGCGCTCGCCGAGCCAGGAATGGATCAGTCCGATCAGGGCGGTGAGACCGGCGGCGGCGAGCAGACAGGCATGGGTCATGGCGCGCGCTCCTCCATACGGTGACGTATGGAAAGAGCATAGCGGGCGCCGCCGGGCGCTGTCAATACGCTGGCGTATGGTGGCGAGGCTGGCATATCGTGGGCGCCATGGCGGCACGGCTGGCGCGCGAGGACTGGGTGGCGGCAGCGCTGCGGCTGCTGGCCGGGAGCGGCGTCGAGGCGGTGCGGGTCGAGCCCCTGGCGAAGCGGTTGGGGGTGACCAAGGGCAGCTTCTACTGGCATTTCAGCGATCGCCCGGCGCTGCTCGCCGCGGTGCTCGCGGAATGGGAGCGGCGGGCCACCCTGGCGATCATCGCCGAGGTGGAAGCCTCCGGCGGCACCGCCGGCGAACGCCTGCTGGCGCTGTTGCGCCTGGCGACCGGCGCCGACGGCCGCATCGACCGTCGGGTCCGCGCCTGGGCGATGAACGAAGCCGCGGCGGCCGCGGTGCTCCGGCGCGTGGACCGGCGCCGCGTCGGTTACCTGCGACGGTTGTTCGCCGAGCTGGGCTTCCCCAAGAGCCAGGCCGCGGCGCGGGCGCAGCTCGCCTACCACGCCCTGGTCGGCGGCTTCGAGCTCGGTTTCCGCATCGCGGGCGCCGGCCGGGAGCGGACGGCGAGGCTCTACCATCGCTTGCTGACCAGGCGCTGAGCGGCGCCCCGGCCCGCCACGGCACCGGCCCGCGGCGCTCGGCCGCGCCGGCGGTCGGCCCGGCGTAGACCGCGCCGCCCGTTCACCGTCGGCCCACCTGCGCCGGTCCCTGCCGGTCTCCCATGCTCGTCGATCGTCGATGATCCGCCGCCCAGCTGGCTTCGTAGTCTGGGATGGATCCCGCCGTGGCGGCCCGCGGAGAGCGGCCAGAGCAGAAATAACTCCGCCGCCGCTGCCGTTGGAATCAGTGGCATCTGCGTGTGATTCCAGCCTTTGGCTGGCGGCTCGCCCCGCGAGTCGGCAAGAGGGGTACAGGGTGATGGCTGCATCCGAAGACCGCTTGACTGCTGGCTGGAACGGCAGCGCCGGCTGCCGCCGCGGGAAATTCTTCCTGGCAGCGCTGCTGGCGGCCGCCGGCTGCGCGGCCTTCGCCGGTTACCTCGAGAGCTCCCTCCCTGCCCTGCCGGCCGCGCCCACCCGTTCCACCGCGACCCCAGGCCGCGAGTGGGAGGCAGTCACGGTCGGCAGCCAGGATACGTGCGTCCGGTCCGCCGTCGCCGGCCGGGTGGTGCGGCGATTGGTAAGCGAAGGCAGCCTGGTGCGCCGGGGTGACCTGCTGTTCGAGATCGACCCGCGGCCGTTCCGAGCGCGGCTCGTCCGCGCCCGCGCCGACCTGGACCAGGCCAATTCCGGCGAGAGTCTCGACGCCCTGCGGACCGCTGCCGAGCAGGCCAGCCTCGATCTCGAGGCGACCGCGGTGAGGTCGCCGATCGACGGCATCGCCGGCGCCACCCAGGCGCAGGTGGGTGACCTGGTCAATCCGACCAGCCTCCTGGTCACCGTGTCCAGCATCGATCCGATCCGCGTGCGCTTCCGGCTCGACGAGCAGGCCTATCTGCGCTATCTCGACGGCTTGCGCCAGGGACCGGGTGCCGGGCGGCGTTTCGGCGATCTCGAGCTGGAGCTCGGCGGCACCGACCTGTCCCGGCAGGGCCGCCTGGCCGCGACCGGCAGCAGCGTCGACCTCGCCACCCGCACCATCGCCGCCGAGGGCCTCTTCCCCAATCCCGACAATCGCCTCCGGCCGGGTCAGGTCGCCAGGGTCCGCGAGCTCGCGGCTCCCTGATCGGCCGCGAACGCCTCGCGCGCCGCACCAACTGCCGACACCATTTTCAGGGCGGGAGGAGGTCCGCTCCGGTCTGCCGGGATGCCCGCCCCGCCAGCCTTTGAAGGGGGCTCGAAACGGCTCTTGAGGGGCTGGTTAGAAAAAAAGCCCCATTCAGGGCCAAAATCGTGTACAATCCAGCCAAGATGTCTGAGACGGCTCCGGAAGTCGAAGAAGAGGTCCGGCGTTACGCCGGGCTGTTGAAGCAGGCGATCCGCGCCGCCGGCCTGAGTGTCAGCGAGGTGGAGCGCCGGCTGGGCGCTGGTCCGAAGGCGCTGCGGCGGATCTTCAGCGGTCAGGTCGACCTCAAGCTGAGGCACGTCATCTCGATCCTGCGCATCATCGGCATGTCGCAGGAGGAGTTCTTCGCCATTGCCTCGCGGCCCAAGCAGCGGCCGCACCTGCTGCCCCATCATCCGCCATCGGCCACCGATTTCCTGACCGCCTTCCAGCGGGTCGGTTACCGTGGCGAGCTGGTGCAGTTGGACGAGGCGGAGCCGCCCTCCCCCGAGGAGTTCGATCGCCTGGTCGAGGATGCGGTGAACCGGGTCCTCGAGCGTCGCCGCCGCGAAGGCAAGGCCCTGCCAGAGTCCAATCCTCCATCCCCGAGCAGCAAGAGCGAGCCCGCGTCCTAAGCCGAGCTCGGCGCGGTAGGAACGGCCGAGCGGAGCTCTCTGGCCCTTCGGCCAGGCCGGGGTTAGTGGGCGTGGGGCGAAGAGGTTTTCCGCCCAAGGAGCCTGGCCAGATGACTACGGTTATTCTTTCCGGCGGGCCGGCTGGCGCTCCAAGTCATTCAGGAACGTGACCACCATCTCGATGATCTCGAGCAGCTGGCCGCCGTCTCCAACACAGGCCCGCTGGAGGATCAGCAGGGTGACGATGGCCTCTCGGGCAATGCGCAGAGCCCGGAAGGTGACGATCATTTCCTGCGCGAGTAAACGGACCTCTTCGAAACGCCCCTGGCGCGCCCATAGCGTCGCAAGGTCCAGGCCTGCGAGGGCCGCGGGGTAGACCTGCTCGCGCTGGGCGAAGCCAGCCCTGGTTTCCAGCAGTGCGGCCTCGGCCCGGGCAAAGTCGCAAAGGCCGGCGTAGATCCTGCCTTCCAACCAACGCACGCGGAGCCGGTCGAGAGCGTTGGGATTCTCCTCCAGAACGATCCGGCTGCTCCAGAGGAGACGGCGCGCGGCACGGAAGCGCCCAAGATCGACCAGGAACCAGATCAGGGATTGCAGAGTCTTCGCGACAAGGACTGGATCGCGGGCATGATCCAAAAGCTCGAGTCCGTCGTGCAACAGCATGATTGCCGTGCCGGCCTCGCCGCCTGCTGCGGTGAAGTGACCGATGCTGATCAGCGCCCGTCCCGCGAGGTGCCGCCGGCCCTCAAGTGCATGAGTCCGATGAACCAGCCTAAGGAGTGCCACGGCCTCGTCAAATCGTCGCTGGGCGGACAAAAGGGAGGCGAGCAGATCTGCAACTCGCGCCAGTAGCAGGCTGGAACGGGATCCGCGGTTCGACCAGTACACCGCCCGGTTCATCGCCTGGCTGGCGCGAGGGAGGTCGTCGCAGATGCGGTGGGCGTTCGCCAGCTCAGCCCAGGCAAGACCACGTAGATCGGCGACCGGCTTTGCCCCGAGCTCCTTCGGATCCAAGCGGTCAGCTGCAAAACGGGCCAACCGGGCAAACCGGAGCGTTGCATGAACATCGTGGCTCCGTAGTGAGCGACCCGCCTCGATGAGCGCCCGAACTTGGGGAAGGCCCCGCAGAGTTGCAATGTCAGAGGCTGACAGAGCCTCCCAGCTGCGCTCGCCGAGAAGCAGCGAGGTCAGAATCACGACGGCATCCTGAGGGGTCGCAACGGCCGGGGTGGCATTCTGAGGGGTCGCAACAGCCGGGGTGGCATTCGCCTTAGCGCGGGAAATCACGGCGTCATAGGAGGCTAGCGGCATCTCAGCCGGAGCCCAGCCCCCATGGGTCGCCAGGAGACTCGAGCAGGTGCCGCATCCGTGCAGCAGATGGCGTACGAATTCCTGACTCCGCCTGCGCGAGAGGCGTCCTGCCAGGAAGTGGGCGACATCCTCGGGAGAGTAGTGCTCGGGCACGATGATTTCTCTGGTCGACCGTTATTGTGCCATCGATTGCGTATCAAAGGAAGGGAGATCGGGGGGGTCGGACCCCCGACTCTCGTCGAAGCTCTAGCCAGGAGGGCACCCATTGGGTTCACTTGCACCCGAGCACTCAACCCTGATCCTACCCCCACCAGGGGGCCGACCTGCATTCTTGCCATCGATCCCCTTCCCCGGGGCAACCCCGGTCCTCGGGAGCTGATCTGCTCGCTTCGCCCGGCCATTAGGATCGGTCAGGCCGGCGTTGTCAATACTACCCCCTGGCAACCAGGCGGCTAGCCAGGTCTGCACCCTGGCTCCGAGGGCGTCCAGGAGGCTGGGGCGCTGGCCGGCCTGGGCCGCGGGCGCGACCAGGCCGAGCAGGATGGCGAGCACCAGCGTGCTGACGGCGAAACGATGGGACTGACGAGATGACATGACAACCTCCTTCATCGCGGGGAGGCCTGAGCGCCCTCATGGCGTCCAGCGGCCGCGTACTTGCACCCCCCAGTTTCGCAATTTCCGGGCAGAAACGCGCCATTCGTGTTGCGCGACGCTCATGTCTTTCGCGCCCACCTCTCCTGGCCTGTCGAGGAGAAGCAATGAGAATTGCTCATCAACCCCAACCCGAGGGCAACTGAACGACTGCCAGCGGTTGCAAAATGGGTGTGAGTAGGTCACTATGTGACCTAATGCAAGAACCTCTCATGACGGAGCCTCCTGATGGCGAGCTCGCGGCCGCCGTTGGCGCCCGGGTCAAGTCCCTGCGCGAAGAGCGGGGTTTGAGCCAGCGCGCCCTTGCATTGCGCCTCGAAGTGTCCAGCTCGACCATCGCCAAATACGAGGCTGGCGTCCATACGCCCCCCCTGTCGGTCCTGGTTCGGCTGGCGGCGGTTCTCGACGTCAGCCTCGACCAGCTGGCCGGCCGCGGCGCCCTGGCGCCGGTGACCGATCCCCGTCTGATCTCCTGCCTGCGGGAGATCGCCGCCATGGACGAGCGCAGCCGGGAGCTGGTGACGGTGACGCTCGAAGGGATGGCGCAGGCTTACCAGATCCTCCGCGACCGCAGGCGGACACCCGGCCCGGCCGCCGTCCAGCCCACCGGAGCCTCGACCTAGAGCGGGGCACTCCGCATCATGCCAGATCGATATTGGAAGGCAGGGAAGGCGAGCCAGGCAGGGCCGGCGGGGCAGGCAGGACAGGCAGGGCCGGCGGGGCATCCGTGGCGGCCGGGCCAGGCGGACGCGGCGTGGGGCCCGCAACGGGCCGGCGGCGCCGGCGCCGCCGGCGCCGCCGATCCGGCCGGCGCCGACAGCCCTGCCGTTGCCGCCGATCTCGTCGTGCAGGCGACCCGGCGCCTGCTGGAAAGGCTGGCCGACCGCGGCCTCGAAGGCAACCTCGCGGCGATCGAGCAGGAGCGCCGGCAGGCGCCCGACCTGGTGGCCGAGCTGCTGGAGCTGCCCGAGCCGCGGCGCTCGGCGGCGGCGGCGAGCGCCCGCTACGCGACACCCGAGGTGGTGTGGCGCCTGCTGGAGGCGTCGCGCGACGCGGCGCCGGAGCCGGCAGTGGCACAGCTCGGCCTGGCGCGGAAGATCGCCATCCACCTGGCGGCCCTGCGTCCCGCGGCCTCGCTCAACTTCCAGCTGCGGGTGGAGGTGAGCTGCGAGACGGCGCTGCGCCTCCTCGACGCCGGCGAGCAGGCGGCGGCGGCGGCCCGCCTGCGCGAAGCCGCGGCCGCGCTGCGGCTCGATCTCGGCTATGCGCGGGCCATCTACTGCCGCGCGCTCGCCCGGCTGCGGCAGGCCGAGCACCGCTGGGAGGAGGCGCTGGCGCTGGCCGCACGGGCGGTGCGCCTGCTCGAGGAGCACGGCTCCAGGTCCGAAACCGCCGCCGCCATCGTGGAAGAAGGCTGGTTGCTGCTCGACGCCGGCGAGGCCGACGAGGCGGTCCCGCGCTTCGAGCGGGCGCAGCCGGAGGTGGAGGCGGTCCCCTACGCCGCCGTCACCTGCCGTCTGGGGCTGGCCATCGCCCTGCTCGAAAGCGGCCAGGGAGGCGAGCGCGCACGGATCGAGCGGCTGCTCGCCGACGCCGAATGGATGATCGGCCAGGCCAGCGCCTCGGGCGATCTGCCCCGCCTCCGCTGGCTGGCGGCACAGGCCGTCGCCCGCTGCCGCCGCAACACCGGCTGAGGCGCCGCGACGAGACCGGGGCCCCGGTCGGCGGGCGCGCCTCTTGCACGCACATCGGCAGCCGCGGGAGACCGCGCCGCCCGCCGCGGCGACCCCTCGGTTGCAGGCTGCCCCAAGCCTCTCGCCGCGGCGGCGGACGCATCGGAACTCTGCGGCCCGGGCGGCGTTATCGTGTCCAGCACAGAACTCGCGCTCCCGGCGATTCGCGGCGCCGGAGCGCCGCGCGGCCCGGCCCGGAACGCGCGCACCCGGGAGGTAAAATTGCCGGTCATGGTCACCGACGAGCCGTCGCAGACGACTACTGTGGAAGCCCCGCCCGCCGCCACCCCGGGCACGCCCGGCGCCGCCGGCAGGTCTCCCGATCCCCGGGAACCTCGCAGCACCAACAATGCCGGAACTGGCAGCAACACCAGCAACGCCGGCAGACAAACACGCGCCGACGAGCCCGACCGGCCGCCCACGGGGGAGCCGCCACCGGCGCACAAGAGGAAGGTGTGGCCGTGGCTGGTCGCCGCCGCCGTCCTGGCCATCGGCGCCTACGTGCTGATCTCGAGCCACAGCCGCGCCGAAGCCAAGGCCACCGCGGCCAAGGCCCAGGCCGCCGCGTCGGCGCCGATGCCGGTGGTGGGAGCCGCCGCCAGGACCGGCGACATCGCGGTCTACGTGACCGGGCTCGGCAGCGTCACGGCGCTCAACACCGCCACCGTCAAGAGCCGCGTGGACGGCCAGCTGATGCGCATCGACTACCACGAAGGGCAGCTGGTAAAGGAAGGCGAGCTGCTGGCCGAGCTCGACCCACGCCCGTTCCAGGTCCAGCTGATGCAGGCGGCCGGCCAGAAGTCCAAGGACGAGGCGGCGCTGCAGAACGCCAAGGTCGACCTGCAACGCTACCAGGTGCTGATGCAGCAGGACGCCATCCCCAAGCAGCAGCTCGACACCCAGCTCGCTCTCGTCAAGCAGGACGAAGCGGCGATCGAGAGCGACCAGGCGCAGGTCGAGAGCGCCAAGCTCAACCTGGCCTACTGTCGCATCGCCGCGCCGATCGGCGGCCGCGTCGGCCTGCGGCTGGTGGATACCGGCAACATCGTCCATGCCGCCGACGCCACCGGCATCGCGGTGGTCAACCAGGTGCAGCCGATCACCGTCATCTTCACCATCCCTGCCGACCGCCTGCCGTCGGTGCTGCAGCAGATGCACGCCGGCCGCCAGCTGGCGGTGGACGCCTTCGACCGCAACAACCAGACCCTCATCGCCCATGGCGTGCTGGCGGCGGTCGACAACCAGATCGACCAGACCACCGGCACGGTCCGCCTGCGCGCGGTGTTCCCCAACCAGGACGACGTGCTCTTCCCGAGCCAGTTCGTCAACGCGCGGCTGCTGGTGGACACCGTCCACGACACCGTGCTGGTGCCGACCGCGGCGCTCCAGCGCTCCCCAACCGCCACCTTCGTCTACCACGTCAAGCCCGACCAGACCGTCGAGGTGCGCAACGTCGCGGTGCAGCTGACCGAGGGCGACAACACCTCGATCCGCAGCGGCCTCGCCGCCGGCGACGTGGTGGTGACCGACGGCGTGGATCGGCTGCGCCCCGGAGCGAAGGTCGCGGTGACCCTCGCGGCCCCCGGCGCCGCCGCCGGCCAGGGTGCCCCCAACGGCGCCGCCAATCCGGCGGCCCCCGGTGCTGCCAACGCCCCCAATGCCCCCAATGCCCCGAACGCCGCCGCCGGCCCCAACCCCGCGGCCGACCAGGGTGCCAAACCCGCCAAACCCGCCAAACCCAACACCGCCCGGAGCCCCGCCCAGTGAGCCCATCGCGCCCGTTCATCCTGCGGCCGATCGCGACGTCGCTGCTGATGGCGGGCCTGCTGATCGCAGGCACCATCGCCTTCCGGCTGCTGCCGGTGTCGGCGCTGCCGGAGGTGGACTACCCCACCATCCAGGTGGTGACCTTCTACCCCGGCGCCAGCCCCGACGTCATGGCCTCGGCGGTCACCGCGCCGCTGGAGCGCCAGTTCGGGCAGGTCCCCGGCCTCAACCAGATGACCTCGACCAGCTCCGAGGGCAGCTCGGTCATCACCCTGCAGTTCGTGCTGGACCTCAACATCGACGTCGCCGAGCAGTCGGTGCAGGCGGCGATCAACGCCTCCGGCACCTACCTGCCGGCCAACCTGCCCAACCCGCCGATCTACAGCAAGACCAACCCTGCCGACGCGCCGATCATGACCCTGGCGCTGACCTCGAGCACCCTGTCGCTGTCCAAGGTGGAGGACTTCGCCGACACCCGTCTGGCGCAGAAGATCTCGCAGCTGCCGGGCGTCGGCCTGGTGAGCATCAGCGGCGGCCAGAAGCCGGCGGTGCGCGTGCAGGTGAACCCGACCTCGGCGTCCTCCTACGGCATCACCCTCGAGGACGTCCGCGCCGCCGTCGCCGCCGCCAACGTCAACCAGGCCAAGGGCGCCTTCGACGGCCGCCACCAGTCCTACTCCATCGGCGCCAACGACCAGCTGCTGAGCAGCGATCAGTACAAGCCGCTGGTGGTCGCCTACCGCAACGGCAACGCGGTGCGGCTCTCGGACATCGCCAACGTCACCG
>Ga0210405_10000214_pt1 | contig 82276 bp, 47 predicted proteins | sample IncBWH11MmetaG_FD_155492 | JGI IMG/M metagenome (GOLD analysis project Ga0210405, IMG submission 155492) | Forest soil microbial communities from Barre Woods Harvard Forest LTER site, Petersham, Massachusetts, United States - Inc-BW-H-11-M | ecosystem: Environmental > Terrestrial > Soil >... | reverse complement strand
AAGAGCGGTCTCATTACGCCGCGACGCGCGAGGCGACCGGACCGGCCCTAGATCTAAAGAATTGAGGTTCACATGCGACTGCACTGAAATTCGCCATTTCCCTGTTAGCCGTGTCGAGAGCAGCCGAGATCGTAGGGTCCGAACGGTATCGCTGACCGAAAAAGGACAGGAAATGTTTGCCCCTCTCTTTCGCCGGCACACCGCGGTCATCAAACGCGCCTTCCAGGATGTCTCTTGGGAAGAACTGCAACAGCTTGAACTGGTGCTGAAGAAGATTGGGAAACGTGCCGAGCGTCTCGCCGAAAAGTTTCAACCGTGTTCCCCTGAATTCCGTCCCGCAACGATAAGTCCCCCCTCGATGGCCAGGATTGAGAAGCTTTTGGCACTTCGGCCTTCGCGCCGGACCACTTTTTTGAGATCGCCTTCCCGTGAGCTGACAATCCTCTGGATTTTGCGGGCTTCAGGCCACTCACTCATTGTGTCTCATGCGTTAAAATTCTTAAGCGATCACACTCCAGCCCGCCAACCAGATGAGCGTCCAGGCGTCCATTCCGCAGCGGACAGACGGTCGACGATATGAGGCAGTGCTTCGCCTTAGCGAAGCCCTTTCTCTGTGCCAAGAGCCCGAGGACCTGACGAAGATCCTCTCTGAACAGTTGCGCGAATTCCTCGACTTCTTACAGTTTTACATCGTTGTCTACAAGGAGAACTCCACGGAAGTCGAATGGGCTGTCGTCGGACGCGAGAAAAGCCTCGTATCGGCGTACGCGGATGTGCCAGTTCAACAGCGGCCATCGTGGCAGGCATACAACAGGCAGGAACCGATCTACATTCGTCACTGGGACACCGATGAAGGAGTACCTCGCCGCCTCAAGCAAGGGATTGCAGCACAAGGGCTTGAGGTCGGGCCGCTCGTCTTTGTTCCCCTGACGACGCCACAGCGCCGCCTCGGTGCTTTGGGCATGTCGGGACACCCTGGGATCAGTTACAGCAGCGATGACATTAGCTTCTTGCGACTAATTGGTCGAGTTGTCGCATTCGCCGTTGACGACAATTTCAATCTCAGGCGAGTAGAGGCCGCAAACGCGGAGTTGCAACGTCAGAACGAACGGCTGCAGCGCAGTGAACGAGAGCTGCGCGAGGTTATCGAAACCATTCCGTGCATGGCATGGTCGGCCTCAGCAGATGGGGCTGCTCAATTTTTCAACCGCCGCTGGTTGGAGTACGTTGGCCTTACGGCGGATCAAGTGCAGAATTGGGGCTGGACAGTCGCGGTTCATCCGGACGATCTGAACGCGCTCGTGGATTACTGGCGAGCTGTTGTGGCCTCAAGCCGGTCGGGTGAAATCGAAGCGCGCTTGCGTCGTTTCGACGGGCTATACCGCTGGTTTTTGTTCCGAGCGACTCCATCCCTCGACGACAAAGGCAAGGTCGCAAAATGGTACGGTACAAATACCGATATTGATGATCGCAAAAAAGCAGAGCAAGCTCTAATCATTCAAAACGATCGACTCCAGCTACTCCTCAAACTGACTAATCGGATTACGTCGAAACTAGACCTTCGCGAAGTGCTGCGCGCCATTACAGCCACCGTTCGTGAATTGACGGCTTCGGACGCTGTACACATCTCGCTCCCTGAAGCAGACTCCACACAGTTTCGCGTGTACGCATTAGATTTCCCGGAAGGGAAAGGCCTTATTACAGAAGAGATGCTCATTGAGCCGGTGGGCATCGCCAGGAAAGCCCTTGAAAAACTCAAACCATTCGTTAGAACCATAACCCAGGCCGATGAGTTTCCTTCCGACTACTACAAGTTGCTCGTCGCTGAGGGTGTGAAGAGTCAATGTGTGATACCGCTCGTGAATCGGGGCCGAGCCGTCGGAGTTTTGGCGATTGCTCGGACCCGGAATAATTCCTTCGCGCCAGAGGAAGTCGACTTCATCGGGGAGGCTTCGGGGCAGATAGCCGTTGCCATTGAGAATTCTCTCGCATACCGCGAGCTTTGCGAACTCAAAGAGAGACTGGCCCAAGAGAATCTTTATCTCGAACAAGAGATCCGCGGCGACGTGGATTTCGGGCAAATTGTGGGGAGCAGTCCGCCACTCAAGCAAGTCTTGCAACTGGTCGAAACTGTTGCGCCCACTGATTCAACCGTTTTACTCCTCGGCGAAACAGGAACGGGGAAGGAGTTGATCGCCCGCGCAGTTCACGAACATAGCCGCCGCAAGGACCGCATATTCGTCAAGGTTAACTGTGCTGCTATTCCGACCGGGCTGTTGGAAAGCGAATTGTTTGGGCATGAAAAGGGTGCATTCACGGGCGCTATCAGTCAGAAAATTGGGAGGCTGGAGCTGGCGGATGGCGGTACGCTCTTCCTGGATGAGGTGGCGGACATTCCCTCGGAAATCCAGCCAAAGCTTTTGCGAGCCCTTCAGGAACAGGAGTTTGAACGGCTAGGGAGCACGCGAACTCTGAAGGTGAACGTTCGCTTGATTGCTGCGACCAACCGCGACCTGGTCAGGATGGTTGCGAAGGGCGAATTTCGCAGCGATCTGTACTACCGCCTAAATGTTTTTCCGATTCGACTCCCACCTCTTCGGGAGCGCAAAGAAGATATTCCACTGCTGGTCGGTTATTTTGTGCAGAAATTCGCGAAGCAGCTTCAAAAGGACATCAAAAGAATCCCGCCGTCTGTAATGAAGGCATTCACAACCTGGGAATGGCCAGGAAACATCCGCGAGTTGGAGAACTTAGTGGAACGCTCTGTCATCCTGACCCGTGGCAAGTCGCTTGACGCGCCGCTTATGGAAATGCGGAAGTTGAGCGGAGAAGAACATGACCGCGAAACGAAGGATTCACGTCAGGCGGAAATAGCGGAAATTGTAAGAAGTACCATTCAGGCACTAAACGGAAAACAGGGGCTGGCCAGCGATCAGGGCAAGAAGATGGCCGATGGCCGTGCGACGAAAAGCGCGGAACGCGCGAAGAAACAGCGGGAAGAGATTATGCGAGCGCTCACGTCAAGCAAGGGCCGCGTGGGCGGGAGTAATGGAGCCGCTGCCCGCCTGGGCATCAATCGCACGACACTCCTGGCGCGGATAAGAAAGCTTGGGATTGATCCCAGAGACTACGCCGCGTGATCGGGCCACCCGGCCCGGTCGAACCGTGTCAAAACTCATAGATTGACACCTTCGACTTCATTCCTGCCGATTTCAATGCCGTCCTGAAATTCAAAGTAGTTACAGCTGCAAAGTTTGGGGGGCGTGTTGCACTCTCGGACCTACAAGGAAGAGTGTGGCATGTTGAAGATCTCTGTCATTAAGAGCCCACGCCAATGCCGAATGGTGGTCGAGGGTATTCTCGTTGAGCCTTGGGTAGCCGAACTCCTTAGCGAGTACACAAAGGCCAAAGAGCATCTTGCTGGCCGTGAACTTGTCATCGATATCACAAACCTCAGTGCCATCAGCGCAGCCGGGGAAGACGCACTCCTGGAACTGATCGACGATCATGCCAGATTCCACTGTGGCGTCTTTACGAAGGAAGTCTTAAAGCAACTCGCGTCGAAGCGACGGTCGAAATGAACCTTGGGAAAATCACGGTGTCGACGATTACGACGACATTGCACCCATTAAGTTGGGGTCCGCGGTGTCAAGGTTTCAATTTTGACAGTTTTGACACTTGAGCCACGCTTCGCGCTTTGCCTGCAGCGGTCCAGTTAAGGATCAATCAGTTAGCGAAAAACAATATCTGGCATCGAGATTGCCACTGCCAACGGTATAGGAACGCCAGTGAGGATCTGTCAGTCAAAATAAAAGAAAAACATCCAATGAGCGCAAAAAACGCATTAAACGGGCTTGATCCCGCCCGAACAGCTTTGGTGGTGGTACATATGGTTAAGGGCGTGGCCGGGGAGGTCGACACCCCCTTCAACCGGCTTTTCCGGCGGCGTGCCGAGCAGACAGGGATCATCAAGGCCCAGCTACGACTGCTGGACGCGTTCCGCAGAGCGAAGGCTAGAGTGCTCTACACCGCGGTCTCGTACCAGCCAGGGCTCCCCGGGGTCAGCCCGAATTCCCCGCTGTGGCGCACTCTCTTCGATTGTGTCTGCCTGATGGAAGGTACTCCCGCGGTCGAACTCATTGACGAACTCGCCAGGCGGCCCGATGAATCGCTCGTCAGGGGGCAGGCGGCCAACGGGTTCGACCGGACTGTGCTCGACACCATTCTCCGGCTGGCCGGCGTCGACACCCTCGTTCTCGTCGGCATAGCCACTGACGTCGCTGTCGAATCCACCGCGCGCGCTGCATGCGACTTGGGATATCGGACGATCGTCGTCTCCGATGCCTGCACCGCCGACAGCGATGAGAGCCACGCCCGCTCGCTCGACGTGCTCCAAAAGTGGTTTGCCGAGACACCCACCGCCGACGAGGTCCTCAGCGCACTGAAACAGATGCCGGCGCCCATAGCGGCCTAGACATCGGGACGCAGGAGGCAAAATGTCAGACGTACAACAAAAAGCAAGGAGAAGAAATCGAGAAACGAGCTTACCAACTCTTTGAGGAACGTGGATGCAGGGATGGCCATGCTGCTGAGGATTGGATTGATGCGGTGATCCGGCCTGCGCCCCGAGAGCGCGACACAGGTGCAATTCAACCGGGCCGAATAGGCAAGAGAGTGAGGAATATGGCAAGTAACCAGTCAATGCGCATTCCGCCCGCGAGCAAGCGGAGTTCGTCGCCGGCCCTAGGAGTACCGATGCCTACACAGATCGAAGAGAACAAGTCCCTGGTTCGCCGCTTCATCCACGCCATCGAAGGCGGTGACTTCGCGGTCTTCGACGAGATCGTTTCGCCGGACTACAACGACCATCTAGCCGGACAGAGCCCGGGCCGCGAGAACCTCAAGCAGTACTTCGCTGGGGCGCGCTCAGCTTTCCCGGACTTAGAGTTGCCGATCATCTACATGGTCGCCGAGGGCGACAAAGTCGCGGCGCTAACCGGGTTCCGGGGAACCCATAAAGGCAGCTACTAAAGGCAGCTACGGAGGGTTCGAGGCGACCGGTAAGCGGATCGACGGAACGGCCTTCCAGTTGTACCGGATTGAGAATGGACAGCTAGCTGAGCACTGGGAGATTTTGGACTACTGGACGATCATCCGACCGCTCCAAGGGGCCTAAATTGAGCCGCAGGTCGGAAGGCGGAGTTTCACGCAAACAGAGGCTCGCCGCAAGACGGCAAAGGCGTTGGGGTTTGATGGCCGAGATCGTCGCGGATCGTATCAAGGCCGCCTTCCGAAACTCTGAGGCAGTTGTGGACGTTAACCAGGTCATTGGCCAACACTAAACTTGCGAGTCTAATTCGATCCCAAGGGACGAGACAGAGAGGAAAATACTATGAACGCACTTAAGGCTAACTACTTCGATGCCTACCGCAGTCTGAAGCTGACCCGAGATGCTAACGGTGTGCTCGTCGTTGAATTTCACAGCAACGGCGGGCCATGCACCTTCTCGGCACTCCATCACACCGAGGTTGTTGATGCGTTTCACCAGATTGGACAAGATCGAGCGAACAAGATTGTGATCCTGACTGGCGCAGGCGGGGACTTCATCATTGGGGTCGATTGGTCATCCTTCGGCGACGTCTCCGATCCAGGCGTTTGGAGTCAGATTCACGACGAAGGCTCTCAGGTTTTGGAAAACATTGCCAACATCCGCGTGCCGGTCATCGCGGCGATCGAGGGACGCGCGCATATTCACTCAGACTATGCCCTGCTCGCCAATGTGATTGTGGCGGCCGAGGGAGCGACCTTCCAGGACGTGGGGCATTACGCGGAGGGCGTCACGCCGGGCGACGGAATATTTACCACGTGGAGTTATCGCGCTGGAGCAGGACGAGCCGAAGCGTTTCTTCTCCACCCACAGCCGCTGCCGGCGCGCACGGCCCATGAATGGGGAGTGGTCGCGGAAGTAGTGCCAAATGGTAAAGCGCTCAGCCGCGCGCAAGAATTGGCGGAGATATACCTGCAGGCTCCGGAAGTGACGCGCCGCGACACGCGCATCCACTTCATACAACCTTTGAAGGAGCGCATCGTGCATGAAGTTGGCTACGGACTGTCGCTCGAAGGAGCATCCTCGGCTGCCCTCATTAAATCAAAGCAGGCCAAAGCACAGCCAAGTGCGGAGAAGAGGAAGGTCGCATAAGCACCAACCGAACACATCAATCCGGACATGCTTGCCTTCTTCAAAACCACAAGAAGTGCAGCGGCGTGACCAATCGTTCGTATGTGTTCAGCTACAAAGGGCCATTGCTAATGCGCCTTCATCTCAAGAGAGCAGAAAGTCATGCATCATAACAACGGTAGTGCAAAATGTAGTGAAAAGGGCTTGCTGACTCCCGAGAAATCCAAAGTAGCTTGAGGACGCCGCCTGCCGTGTTCACCAGGCCGTGAGAACGGCGAGGATGTTAAGAAGGGAGAGAGAAAATGCCAGTTTCCTTCGAGAGGGACATTAGACCGCTGTTCAGGCAGATTGATATCGACCACATGAACAAACATGACGTTCTGCTCGACAACTACACTTATATGTCGGATCCTTCAACGATCACGGCAACGCTCAAGGTGTCGAGGACAGTCTGACAAACCAATCCATGCCTCCCAATGGCCCTTACTGGAGCAGTGAGCAGTTGATCCTTTACAGGCAGTGGAGAAGCGAAGGATATCGGCCTTAGTCCATAATAAGTTCGGCTCGATCAACGCCTGACGATTGGGCGCTGACGGTTGGAGCGCAAACATCTTGGCTACCGTCTGCGAGACAGGATCAGGGGGCAAGGCCGATTGACCGACACCGCTGAAAAGGACTTGAGGGCGCGGGGGGCATCGAGCTTTTGGCGACCCTTGCGTGTGTCGACCTTCCGCAATCTGTTAGTCGCAGATGTGGTTTCCGACATCGGCACTTTCATGCAGAACGTTGGGGCTGCATGGTTGATGGTGTCACTCGGTGCCGGGCCGATTTACGTCGCGCTCACCCAGACCGCTTCTTCGCTGCCGTACTTTCTGCTGGCCCTTCCCGCGGGTTCCGCCGGCGATATCGTCGACCGCCGCAAGCTGATTCTATTCACCGAGTCGTGGATGATGGGCGTGGCGCTCCTTCTCGCGGTATTGACCATCGCTGGTTTTATGTCGCCCTGGCTCCTGCTGGTGCTGACGTTTGCGCTCTCCGCGGGAGATGCGTTTGAAACCCCGACGTGGCGTGCAATTCTGCCGGAATTGGTGCCCAAGGACGACCTGGCACCAGCTTCTGCGCTTAACGGGATCGAATTCAATCTCGCCCGGGCGGTTGGGCCTGCACTCGCCGGCGTAGTCATAGCTGTCGCGGGCGTCGCCACGGCATTTGTCGCGAACTTTGTGTCATTTGTTGGCGTTATTCTGGTGGTTGCAAGGTGGAAGAGGCCAATTCGCAAGCGGACCGCGCCGCCGGAAACGTTGACGGGCGCCACCGTTGCCGCCATTCGCTACGTCCGCCACTCACCCACGATCCTCACCGTAGTGGTTCGGACCGGCGTAGTCATGTTCTTCTCCAGCGCACTCTTTGCATTATTGCCGACGGTTGCTCGGATCGTAAACGATACCGCAATCGGATACGGGCTCTTGCTCGGATGCTTTGGGGCGGGGGCAATTGGCGGTGCATGGATAATGCAGTTGGCCCGCGCCAGATGCTCGACGGAAGTCATTGTGTCGACTGGCGTGGTCATTTTGGGGTCGGTGATTGTAATGATCAGCAGCTTACACAGGTTGAGCACACTCGCTCCCGTCCTGCTGATTGGCGGTGCGGCTTGGGTCATCTTCATTTCCCTTATCAACGCTCTGGTGCAGAACCTTGCGCCGGACTGGGTACGTGCACGAGTGCTTGCAATCTTTATCCTGGTTTATCAGGGGAGCTTCGCTCTCGGGAGCGCCACTTGGGGCGCAGTGGCCCAACGAGCAGGCATCCGAGTCGCTCTTGTGTGTGCTGGGGTTGGAACAATCGGGAGTGTGATATTCGCGCTCTTCGCAAAGCTTCCTGATTCGACCAAGGATCTGAGTCCATGGAACCACTGGCGCATGCCGGTTGTCGTAAAAGAGGCTGCAGCTGACCTTCACCGGGGACCGGTGTTGGTGGCGGTGGAATATGCTGTCATTCCAGAACGCGAAGCGGAGTTCGTGGAGGCGATCCATCAATATGCTCGCATCCGGCGTCGCGATGGGGCTTATCGCTGGGGTATCTACCGGGATACTGAAGTCGCGAATCGCTATCTGGAGATATTTCTGGTGAATTCGTGGGCGGAACATCTGCGACAACACGAGCGGCAGACACAAGCGGACCGCGAAGTGGAGCAACGCCTATCGAGCTACGTCGCCCACGACCCCGAGGTACGTCATCTGATCTACGCGAATTCGAAAGAAACATAGCGACGAACAAACGGCCCGGGTCGACTGACCGTGAGTCGGCGAAGCCGGCAGCCCTGCTGGAGCGCGCTCAAAAAGCCATCGGTTCGACCACCTCGGCCGTTTCTTAGCGGGTCTGCCTGATTTGGTCCAACGCTATTTGCCGCCTTTCCAAGTTCGAGCCATGAAACGTACTCCCTTGCCTGACAAAGCCTCTATGGCTCTTCTCAAATTGCGGACCTTGGCGACGGGCGATTTCAACGAAGCGAAGTAGCGGAGAATTTCCTTCTTGCGGCTCGGGATGAGGGCATTCCATGAACTCTTTGCTTCCGGGTTTGCTGCCAAGGCCGTGCTAAGCTCTCGAGGCAATGGATGTACTGGTCCGCCGCGGTAATCGCGATCAAAAGATAATTCGACCGTGACGCGATCGCCCACTCTGGTCCCGGAGGCATTGCGAATCGTCTCGTGAAGGTACAGATAGAAGCTGCCATCGCCTGTGGGCATCATGTTAGTACGCCATGATTGCTTCGACTTCCCGTTGATGCGAACCAAAACCGGGAGTGATTTGCGCCAATTCTTTTTGAGACGCCTGGCCACCTCCGCGTCCACGTGAACATAGGGATTGATGCCTCGAGTCTTGATTGTTGAACGGAATCGTATCAACTAGTTTCACCTTCTCTTTGTGGCCCGGTCAGCCAAGAGCAGCGCGGATTAGTGCTCATCGGCGGACGGACCGTAGATTCCTGGTACGGTGGCCTCGTTCAGGCGGAGATACACAGTGAGTTGTCCGCGGTGGTGTGCCATGTGGCAAAAGAGCGATTCGTTCAAGGCCACGTATCGCGGTGCGTCGAACAGAATCCGGCCTCCCATAACGAAGCGCCAAGGCCTCTCGAGGCGCTCGTCGGTTGTTCGCTCAAGGCCTTGCGAGACTTAATGAGCCCATCGTCAAGCGTCTTCAGCAGCCCAATTCTGTTTTCGAGGACCTTGGCCTTGAACGCCTCGGCGGAGGGGTGACTCAAGTCAAGTTCGTCGCGTTCGATCATGAACTCTGCCCAGCCGGGCATGCTGGCGACCAATCCCGACAGGTATCCCAGTGTCATCGATTTCTCGTGAGGCTTCCAATCATTGCGGCCTTCCGGTACCTGCTCCAGGGTTCTGCGCGTGGCCACCGCTTCCCGCTCCAGTTGTGCAAGAAATATCTGCTTCAAATTCATATATACTCCGACTCTGAGATTGGCACTCGGTTTATGAGCCGCTTCTAATGCTGGATACGAGCTGGATGCGTGTCGGGATTAGCTCTATCCGGCTGCTCCAAACCACTTCTCCAGGCCCCCCTGCAACAATTAGTGCTGCCTGTTTTTGGCGCCTGGCACTCGACCTCTCTGAACGTTAATCGCTGTGGGGCCAAATGCTTCGTCAACGTTTTCCTGCTGCCGCGAAGACGGTGGCTGTCGCAGCGAGAAACACGAACTGCAGAAGCGCGCGCGGAAACAAGGCTTCGACTGGCCGTCCGGCAATACTGAGGTGCTGTCGAGCGGCGTGAACGTTTGCTGGGAAAACAGCCAGCAGCAGGAAGCAAAGACCCAAAGCCGCGTAAGGCGCCCCCATTGGCAGCATCAGGCCGACAGCTCCGGCAATCTCTAATACCCCCGTCACGGTGACGAGGAGATCAGGTCTTGGAAAAGCCGGAGGGACCATCGCAATAAGATCCTGACGCCGTTTTCCCCAGTGGGCTGAGGCCGTCAACAAGAACATGCCTGCCTAGGCAAGGCGCAGAGATGTCAGCCAATCAAATTGTGCGGGGAGCCAAACGCTTCCGAACGGATTTACGACAAGCTGGGCGTTTCGAACCGGGTAGAGCTCGTGCTCTCCGCGCTCAGTCACCGCGAAGAACGGGCCGCAGAACCAGACCTGGAGCAATTTGGTGTCCTGAAGTCGGACTTCTGGCCCTTTCAGCCCTTCGCGACTGCATGGTGGCAATACTCGGGCCGGCGTAAGAACCGGTCCCCGAAGAGCGCCATTTCGCTCCCGGTGGAGGGTTTCGCTGTTCCAACCCAAGCTTGCTTGTAATCCAGTCAGGTCAGGAAGTCGCTCCGGCCCTGTGGTTGTTAATTCTGTTCCATTTTGCGGGGCTCGGCGTTGCGACCGGCCCGGCGCTGGTAGTAAACTAACGCTCCGAAACGCCTGTCCCGGCTTGGAATTGTGGGTTTCGCCAGCCAGCAGGGACGTGCGCTCAGCTTCCCCCTCCTTCTTACGGAATCTAGCTCTCCATGGCTGCGAGCGTGCCCTCGAAAATCGGGAAGTATGACGTGGTCGGAGTCATCGGCCGGGGCGGGATGGGGATCGTCTACAAAGCCATCGACCCGCGCCTTGATCGCGAGGTAGCGATCAAGATGATGACCGGGGGATTCGTCGACGATCCCGACTTGCGAAAGCGTTTTTTCCGCGAGGCCCAGTCTCTGGCCAACTTGCAACACCCCAACATAGTGACTGTCTACGATCTCGGTGACTATGAGGGCAATCCTTACCTCGTGATGCAGTACCTGGAAGGCGAGACTCTCGACGTTGCCATGGCGCAACACCGAAAGCTAAGTCTTCTGGAAAAATTCAACATCATTATCCAGGTTTGTGGTGGGCTGGCTTATTCCCACAAGCGTTTTGTGGTGCACCGCGATATCAAGCCCGCCAATATCATGCTGGAGAAAGATGGCGGAACCAAGATTTTCGATTTCGGTATTGCCCACGTTGGCGACCAGAGCGTCACTAAGACAGGACAGATGGTCGGCACTCCTCCGTACATGTCGCCGGAGCAGATCAATGGCAAGACCGTCGATGCACGCAGCGACTTATTTTCCGTCGGGGTCGTTCTGTATCAGATGCTTACTGATCATCTTCCGTTTCAAGGAGACAGCCCGGCCCTTACGTTCCTGAAAATTCTGTACGATCCGATTCCAACCCTGAAAACTTATCTTCCCTCGTATCCGCAAGAACTCGATGCGATTCTGGAGCGCGCCCTCGCCAAAAATCCGAACGATCGCTATCACTCCGCGGACGAGTTCGCGCTTGATGTGGGGCACTTGTTGTCGCAGTTCCGACAGGAAGTTGTTGGCCGTCAGATGCGGGAAGTGGGCCTGTTGCTGGAGAGATCTGAGTTGCAGAAAGCAAGGGACCTGCTTCTCCAGGTGCTGAACGTGGATCCGCGACATCTCCCAGCCAGTCAAAGTTTGCGTGATGTAGAGCGGCGCATCAAGAAGGAGGAAATCGGCGAGCAAGTTCGGCGACTGCGGCAGCAGGCGGATGAAGCCCTGTCCCAGCGACAATTGGAGGCTGCTCAGGCCTTTCTGGAACATGCTCTCGAAATCGACAACACAGATCCAGACTTGCGCCAGCACGCGGAGTCGGTCCGAGCCACGATCGCGCAAGCCCGGAAACTGCGCGAGGCCTTGAAGGCGGCGGAATCCGCCCATCAGGACGGGGATCTCGACATCGCACAACAGGCCATTGAAGAGGCTGTGCAGATAGCCCCCGACGACACACAAGCCAAAGCGCTCTACCGGGTCATTCAACGGGAGTGGCTGGAACGCTCACGGCAGCGCCAGATCGAGACCTATTTATTCCAGGCGCGCCAGCATATCTCGGCCCGTAAGTTCACCGACGCGCTGGAGAGGTTGAAACTCGCGCAAGGTCTCGATCCCGGCGCTCCCCAGATCCATTCCCTGATGGAGACCGCCACAGCAGGTCTCGAACAGGAGCGGCGGCGTAAAGAAATCGAGGCGGCTGTCCGGGAGATTGAGTCCGCACTCAACAGCGATGATTACCGCGGCGCCTGTCAGAAGGCCGAAGAAGCTCTCACGCGGTTCCCTGAGGAACGCACCATCATCAAACTGAAAGCGCTGGCTGAGAGGCAGCGTCAGATCGAAGAACGCCACCAATTGGTCGAAGAACAACTGGCCCTCGCCCGCAAACTTCTGCAAGTCAACCGGAATGATGAGCTGCTGGCTTCGCTCGAAGCTGCGATCGCAAAGATAGGACCCGAGCCTCGTCTGCAGAGCCTGCTTGGGATCGTCACAGAGAACGTCCAGAGGGAACGACTGGAGCGACGCAAGTCGGAGGCTCTCCAGCAAGCAAGAGAGCTAGTGCGCAACCAGCAGTACGATTCGGCGATCCGCACGTTGGAAAGTGCGCGGGCTGAACTGAAAAACGAACCGGAAGTGGACGATCTTCTGCAATTTGTCAAAGAAGAAGCGGCTGCGGAGAAGCGCCGCCGTGAGACGGAAGCGGTTGCGCAGAAGGCGCGAGCTTTCGTCGCTGAGCAGAAATATGACGACGCGATTCGGGTACTGGAAAGCGCCCTGCAGCAAAAAACCGATCCGGATTTGCGCGTCGCGCTCGCGGAAATCCGCCGTGCTGCCGCTGAATACCACGAAAAAATGGAGACCGCGTTGGTTTCCGCGGAGAAAATGCTGCAGGCGCGGAAATTCGTGGAAGCGGTCAAATTGCTGGAATCTCAGCCACCGGCCTACTTCAGAAATCGGTCGTTCAGCACGCTGTTGGAAAGTGCGCGCAGCCAGGCCGAGCGCATGCGCCGTGTGCGGGAGGTTATCGATCAGTCGCAACGCCTATGCGACAACCGGGACTACCTGGGTGCGCACCGTTTGCTCGATGAGTGGCGGCGCGGGAACGGTACGGAGCCAGAACTCGACGCGCACGATGCCCTGATTGAGCAGCGGCGGATCGACGCCGCGCGCAGTATTGCAGAAAAAGCGATCAGCGACGTGCGCGAGCTTGTTTCCAGCCGTGAATACCAGGCTGGACTCGACAAACTGCAATCGATCGCCGAACTAGTTGCGGATTTACCGGAGGCAATGGCGAAAGAATACCGCTCGTTGCGACAAGTGGCGACGACAGGGCTGGTCGACTCGCGTAAGAGCCAGATAGAGGACTCGGTCGACAAAGGAGAACTCACCCGGGCAGGCAACATCCTGCGGCAGGCACTCGTGCAATTTCCGGGCGAAAGCAACCTCTCGGAACTCGGCAAAGTGGTGGAAGGGGAGACGACGCGTCGCGGTGCCGCCAAGAAAAAACTCGAACAGGCCCAAGCTGCATTCGACGAGCAGCAATGGCATTCGGGTACCGAACTCCTGGCCGAGGCATTTGCTTCGTCGAATCGCGCCCCAGCCGCGCGGGCGAAGGTAATCGACGCATTTGTGCAGGCCGCATTCCTCGCGGTGGAGACCGACTGGCGCGCCGCCGAGCATCTCCTCAAACGACTGGCATCGTTGAAGCCCGATTACGATCCCCCTTCACTCTTACGCTTGCAGATCCGTGAACACGAGCGCGAAGAGGCGGTCGGCCGTTATCTCGGCCACGCCAAGGCTCTGATCGCGATGGGCAAGTTACACGAAGCCTTGGACAAGGTGAGTGAGGGTCTCAAGTCTCACAACGACGACGTCACGTTGCTGGAAATGCGGAAGTCCGTCCTGGAACGCATCCGGCAGGAAGAGGAGCGGGCAAGACAAGAACGCTCGCGGCTCGAGAAAGAGGCCTTTCTCCGCGACGTCAGCAGTCGTGTGGAACGCGAGCCCTCTCTGGAGCGTCGAATCGCGATTATTGAAGAGGCTCTGACCCGATTTCCTCAAGAGCAGCAATTGCAACAACAGTCCAGCGCGATGCGCGATCTGGTCCTGCGCTTAACCGCGATTAGTGAGGACGCCAGTAAATTTGAAGCTGGCGGGAAGTATGACGAGGCGCTGGCGCAATGGAACATCCTGAGAAGTCTTCATCCCCTTCAGCCGGAACTCGACAGCAACATTGCTCGAGTAACCCGACTGCGCGAACAGGTGCGAGCGAAGGCCAAGGCGGAATGGGTCGAGAAAATCCGGCGAGAGCTCGCCGCTTCCGATTTTGAGCGCACTCAGGCCTTGCTGCGCGAAGCTGCCCAGCAGTTCCCGCGAGATCAAGTCCTGGTTCTGCTCGAAGTGCAACTGGGTGACGCGATCAAGGCGCGAGAGAAGGCAGAGAAGTACCTGGTCGAAGCGAGTCGAGCGTTTGAAAAAATGCGTTGGGCCAAGGGGATCGAGGCCTTAGTCCGGGCCCTCGAATCTGCGCCAACTGATGCAGTCGTCAAGAATCAATCCTTCAATTCCATAGCCAAAGCTTCCGAGGCTGCCTTGGTGACCGATCACCAGACTGCGCGTTTGCTTCTAGACCGGGCGGCCGTGCTCGCGCCTTCGTCGCCCGTGGTTTCGGGTCTGGAACAAAAGATAAAGGAGCGCGAGCGGGAACTGGCCATTGTTGACCGCTTGAATCGAGTGCGGCGTGTGCAACAGGGGGGCGATCTGGAAGCGGCCGGCTTGGAGTTGGACCTTGCTATCAAGTCGTATCCCGAGGAGCACCGCTTTATCCAGGCCAAGATCGAGATCGAGAGGCAGCTACAGGCAATCGAAGAACGTAAGGCGCAGGAACGCGAAAGAGCACGGCAGGCCGAACTAGAGCGGGAAGAACGCAAGCGGCAGGAAGCCGCCCGGCTCGAACGCGTGCGCGCTGAAGAAGCCGAACGCAAGCGCCTAGAAGAGGAGAAATGGGGCCGTCTGCGCGCCGAGCAGCTTGAGCGGGAACGGAAGGAAGCTACCGAACGCGAGCGTATTCGCGCCGAGGAAGCCGAACGTAAGCGACTGGAAGAGGAAAAGCAGAAACGCCTGCGCGCCGAGCAGCTTGAGCGGGAACGGAAGGAAGCCGCCGAACACGAGCGCCTTCGCGCCGAAGAAGCCGAACGTCAGCGACTGGAAGAGGAAAAGCAGAAACGCCTGCGCGCCAAGCAGCTTGAGCGGGAAAGGAAGGAAGCCGGCGAACGCGAGCGTATTCGCGCCGAGGAAGCCGAACGTAAGCGACTGGAAGAGGAAAAGCAGAAGCGCCTGTGCGCCGAACAGCTTGAGCGAGAACGGAAGGAAGCTGCTGAAGGCGAGCGCATTCGTGCCGAAGAAGCTGAGCGCAAGCGTTTGGAGAAGATCGAGCAAGAGAAAGCCCTCGCCCTGCAGCGCGAGCGAGAACGACAGCGCGAGCAGGAGCGTTTGAAAGGGCTCGAGCAGGAGCGGTTGCAAGCTGAAAAGCGCCGCCGCGAGGAACAGCAGCGCCTGCAGGAGGAAGAGCTTCGAAAGCAGGAACAGCTTCGGAAGGAACGGGAACTCGCCAAGCAACAAGAGCGGGAGCGCAAAGAACAGGAGAAATCCCGCAAACGCAAGGAACGCGAACGGAAAGAAGCTGCCGCAGCCGAGAAACGCAAGCAGGAGCAAGAAGCGAAGCATTTGCGTGAAGAAGAACGCCGCAAGGAGGCGCTCCAGCAGAAGGAAAAGAAGGCTGCTCCGATCCCGGTTCCACCGCAGGAAAATGTCGAAATGTCGGCGACCCGGGTCCTGAGTGCGCCGGAGCCCGCGCCAAAAGCGTCTGCCAAGGCCGCCGATCAGGCCCGGCAGGGATCGATTCCGCAAGCGGGTCTGCTGGCATCGGTGAACTCTGGGACTCGCAAGGTCATCTTCGCGGGCACTGCAGTCCTGCTTGTGGCGGTAGCGGTCATCCTCTGGCGGCTTCTGGTGCCGCACACCATCAAGATTCAGGTCACGTCCATACCGGACGGTGCCTCGGTGACGATCACCGCTCCAAATCAGCCGACGTTTAAGCGTGAATGTGTCACCCCGCGTTGCGGCCTTGATTTGGATCCCGGACCGTACGCGCTGGAGATCAGACACGAAGGTTTTGAGCCGTCAACCCAGACAATTCAAGTCGGTGCGAACGGCGCGCACTCTTTTTCTGTAACGTTAGTCGCGACGGCTACACCATCTGGAGGAGGCACCTCCACAACCGAAAAGATGGCGGACCTACAAGTTCGAGGTCTCAAGGACGGCTCCGAATTGTACGTGGACGGAAAATCAGCAGGGCGCGTAGGCCACAAGGGCGAGATCGCGGTCCAAGTGCAGGCGGGCGAGCACCGGGTGAAAGTACTTGCCAAAAACGAAAAGTCGATAATAGTAGTGCGCAACTTCGTAGCTGGCCAAGTCGTCTCTTTGGGGAGAGACGAGTTTTTCCCCCACACAGTGCTAGCGCCGGAAGATGTGGACTGGCAGAAGGTGCTGGATTCCACCCCCACAGTCGATTCTTTAGAAAAATTTCTCCAGAAATACCCGAGCGGCACACATCGCGCCGAGGCTAGGGATATGTTGGAAAGTTCGTACTGGGACAAAGATTCCCACGCCAACACGGCGGGCTCTTACCGCGAATATCTCGGCCACTTCCCGCAGGGTCCTCACGCCGGGGCGGCGGCGGAAGAACTCGCCTACTTGGACGCCTACAGTCAGAAGGATCCAGCGAGCTTGGATGCGTTCGTTTCGAGGTATCCATCCAGCCGGCATCGGGCTGAAATCGGTGGTCTTCGCGATGACGCAACCTGGAAGAGAACTGACCCCGCTGACGAGGACAGCTTGAATGCCTATCTGAAGGCGTTTCCAAGCGGGGGCCATGTTGGAGAAGCAAAGGGCAGGCTGGGCGAAATTCACGACGATGAAGCCTGGCAACGAACTAATCGGGGTGATGAAAACAGTCTGAATGCGTACCTGAAAGCATTTCCTGGCGGTAAGCACGCGGAAGGAGCCAGTGATCTGGTTGCCAAGATTCATGCATCCGCGAATGCTGGTGGTGCGAAGCCTCCAAGGCCGTCACAGAAGGAACTCGACGATGCCGCGATACGCGTTTTGCTAAAAGGATATGAATCTGCTTTTGATACCAGGAACGTGGATGCACTGCTGAAGATTTGGCCGAGTATGGGAACAAAGGAATATAGAAAGCTCAAGGATACGTTTGCTGCCCTGAGCTCGATGAGTATGCAAGTAGAGATCCGAGATATCGAGTTCAGCGGAACAGGCGATACGGCTACCGTGAACACACTTATGTCCCAAAGTGCACGGGTGAGCGGAGGGGGAGGGAATCAACCGCCGCCTCATAAAGATCAGGCAGTATTTGAACTGACGAAAACGAACGGAAGCTGGATCATTAGAAACGTTCGATAACAATCGGTGCAATCTTCCCCTTTGAAGTTTTGGCCGGAGGGACCTTGTCTCGCCGAGGCAGTTACTACCGTGAAAATTCCCGGGCACCGGGGCCCCCTTATGAATTGTTTAGGAGATTCAGCCATGAGAAAGCCGTTCGCGTTTGTCGGGTTCCTCGCTATGATCTTCAGCGGGGTGAGCGTTTTCGCGCAAGGTCCGTGCTCGGTTCAGAGCAGCAAACTGGCCTGCGTGATTCCGCAAGAATATGGATTTGTCACCGCGCCAAACGGTCAGAACATACCCAATTTCAATAACGTTCTGTACGATGCTCCAGTCTCGCCGCTTGCTCCCCCAGGCATTAGAAATAGCCACCCGGGCCACTTCGTGTCCGATTTCTCGAGTGAATTGGCGTCCTTAGCGGGCGCGATTGGCCGCCAGGCAAACTTGTTACCGATCGCGTCTCCATCCTCCGGAGTGCTACTTACGTACGACCCTTCGGTTAAGACCTTTGTAGTCAGTACAAACAGCCTGGGCCCAATCCTAGGTGAGCGCGGCAATACAATCGGTCGTCACAAGCTGTTTGTCGGCTTCAGCTACCAGTATTTTAACTTCGACAAGATTGATAGCGTGAATATGCGCAACATCTCGGCGATCCAGACCCATCGGCCCGACAATATAGACGACGCCGTTCCCGGAACACCCAACCCAATCAACTGCGATCCTTCAGTCTCACCTTCGGCGCAGCATTTAGGCGGATGTGCATTTGTTCGCGACCTCGTTAGCAGCCAGAATTCGATCGCCCTCAAGATCAACCAGTACACTGGGTACGTCACATTCGGGCTGACGAGTCACATCGACCTCTCCATGGTGATCCCCTTCGAGACGGTTGCGATGTCCGTTTACTCGAACGATACGATCATTCCTGGTTCAGACGGTTCGTTTACACCAACACCTGGAAGCCCTGATTCCTTTATCCTCAACCAGAATGGGATCTCGAACGGTCAACCCTACTTTTTCCACTTGTTCAAAGATTGTCCGGACACAAGTCCAGCCGGCGGCCTGTCCGCTCTCGCCGCTCCGTGTGTGAATCACACTTTTCCGGATCCAGGCTATGTTGGTAACGGAAGTACTGCCGTCAACTCTTCTTCGGGCATTGGAGACCTGGTTGCACGCGTCAAGTGGAATGCCTGGTCCGGTGAGCGTCTCCGGTTTGCAAGCGGACTGGACGTGCGATTTCCGACAGGCGATGCACTAAATTATCTCGGATCTGGTTCGTATGGAGTAAAGCCATTCGTCGTACTTTCGTACCGCGCGCGAGTATCGCCACATGTCATGGTGGGTTACGAGTGGAACAGCAAATCAATCTTGAGTAGCAGGCTGAGTTCGTTCAACCTTTTTGGCGTAAATGTTGAGCGGGTCAACGGTCTCGCCACCGGGAAGAAAGGTTACATGCCCAGCGACTTTCTTTACACCGCCGGGGCCGACGCTTGGTTGACGAAGTGGCTCACCGCGTCCTTCGATATCGTGGGAGCTAGATTTATGCGGGCCGGAACTGAAACCGTGACCTCCCAGCAGTTCCTCGCCCCATGCATGGCCGGTTGTGCGGCGGAGCCAAGTCCCGGCACGGTTTCCCGCCCCACTTTATCTCCACATCCCGATGCCTCTTATAGCGTTACCAACGCTTCGGCCGGTGTGAAGATTCGTCCCTTCCCGAAGGCGTCGAAACTGGTGTTCACGGCCAACGTCCTGGTGAGACTCGATAACGGCGGCCTGCACGCTAAGCCGGCGCCGTTGGTAGGACTTGGTTATACGTTCTGAACCGTACTGATCGTGATCCAAGGTTTTATTTCGGGTAAATGAAGCGGGTCTGCACCACAAGCAAGCGCCTAAGATCGGGCTAGCCTACGCTTTCTGATTTCAGCGCACGACCGAATGTTGCTTAAGCGGCCTTTCTCGTTGTGGACATGAGGAAGGCCGCACCGCTCGCTTTCCGCCGTTCAGTTATCGGGCAAAGTGACTCCGTCTGGTAAAATCGCGAGTCCGATTTTTCCAATCTTCTCTGCGGACCAACCATCCAATTTGCCGCAAAGGAGGGGCCGTGACTAGGATCGCCTCCGTCGCTCTGCTCCTTATTATTTCTTTCCTGAAGCCCCTTCTAATTGTTGGTCAGAGTGATCCCAATCTGCTCCGATTGACAGAATCGTTTGCACATCCTCCGGGGGACTCGCGGATCATGGTGCGCTGGTGGTGGTTCGGACCTGCGGTGACCAAATCCGAAATTGCACGGGAACTCGAAGAGATGAAGTCGGCAGGGATTGGAGGGGTTGAGATCGCCACCTTATACCCACTTGCCTTGGACGATGCTCAAACCGGATTTCATAACTTCGCATTCCTGTCCGACGAACACATCGATGCCCTGCGCTTTGCGGCAGAGGAAGCCAAAGAGCTTGGGCTGCGCGTAGACGTCACCATCGGCAGCGGCTGGCCGTTTGGCGGCCCGCATATTCAAGTCACCCAGGCTGCAGGAGCCATGCGAGTTGAGAGCGTTGAAATCCCTGCAAGCTCGAAATCGATTGCAATACCCGGAATCGCGACCGGTGAGCGCCTCGAGGCAGTTTTCCTGGCACCTGGCTCACGTGAAGCTCCCGGGCTCCGCGATGCAAAGCAGGTCCAGCATCCGGTGATCCAAAACGATCGTTTGCAGATTTCCGCAGAACTGAGTGCTTTTCGCGTGGCACTTTTCTTCATCTCCAGTCGAACGGGGATGACGGTGAAGCGTCCGGCGATCGGCGCAGAAGGATTTGTCCTCGATCACTACGACCAGACTGCCATTGAGGCTCACCTTCACGCGGTCGGAGATCGCTTGATGGAAGGGTTCCGTGACCATCCTCCTTATGCCGTATTCAGTGACAGCCTGGAGGACTATGGATCCGACTGGACTCCAGACCTATTGAAAGAATTTCAGCGGCGACGGTGGTACGAGCTTACGCCGCATCTACCGGCGCTGATCGGTGATGCGGGTCCGGACACGGCAGGCATTCGGCACGACTGGGGAAAGACGCTGACCGAACTCGCTAACGATCATTACCTGAAGCCGCTGCATGCGTGGGCAACTCAACATCACACGCTGCTGCGCTCACAAACGTATGGATATCCCCCCGTCACTTTGTCGAGTAATCAATATGCGGATCTTCCTGAAGGGGAAGGGAAGGCAACGCTATTGATGTGGCGGCAGTTCTCGGACACGCGCTGGGCAGCCTCCGCCGGCCACTTGTTTGGCAAGCCTGTCATTTCTTCAGAAACGTGGACGTGGCTGCACTCCCCCGCTTTCCGCGCTACACCACTCGATCTGAAGGCAGAAGCCGATCTGCACTTCCTTCAAGGCATCAATCAGTTGGTAGGGCACGGCTGGCCCTACTCGCCAGAGACCACCGGGGGGCCTGGATGGCGGATGTACGCGGCCGGAGCCTTTAACTCCCATAATCCGTGGTGGTTCGTCATGGCGGACCTGACAGCGTACCTGCAGCGAGTGAGTTTTGCGCTGCGACAAGGCAAGCCAGCCAATGATGTGGCGCTGCTGTTGCCGAACGACGATGCCTGGGCGAACTTCACGGTGAATGGTCATTTGTCCTCACCGGTAACATCGCAAGGTGGTTTCAACACTCGCGGCGGAGACGTAAGCATTGACGAGTCCATGGTAGAGTTGCTGGGCAACAAGGTGATCCCGCAGATTCTCGACGCTGGGTTTAACTTGGACTTCATCGATGGAGATGCGATCGATACCATAGGAATTCCTTATCGAGTGCTGATCTTGCCCGGCGTTGACCGGCTGCCGCTTTCCACCTACCAGAAGATCGAACAATACGCGTTACATGGAGGCATCGTCATCGCCACGCGCCGTTTGCCTTCCACCGCACCGGGATTTCTGAATGCGGAGGTAGAAGGGCAGCAAATACAGACGACATCTCAGCGCCTGTTTCGTTCAAAAAATGCGTCGGGTCACTTTGTCGAAGACGAGAGCCTACTCGGAAGTACGATCTCAACCTACCTCAAGCCGGATTTAGCCTTCTCCCCCAAGGCTCCGGACATCGGATTTATTCATCGCAAACTGGATGTGGGAGATTTGTACTTCATCGCGAATACAGCCAATCGTGCAATTCGCGTAACTGTCAGATTCCGTGAAAACGCGAAGTATGGTGAATCGTGGGATCCATTCACCGGGCAGGTTTCGGTTCAGGCGAACGTGAGCAAGAGCGATCTTAATCTGTTGCCCTACGAGTCTCGGCTGATTTTTATAACGAATCATTCCATCGAGCTGCCTCGAACGATCGAGAATTCAACTGCAACGGAGGATTCTCATTCCCGCGACATCGATCTCTCTTCCGACTGGGACCTGACCTTCAGCGGAACGAATCAGACAGCCCACTTGGCAACGCTTCATTCGTGGAGCGAGGAAGAGCCCTTCAAATACTATTCCGGAAAGGTCACATACAAGAAAGTCATCGAGCTGCCAGCAGATGTGAAATCTCGAACATCTGCGGTATTGGATTTCGGAGAGGGCACACCGGTCCCGAAGCCCGATCCTCTACCAACGTTTAATCTGCGCGCCTTTCTGGAGGGGCCGGTGCGTGAAGCGGCCGAGGTGTATGTTAACGGTCAGCGAGCCGGTGCCGTGTGGCATCCGCCGTACACCCTCGAGGTGACCTCACTGCTGAGGCCGGGAACGAATGAACTAACTATCATCGTCGGCAATACGGCTATCAATTCGTTAGCCGGAACAGCTCTTCCGGATTATCGACTTCTGAACGATCGCTACGGGCAAAGATTTACCCCACAAGGAATGGAGAATCTGCAGCCCCTGCCATCGGGTCTGCTGGATGGTTTGCGTCTCAGGCTGTTTCCGCGTCAGTGAGAACGTGAATACGCGGTGCTTTCCGTGCCAGCCTCCTGCTGGAAGCAATACTCCCGCATCGTCCCTATTGCGCAGCTTGATCGGAAGCATTACGTTAATCGGGTGATTTTTCCCCGCCGCAGTGGAATCCTTCTCCATGTCACGTCCTTGCCCGGCGAACATGGCATCGGCGATTTAGGGGAATCCGCTCATGAGTTCATCGACTTTCTGGCCGGGTCAGGGCAGAAAATCTGGCAGGTCTTGCCGCTGAATCCCACCGGATACGGCGATTCTCCGTATCAATGTTTTTCGGCATTTGCCGGAAACCCCCTCTTCATAAATCTGCCAGCTCTTCGTGAGGAAGGACTTCTGTCGGGCGCGGATCTTGCCAGCGTGCCGGATTTTCCGGACGACCACGTCGCCTATGACCAAGTAATCACCTTCAAACAAAAGCTCCTTCAAAAAGCTGCTCGCACTTTTTTTGCAGACAGAACTGAGACCGACCGCTGTGCCTTTGATACTTTTTGCCAAGAACGCAGACAATGGCTGGAGGATTATGCGCTCTTCATGGCATGCAAGAAAGTCCATCATGACGTGGCCTGGGTGCATTGGGATGCGGGAATCCGTCAACGGGATTCCGCTGCTTTGAAGGAATGGCAGCATAAATTGTCGTCCGAGTTGGAGTTTCACAGGTTTACCCAGTTCGAATTCTTCCGGCAGTGGGAAAAGGTAAGAAGTCTGTGCAGTCGTCACGGCATCAGCATCATGGGCGATATTCCGATCTATGTCGCTCACGACAGTGCTGATGTGTGGGCACATCCGGAATTATTTCGGCTGGATGAACGAGGGTGGCCCACCGCTGTTGCGGGCGTTCCACCCGATTACTTCAGCGCGACCGGTCAACTTTGGGGCAACCCTCTTTACCGTTGGGATGTCTCTGCGTCTTCCGGTCACAGTTGGTGGATTGATCGTTGCCGGGCATCCCTCGGAATGTTTGACCTGGTAAGGCTGGATCACTTTCGCGGTTTCGAAGCGTACTGGGAAGTTCCAGCGACAGCTTCGACGGCCGCAGAAGGAAAGTGGGTGCAAGGACCGGGCGCAGAGTTTTTCCAGGTATTACAGGCAGAATTGAAGGAACTCCCGTTCGTTGCCGAAAATCTTGGTGTGATTACTCCAGGCGTGGAAGCTCTTCGCAATACTTTCGGGTTTCCGGGAATGAGCCTTCTGCAGTTTGCCTTCGGGAAAGATCCACAAGGTCCCAGCTTCCGCCCGCATAACTATTCTCGGGAACTGGTCGCGTATACGGGCGGACACGACAACGACACCACTCTGGGTTGGTGGACGAGTTCAGGGGTGGGCGAAAGCACCCGGACGGAAGAGGATATTCGCAAGGAACACGATTTCACGCGTAAATATCTAGGATTTCAAAATGAGGACGTCAATTGGGTATTTATTCGTACGGTCCTGGCCTCCGTAGCAAACACGGCCATCGTTCCCTTGCAGGATGTAGTAGGTCTGGGTAGCGACGCCCGAATGAATTTGCCCGGTACCGTGAGCGGAAACTGGAGGTGGCGCTGCAAGGCGAATAGCCTGACGAAGGAAATCCGTGAAAAATTACTAGATCTAACACTTCTATACGACCGTTGAAGTCTGGGCCTGTGGGGTGGTCAACCTGGATTTGCGATCACACCAGAGTAGGGCGGTTTACAACGGTGAAAGTTCGTCTTCATCCTGTTCCTTCCTGGTACGAACGAACTTCTCTTCCAAGAAACGGCGTGCCAGATCCTTACCGCCGATACCAAAGGCGATGGCCAAACCTAGCATAAGGGCTCCGAAAGCAATGCCGAAGGCCACCAGCATGGTCTGCTCCGCCAAGCCCAGTTCTTCGAAGACGACCGACAGCACGAAAACCATAATGATGCTGCGGACAGCAAGGCTCAGCAGTCGCGGGGATGGAACATTCGCATTCACTGCGGCCAGCAACGCAGCCCGTGCCGCAAAGCCGGCGGCAAGCATACCGAAGAACAAGATCAATACCGAAACGAACAGATGCGGCAGGAACAGGAAAAATCTCGTGATTTGCTCCTGCAGGCCCAGGATTCCCAACACGCTGATTCCCAGCAAGACGAAGCCGAGCCAAGTCACCCAGAAAACGAACCGGCTCAACATCTCAGTCGCCGATGGAAGCGCGGCTTTGGTAAGCAGTTGAGACGCGCCTGCATTCTCTGACAGCCGATCGAATTTGATCAGCCGGAGAATGCTGCGCAGAATGATCTTGACCAGGTACGCGATCAGCCATCCCACGAATGCAAGGATCAGCATCACGATGAGACGAGGAAGGTAGTGGGCGAAACCTCTGGCGAGATCCTGTACGGCCTGAGTCAGTTCGCTGATAATCAATTCCCGCATAGTAGCCTCACTGTTTCGATTTCCAGATCTCGAGCAGATACGGTTTTAATCGTTCGAACTCAAGGCATAAGTCTTCGATGTGATTCGCGACGTCACTCGCGGATCCGTTACGGTTCTCGAGAACAAACGTGAATACTCGCCCGCGAAAGAGCGGCGCGAGCGCTTGAATAATATGATCTCGGCTGATCACCGACTTCTGAAAAGCCGCGGCAAACTCATATACAGTCCTGACCCATAGTTCCGCAGGGTAACGAAACTCCTCTTCGCGCAAGCCCGCGATCCGCTTAAGCTCCGCTAGAGTCGCAGCAGAGAGAATCGTCTGAAATACGGATTCCAGTTCCGATACTCCGGTGACGAACATGTCCCGCAGGCGTTTCCGATTGACCCGCAGGGGATCCAGTATCAGTTCCGGGTCGGTTCCGATTGAAGGAACCTCCTGAGAACCAGAGACTGTGCTCCACGCGTTGAAATCGGGCTCTAGCGCAGAGAAGAGCACACCAACGGAATGGCGCAACGCAGGAACCAGGTCAGCGGCGCGCCCTTCGACGGGATCCTTCTTTCCGAGAAAAGACTGGCAGATGCGGAATCCGCCGGTGACTGCAGCCAGAGTCAGTCGAAGCTCAGTCCCGTTCTCGCCAATTCCATCATTCCATCGATTCTGGCCAAGGAATTGACTTCCCAGGCGACCGGAGAATCCGAACTCGGGCATGTACGCCTCACGGATTCTTACGCCATAGAGTGCGCGAACCATCGGGTACAGCAGGTTCGTCATCAATAGTCCATCAAACTTGTGCCTGTGATAAGTCGGGGAGACGAGATCAAAACCGCCGGAATATACGGGACGAACAAGATTGGAGATCCATTCAGGAGTGACACTTTCGGACTCGGGAGAGATTACGATACACGCTTTGGCTCGGAGCAGTTCGGCAGCCGCCATAATCGTCCGCATCGCAACCTCGCTTTGTGGGGAGCTGGCATATTTCGTGCTTATCGCATGCAGGGTGCGGAGTGCGTATACGCCCGAGTCCCGACGCACATCATCGATGGACACGCCGGTGATGAGTTCGGGAGTGCCGTCGCGCGATCCTCCGTCAGCGTTGATGATGACCGCACGTTCGCGAGGAAAACTGCGCAGGATGCCGGTTCGAATCGTGTGGACGATTGAACCCACGGTCTTGGCATTGTTATGCGTGGGCAGGCCGACAAGGATGTCCACCTCGCCGACATTGATGAGCTGGCGGAGAAAATCATCCGTAAGAAAATTTCCGTCTTCCACTTCAGAATCCTAGGTGATTTTGATGAAGGTCGGCATGCGGCGCTAGTCTAGACTCGTCGCAACCGAAACCAGTAAGACTGGTAAGGCCCCAGCGTTAACAAATAAGGCAGTTCACCGACGCGGGGAAAAAGATTATTGCCGAACATCTCGATCAGGACATTTCCCTTATAGCGCCGCAAATCCAGCTCGACAGCCTGTGCGGCACTGGAAAGATTGTTGACCATCAGGACGCTCTCATTGCCGAGCCGCCGCAAGTAAGCCAGTATTCTATGATTCGCTGGATAAAGAAATTCAATCGACCCCCTGCCGAACACGGCGCTAGATTTGCGAACTGCGATGATGCGCTGCATCCAGTGAAACAGAGAATGTTCGCTCTCTCTTTGAGCTGCGACATTTACCGCGGGATACCCATATACCGGATCATGAATCAGCGGAGCATATAGCTTTTCCGGTTCCGCGTTTGAAAACCCAGCATTCCATCCTCCAGTCCACTGCATGGGAGTACGCACTCCGTTGCGGTCACCCAAGCTTATATTGTCGCCCATCGCAATTTCATCTCCGTAATAAATGATGGGAGTACCGGGCAACGACATCACGATCGCGTTCATCAACTCGATCCGCCTACGGTCATTATTCAATAAGGGAGCGAGCCTCCTCCGAATTCCCAGGTTCAGCCGCATCGTTTTGTCCTGCGCATACATGTCGTACATGTAGTCGCGTTCGATGTCGGTGACCATTTCCAAGGTCAGTTCGTCGTGGTTTCGCAGAAAGAGGGACCACTGGCAGGAGGGCGGGATCTCCGGAGTTTGCTGCAGAATTTCTGTGATGGGCTTGCGGTCTTCAAGCTTAAGCCCCATGAACATCCGCGGCATCAAGGGGAAATGAAACGCCATGTGGAATTCGTCGGAATCCCCGAAATATGGACGCAGGTCCGCAGGCCACTGGTTGGCTTCCGCTAGAAGCATTCTGCCGGGGAACTGTTCATCCAGCCTTCGCCGCAATTCTTTGATGATCGCGTGGGTCTCCGGCAAGTTCTCACAATTGGTACCTTCCCGTTCGATCAGATAGGGCACCGCGTCAAGCCGGAAGCCATCGACCCCCATTTCCAGCCAGAACTTCATAATGTTCCACATTTGCTCCCGCACGGCAGGATTGTCATAGTTGAGATCGGGCTGGTGACTGAAAAAGCGATGCCAATAAAAAGATTTCGAAGCCGGATCCCATGCCCAGTTGGACTTCTCAGTGTCGAGAAAGATGATTCGAGTGTCTTTAAACCGGGTGTCCATGTCGCTCCACACGTACCAGTCGCGGCGGGGATTATCCTGCGAAATTCTCGCCTCCTGAAACCACGGGTGTTGATCGGAGGTGTGGTTCAGCACCATTTCGATGATGACCCGGATACCGCGCTGATGCGCGGAGTCGAGAACCTTGCGGAAATCCTCCAGGGTCCCGTAGCTGGGATGGACCGAGTCGTAATCTGCGATGTCGTAGCCGTCATCCCGAAGGGGCGACGGAAAGAAAGGCATCAGCCATATCGCGTTGACGCCCAGTTCCTGGAGATAATCGAGCTTCTTTTCAAGTCCGAGAAAATCCCCAATGCCATCACCGTTGCTGTCGTTAAACGTGCGGACATGAACTTGATAAATGATCGCGTCCTTATACCAAAGCGCATCTTTGTTAGTTGAGTTCAACTGCTCTCTCCTGAGGAGACTCCACAATTCTGGTACCGCAGCCCCAAAAGGCAGTGTAAATGAAGTGGGAGTTCAGCCTCCGATTGTCTAGACTCGGGGCTAAAACAGGGAAGTGCAGGCTCTCTGTGAACAGGATGGGCTCATTCCTGTGCAAAATGGCCGCGGAATACACGCCCGCCAACCGTGACTTGCTATGAACGTCAGTGGACTCGCTTTCTCACCATTCTCCCATACACGATCGGAGCGCGGCGGGTAACCCTTTTCCGGGTTCAGCAACTGATCGTCTCCGAGGGATAATACCAGACATGAGACAGGCCTCAGGGTTCGGCCTTCCGGTTCTATTGCTAATCAGTCTCTCCGTTTTTTCTCTTTTCGCGCAGAGCGGCGCTGATCCAATCGGTGAAATTACAGCAGCTTTGCGCTCCGGCGATTTCTCTACGGCGCTTCAATTGCTTCAGCCCGCCCTCCAGCACACTCCAAACAGTGCGCAGTTATGGACGCTGCAAGCACTTGCGTATTCGGGAGAAGGACAGAGCAAGGATGCGCTGGCTGCATTTCGCCGCGCATTGAAGATCTCCCCCGATTACCTTCCGGCGCTCGAAGGCTCGGCCCAACTGGAATACGACTCCGGCAGCGCCGCCGCCCTGCCACTGTTGCAGCACGTCTTGCGATTGCACCCTAACGATCCAACGACTCACGCCATGCTGGCAGTGATCGCGTTCAAGAAGGGCGACTGCGCTTCAGCGGCGCATCACTTTGCCCAAAGCGGGTCTTTGGTGGACTCGCAGCCCGGAGCTTTGCAGGAGTACGGCGTTTGCCTGATGGAACTCAAACAGTCCGACAAAGCAATGCCCATATTTCAGCGGATATTGGCATCCCACCCCGACGATCCTCGCGCCAGGCGAAGTCTGGCAACTGCGCAACTTTCGGCCGGGCAACCACAGGATGCGATTACCACGCTGCAACCTCTGCTGGAGTCCGGAAGCCCCGATGTGAGCGTGATGCAGTTGGCGGCCGCTGCCTACGAGGCGAACAAAGACACGCCTAATGCCGTCAAAAAACTCCACGAGGCGATCGTCAAAGACCCGCATAACATCACGCTGTACGTGGATTTTGCCAACATTGCAATGACTCACCAGTCTTTCCAGACAGGGATCGACATGATCGATGCTGGACTTAATCTGGAGCCCAAAGCCGCGGAACTCTATTTAGCTCGGGGCGTGCTTTACGTGCAGCTTGCTGATTACGAAAAAGCGGAAGCTGATTTCGCGAAAGCCGAACAATTGGACCCACAGCAAGCCCTGAGCGCGGCAGCACAGAGCATGGTTGCCGAGGAGCTGAACCACGACGACCCTGACCAAGCCCTAGCGATCGTGCGATCCAAACTGGCGAAGAAGCCCGATGATGCCTTTCTATGGTACCTTCAGGCCGCGATCCTCGCGCAAGAGGCACCAGCCCCAGGGAGTGCCGAGTTTCAACAAGCCATGCAGTCAGGGAAAAAAGCGGTTGGGTTGCAGCCGTCTCTTTCCGCAGCGCACAACGTATTGGCCAAGCTTTACCTTCAGGCGGGACAAATCGCGCTTGCCATCAAGGAGTGCAGGCTGGTCTTGCGGGACAATCCCGCAGATCAGACCGCTTTGTATCATTTGGTACTCGCGCTCCGGAAGACGAATGACAAGGCTGAGATCCCTGAGTTGCTGAGGCGGCTGGCAAAAGCTCGCCAAGATGCAACCAAGGAAGAAGCCGAACATAACCGCTACAAATTGGTCACGCAACCGGGCCCGCAGTCGAACTAGTGGAGAGCAGGTTCCTCTCCCCGTTGCAGGATCTTCAACTCGACGCTCATCGTGGAGTGGCCGCCATCGACGCGCGATGTCCCGTGGTTATCTCCCAGTAATCGATCCAGCGTTCACGGATGCCGTTGGCCCGCTCGAGAAGCTCCTTGCTCGGGGGATGCCCGTGTTCCACGACAACGACAATCCCCGTATTGAATTTCTTTTGGGAGTGATCAACGCCGGGTAAGCGTGGACCCTCGGTTGCAATCACGTCCTGGATTGTCACTTTCGTTCGATCTGCCTTGAATATCGGATGGCCGTTCGGATCTTTTCCGGCGGGCACGAGATTCTGCAGAATGAAAAAGTCAGGCACTTCCGACGGGGAGATCAGACCCATCAAATAAAGATCAAGATAGGAATATCCCGTTGCCGGCACATAGTAGTCGTCATCAAGCTGCGTGTAAGTTCCATCGAAGTTATCCTGCCAAACGCTCCCACCCATTGCGGAAGCTTCGGTCGGACGCTGGTAAGGAAACGCAACCGGGGCTTGCAATCCTCGCGCCCAGTGGACCGGACCGAGCTGAATTGTTTCACCACCTTTGAGTTTCGCCGACACGAAAGCAGCCCAGCGATGACCCATCTCGTGCCCGATTTGTGACATGGCATAGTTGTAGGGAAGTATCTTTCCATCCGGTGAGCGCTCTGCAAGTTGGTGCAGGTAGAACGTTACGTCGTGGTCGCTCCCCACTGGGGCTCCATCGGGCGGCCATTCCTGCATCTGATTCGAGCCAACGTAAACGGGCTGCACATACTCCCACTGAAACCTGCCCTCCGTGCAATAGCTTTGAAGATCGTGCATAGTTGCGCCAACCCCGGTGACGTTTCCACCTACCGGACCATCGCTCGGAGTTCCGGCTTCCTGGTTATCGATGCGGAAATCGGAGTAGTAGGCGAGGAAATCGAACTTATCGCCGAGAGCCTTGATTACTGTGCAAGAGAGGTCCTGAGGTCTGGGCAAGGTCAAGTAGTGGAACGCTTCATATACAACTGCAAACGGGCCGTCCTTGCGGGTCAGGGAAGAAAGGTGAACTTCAGGATTGCGAATTCCCGATAAGCGGATAACATGAGGCGTAACCCGAGCAACCGGATCGGGATGTCCGGGCGCAACGACTTCAGCGGAGACGGAAGCCTGCTGCAGTCCGCGGAGCGAGCTCGGCACCACTCCTTCGAGGGTGATCGTGTTCCCACTTGCAATCACCTTGCGCGAAACTCCCGGACCGAATGCGATGTACCGTGAGGGGCGGTGATGCCATGCAATCCCGCGCGCCGTCCATGCCAGCTTCTTCTGATCAGCATTCGCACTTGTCGAAATGGGTTTTTGCGCATCAAGATAAACGCGGTAGGTAACGCCGTCGAGCGCCGGGTCGCCCTCGCGGAGCGCTGGCCCTCGCATTTCGAACGTCACCTTCAGTCGAATGCCATCTTCCACCGACAAATTGAGCTTTCGAACATCGAGATGTGCGGCCAAGTCTGAATGTGGCTCTGCCTCGACCGTCGCCAAGGATTTTCCGTTGCCCGATAGTTCGGGATAGATGCCAACGATGGCGTCTTTCGCGGCGAGTTCCTTGTACGACATTTCAATCGATCCGTTGCGGTGTAGAACCACTTGAAACCGGTTGATCGTTTTGAACCAAGTGAAGTCCTGGATGTTCCCGAATGGCTCAGTAACGTCCCACGTGACGACCGCACGATCCGCGAGTTCTTTAGCGTAATGAGGTCCGGACATTCGCGGCTTAAAGAAGACGCAGATGGCCGGCGCGCTATCGATTAGAGTGCTTGCGGCGTCCGCCAGAGGATCGAATCGGCCGATGGAAACGCCTCCTTCAGAGCGGCGAGAGTTGACGGGATTGTCATCGTTTTCCCGCTGGCCAAAGCTAATGGATCCGGTCGTTCCTACGAAGAATGAGTTCCATTTCTTTCCAGAGAATGGAAAAGGAAACTGATGAAGAGCAACCTCAGCGCCGGTGAGTTCAGAACCGAAATCGGAGTCCCAGTTCAACGTCTCATGCTCTACTCGGTACTGGGAGCCATCCGGCGTGAAACGGAGGGTCTGCCCGACAAGACCGAACAAATTCGCCTTTCCAAGAGCACCATCATCCAGATCCATAACGACCAGGTTGCTATTTGTCCATACCTTGCCGATCGGATGCCCTTGCGCGATTTCTTCGTCCTGAGCCAGAGCTAGGTTGTGATAACAGAGCAACGCGCACAAAACCAGGAAGCCAGTCCGCATGAGACATTCAACGCCACGTCTGGTCACGTCTCCCTCACTCCGCTACTTCGATGCAGTGCTTTTGCCAACACCGACAATTCGACTACCCACCCCACCAGTTCGACCAACACCGGCTGAACCCGGCCTTTTTGACATCTCATGCAGGAGGGCAGGCCGTTCCCGCCCAGATGAACGAGAGCGTTGCTCGTTAAAACCGTCTCAATGCGTCACTACAGATAAGTCTCGGTTGATGGTTGGGCCCACATAACAAATGTCTGAAGTGAGAAAGACCGAGCAAACGCTTGCCAAAAACGCAGATTTTGTATACTTTATGCGCAATCTGTGTCAACCAGAATCTTCTGCCGCTCAAAGATTTCCCGGTCTCAGCCCGATCGAGGATCTTAACTTCGGGCACCGGGACCTTGCCAAAAAAGAAGCGGACCGCAGTCGTTATAAGTTGGTCGCCTCAACCGCCAAGACGATCGTTGCCACCAGTAAACCTTTACTCACTGCCTTCACGGCCGCGATAATGGAAGCTCTACCATGGCAATGACCCGTCGTTCGTTTGTCCTTTTTTCTCTTTGCGCCTCGGCACAACAGTTGATCGGGCAGCAGCAAGGAATCGCCACACGCGAGATAAAGGCGCAGCCCAAGCCCGCGCCTTCGGGTCGGCCGTTCGATGCGCATTTCACCGATGTTGCAAAGGAAGCAGGCTTGCATGTGCCTGTCATCTACGGAGGGGTGGACTCCAAGAAATACATAATGGAGGCGAACGGGTGTGGTTGCGCCTTCATTGACTATGACAACGACGGATGGATGGACATCTTCCTGCTTTCCGGCACGCGGCTGGAGGGCGATCCTCCCGAAGCGACCAATCGGCTCTATAAGAATAATCGCGACGGAACTTTTACGGATGTGACCGATAAGGCCGGACTCCGAGCCGTGGGTTGGGCGAATGGTGTGTGCGTCGCCGATTACAACAATGACGGCTTCGCTGACATTTTCTGTACCTATTACGGACAGAATCGCCTCTACCGCAATAATGGGGATGGCACTTTTACCGATGTAACCAAGCAAGCCGGACTCTGGGAATCGGGGCCGGTGCGATGGGGCGCCGGCTGTGCTTTTCTGGATTACAACCGTGACGGTCATCTCGACCTCTTCGTATCCAATTACATTCGATTTTCGTTCGAGCACGCTCCGGCACCAGGAGAAAACTCAACCTGTAACTGGAAGGGCATTCCGGTCAACTGTGGGCCACGTGGGCTTCCCACGGGCCGGCATTCTCTTTATCGCAACAACGGAGACGGGACATTTACCGACGTCACGAAACAGGCGGGCATCGCTGGAGCGACCGAGAGCTACGGGATGACTGTAGTCACCGCTGATTTCGACGAGGACGGATGGCCCGACATATTCGTGGCCTGCGATTCCACTCCCAGCCTGCTGTTTATGAACAATCATGATGGTACGTTCCGCGAAGAAGGTGTAATGCGCGGGGTTGCATTAAGCGACGACGGCATGGAACAAGCGGGCATGGGTGTCGGCGTTGGTGACTACAACCTCGATGGACATCTCGACTTGTTCAAGACCCATTTCATCGGGGACACATGCGGCTTCTACCGCAATGATGGGAAGGGGAACTTCGACGAGGTGACCCGTTTGGCAAAGGTCGGAGTGGAAACTCGGTTTACCAGTTGGGGAACGGGGATGGTTGATCTCGATAACGACGGCTACCCGGACATGCTCTTCGTAACCGGCAGCGTGTATCCGGAAGTCGAACGCAAGTTGCCACAGTATCCGTACAAGACTCCACGAGTTCTGTTTCGCAATTTGGGGAATGGCACGTTTGAAGAACTGGATTCGCAGGCGGGCGAAGGAATCACCACTCCGCACAGCAGCCGTGGTTGTGCTTTCGGAGACTTCGACAATGATGGGGACCTGGACGTTCTGATCGTCAACATGAATGAGCCGCCCTCGCTCTTGCGAAACGACTTGAAGGGTAAACAGAACTGGCTGAAGGTGAGGCTGGAGGGGGTGAAATCGAACCGTAGCGCGATCGGGGCCCGAGTTCTCGTTCACTACGGGAATAAAGTGCAGGCGCAGGCGGTACTGAGCCAGTCCAGCTATTATTCGTGCAACGATCCACGCCAGCATTTTGGGTTGGGGGCAGCAACCGAAGTTGACGTTGAAGTGTATTGGCCCAATGGACTGCACGAACAATTCAAGAAGGTTTCTGTCAACCAGTTGGTCACGATTCGAGAAGGTTCGGGGATTGTGAGCAACAAGGCCGGGAGCCGAGGCTGAAGAGGCAACGGGCTCGCGAGCCCGGGCATGGCGGCCTCTATGCCGCTCTAAATTCCGTAACGAAAGCGCGACGGATTTTCTCCCAATCCCAAAAAGAAGAAAAGTTCTTGACAAGGGATAAACGTAGTATTTATACATTATGCCACTTGAGTAAACGTTTGCTCAGAACCTTCACTGCAATTTGAAGACTTTGCCTGGAGGCCACCATGCCAGGATGCATGCCGTCTCGCGGTTCATTCTTCGTAGTGTCGAGCTTGGTGCTTCTCGCTAGCGCAGCCCTGGCGCAATTCACCGGCAGTATTCAGGGAGTAGTAGAGGACAAGAGCGGAGCGGGAATTGGTAAAGCCGACGTCCAGCTCGTCAATATAGCGACGGGAGTGGTAGCCACGACCACGACGGACGCCTCGGGAAACTACCGCTTCCTCAGTCTAGCTCCCGGTAGTTACAAACTGACGGCTGATGCGGCGGGATTTGCCAAGTCCGAAGTGGATGTCACCTTGCTTACCCAGCAGAACTTGAGTGTCCCCATCGCCTTAAAGGTCGGCTCTGCCTCGGAAGCGATAACGGTCACCTCCGAGGCTCCGCTCGTGAACACTGCGGAGACCCGCAATCAACTAACCTTGGAGACGCAGTCACTGTCCACGCTGCCACTGGCAGGCCGCAGTTTCATCTCCCTCGTAACACTGGCACCGGGCGTCTCAGGATTGGGAACCATGGGTGGTGGAACTCCCGGAGGTGGTGGAACGCCAGGATCGGGCGTGGATAACTACTCCACCGAAACGGCTGTGGACGTGAGTGCCAATGGGCAAGGTACGGTGGGAAACAAGTTCATTATCGATGGACTTGATGTCAACAGCAGTATTCGGCAAGGTGTTCTGAACCTTACACCGAATCCTGATGCGATTCAGGAAACCAGTATTCAGGTCAACACGTTTTCATCGGAGTACGGTGGCGCCAGTTCGATCCAGATGACCAGCACCACAAAATCCGGGTCGGACACATTCCATGGACTGGCCAGCGATTACTTCAACTACCAGAACATGTATGCCATCACGGAATTCATGACTCCTGGGCACACAAAGTATCATCCGTTTCATAGCAACAACTTCTCAGGGGCGATTGGAGGTCCAATCATCCCGCACCACCAACTCTTCTTCTTCTTCTCAGTCGAACCTCTACGCTCATCAGCTGCTACAGGAGGAGCGACAATCAACTCTCCAGATCCGGCCTTTGCGACTTGGGCGCAACAGAACTTCCCTGGCACTTTCGGGACGAAGATCCTGAATACGTATGCGCCGACAGGCCTGACGGGCGGCACCCTATCGAAGACGGCGAATGACATCTTCCCAGGCACCTGTGGAACTGCAGCGACTAGTAATCTGCCGTGTTCCACCCCCATGATTGACACTGGTGTCTTCAACTCCAGCAATTTCCGCAACGGCAACCAATACTTCATCCGCGTAGACAAGTACTTCAAGAACGATCGAATCTACGGTAGCTTCTTCCGCACAGATCTCAGCTTCGGCGGGCCGGCGCCTATCCCGCAGTTCTCTTCCACCAACAAGAACTGGGAACGCGCCTTCCAGGTGAACTACGAGCACACGTTTAGTCCCACTACCCTGAACGAGGTCATCTTCGCCCAGAATCGGATCGAAGGTGTGCAACATCAGACTGGCGATTTCACCATCCCCTCAGTGGGAGTCTCTGGGCTTTCCAACCTTGACGGGTTCGGCGGATTCTACGGCCAAGGCTTTGCCCAGGGCGATTTCATCCAGCACAACTATCACTGGCGCGACGTTCTGACCCACGTTCGTGGGGCTCACGTCTTGAAGTTCGGTTACGAAGGATGGTTTGGCGACGATGTCGAGCCCTTCCAGGGACCGTGGTCCACGCCGAAATTCCAATTCGACAATTTGCTGAATTTGGCGCAGGACTCGCCTCACACCGAGGGTGGCGTGATGTATAACCCCATCACAGGTCAACAGCAGCTCTGGGAATGGAACGCCGCTTCCAGAACCTGGGGAATCTTTGCCGAAGATACATGGAAGGCGAGACGCAACTTAACTGTGACGCTGGGTCTGCGCTTTGACGATCAGGGCAATCCCTATTCGCGGTCTGATTCGACCGTGTTTGGGAATTTTTATCTCGGATCGGGAGCGACCTTCGAAGACCGCGTCGCTAATGGAGTTGCGAAGCCCACCAAGAATGCCCTTCGTGGTTCACCCAAGGCCTTCAATCCGCGTGTTGGCGTAGCGTGGGACGTGACCGGAAAGGGTGACTGGGTCGTGCGTGGCGGGTTCGGCATGTATGCGAACTGGCTGTCTCAGGCCAATGTGCAGGAGGAATTCCGCGGCAATCCGCCGGGTCTGATTATGCCGACCTTCTTCGGTGGCACCGGTGCCAATTCTCCGGTCTTCACCCAGGGGAGCGGCACCAAACCTCCATTTGGCTTTAGCTATCCACCTCTAGCCGGCACAGCGATTTGTCCGACCGCACCATGCCTTGACGCGAAGGGAGGAATCCCTGGTGCATCGCCGGGCATCGGAGGCATTAATCCCAACTTGACGACTCCTACTGCGTATATTTTCGCGGCTACGCTAGAGCGAAAGATTGGCAATAACCTCGTCGCCAGTGTCCTCTACAGTGGTTCTCACTCCAGCAATCTGGTTGCGAATGGTAACCAGGCCGGAACTGTAAGCTACGGTGCTGACATCAACGCCAAGCCCGGGGATCTGTTGGTGAATCCTAATCCCACCAGGCTCAATACCAGCTTTGGACCGATCACTTATGCGGACAACGATCGGGTCGCCAACTACAACGGCGTGACGTTTGACATGAGGGGACGGGCGAAGCGTGCCTTCTTTGATGCTTCGTACACACGCTCTAACTCCAAGGATGACGCAGGTACAGGCGGTGCCAGCATTGGCAACGGTTCGTACCCGACGGCTTTGAACCCACACCAGTTTTACGCGAACTCCCCCTGGGATGTTCCCAACCGCTTCTCCCTTACCTTCAACTACCAATTACCGGGCTTGAGTGGCGGTAAGGGCGCTTCCGGTTTGTTAACCGGAGGTTGGGGAGTAAGCGGGACTGCGATCTATCAGACAGGCTATCCGTTCACGGTTGTCACAACGGCTCCGTTTAGCGCTGGCGGAGATTACAACGCTGACGGGGACAACCTGGATTATCCGGACGTCACCAGCTATCACCAACTGACTTCCCGGAGCAGCTATCTCAACGGCGTCTTTGGTGTCTCTACCGCGGAACAATTCCCCGTACCGACCTTAGGTACGAATGGCAACGAGAAGCCACAGCAATTCAGGCAGCCGAGTTTCACCGAGACGGATCTGACTGCGTACAAGGACACCCACATAACGGAGCGGGTGAATTTCGAAATGCGGTTTGAGTTTTTCAATCTCTTCAATCACCCAAATTTGTTTGTGGATCCAAACCTGGCGAATGGGTCGTTTGGGAGAGCCATCAGCCAGCAACTTCCAAGAAACTGGCAGATCGGAGGCAAGATCACGTTCTAACGATTTCGCCAGTCACCCGGAGCCCCGCCGCTTCACAACGACGGGGCTTTTTTGCTTGCCTGCCTACCTCGCATTACATTAAAAGAGTGACCGAGAGTAGCCAAGCAGGACCGGTGACGGGTCGAAACGAGGGAAGCAGAAAAAGAAGTTGTCATGTTTCCCTCATACTATTGCTAGTCCTAACTGGTGCATTCGCACAAAGTGCGAGTGATCCATCCCCGCCAATCGCCTCGGCACTTCGGGACCAGCAATTTGAGAAAGCCCTCGAACTTCTCCACCCTGCTCTGCAACAATTTCCTCGAGATGCTGGGCTGTGGACGATGCAAGGGACGGCATATTCGGGAATGGGTAGAAAAAAGGATGCCCTGACATCGTTCCGGACCGCACTGGAATTTTCGCCGGACAACGTATTAGCTTTGCAAGGCGCTGCGCAAATCGAATATGACTCCGGCAGCGCGGCCGGGATTCCCCTGCTGAGGCATCTTCTCCTGTTACGACCTGGCGATGTCACCAGCCACGGCATGTTGGCTGTGCTTGAGTATCAGCAGGGAAACTGCCGCGCTGCCGTCCCGCACTTTGAAGGGGCTGCTGCGCTTTTTGACTCACGAGTGCAAGCACTCCACGCCTATGCCACGTGTCTGGTCAGACTGAAACAGATCGACAAGGCGGCTGGCGTCTTTCAGCGCGCATTGTTGCTCGATCCGGACAACCGGCGGGAGCGGCAGGTTTTGGCCTCTCTGCAATTAATGGCGCACCAGCCTGAAGATGCGCTGGCCACACTCGATCCGCTGCTTGGAACCACCGCCGATCCGGAGACGTTGGAGCTTGCCTCGAGAGCCTACGAAGACACTCATGACACAACCAAGGCAGTCGATGCGCTGCGGCAAGCTATTCTGCTGCATCCGCAAGACTCAAATCTGTACGTTGACTTTGCCATTTTGTCTGCCGCTCACCAGTCTTTCCAAGTGGGCATCAATGTCGTGAATGAAGGCATCAATCTGCAGCCCCAGGCAGCAGCGCTCTACTTTGCTCGGGGCGTGCTCTATGTGCAACTTGCCGAGTATGACAAGGCCCAGGCGGACTTTGAAAAAGCTTATGATCTTGATCCGTCGCAATCACTGAGCGCTGCCGCGCAAGGTTTGGCAGCCGTGCAGCAGAACGATCTGGATCGCGCGCTGGCCGGGGTGCAGGAAAAACTGGCGCGCAAGCCAGTCGATCCGATCCTGCTCTACTTGCAGGCCGACATACTTACGCAGAGAGGGGCCGAGCCGGGAAGCACGGATTTTCAAACAGCTATGCGTTCTGCGAAAAAGGCTGTCGCACTTCGTCCTACGCTTGGTCCAGCTCGCAGCGTGTTGGCGAAGCTCTATTTGCAGTCTGGCCAGTATCCTGAGGCTGCTGCCCAGTGTCGCAAAGCTCTGGAAATTGATCCCAAAGATCAGACGGCGCTGTATCACCTGATCCAGGCAGTGAGGAAGACTGATAAGAAGGACCAAATCCCAGTACTCTTGAAACGCTTAGCGCTGCTTCGTCAGCAGGCGACGAAAGACGAGCGGGAACAGTATCGCTACAAACTGGTAGAAGGGGATACGCCGCTCAAATAAATCCGATTCTGAACCAAAAAGCCCCGGACCGATCGTCCGGGGCCGCAGTCGAAGCGAAAATACTCTTAGGATTTAAGCTGAACGTAGGTGCTATAGCTTTCCTTGTCGATCATCATGAACGATCGCATTGTGATGCTTCGCTGATCCGCTGAACTCGCCAGCCAGTCTCCCGTAGCGTTGCTTGCGGCCTTTGCCTGAAGCAACGCATTGCGCTCGAATGTTGGCTGGGACTCACCCACTGCCATCAACACTAATGGGCCCTGCACCAAGGCCACGATGTCCGGATGATTTGCGTCCACAGCCTCGAGCCTCAGAGGCATAGGCAACTCAAGTTCTACCCGGTCACCGTCTTTCCACGTATTGCGAATGCTGGCGAAAGTGCCCGGCTGAACTTCACTGGAGATTCGCTTCCCGTTTACGGTTAGCACAGGGCTGGGCGTTGCCCACTCCGGGATGCGCACGTATAGCGTGTACTCCTTAGGCGACGAGGCCGATACCTGAATCTGAATCTTGTTGTCGAAAGGATATTTTGTTTCCTGCTTCAAGCCTTGCTTCGCCCCGCCATCCGTCCACTGAACGCTGGAAGGCGTAAACAGATTCACGTAGACGCCATCCGCTGCGCGAAGATAGGTGCTGATGTGATAGTCGGCAGCGAGTTGAGGAAACGTTCCTGAGCAGCACGGCCATTTTTGTCCATACCAGACTTTCTTTCCGGTCGTGGCGTAGTCAGCGTAATAGAAAGAGGTTCCGTCAGCCTGAATCGGCCAGGCCCCTAGAATCGTGTTGTAGAGGACGCGTTCCATGCTGTCGCCGTAACGCGCATCTTTTGTCACGCGCAAAAGATAGCGAGTGATCTTGAAGTGACCATAAGCTCCACAGGGAGTTTCAAAGCTGGCGTGAGTCGTCGTGAGACTATTGCCCAATTGCCCTGTTCCCGGCTCGCCGAATGCCTCATTCGGTCCCCATCCTCCGGTCGCGAAGCTTTGTGTCTTGACGAGCATGTCGAACCCATTCTTTGCCGCACGTAGATGTTTTTCGCTTCCCAGGGTGATGTAGGCTTGCATCGCTGAACTGAACGCGTTGACGTGACTGTAGGCATGCTCGAAGGGAAGTACATTGTTGCCTTGCGACAGCGGATCGAAATAGGTGTCATCTTCGAGGAACTTCTTGGCCATGTCGCGATAGAACGACTTGCCGCTGCGCTGGTATGCCAGGAACAGATTCTCTGGCAGGGTATAGGTCTCATCCCATGTGTAAGAAGTGTCCTTATGCGGGCGGGAGCGCATTTCCGCGCGTGACAACGCCTTCTCCGGCAAATAGGCGACGATGGCGCGAGTCAGCTTTTCATGTATATCCATCGCCATTGGATCGTGGGCATATTCATGAGCGTCAATCAGGCCGCACGAGAGTTTGTCATAGGTGTACGCCGGAAGACGGTAGTCCACGAAGAACTTGGCTTTCGGATCCAGTGTCTCGCCGTATCCCTTCACCAGACGATGGATCTTCGCCTTGGTCGACTCTGAACCCGTGACCGCATAAGCTCGGGCAAGGGCCGAAACGTACTGCCCGAAAGTATGACCAGCAATAAATCCGTGAAAGTCATTGCCTTCCAAACTGAATCCCGTGAGGTCGTACCAGCCTCCCATGTCTTCTCCGGGAGCAGCCAGACCGGCGACCTGCCGGAAGACCTTCAGCATGCGGTCGTCATCAAGATTCAGGAAGCGCGAGTGGTTTTCTTCGAATTGTCGCTTCATCGGTCCATCCAGCAACTGGACGTCGCCATAGGCAAACGTCGTGAGTGGTGTGGACACAGCCACCAGGCTCTTGTCGGAGGCGGCCCATGCTGGAAGGATGCTCGCGGCACAGGCGCCCGCAGCAGTGGCACTCGTTGCCTTGAGGAAGGTTCGACGATCTACTCCTGACGGCATATTTTTGGTCCTCCCATTACGAGCAATCGTTTACTACAAAGAGAGGCTAGGAGCCTTGTACCCTTTTGTCAATGAGTCGCACAAGAGGTGTCATTTGCAGACCCGGATTTGACCTTGTCCTCATGTTGACCAGAGCGACCGCTTTCTCCTGACGTGGCGGTCGTATCCCCGCCCCCCAACGCGATCTTCGGCCAGCCGTGGGTCCAGGCAATTGTGGAAATCTGCAAGTACGGTTGTCCATTGACGCTGTCGTAGGCGTGGAAGACGATGATGTCTCCGTCTTCTTGCTTCAGTACGGACTCTCCGCCGGGGCCAATCCAGCGCCTGCTGCTCTCCAACAAAGCGGTACCACCTCCGTCCATCATCGGCAGACCATCTGCGTCAACATATGGCCCGGTAACGGCGCGCGAGCGCCCTACCATGATTTTGTAGGTGCTCTTGATTCCACGGCAACAGAGATCGAATGAAGCAAAGAGATAGTAGTAATCGTCGTGGTGAACAACGAAAGGTGCCTCAATCGCTTGCCAATCGCCGGGGGCACCGGGCGGGTTTGGGGAAGGATTCTTGGGGCGCTGGCGGCGAGCAAGAGAGTACAACTTGGCATCGTCGGACGACAATAAACCAGTTTCGGCATCAATCCGCCTCATCTTGATCCCATCCCAGAAACTGCCGAAGGCCAGCCAAACACGGCCGCCCTCATCCATGATCAGATTTGGGTCGATCGCATTGAAGTTATCTTCAGCACGCGAACGAAAGACTAATCCCCGATCCACCCAGTGAAAGTCCGCGCTCTTCGGATTCAGAGTCTTGTTGGTTAATAGCGCGATGCCGGAACTATTTTTGCCGAATATTGAAAAGGCATAGTAGAGGTGGTACTCCCTGTTGAAGTAGGAGATATCCGGCGCCCAGAGTTCTTTGGTTTCCGGGCTCTCTTTCTTGATCCACTGCGGAATTTCTCTCAGCGCGTACCCGCACTTTTGCCACTCATGGAGGTCCTGGGAGCAGCGGATCGGGATCTCTCCTCCATGTTCAGGCCCATTGCCGGTACTGAACAGGTACCACGTCATGCCGTCCCGAATGATAGAGGGATCGTGCACGTGTTGAATGTCCCCGCCTAACACGAGGTCCGTGGGTGACCCCGATGATGGCTGAGCAGGGCTGCTGCTAATCGAAAAGCCTGCCAGGAACGTGCAGCCCAGAAGGAACCGGATGTTCATATGCGGGGAACCTTTCCTGGTGCGATAGAGGACATGCCAGCGTATAATTTTAGCAAACGTTTACTCGTTTGGCCCCTGCGAGGACACCGTGATGAGTTGGAGAGGGAGTCTTGCGAACCGCGTCCTTCCGGCTAACGCTGTCAGTCGTGAACACTCAACCAAAACCTATCTTAATAGCCGGCGTTGCTTGATCCCCAAAGGCCGCTATTTGCTCCCTGCAACTCTTACACACTTGTGTGACGCAAGGCGCCGGCGCCAGACCCCACATGTGAACTGAGTATGGGAAAAGAGGACGGTGTGATCGATCTATCGAATTTGGAAGCTTGGTTCGTGACTGGCAGCCAGCATCTCTACGGGCCGGAAACGTTGAAGAAGGTCGAGCAGCATGCTGCCGCCGTCGCGCGAGCGTTGGATTCATCTCCTGAGATGTCGGTAAGGATCGTCGCGAAGCCGGTGATGACGAGTAGCGAATCGATTGACCAGCTGTGCCAGGATGCCAACGGTTCAAAGAGTTGCGTCGGGGTGATTACCTGGATGCACACTTTCTCGCCAGCTCGTATGTGGATTGCTGGCCTGAGAACGCTTAGCAAGCCATTGCTGCACTTCCACACTCAATTCAATGAGGAATTGCCTTGGTCGACCATTGATATGGACTTCATGAATCTGAATCAGTCGGCTCATGGAGACCGCGAATTCGGATTCATGGGAGCCCGAATGCGGCTCAAACGAAAAATTGTGGTCGGGCACTGGCAGCATGCCGACGTTCACTCGGAGATGGGCGCGTGGATGCGCGCAGCGTGCGCCTGGCACGATGCCCAACATCTGAAGGTCGCTCGCCTCGGCGACAACATGAGGAACGTTGCCGTGACGGAGGGAAACAAGGTCAATGCGCAGATCAACCTCGGTTACACCGTGAATGGGTACGGCGTTGGAGATGTAGTGCAACGCGTCCAGCAGGTGACCGACTCAGAAGCCAATAAGCTTACGGCCGATTACGACGATGCGTACGAGGTCGCAGAGTCGCTCCGGAAGGGCGGGTGCAAACGTCAATCCTTGGTTGATGCTGCCAAGATCGAAATCGGACTGCGTCATTTTCTCGAAGAAACCGGCTCGCATGCCTTCACCGATACGTTTGAGGATCTGCACGGCCTGACTCAACTGCCCGGGATCGCCGTTCAACGTTTGATGGCTGATGGATATGGCTTCGGGGCTGAAGGCGATTGGAAAACGGCAGCCCTTGTTCGCGCGGTGAAAGTCATGAGCTCTGGTCTGAAGGGCGGAGCTTCATTTATGGAGGACTACACCTATCACTTGAAGGACGATGCCCAGGTATTGGGTGCGCACATGCTGGAGGTGTGTCCTTCGATCACGGACGAAAAACCGACCGCTGAGATTCATCCGCTTTCCATCGGTGGAAAAGCAGAACCGGTCCGCCTGGTATTTACTGCCGCGACCGGAAAGGCAGTGAACGCTTCAGTGGTCGACATGGGAAACCGGTTTCGGTTGATCATCAATCAAGTGAATGTAATACGCCCCCCGCATCCTCTGCCCAAACTTCCGGTGGCGAGAGCTGTGTGGGTGCCTGAACCCGATTTGAAGGTTGCGGCAACTGCATGGATCCATGCTGGCGGTGCCCATCACACAGCTTTAAGCTATGCCTTGAAGTTGGAACACTTAGAGAACTTTGCGGAGATGGCCGGCATGGAATGCCTGTTGATTGATGTGAACACCACGGTTGCAGGTTTCGTGAAGGAACTCCGTTGGAACGATATGTATTACCACCTTGCGCACGGATTTTGAGCCCCACCGCGGTGAAGGACTCCGGACGACGTTCGGGTTTCTTCATCGATCAATGTCTATGGTGACGACCGAGACGGAGTGTTCCGGAAGCGTGATCACGAAGGTCGGGCCGGCAGCGATCGCGGTCAAGGTAACACGCACCGAGTCGGGATGAGTGAAGTCATTCGATGCCTTGAATTCGTTGGTATTGAGCGTTTCAATATGTGCGAGCTTTGTGATAGGAGCTCCAGTAATCAAGATCTGCGTCGGTATGGCCTGCACTGGATCGGTATTCACAATCTTGATGAATATCTGTCGGCCATTCTCGGAGCGGCTCACGACGGCGTCGAGGGCCGGAACGGACGTGCCTTCCAACGTCGAATCGAATGTTGGTCCGAGCAGTGTGCTGACCAGCCGATCCCGACCGAGATGTGAGGCGTAGAGTGCATTGACGAGGTAGGTCGGAGTGACGAACACGGCGTGCCGGCTGGCTTGAACGATGCCTCCGCTCCATCCGTTCACCATGTCGGAGACTGCACTCATCTGTACCAGGTCGCCAGTACGCTCGAACACGTTCATAAGGCGAGCTGCGTACAGCGCGGACTCCATGGAGTGTTGAGCTGGGAGAGGCAGCGAGGTATTCCACTCGTTGACTGCCAGTTTGATGTCCCGGCCGGGTACGATCTCCCTGATCATCTGCTGCATTTCTCGATAAAACTGCTCGTAGTGCAGAGGTCGCGCCCGCAGGTTGTTGGCGTCGCCGTTCATCTCTTTCTCGCCGTAATAATGGTGAACAGATAAGTAGTCGATGTTCTGCCCCGCCATCTTCAGAACAGTCCGGTTCCAGTCAACCTCGTTGTCGCCCGAAGCGATGATTTTGAGGGAGGGATCGATCGCCTTCATCTTCTGGACATAGCGATTGAGGTTGTGGGCATAGGTCGCTGCATCACTGTGGCCACGCACCCAGTCTCCCCATATCTCGTTTCCAATCTCCCAGTAGCGCACGTGGAATGGCTCCGGACTGCCGTTCACCGCGCGGATTCGACCGTATTCTGACTTCGGATCGCCGTTGCAGTACTGAACCCAGGCTGCCGCTTCCTCCGCGGTCGCCCCGCGTCCTTCCACGTTGACTGTAATCGATGGTTCCGCTCCAATCCGCCGGGCAAAGTGAATAAACTCGTCCGTCCCGAAGTCGCTCGGTTCCAGTTCGTCTCCCCACGATGCGTTAACCCAGACAGGCCGTTGATCACGCGGACCAACGCCCCATTTCCAGTGATAGTCCTGGGCGACGTTTCCGCCGGGCCAACGAATAAACCCAGGCTGCAGAGCCATCACACGCTCTTCAACGTCGTGGCGCACGCCTCCTTCCGCGTCGCTTGGCATCAACGAGATTTGGTCGATCCACAATTTCCCATGGCCGGGAAACAGAATTGCGATCTTTGCCAATGGATCGGACTTCGAGGGTCTCAGCGTAAAGGGATATCTCTTCCAATCGCCGGTGATCTGAGTGAGCGTGGCGCTGGCATATTGTTCACCGCCCGTCTGGTCGGCTTCCAGCGTCACTGCGACGTCTCCGACGTAATCCGCACCTTTCAGCCATACATATCCGTGGTACTCGAGTCCTGACCTGACAGGAATCCAGCCTTGGCGAATGCCGCGGCGCTGGCCGCCATTGCCGTGAATTTCTATGCGAAGGGCGTGCTGGCTCGGAAATGTGTTTTCGCCACCATCGGCGGGAAGGTAGATATCTGCGTCCCACGTGAAACGCATGGCACCATCGTCGTTTCGGTCGTCGGGATCTCGCTCCCAGTATCTTGGTAGTCCCAGCGCATTCGGTTGCTCATCGAAGCCGCGATCGCGAATCAGTTCCGCCGACAGGCCACCTTTTATATTCTCGAACATAAATTCGGCGAACTGCCCGTATAAAGTTGGACTGATAGCGTTCTCAACTTTGTTAGCGTCGATAGTGAGGGTCGCGGTCTGGGTTTGCGCCAATGAACTGCTCGCAAGTAGATACGTCACCAGGGAAGTCACGAGAATCGACCGACTCGTTCGAACACTGTTGTTCATGTTTTTCGAGCTCCGTCCGGCCGGATTTAAGCGCCGTTATACGTCTCAAATGAACCGGTGTGATATTGTATTGCGCGCGATTTGTAGACGTTTACGGGAAATCGATTTGTTCTGATTTTCGACTACATTCTGTCAGGGGTGACGCGACGCCTCTAAAGAGAACCGCACTCTGGGTGGTAATCGCCTTCACGTTGCTAAATTCGGGCCGCTTACGTGCGCAGACGTTTCGTTGGACAGAGGGAAAGGCGAAGTCCTGGTATGAGCAGCAATCCTGGCTGGTCGGCAGCAACTATATTCCGACCGACGCAATCAACGAACTCGAGATGGGCAGGCCCAGAGCTTCAATGCAGCTCAGATCGACAAGGAACTGGGTTGGGCGGAGAGCCTCGGGATGAACACCATGCGCGTCTTCCTACATGACCTGTACCGAGCTTTCCCCTTGCCCCTAAGCGCGTCAAGTCGTATATTGATGCGGCTCCGGGTAATCGTTTACTGAAAACATCCAAATCGAGCTGACCAGATAGGTCTGGGCCGGCCGGCCCCACTGGAGGATGAAATGCCGTCGAGACGCCAGTTTCTGCAACGGGCTTCCGCCGCCGCCGTGACGCTTTCTTCCAGCACCGTCTTTGGGCGCCTGATCTCGGCGCAGACATCCGCAACCGCGGATCAAACCGTCCGCATTTCAATAGACGGCCGCCGCAGCATCTCTCCGCTGGACCGAAACTTGTTCGGCTCCTTCCTCGAGCAATTGGGACGCGCGATTTATGAGGGTATCTACGATCCCGGTTCGAAATTGTCCGAATCGAGCGGCTTCCGTAAGGACGTGATGCAGGAGGTGCGCACTCTCGGCGTTCCCATTATTCGTTATCCGGGCGGCAACTTCGTTTCCGGGTACAACTGGCTCGACGGCGTTGGGCCGAAGCAGGATCGGCCCCGGGTGCTCGATAAAGCCTGGGACACCATTAATACGAACCAATTTGGGACCAACGAGTACATGCAGTGGTGCAAGGCGGTCGGAACGTTGCCCCTCATGGGCCTCAATCTCGGAACCGGAACGCCGGAACAAGCCGCGGCACTCCTTGAGTACTGCAACGTGGACAGAGGAACGCAGTGGAGCGACTTGCGGCGTAAGCACGGCTATGCCGAGCCCTACAACGTGAAGAACTGGTGCCTAGGAAATGAAATGGATGGGCCGTGGCAGATCGGGCACATGACCGCCACTGAGTACGGCATGAAGGCGCAGGACACTGCACGCCAGATGCGATACGTCGCCCAGGACCCGACGCTCCAGTTGATTGCGTGCGGATCAAGCGGTCCGTTTATGCCCACTTATCTGGAGTGGGACCGTGAAGTCCTCGAGCACTGTTATGAAAACGTGGACGGCCTTTCGCTGCATCGCTATTTAGGTAACAACGGAGAAACAGGCGGGGACAGCGCAAAGTATCTGGCCATGAACTTGACGATGGATCGGCAGATTGCCGAGACGCTGGCAGTTTGCGATCTGGTGCGTGGACACAAGAGGTCGCCTAAGAAACTCTGGCTCTCGTTCGATGAATGGAACGTCTGGTATCGGGCGCGCAGCGGCGACGCGGTAGACGGGCACCGGAAAGAGGCGCCACATCTCCTCGAAGAGATCTACGACCTCGAGGACGCTCTGCTGGTGGGCGGAATGCTTAACACCCTGATGCGAAACGCCGATCGCGTGAAGGTTGCCTGCCTGGCGCAGTTGATCAATGTAATCGCCCCGATCATGACCAACGAAAACGGGCTCTTCCGCCAGACAATTTACTATCCGTACGCCTGGGCGCTGCAATATGCGAGTGGGAAGGTGCTGAACGTATTGGTCGAGTCGCCAACTTACGAGGTGAAGGGTCTGGATGCCGTGCCATACGTAGATGCGGTTGCGACAACCGAGGATGGCAAGACTTCACTCTTTATTCTTAATCGCGATTTGTCGAACCCTCACGTCGTCGAAGTGGTCTGGGAAGATCAGCCGCAGAGTCGCGTGCTGGCTTCACAGGTATTGACTGGAAGTGATCTGAAGGCGGTAAACGGTTTCGATGCGCCGGAGCGGGTAAAACCGCAGAACTTCGACAAACCTGCTACTGCAAACGGGCGGACCAGGTTCGAAGTTCCGGCAAGGTCATACACTGTGATCCAGTGGGCGGCATGAGGAGACTTGAACGGGACAACGTTTCTGCGGCAAAGCGTTGCCCGGTTTTCCAATTAGACCTTTGTGCCGTGGCCTTCCGATAAGGTGATGTATTTGTCGATGGGGAGATCGCTGAATCGTTCTGCCCTCCCGCTCGGCAGAGGCCATTTGATTTCCACCCAGTCAACCTTGGGCCGAGAACCGATCCCCAGCACGACACGCGGATCATGCGAAGCAAGATAGCTGCCGCCACCTGTTTTGAACATTGATCGTTTCAAGTCTCCCGTCTGCCAGGTGATTACAGCTCCGATAGCATCAGGATTTGACCGTTTTGCAACCAGTTTTAGCCCGAGCCAGTGATTGTGCCGGCCAGCGTTGTTTTTCGCCAACAGGGGGGCACCGTTGTTTACGCCGACAAGAATGTCCAACGCGCCATCATTATTGAAATCACCCACTGCCATGCCCCGTGAGGCGTAGGGCTTGGTGAAAACTGGCCCACTGGAAGCAGAAATGTCTTCAAAGCGTTGACCGGTACTACGAAATAGAAGCATGGGCTCGCAATACTTGACCTCCGTCGAGTGCTCTTCGATTTTGTCGTCGGGATGCCCGTTGGCGAGGAAAAGGTCGAGATTGCCGTCGTTGTCGTAGTCGAAGTATTTCACACCCCAGCCGCTCATCAGGCGGGTCACTCTTCCGATTCCATTCGGAATGGCCATGTCGTCGAAGGTTTCGTCGTGATTATTGTGGTAGAGGGAATACATCTCGCGGTCGACGTTGGTGACGAACAAGTCGATCCAGCCATCCTGGTCATAGTCGGCAGCGTCTACGCCCATACCGGAGCGAGCATGACCCTCGGCGCTGTAACCGACATTTGCCTGGAGTCCGATCTCATCAAACTTGCCGTTGCCCCGGTTGAGAAATAGAAAATTTGCCACCGTATCGTTCGCAACGAAGAGGTCCATGCGGCCGTCATTGTTAATATCGCAAGCCACAACGCCCCAAGCCTTGCCCAGTGACTTGGCGATCCCTGACTTCTGGCTGACGTCAGTAAAGGTGCCATCTCCATTATTGTGGAACAGCCAACTCGGCATCGGTTCGTAGACACGAGGGATGCAGTAGTATCGATCCCCGGTTTGCTGGTTTCCGCAAAACTTGTTCTTGGACTTATCGAAGTCCACAAATCTGCAGATAAAAAGATCAAGCTTCCCGTCGTTGTCGTAGTCGAACCACACCGCGCTGGAGGCCCATCCGGTGATGGGAAGCCCGGCTTTACGGGTCACGTCACTGAATGTGCCGTTCCCATTGTTGTGGTAAAGAATGACACCGTTGTACTGCGTGACGAGAAGGTCGGGGAAGCCGTCGCCGTCGTAATCGCCAACCGTGACACCCATCCCATAGCCGCCGCCTGGGACTCCCGCTTTCTCGGTCACGTCGGTAAATGTGCCATCACGATTGTTGTGGTAGAGGGCGTTGCGAAGAGGAGGATTGGGATCCAGGAAATCGCATTTGCCGCTGTTGACCAGATAGAGGTCCATCCAGCCGTCGTTGTCGTAGTCGATGAACCCACAACCCCCTCCCACGGTCTCCGGGAGGTACATCTCGGGTGAACGGCCGTTGTGGTGGACCCACGTTATTCCACTCACCTCTGGAAGGACGAGTTCAAAAGGGAACTCAGAGGGTGAAGCGGCCAAGGGCCAAAGTCTGGGTAGACCGGGAAGTGCAGAAGCGGCTAATACGGCACCGACACGCTTCAGGAAGCCACGCCGAGTACCAAAATATCCACTTTTTCCCTGGGTCATGAAGCTGCGCCCGTCCCCAAAAAGCCGAACCGACAAGAGAAGAATGATTCGTCTGTGGGATGAATTTACACCTGTGGAACACAACGTCACAAGGGGGAATCCCCCAGTATTTTCGCGGGTTTGCGCATTGCGTGGGTAGCGCGGCGATGCTATAAAAGACGAAGTTCTGGCCGGGCCTCCTATCTGCCCGGGCACTCACTCTATGCGGGCAAGAGACTGCTGTCGCGTGCTCCTCTTTCTGTGTGTTCTTGCCGCCGCCGCATGTGCTCAGACCGGTCATATTGAGACCGCTGCTCAGCTATTGAGCAACGGCGATATGGTGCAAGCCGAGGTCGAGGCCCGCAAGGCCTTGCAGACTCCGACAACTCGCGCTCTGGCACTGGCCATGCTGGGGACGATTCGCCTACAGCAAGGTAAAACTGGGGAGAGCACGAAGTTTCTAGTTCAAGCTCTGGCCCTGAATCCAAGGCTGGTGGGCGCTCGCACGACTTTGGGGAATGCGTACGCGTTCAGCAATAAGCCAGATCTCGCAGCAAAATGCTTTCGCGAGGTGCTGAAGGTCGATCCCGGCAATTTCGATGCTCGCTTCGATCTGTTCAAGTTGGAGGCTTCCCGGCGCAACTTCCAGCAATCCCTGGACGTGGGTGCACCGATCATGCCTCAGTTACTGGGATCCGACGAAGCGCTGGTCGTGCTTGCCTCTGACTATGGCGCGCTCGGCAAGAAACAAGAGCTAGCGGGCCTGGTTGCGGACTGGCAGAAGTTGCCGCAACCTGAGGATCAAGCAGCGCTGGATTTCGGCAGCACGCTGCTTGTATACGGGATGAAGGTCGAGGCTACGAAAGTGTTCCAGGACGAAGAGGCTCGACTCGGAGTTCATCCGCCGCCTCCTCTGGCACTCAAGTTGGGGAATGCTTTTCTGAATCTGGGGCTGCTTGACGAGGCGGAAAAGAACGCGCAAGTTGCGTTGTCGCTGGCTCCCGACTGCGTCGCGTGCCACCTGACTCTCGCGCAGATTGCCGATCGACAGGACAACAGTGAGAAAGCTCTGGCATATCTGGTCGCGGCCAAAAAATTGGCTCCTGAAGACTCCGAGGTGCTCTTCGAGTTTGGCAAAGTTTGTCTGGAGAGAAATCTTGTCGACGATGCGTTGCCTGCGCTGGCGAAGGCTGCGCAGGAAGATCCTGACAATGACTCGTACGTCTATGTTTTAGGCTCCGCCAACGTGGCAAAGGCCCAGTTGCCGGATGCGCTGGCGCTTTTCCAGCGACTGCTCAAAAAGCACCCGCATGACCCGGTCCTGACGTATGCAAGCGGGGCCGTGTATTACCTGCAGGGGAAGTACAGCGAAGCAGAAGTTTTTCTCAAAGAGAGCCTCACGGCTCAGCCGAATCAAGTGGCGGCTTTCTATTATCTAGCACTGACTTACGACGCAATTGGCGACGATGATCGAGCGATCCCGGTGTTCCGCGAACTGCTCAAGAACAATCCCCAGCATGCGCCGTCGTACGTGAAGCTAGGCGGCATACTGCTGAGGGCTCACCAATACGAAGATGCCCGACAGAACCTGGAGCGCGCGATTTCTCTCGATCCGGATTCGGTGGAAGCGCACTATCAGCTAGGGCTTCTGCTTAAGCGCTTGGGCAAGCCGGCCGAGTCAGAGAGCGAGTTCGCGGAGTCACGAAAGCTGGAGGCGGCGCAACGTGCGCAAAAGGACGTGCGTTTGCGCCTCTTGCTGCCGGACTGAGCCTAAAATGAGCCGGCGCATCCTCGACCTTCACGGGAACAGCAACTTATCTGCGACGACTCAAATTTCCCGTCGGGATTTTCTCGGCGCCTTGGGGCGACTGGGCTCCATTTTGCCCGTTTCCTCCCTGATTACTGGACTGCCGGCCCTGCAAGCCCTCCCCAAGCCGGCACCGGGCACGACCAGGCGAAACACTGGCCCAGCCACGGTCGCAGGCTTCTCGTTTAAGGATATTGCTAAGGAGTCCGGTCTCGCGGCCGCCGCTAACGTCTTTGGCGGAGTTGAGCGTAAAGAGTACATCCTCGAGGAAACGGGCTGTGGCATTGCCCTTTTCGACTACGACAATGACGGCTGGCTGGACATATTCATGGTCAACGGCACGAGGCTGGAGGGAATCTCGGAATCGCATCCGCCTACTAATTTCCTGTTCCACAACAATCGCGACGGCACGTTTACCGACGTTACCGAGAAAGCAGGCCTCGCCCGATCCGGCTGGGGGCAGGGCTGTTGCATCGGAGATTACGACAACGACGGTTTCGACGACCTGGTCGTGACCTATTGGGGCGGCATCGTGCTGTATCACAACAATGGAGACGGAACCTTTACCGATGTCACAGAGAAGGCCGGTCTACTGCAGAAGGACCCGCATCCGCGCTGGAATACAGGCTGCTGTTTTGTGGACTATGATCGCGACGGCCACCTCGATCTTTTCGTCGCGAACTACGTAAATTTCGACCTGAAGACGACGCCACTCGCCGGGAAAAACGCATACTGCCGTTACTTTGGACTCTCAGTTGGCTGCGGGCCGCAGGGAATGGGCGGCGGGACGAACATCCTCTATCGCAATCGCGGCGATGGAACGTTCGAGGACGTATCTCTGAAGTCCGGAATTGCGGTTCCACGTGGTCCGTCAGAGCCGTCTTTTGTGAGCGACCAGTGGATTCCGACCGGTTCCTACGGGCTGGGTGTTTCGGCTGCGGATTTCGACAACGATGGTTGGCCGGACATTTACGTGGCTTGCGACTCGGTTCCGAGTCGTTTCTATCACAACAAAGGAAACGGAACCTTCGAGGAGGTTGGACGGGAAATCGGTTGCGCGGTGAACGAGAATGGCGGAATGCAGGGCGGCATGGGAGTAGCCGTCGGCGACTACGACTGCGACGGCTGGCTGGACATCGTCAAGACGAACTATTCCGATCAGACGGCAAATTTGTACCACAACAATGGAGACGGAACTTTCTACGATGCCGTCTTGCAGGGTGGTCTGGGAGGCAATACCAGATATCTGGGATGGGGCGTAGGCCTCTACGACTTCGACAACGATGGCTGGCCGGACATATTCATGTCGAACGGTCACGTCTTTCCTGAAGTTGATAGCAAGAAGCTGCACCTCACCTTCAACCAGCGAAAGATCGTGTACCGCAACCTTGGGAACGGACGCTTCGCAGACGTCACAGCCGATAGCAGCGCGGTGCTGAATGAACCGCGGCCGAGCCGAGGGACGGCATTTGGGGATTTTGACAACGATGGGGATGTGGATGTCGTGGTCATCAATATGAACCAGTCCCCATCGCTGCTGCGGAACGATTGCTCGACGAAAAACAACTGGCTGAAGGTGAAGTGTATTGGAACCAAGTCCAACCGCAGCGCGATCGGCGCCTGCGTGCGGGTGGTGACTGCGCGGCACTCTCAGATCAACGAGGTCATGAGCGGATCGAGTTATATCTCGCAGAACGATTTGCGCCTGCATTTCGGGTTGGGCCAGGCCAAACTGGCAGACTTGGTGGAAGTACGGTGGCCATTAGGGCTGGTTGAGTCCTTCAAGAACGTTGATGCCAATCAACTGCTGGTGCTGCAGGAAGGCCACGGAATCCTGCGGAGAGAGAAGCTCGGAAAAGCCTGAGGTCGAGAGCAAAACCAAAAGGATGGTCCGTGCCCGGACCATCCCTCTGCCGACTCTCTGGAGGACAATTAGAAGAACACTTGCAAACCGAATTGGACTCGCCTCGGGATGTTGCATTGGCTACCGGTGTGTCCGAAGTTACCGTTCCCGTTATTAGGAATCCAGAACTGATCCACCGGACAGAAGAAGACACGGTTGAACGCGTTCCCCGCATCGGCTTCGAACCTGACATACTTGTCCTCGCCGAAGAAGGTGTCTTTGTAGACGGATATATCCTCGTTGAAATTCTTAAAGCCGCGTACACTCGAGTCCTGTCTTGGCGCGCTCCCGAACTGCAAAGCACCCGGATCGGACCATCCTGCCTGACTCAGGTAAGAGTCGTTGGGAGTTTTGAAAGTCCCTGATAAGCCTTTGCCGGCCTTGTTCGGAAACTTGGCGGAGTTAAACAGATAGATCCCCAAGTCATTCGGCATGGTGATAGACAGCGGCCTACCGGATGAATAACTTTGAATACCGGAGATCTGCCAATCGCCGACAAGTTTATTCAGGAAACCGCCTTTGTTTGCAATTGGTTTCCCCTTGCCGAACGGTAGATGATAAACCCAGCCGAACGAGAAGATGTGGGGTACATCGTCAGAACTGACGGAGTAAAGATTGCTCATGTCGCTAGGATTCTGCACGGGAGGGCCTCCGGAGCCTAGTCCCGTTTCCGAACCATTGTTCATAAGCCGGGAGTAGGTGTAGGAAACCTTCAACTGCAGACCGGCACTCATGCGGCGCTCAAAGGCAAGTTGCAATGCGTTGTAATGGCTATTCCCAAACGGGAAGAATCGCCAGTTGATCTGCTGATACTGCGGCCAGCTTCGAAGTGCCTGAGCCACCGTGCCGCTAAACGTAGCATAGGGAGCGGGAACTCCACCGCAGTTGCTATCGCACACACCGTCAGTAAAGGTCGCACCCAGGACGGGAGCGCCCAGGCTGAGTACGCTCGCCGGATTCATGTTGTCATACACACCGGCGGAAGTGCGACCGTCAATGAGCCGCGTACCATGGTTGCCGACGTAGGCGATGTCAATTCCCATGTTATGGCTCAGCTGACGCTGGAAGGACAGCGACCAGTTCTGGTAGCGCGGCATGGTGTAGGTTCGCGGATCGACGCCAACCGGGTTGCCACCGTTTGCTACATCACCGTTCAGTTGTGGTGGGAGCGTGATAAACCCGGTAGACACCGCGGTGTTCGCCGTTGGCCAGCCGCAAGAAATGGCTGGGTTCAGCGCCTGCTCCGTCGCGCATCCGCTCGAACTTGTTGGGTTATTCCCGTTGAAATAGAAGGATGGGAAGCGACCGTTAGTGGCGTTTGACACAGTGGGATTGGTTTGATAGCCGTCAACTGGGTACGGATCCCAAGAGTCAGCCTGAACGCCGGCGTAGTACATACCATATCCGCCACGAATCACGGTCTTCGGATTGAAGGAGTACGCGAATCCAAACCGTGGCCCAACACTCACACTGGACTTTCCGTTCGCCTTTGAACTGTGGAAGATCGTCGCCCCGGGGATGCCAACTGCCGGGTTTGAAGCGGTCGGATCAAAGGTGGAGAAGCGACCGTATTCTTCACTCAGCCCTCCCTGAAAATCAAACCGCAATCCCAGGGTGATGTTCAGGTTCTTCAGGACCTTGATGTCGTCATTGGCCCAGAATGAGCCGTACTTCATCTTAGGCATGTATTTGAACGGCACGGAGAAATTGGCGCCATTGACTTGGCCCAGGATGAAAGAAGCGAATTCATTCCCGGTTTTACCTGCATTTAGGATCGTTCCGGTTGCATTATAGCCAGCGGTTTCATTATCCGCGAAGTTGAAGCTGCCGCCGGTGTTCACAGCCCATCCTGTCTGAGGGAAGGTCATGTAGCGATATTCGGCGCCAGCCTTAATGGTGTGCTTGCCTGTAGTCCACGCCACGTCATCGAGGAATTGATAGCGGTTGTTGATATCGGCTCCGCCGCTCGCCCACGGTGTTCCATAGGCGGTGTATCCGATCGAGCCGCTGAAGTTCAGTGACGGGAACCCGGCGTTGTTGAAGATAGGCTCATTCGGTAAACCAAGCCCCAACTTCTGATTCCATCCCACTCCGCCAGACAGTTGGTGTCCGAGCATCATCCAGCGGTCGTAAGCCAAAGTCGTGTGGTTAAACAGGTTTGGCCTGATGATCCAGTTCATCTGCAGGTGTTCAAAGTGGTTAGTAATGCGCTGATAGAAGCCCTGTCCTATGTACGTATCATTCTTGGCTGACGCAGTTTCTCCATTGTTTACAGTGTTGCACCCCTGCGGTCCGCCGCAGTGGGCAATGCGAGGCCGAATGTTCTCGTAGTATGTATTCGAGATGGAGAACCTGTCGTTGAAATTGTGATCAAAGCGGAACAACCACGTTCGCACGTTGATCTTGTCATTGTCATCCGAATTCCCACCGAAGCCATTCACGCGGAGTGTGTTCCGATCCAGTGCCGGGATATTGGGAATGACAGCGGTTGCGAGCGGACTCCACAACGGGTCAGTGCTGGGAATAATGTTTGCCTTTCCAGCAATCGGCAAACCAGTGGTGGGGTCAAAGCCGTAACCATCGCGCACCGGTACAGTACCGACCAAGGTGGTAGTCGCCGGGTTGAAGATTTCTCCCTGGTAAATCGGTCTGCCCTTGGCATCGGTCCCAAGGATTGTGCTGGTGTCCAGTAACTCAGTGAAATCTCCCGACCGCTGCGCCTTAGTGGGCAGAGTGTTTACGTAGCCTGTGTTTACTGTGCTGTGATAATCAAGACCGTCAAGGTTGAAGAACCAGAAGGTCTGTTTCAGTTTAGGAATAGGGCCGCCTAGCGCAAATCCCCAATTGTTCTGCCCGAGGGGCAGGGTCTTTCCCAAACCGCCGGCGCTCAACACCGGACCGAGGAAGTAATTGGAGGCGTCGAACTTGTTGTTGGTATAGAAGTCGTACACATTGCCGTGCAGCTTGTTGGTGCCCGATTTCGTCGTGTAGGTGATGAATCCACCGCTGGTGTGGCCGTACTGCGCGGAGAAGGTATTTTGAACAACTGTCATTTCACGCACAGAGGGGTAGGGAATGGAGCTTTCTTGCGTCTGCTGATGTCCTTCGGCGTACCCGAAGGCGGCGCCATCAAACCAGTTCTCGGTAGCCATCGTCTGGCCGCCGTTCATGCGGGAAGTGAATTGGCTGCCACGGAAAATGGCATCGCCGTTCGGCTGCATGGGGACGTAGCCCGGCTGTAACTGCAGAAGCGACTCGGCAAGGCGGATATCAGCGCCCATTACGGCCGGCAGGTCGCGATAATAACTCTCGCCGATGGTGTGCTGAACGGTAGCAGTTTCGGTGTCGACGAGTTCGGTGGTGGAAGCTTCCACCTGGATACTCTCCGTGGTTGGACCGACATCGAGCGTAGCGTCGACCCGCACCATTTGACCGCCGGTAAGCGAATACCCGGTGCGGCTGAAGATTTTGAAACCTTGCTTTTCGATGTCCACGCGGTAGGAGCCAAGGATCAGCGGAGGCGTGCTGTAGTTGCCTGCGTTGTTGGTTCCGACAATGGTCTTGACGCTGGTCTGTTCATTAGTAATTGTGATCCGGGCGTCCGGAATGGCTGCGCCGCTGGCATCGGTGACGACGCCAGTGATGATGGCTCGATCAGCAAACTGACCATACGATTGTTCGTTGCTGAACCAGACCAGGGCCAAGAGCAGAAAGACTGCAGAAAACAGCCGGCGTTCCATCTCGCGCCTCCCAGTTCAAGTTTCGGAAAAACCCCACGCGTACTTTGAGAAAACCTTTTCTCAGTTGGCTGCATTTTTTACTGCTAACCGCCATCACTGTCAAGCTAATTCTTTTGTACTAGTAGAAAAATACACGAGTTGCTGCGGACCGGCGGAAATCAAGAAGCCGTGACGGATCAGTTCAAGGTGATGAGGAAAATCTCGATGGCCGACGTAAGTTGATGAAAAGAATCGAGCAATCTAAATCGTTTTTCCCGTCAGCAGGGCGCCAACCATCTACAAAAAGCATTTTCTTACTGGAAATGATCAGCTCTTCAATGGGTTACTCCTCGGGAGCAATGTTTGGCAGCCTATACAAAGTTACGACACGGCCTGCGCCTCGTCGAGCAAACTGCAGAAATCGTTTGCTGGGCGCAGCAGACAACAACTGATTTGAGGATGAGCGCTCTTGGCCCCGCTTAGAATTTCTGCTTGTGAATGATCCCGGCCCCTTCGCGAACGATGACGAGTTGGTCCGCCGCAACATTTGAAACCGTCTCGGTGGTGCCGTTTGTCCAGCGAATGTTGAGGTGCACCACTGTTTCGTTGCCGAGTCCGAAATGCAAGCGCGGGTCATTCACGGAGTAGAAGCTGGATTGAGCACTAACTTCCTGCGATTGTATGCGGTTGCCGTAACGGGCGGTCACTCGGGCTCCAATGGCGCTGCGATTGGTTCTTACTCCAATCAGCGAGACTTTCAGCCAGTGGCCTCCCCCCGATAGATCATTTCGCAGCAAAGAAGGCGGCTCGTTCATGTTCCAGACGAGAACGTCGATGTCGCCATCATTGTCGAAGTCCCCGAAAGCGCAACCGCGGCTGGCGTGGACGTCGGAGACGCCAGGGCCGGCTTCTTCGATTAACTCCTCGAATCGCCCATCGCCCAGATTGCGAAAGACCAGGCGTGGAGTTCGAAATGGGTACGCGGGCACTTTCTTTTCAACTTCGGGGTAAACACTCCCTGTCGCTACAAATAGATCGAGCAAACCATCGTTGTCCAGGTCAACGATTCCTGCACCCCAGCCGACATAACGCGTTTCAACCCCTAGGCCGGAATGAATCGTGACATCGTCGAAATTGCCTTTGCCGTCGTTGCGATAGAGAACATTGGTATCGTCGGCAAAGTTAGTCTTGAAAATGTCCAGATTGCCGTCGAGATCGATATCTCCAATTGCTGCGCCCATCCCAGCTTGCTCTAATCCATCTTCGCTGAGTGCGACGCCACGTTCGAGTGCCTCTTCGCGAAAAGTGCCATCGTGCTGATTGCGAAATAGCCAGCTAGGAGTGGAGTCGCAGGCGACGTAGATATCGGGCCAGCCGTCGTTATCGTAGTCGGCGGCGACGCATGTCATGGGATAGGAACCGGCCGCGGCCGCCACCCCACTCTGTTTACTGACTTCGGTGAAAGTGCCGTCACCGTTGTTATGAAAAAGCTGCACGAAGCCTGTTGGCAAGCCGCGGGGACCACAATTCACCGCAACACCTTTCCAGGTGCAGTCAGGATTCGTTCCGGGTTTTGGCAACTTCTCGAGAGTGGTGCTGAGGTAGTTGGCCACAAAGAGATCGAGATGTCCGTCGCGGTCGTAGTCCACCCAGGTGCAGCCCGAACCGTAATGAATAGCACTCTGGGAGAGCCCAGCTTTACTGGTCACGTCAGAGAAAGTGCCATTGCCGTTGTTGTGGTACAGCACGTTGTGTCCGTAGTAGGTGATGAAGAGATCGTCAAAACCGTCGTTGTCATAATCGGCGACGGTCACCCCCGAGGCCCACCCTGTCCTAGTCAGCCCTGCTTTTGCAGTCACGTCGGTGAATGTGCCATTTCGATTGTTCTTGTACAAGCGATTAGTGGCACCGGGCGGATCCCCTTCGAGCCTGGTACCGTTGAGCACGAGTAAATCCATCCAGCCATCGTTGTCGTAGTCGATGAAAGCAACACCGGCTCCAACCACCTCGACGATGTAGTTCTTGGTTTCGATACCACCGTAGACGATGGGCTCCTTCAACCCTGCCTCTTTTGCGACATCAATAAAGTGCGCGAAGAATGGACGACCGGATGGCTTACCGCGCGGTTGCGGCTTCATCCCGCGAGATGAAATTCCTTGAGCAAAAGCGAATCGGGATGGAAGAATCAGGGTAGAACCCGCCGCAGTGGCAATTCTGAACAACAATTCCCGGCGAGTCATCATTGGGTGGGTTCGACCGCCTTGAGATATTGGCGGGCCTTGACGTCTTCAAATTTTTGCACGATTCCCGACGGCCATCGAATTTCGATCAGTTTGGCGCTCGAATCCTTCCCGAGACCGGCGATCACGCGTTTATCACTTGCGGAAAGATAGCCAACCGCAGTATTCACCGTAAAGTACTGGGTCAGACCGGAAGCCGATACTACCTTGATGAGTGCTCCGATGCCATCGCGATTGGATTTCGTGCCCACGGGCTGAATGCCAATCCAGTTGTTGCGATTCCCGCCGTCATTCCTCAGTAGGTACGCTTTCTGGCCAAGGTTGCTCACGACAACATCGGTGTCTCCATCATTGTCGATGTCGCCAAAAGCGGCGCCGCGCCCGGCCCAGTCTTGCCGAAAAACATCTCCAGCGATGACCCGGACAAAATGGCCCGAGTTATTGCGGAGCAACAAAGGTGGTTGTAGATATCGCAAGTTGGGCGAGGTTTGTTCGATAGTGTCCATCACATGGGACTGCGCGACGAACAAGTCCTTCCAGCCATCATTGTCATAATCGAAAAAGTGTGTGCTCCAGCCGGAAAAAGCCAGCGTGACGCCGCCGACGCCGGAAGCATTGGTTACATCGCGAAACGTGCCGGTGCCTTCATTGCGAAACAGCATGTAACGCTCATTGGAAAGATCGGTAACCACGATATCGGGCAGGCTATCATTGTCGTAGTCGCTGAAGTCGATTCCCATCCCTGCGAAAGTTTTGCCGTCCTCGTTGTAGCCGACGCCGGCGAGCAGACCAACTTCGGTGAAAGTGCCGTTGCCATTGTTGTGATAGAGGAAGCACTGCACCGAATCATTCGCGACAAAAACATCGGTGAAGCCATCGCCGTCGTAGTCGGCAAAGGAAACGCCGAGCCCTTTGCCGTGCGGATTGGCGATTCCGGCCTTCTGTGAAACATCTGTGAAAGTGCCGTCTCCGTTGTTGTGATACAGGATATTCGTCAAACCATCGTAATTATCGGGGTGGCAGTAGGCACGAACGCCGTTGGGCGGTTTTTCTCCGCAAAAGCGATTCGTCTTAAACGTCCAGTCAATGTAGCGCGTGACGAATAGGTCAAGCTTGCCGTCGTTGTCATAATCGAAGAACCCCGCGCTCGCGCTCCAGCCACCACCTTTGACTCCGGCTTTTTCGGTGACATCAGCAAAAGTTCCATCCCCATTGTTGTGATACAAGATGTTGCCGCCGTAGCCGGTCAGGTAGAGATCTTCAAAGCCGTCGTTGTCGTAGTCACCGACCGCGACGCCCATGCTGTAGTACCCTTGGGGCATACCGGTAAGACCGGCATGTTCTGTAACGTCGCTAAACGTGCCATCTGCATTCTGGTGATAAAGGCGATTCCAGAACTTCTTGTTGGATTTGTCAGGCACCTTGCCGTCGGGCATGGGATCAGACAGCAGTGCTCCGTTTGTGAAGAAAATGTCCAGGCGGCCGTCGTTGTCATAGTCGAAAACGGCCACACCGCCGCCCATCGTTTCGATCAGGTATTTATTCGAGGTTGCGGAATTCTCCTGACTGAATTCGATGTGGCTCCGGGCAGTGATGTCGCTGAACTGCACTTCTGGAGCTATTTGAGCGACTGTTAACGGTGTGGTCGATATCAGCGCACCCGCCCAACTCAGCATCCGGAAAGATTTGCGCAGCCACTCGATCCGCGAGCGACTACTCACGCTCTCCTCCCGGGTGTGGCGCGGCTCTGCTCTTAGACTGGTTGCGCCGCATCTTTTCCAGTTCGTTGTTTTCTTGATCCAGTCGGGTGAACGATTCCAATGCCTTCTTGCTCTCCTCGAGTTTGCCAAGACGCCGATAGATTCCGGAGAGGACATAGTAATACGAGGAAGAGCGTTGGTTCAGAGAGATGGCTTGGTTGAGCGAATCGGCGGCAGCCTGCAGTTGTCCCTGGCGCTCCTCAGCACGTGCTTTTTGAAACCAGGCGGAATCTGACTTGGTATCGAGTTCCAGAGCTTTCTGCGCGTACTCGAGGGCTTTCGCCGGATTCCCGGTGCGGTTGTAGTACGCGCTTAAATTCACGTGGGCAGCGACGAACTTGCCGTGGCGCTCTTCGTTAAGGGCGATTGCTTCTTGATAGGTCCTAAGCGCAGCGTCATCATCGCTCAAAGCTTCCTGCGTGAAGCCCAATGAATCGATTGCTTCGATATATCCCGGTTCGAGTCGGATCGCTTCCTCGAACTGCTTGCGCGCGGCCAGCCAATTGTCCTGCAGCGAATACAGCTTGCCCAGATCGTAGTAGCTTTCGCTCGAGTTCGGCGCGTAACGAATAGCCTGTTCAAATTCCGTTTGTGCAGCATCAAAACGCCCGATGGCCATAAGGTCTCGCCCAAGAATTTTGTGTGCATCAGCATTCTTAACGTTCACGCTGAGCGATTGGGCTAGCGACTTGATAGAGTCGCCAATCTTCTTCTGAGCGAATTCGGTGTAGCCGAGAGCGTACCAACCCCAGGAGGAATTGGGGTGTTCTTTAACGTAAGTAGCGATAAGTGGCTCGACTTCGCTATATCGACTCTCACGAATATAGTTCTCAAACTCAGAGATCTTGGCGGGATCGTCCTCAGCAGTCCGGCTTTCGCTTGCGCTTCCATCCAAGTCCGGTGACGTGGAAGTTTGAGCGGGGGGCGCTTCAGCTGGCTTCAGCCTGCTCACGCTTTGTCTGGCGGTCATGTCGCCAGGATTCAATTCCACCGCTTTCTGATAGGCGGCCACGGCACCCTCGGTGTTTCCCTCTTTCTCCAATGTCATGCCTAGAAGATGCTCCGCAACGGGCGAGTTGGGCTGCAGTTTGAGCGCATGACGGAACTTCGATTCCGCTTCCTGCAGTTCGCCCTTTTGAATCGCTGCTCGTGCTTCAGAAACATCGAGTTCAGCATTCTGGTTGCGCTCGTCGGCAGAGGAGAGTTCTCTTCCTTTCCTAACCTCTGCGGCAGCCTCCTCTTGCTGGCCGCTTCTAGCCAATGCCAAGCCCAATTGGTAGTGAGCCTCGCCGCTCGTCGCGTCCAGGCGTGTTGTTTCTCGAAGTTCAGCGACCGCATCGCTGACCGTGCCGTCGTGTAGCAATGCCTTGCCCAATGCAAGATGTGCCCGGGCAAAGTCCGGGGCGATCGAAATGATCTTTCGCAGTTGCTCGATCTGCTTCGCAGTGCCGAGGCCCGGACTATTGCCATACGCCTCGGCAAGGTTGAATTGAGCCTTGATTAATGTTGGATCTAAAGAGACAGCCTTTTCCAACTCAGCAATCGCTCCCTCGACATCCGAGAGCAGAAGCACGGCACCGAGGTTCGCATGCGCGTCAGCATATTCCGGACGAATTCGGGCAGCCTCGCGGAATTCGGCTGCGGCTTTTTCGTCCCCCCCGCTTTGAGCCAGAACGAGGCCCATGTTGTTGTGAGCCTCGGCATAATCGGGGCGTAAACGCAGTGCTTGACGGAACTCGCCCAGAACTTCGTTGCTCTCATTTCCTCTGCGGCCTAGTAGGAGACCGAGCATGTTGTGTATTTCGGGGAAGTCGGGACCTTTTGAAATGCCTTCACGAATGGCGGAGATGGCGCCGTCCCAATCTGGGGTGGGAGCGGCCGAGTTGGCATTGAGCCCAGCTTCAAATTGCGCCATGGCTCTTTGAGATTGAGCCTGCTTGAGGAAAACTATCCCAAGATCGATGAAGGTAGCTGCGGTCGTCGGTGAAAGAGCGAGGGCCCGCTCCAGATTCACTGTGGACGCGGGCAAATCGCCTTCGTCGCGTTGCGCCATTCCAAGTAATGCGTAACTGGCAGCGGCCGAGGGGTCGAGGCGAATACTTGTCTTAAGCTCAGAAATTGCTTTCTGGTGCGCACCGCTAAACCACAAAGCTGCGCCATAGTTGTAGTGAACGTCCGCGGAGTCGGGCCGAAGAGCGACCGCGCGTTCAAGGTGCGGTAGTGCAGAGGCCGTGTCGCCTTGCTGACCTAAGATGTATCCGAGAAGGTTATGAGCATCGCCGTCGTTTTCATCGGCAGCAAGGGCTTTCAGCAGTTGTTCTTTGGCCGATTTTATATCGCCTTTGGCTAAGTCATCTTGCACTTCCTTTTGATATTGACTCGTCGCCAGGAGAGCAGTCGGGGCTTTGTGCGCCGCTGCCGCTTGCTGCTTTAGCGTGAAGCCCAGTCCGTAGTAGGCGGCGCGCATCTCCGGATCAATCTCCAGCGCACGCTCAAACGCAGCCCCAGCTGCCGACAAATCACCGTTCTGGCGAAGTGTCTGGCCGAGTTCGCACTGTACCGTAGGGTTTTGGGGTTGAGCTTCGGCGACTCGGCGAAGATGAACAAGAGCTCTTGCCGCGTCTCCGTTCTCACGCAGCGCCAATCCGAGGTTGAGGTGTGCCGCCCAACTATTTGGCTCAAGGGCCAAAGCCTTTTGAAATGCGCTTACCGCTCCAGGAAGGTCGCCGCTCTTCGCGAAAGCAGAGCCCAGATTCGTGTATGCTCGCGCATATTTCGGATCCAAAGAAACGGCCTTGCGCAACTCCGAGATTGCGTCGGGGAGATTGCCACGCCCCATCAAAAATGCGCCAATCCAGTTATGGGCCTCGGCTGACGCTGGAGCGAGTTTCACCGCCTGTTTGAAGGCTTCGAAAGCTGGCTGGTAATCGCCATCATTCCAATACGCTTGTCCGAGTTTGATATAGAGCTTTGCATTGTTCGGTTCGCGCTGAAGTGACGCCTGAATCTCTGCAGGAGATCGGCTCGCGTCGGTTCGCTCAGTCTGTTCCGCTGTCCCCGCTAAAAGAGCGGCCTCCGCTGGGCTCCAGACGACGAATAGAAGCGAAATCACGCAAGTCGATGCAAGCCAGAAGGTAGGCTTCATGGTTCGGGGCCTGAAAATCGGAAATGTATTCTTCGTATGCTCTCATTGTAAGTTGAAGTACGCAACGCATCTCCGAGCCTGGGCCGGATCCGAGGTCTGCTACTGTGGGCGCAACATGTCCGACCAGCAAGTAACAGTAATCGTTTACTTAGGAGGCGCGACGACGACATTATTCCCAACGATCTCGAATGCAACCCTCGCCCAGGGCAAGCTGGTTGCACTACCGCGAGGCTGCTACAGGAGTCTTTCGTGATTTCGCGGCCCGGTTTGTCGTGGGAGGAGTTGCTGATTTACCGATCGGAGCTAACGCCGTGGATCGACGGAGGACCAGGCTTGTCACGAGTTCAAAGGTGTGCCGTTCAGGGGAGGAAGAGCCGTACTCGACCTCGTGCAATAGGGCATTGAAGGCAATCTTGGCCAAATCGTGCTGCGACATTTGAACCGTCGTCAGTGGCGGAATCGTGAACTCAGCCAAATGAATGTTGTCGAAACCGACAACCGAGAGATCCTTCGGTATCTCGATGTTCTGTTCGTATGCTTCCCGCAGGACTCCAATTGCCGTCATGTCATTTGAGCAGAGGACCGCGGTCGGCGGATCATTCAGTCTGTTGAGTTCGAGGAGGGCATTCATCCCGCCCTCCATCCTGTGGTCCCCGACCACGACTAAATCGGGGGAAAGACCGATCTCTTTCATGGAGGCCTCGAACGCCTCGCGCCGCGCGCCAGCGGACTTCAATCGCAGTGGTCCCGCGATGAACGCTATTCGTGTATGGCGCAGCGCAGCCAGGTGCTGGACTGCCTGTCGGATTCCGCTCAGATAGTTGATCCGGATGTTTGCAATGCCGGGTACATCGGGCCCCACATCGACGAAGACAAGCGGAACCTTCCGGTCGCGAAGGTGTTCAATCAAGGACTCCTCCATGCCGAAGGTTAAAATCGCGACTCCATCCACGCGGCGTTCAATCATCCTGCGAACTGATGATTCCATGCGCTTGGGATCATGCACGGTAGATGTCAACAGAATTTCGTAGTTGTTCTTCACCGCCAGATCCTCGAATGTCTGAACAATCTCGGGAAAGAACGGATTTGTGATTTCCGAGACAATCAGCCCGAAGATACGACTTCGTCCAAGTACCAAAGCGCGAGCTTGGGTGTTGGGGTAATAACCAAGTTCATCGACGACTTTCCATACTCGTTTGGCGAGTTGAGGATCGACCGTGGGAACACGGTTGATCGCTCTAGACACGGTGGCGGTGGAAACCTTCGCCCTCCGGGCAATCTCTCGGATATCCATTGAGTCGGGTAGAAAAAGAGGAAAAACGCGTTTGTATCTTATCACGCCTCATGCGGAATCGAATAGAAAACGCTTGCTAGATTTGCTAAACCGCCACCGAATTGTCGACTTAGAAATGCACGTCCGCCGGACTTCCGTCGAAGGTCACGTTCTTCTGAACTCCAAGGACGTTCACGGAGATGGTTCTCCTCAACGGCGACAGCATGCGCGATCCGGGAGCAAGAGTCAGGGTCAGTGTTCTTGATGCGTCGTTCCAAATCAGCCTGGTTCCCATCCATTCACCCTTGCGGTAGTTGAATGATCGACCATCATCTTCGTAAAGAAGAAATGATCCATCGGCGCCGGGGTAGATCGAAATTGAGAGGGACCGATCCACCCTTTCGTCGGTGTGCTGCTGGACAGATCCCAGGGGCAGCACAGTTCCAGCCGCTACAAAGAGCGGTATTGTTTCCAGATCGATAGACCGCCTGATTTCACGGCCTCCTTCGAGGCGATCGTTCGTCCAGAAGTCATACCAGTTGCCACGCGGAAGATAGACGGAACGAGCACTTGCTGCCTTTTCCGCTACCGGAGCCACCAAAATACTGCGGCCCCACAGATACTGATCGTTGCGCGCAACCGCAACCGGATCGTCAGGATAGTGTAACCAGAGCGCGCGCATCACGGGCATGCCCGTCGTGGCACACTCCCGGACGGCGCTGTATAGATACGGCAGCATTCGGTAACGCAGTTCGAGGTATTTTCGGCAGATTGGTTCGACTTGTGAATTGTGGAGCTGACTTGTATCCGGCACGGAGGCACCGTCGTAGTTGCGGACCTCAACCGGACCCTGGTCTCCCGTGTTCCAGCCCCAGGGCAGGCGAAGTTTCCATGTACGCCCGTGAGAGCGGAACAGAGTGCAGAATGCTCCGAATTGAAACCAACGTAGGTAGAGTTCAGCAGTGAACTCGGACGTGGGGACGAATCCCCCGATATCCGTACCCCAATAAGGAATGCCGCTGAGCGACGTGTTGATGGCGATGGGAACTTGGGTCTTTAGGGTCTCCCAGGTGGAATACACATCTCCGGACCACAAGAACGATGCATAGCGTTGCATTCCGGCGTAGCCGTTGCGGTGAAGAGCGTAGGGTCGTTCATTCGGTCGGTCGATCTGCGGGCCTTCCCAGTGCATCCGGTTGCGCGCCAGGCGTGACGCGATATCCAGAGGATCGCCTTCGTCGGGCCACCAGCCATCGACTCCCGTGGCGAAGTCCTTGCGGTGCGCGTCCCAGTAGCAGTTGGCGTCTTCTGCGTCGAACGAGTGCACGTCGCAGGGATCCTGGACTGTTCCGCGGAGCTTGTCTGTCAGGATCACGTCATGCAGGACGACGCGAAAATTGTCTTTATGCAATTGCTCGATCATCTCTTTGGGATCAGGAAAGACCCGGGCGTTCCAGGAGAATGATCCGTTTTCGGTGTTCCAGCCTGACGGACAGAATCCAGTTCCGAGATAAATCAACGCGTCGCAGGGAAGTTTTTTCTCGCGAAACATCTTTGCTTCCCCGAGGATCTCCTCACGGCTGGCGAGGGTGCGATGGGACTGCTGATATCCGAAGCTCCATAGCGGAGGCATTTCCGCGTGACCGGTAATCCGCGCGTACTCGGCCATGATGATGGCGGGGTCGAGGGAGTATGCAAAGAAAATGTCGAGGGCGGCGACGGGACTGGACGGATGGAATTTGCTCTGAGGCCCGGTGAAATCAAAGGTTCCAAATGGTTGGTGGAAAAACATCGCCCAGCCCTCGGTGCTGATGATCCAAGGGATGGGAACACGCCCGCCGTGCGTTCTGAGACGATAACCGCCCTGTCCGCTGATCATGGGGTCTGTTGAGCCCCTGCGATCGAATTGGGGTCCGCCTTCTCCGAGGCCGAGCAGCGGGGAGTTCCCAGTTGCAAAGGAGACATTGCCGTCAGGATCTACTTCAAGCTGCTGAATTCTGCTGCCCTTCAGAGTCGAGATGGTGAAGGCAATTGGATTAGCAGAAACGTGAACGCTCAAACCTCCCGCCATGAGTTCTTGGGGCGCCGGGTTGCCTCGCCATCGTGCGATGGGCTCACCCCATGACGTCTGCACAAGTGATCCATCCAAAGGAATTGGAGTCGTCTTAGCATTTGTAATGGGCAGGACGGACAGCTTGACCGTGTGTTCACTGATGGATGTGATCTGAATCTCTCGGTCGGGAGTGGACTCTGGCAGAAGATTGTTCAGATCGGTGGCCCCACGCGGCAAGGTGAGTGCCGCCGAAGTGGCGGCTAGGGTCTTCAGCACTTGTCGGCGGTTCCAGGGTGTTTTCATCGTTGAAAATACTCTCACAATGGAGGTAATGAGTAAACGCTTACCGCAGGATTATAATTCCTTGGATCTCGCAAAGGGAGAAGCTAAACATGGCCGAGACGAAGGGAATATCGCGACGTCAGTTTGTAGGTTCCGCAGCCGCAGTGGCGGCCGTATCATCCCTGACAGGTAAATCCGTTCTGGCCGCAGCGAGCACGAAAGGCTCGACGCCTGCACACAGTGCGCTGCGCGACGATCCGAATTGGAAGGAGCAAGGCGTAGAAAATTTGGCGAAGTCTCCGCATGCCCAGTTGCACGACATCCCAGTGCACGCGGTGACGATCCAGAGCGGATTCTGGGCGCGGCGACGCGAAATCAACGTCACCAAAAGTATTCCCAGCATGCATGATCTGCTCGAGGCCAACGGCCGCATGAACAATTTTCGACGGCTGGTGAGAAAGAGCAACGCCCAGCAGATCGGTCCGGTGTTTTCCGACTCCGATGTCTACAAGTGGACCGAGGCCGTCGGATTTGCCTTGCAGTCCGGCGACCGTCCGGAACTGCGGCAAATGGCGGAAAAACTGATCGACGAGGTTGTCGCGGTTCAGGAGCCTAACGGCTATCTGAACACCTACTATCAGGAAGATCGCAAGTCACTGCGGATGCTGCCCCAAACGCAGACCACCGGGCATGAACTCTACAACATCGGTCACATGCTGCAGGGGGCAATTGCGTACTATCGCGCCACGGGTGATCGCAAATTGCTGGATGCGGGGATTCGTTTCGTTGACGATTTTTTGTTGCCCAATTACGGTCCGGCTCCGAAGAAGCCTATCGTGTCGGGACATCCGGAAATCGAGATGGGCCTGATTGAGCTGTATCGCACGACTGGAGACAAGCGGCAGCTGGAACTCGCGGGCTACATTCTGCAGGGAGACAAGCGAATTGATTTGCCCGAGCGTCGAACCATTTACATGTTCAGCGGAACGCCTTTCACCGCGCGGACCAAGCTCGAAGGACATGCAGTTCGCGCCATGTATGCGTGCTGCGGCGCCACCGACTATTACATGGAGACCGGCGATGACTCTTATTGGCAAACATTGAATCGTCTCTGGAGCGATATGACCTCGACCAAGATGTACGTCACCGGTGGCGTCGGATCGAGAGCAGAAGGCGAAGCATTCGGTGATGCTTATGAGCTTCCCAATTTCCGCGCGTACGGAGAGAGCTGTGCCGCGATCGGCAACATGATGTGGAACTGGCGGATGCTAGCGGTCACCGGAGAGGCGAAATTCACCGATGTGATCGAACGAGCTCTGTACAACGGAATCAACTCTGGAATGTCACTCGACGGCGCGATGTATTGCTATCGCAACCCCCTGGCCTTCGACGCCTCGACCGGAGAGAAGATCCGCAATCCGTGGTACGACGTAACCTGCTGTCCCCCGAATCTTGAGCGCACCTTCGCATCGCTGCCCGGATATCTTTACAGCACCAGCAGTGACGGCATCTACGTGCATCTCTACGAGAATTCGCAACTCGACTGGCATTTGGAAGACGGCATCGGACTGAAAGTAACTCAGAAGACAAACTATCCTTGGGATGGTGGAGTCGACCTCGCGGTTGCGCCCGCGCAGCCTGCAGAGTTCACGGTTTTCCTGAGGATCCCGGGGTGGGCGGACAGCGCCGAAGTGAAAGTGAATGGAAAGGCGTGGACTGGAGCGGCCGCGGGAAAATATCTGAGCATTCGGCGCCGTTGGGCAGACGGTGATGTCATTCGGCTGCAGGTTGCAATGACTCCACAAGTGCTCGCGGCGAATCCACGCGTGGCCGACGACACTGGACGCGTAGCCGTTCAACGAGGCCCGCTCGTTTATTGCCTCGAAGGGCTTGATCAGCCTCAAGGAGTTGACCTCAGCGACGTTGCTCTGCGGCCGGGAAAGCCAGCTGGCGAGGACTTCCAGAGTGAATTCAGAAAGGACCTGCTCGATGGAGTCATAGTGCTTCATCATCCGGGCCTGGCGCGTGAGAACAACGCATCCGGCAGCGCTCTCTATCCGCGATACAACGGAGAGTCCGTAAAGACCCGTCGCGTGGATCTCACGTTCATTCCCTATTACGCGTGGTCGAATCGAATGGCCACGGCGATGCAGGTATGGACGCCTTTGCTGACATCCTGAACTCGGCTCTGCCGAGTACTGCATTTCCTGGATCTGGATAACCTCGGAGGGGGATCGATTGTTGCGCTGGAAAATTGCTGTTCTGGTCAGTGCGGCGATAGCAATCAGCTATCTGGATCGTCAGACCCTTCCGGTTGCAGTGAGCGCCATCGCGAAAGATATCCCACTTTCGAACGTACAGTTCTCGACGCTGCAGTCGGCCTTCCTGTTTTCGTACGCACTCATGTATGCCGGAGGTGGGAAGTTGACCGACGCCCTCGGAACGCGACGGGGATTCACCGTGATCATGATCTTCTGGTCGCTGGCTTGCGCGAGTCACGCACTCGCTCTGGGCTTCGGGATGCTTGTGGCAAGCCGGTTTCTGCTCGGCATGGGCGAGGGTGGAGGCTTTCCCGCCGCGACCAGAGCGGTCGCGGAGTGGTTTCCTGCACAGGACCGGGCGTCGGCCATGGGCATCATCAACGCCGGAACGTCGGTGGGAGCGGTGATCGCGCCGCCGTTGATTGCGTTCACTCTGGGCTTTGCGAACTGGCGCTGGATCTTCCTGTTTTCGGGAGCACTCGGTCTTTTGTGGACTGGGTGGTGGCGGCGCTCATATTTTGTGCCGGAGGCGTACGCTGATCAGGCCAACCGTCACAAGATGCCAGGGGAGTCCGAAAACAATCGACCGTGGATCGCACTTCTGCGTATTCGAGAGGTGTGGGGCATGATCATCGCAAAATTCCTCAGCGATGCTGCCTGGTACTTCTATCTGTTCTGGTTGCCAAAGTATTTGTACGACGCGCGCGGCTTCGACACGAAGGCCGTCGGCACGTTCGCGTGGATTCCTTACGCGGCCGCCGGGGTCGGATGCTTAGCCGGCGGCTGGTTTTCAAGTTACCTGGTGCGGCGTCAATTCTCGCTGGATGTATCGAGAAAACTGGCTCTGGGGCTCAGTGCGGCGGTGATGCCGCTCATCATCCTGGTTCCGCATGTTGCCGTCTCTTGGGCGATTGCTATTTTTAGCGTGGCGTATTTCGGACAGCAATCCTGGTCGACGCTGGTTATGGTCTTGCCTGCTGACCTTCTGCCTCGTGGATTGGTGGGCTCTGTTGCCGGATTGGTGGGCTTCGGCGGCGCCCTGGGCGGAATCGCATTCGGGCAACTGGTCGGCTATTTCCTCGATCACGGGATCGGGTATTCCACGGTCTTCACTCTGGCGGGAACATTTCATGTGATTGCTTTCGCCGTGATTCTGGCCGCGATCCCAGCCTTTCGCCCCGCCGACGTGGAGCGCCGGTTGAGATATCAAGGAGCACAATGAAGATCAAAGAAATTCGGACACGGGTGTTTCGATGGCGAGGCAAGATCACACCCCTGCCACCGCACTTCTGCACGAATCCCATGGATTTGCTGGCACTGCCCCAGGCGTCGATGAGCACCTTCATCTTTCACGGCTGGCTCGCAGTCGAAGTCTTCACGGACGATGGGCTGGTCGGAATCGGAAATGCGGCTCTGGCTCCGCAAATCGTGAAACAAACGATTGACCTTTACCTGAAGCCGCTATTGATCGGACAAAATCCATGGGACGTGGAGTTCCTGTGGCAGCACATGTATCGCAAGACAATGGCCTTCGGTCGCAAAGGCATTGCGATGGTAGCGATCAGTGCGCTGGATATTGCCCTGTGGGATCTGCTCGGTAAATTGGCCAAGCAACCGGTGTTTCGGCTGCTGGGTGGAAGGACGAAGCCAAGAATTCCAGTCTATGCGAGTCGCCTCTATGCCAGTGAGTCAGACGAGTTGGCGAAAGAAGCGAAGCGTTACAAGGAGGAGGGCTTCAAGGCAATGAAGCTGCGTTTTGGCTGGGGACCGGTTGATGGCGCCGAGGGTATGCAGCGTAATGTAAATCTGGTGCGCACTGTCAGAGAAGCCGTTGGAAATGGTATCGACGTGATGGCTGACGCCTACATGGGATGGACGCTCGACTATGCGAAGAGAATGCTTCCACTACTGGAGCCATTTCATCTGCGTTGGCTGGAGGAACCCGTCATTCCTGACGACATCCATGGCTATGCCGAGTTGAAATCCTATGGCCGAATCCCGATTGCAGGAGGGGAACACGAATTTACGGTGTCTGGTTTTCGGGATTTACTGCAGGCGCGCGCCGTGGACTATATCCAATTCGACACGAACCGGGTCGGGGGCATCACGCAAGCGCGCAAGATCGCCGCGCTCGCCGAGGCGCACTCGGTTCCTGTCATTCCGCACGCCGGGCAGATGCACAACTATCACGTGGTGATGGCGAGCCTCAATTCTCCGATGGCCGAATATTTTCCCATCGTCGACGTGGAAGTGGGAAACGAACTCTTCTGGTATTTGTTTGCCGGCGAACCGAAGGCAAAGGATGGTTGCATCGACCTGGCGGACGACGTCCCCGGATTCGGGCTCACGATTGATGAGTCGAGGGTACAAGATTTCGAAGTTCTTGAATAAGGAGTGAATCAGATCTGATGACTCGGCTCGTTCAACTAAAGAAAGGCCCCGTGCGTCGGGTTGCGCTGGTGGAAGAACCTCATCTGCGAGTGCTTGATGGCTGCGCCTCGGTTTACGAACTTGCGAAATCGGCGATCCTTGGTGGATCCAAGCTCGGTGATCTCGTAAAGAAGAGGCTTACATCGGAACGACTGGAATACGATCTCGTGTACAGTGGCAAATCCGAGTGGCAGATGCTACCGCCAATCGATCATCCTGAAGAACCCACCAGATGCATGATCTCGGGAACCGGGCTTACTCACCTCGGCAGTGCGCGGGACCGGCAGTCGATGCACGCTGTAGCCACGGACGAGATGACTGACAGCATGAAGATGTTTCAGTGGGGTAAAGATGGAGGTCGGCCAGATCCGGGGCAGGTCGGAGTTCCTCCGGAGTGGTTCTACAAGGGGACGGGGACAACTTTGCGAGCGCACGGGCAAGCCCTCGAGATTCCGTGGTACGCAGAAGACGGCGGTGAGGAGGCGGAGATTGCGGGCATCTATATGATCGGCCCCAATGGAACCCCACACCGTGTGGGAATGGCCGGAGGAAACGAGTTCTCCGACCACCGCTTTGAAAAAACGAATTACCTCAATTTGGCGGGATCAAAACTTCGGACTTGTGCTCTCGGGCCGGAACTGGTTCTGGATCCTCAGTTTTCCTCGGTATCGGTCCAAGTGGAGATCGAACGTGACGGGCGTATTCTCTGGTCGGGAACCTTCCGCACGGGCGAGTCGGAAATGTGCCACAGCTTGCGGAATCTCGAGCATCATCACTTCAAGTTCGAAGCTCACCGCCGGCCGGGTGATGTGCACGTGCATTTCTTCGGAACCGACTGCCTGAGCTTTGGAGCTGGAATTCGACTGGGAAACGAAGACACGATTCAGGTTTCATTTGAAGGATTCGGGCGGCCGCTCCGCAATGTGGTTCATGTGTCCAAATCGGAGGCCGTACCGATCGAAGTGAATTCGTTGGGGTGACAAGAGAGAATGTCAAAACCACGGGTCGCAATCTTAGGCTTGGGAATCATGGGTGGAGGGGTGGCGAATCGTCTGCTCTCCACGGGATTTTCGGTATCGGTTTACAACCGGAGCCGTGAAAAAGCAATCAAACTCGCCGATGCCGGCGCTTTCGTGGCGAGCACTCCACGCGAGGCGGCTGGGCGATCCGAGATTGTGATTGCTATGGTCGCCGACGATGCGGCTTCCCGCAATATCTGGCTGGGGAATGATGGAGCACTTGCCGGAGCGGTACCCGGATCGTTGTTGCTGGAATCGAGCACGTTGTCGGTCGGCTGGGTCAAGGAGCTCAATCGTGCGGCCGCTGAGAAGCAGTGCGGGTTTCTGGATGCGCCCGTGACCGGAACCAAGCCTCACGCCGCAAAGGGCGAACTGTTCTTCATGGTCGGTGGGTCGTCAGCAGGTTTCTCACGCGCCCGCGAAGTTCTGTCGGTGCTGGGAAGGGAAGCCTTGCATCTAGGCCCCGTAGGAAGCGGCGCACTGATCAAGCTGATCAACAACTTTGTCTGCGGGGTAGAAGCCGCAGCTTTTGCGGAAGCCATGAATTTGGTTAATGCCGGCGGTCTGGATCGCGAAAAATGCATCGCTGTCCTGGGGAATAGTGCGCTGGCCAGCCCATTGATCAAAAGAATGCTGACCAGCATGGAGTCAAACGACTTCACTCCAAACTTTCCGCTCAAGCTCATGACGAAAGATATCGGTTACGCAATCAAGGAAGCGGAAATCTGCGGCGCTCCGCTCGAGACAGCTGTGCCCGCACTGGAAGCCTTCAGGCACGCAGTGGAGAAGGGGTTCGGGGAGCAAGATTTCTCAGCCGTTATAAAAGCACTTGCAAAGAAATGACTTCATCGGTCTCCAATACGACTGATCCGCTCGCGCTGACACCGATCGACCGCTCCGATTCGAATCAGACTCTCCCTTACGCTAAACTGACTGCGAAAGATCGTCGTCTGTCATGGCTTGCCCTGCTTCCTCCGTGGATGACGTGCGCGGCGTAGAGATGGCCGCTATCCGGCAGATACTGAATATCGCGGACTGCAGAGTCGCCTCTCAGCGATTAGTCGTACCCATTCCTTCTCCAAGAGAGGATTTGAGGCTGCCGAACACTGCGAATTTGGTATAGCATCCATTGGACGAGGTTCACCATGACGACGATCGCAACCTCACTCCGAAGTGACTCAAATACAGTAGCCTACCCATCGCTAGCAGCAATCGGTTTGGCCATCGTTCGACTGACGATCGGCGCGATGTTCATTTCGGTTTTTTTCGAGAACCTGGGGAAAGGCCTCTACACAGCGGCGGGCTATGCGGGGCTGATCAACTACTACATCAAGGCGAGCCATGCTCCGGCCGCATGGAAGGCGGTGATGGGCCTGGCGGCAAACCACGCTGCGATGGCGGCCCCCATGCAGGGCATGACCGAGATATCTCTCGGTATCCTGCTTGTCATCGGTCTGCTTACGCGACCAGCTGCATTTGTCGCCTTTCTTTTTCTCGGCAGCCTCTGGATTTCGGAGTGGGGTACCGCGTGGATCTGGGAACTACTGGTTCCGGTGCTCGCATCGCTCGGGCTCGCTATCGGACGCGCCGGCCGGAAATGGGGCGTTGACGCGTTGCTGTCGCAACGGTGGCCGTCTTCTCTCTGGTGGTGATTGGGCCCGAATCACTTGAATCTCGATCGCTTGCGCGTGTCCGTTATCATCCCTACCCACAACGAAGCGCAGGCAATTGAGCGCGTCCTGGCGGATCTTCCGCCCGATCTCACGACGGAGGTCATCGTTGTCGACAGCAACTCGAATGACGGGACGCCCGAGATCGCCGCCAGAATGGGAGCCCGCGTGGTTCATGAACCGCGCCGCGGCTACGGGAAAGCCTGCCTCACCGGTCTGGCCAGGGCAAATTCCCCGGATGTAGTTGTGTTCCTGGATGGCGACTACAGCGATCGGCCCTCTGAACTGCCGGTCCTCTTAGCGCCAATCATTGAGGGGCGTGCTGACATCGTGCTCGGGTCGCGCCTCCAACAGCAGCATTTTGCTGGGGCATTGCCCTGGCATCAGGTGTTTGGTAATCGTCTCGCCGCCATCCTGATCAGGCTTCTCTATGGACTAAACATTACTGATCTCGGTCCGTTTCGCGCTGGCCGTGCCGATGTACTACGCACACTCGCGCTCGAAGAGACCACCTATGGTTGGGCCGTTGAGATGATCCTCAAAGGTGCCCTGGCTGGATTCCGTGTGGTTGAAGTCCCGGTAAGCTATTACCCGCGCATCGGAAAATCGAAGATCAGCGGTACGCTGAAGGGAACGATCGGCGCCGCCTGGTTCATTCTTAGCTTGATAGTGCGCTATTATTTCCGGCACCGAAGAGCCGGGACAGCACGGCCAGCGTAAATCTGCTCAAACTTGCATGGGACCTTCAAGCGAGATGGTAATGCGTTCGTCGGGCAGTGACCGTGTGCTGGTAATCATGGCGAAAGCACCGAGGCTCGGGGCAGTGAAGACCCGCCTTGCTCCCAGCCTTTCTCCCCCGGCGGTCACCGCTTTCTATGGCTGTCTTCTGGACGACACACTAGCGCTGGCGCGGTCATTGAGCGATGTGGAAGTTGCCATCATGTGCCCGGATTCGGACGTAAACGAGCTGGCGCAATTAGCAGGCAAAGCAGCCAGCGTAGTCGCGCAGAAAGGTGAAGGTCTTGCCGCGGGCCTCACTTCGGTGTTTGCCCACTTCGCGGATGACCATCAACGGCGCGTGATTGCTTTCAACAGCGACAGCCCACACCTGCCGCGTTCGGTTCTCGAAGATGCGTTCGAGATGCTGGCCGCACATGACGTAGTGGTTGGTCCAACCCACGATGGCGGCTACTATCTCGTGGGGGCGAAGGCTTCTCATCCTACGCTTTTCGGAGGCGACGGAATGGGCACCAGCAGCGCGCTGGAGAGACTTCTATCGCGCGTACGAGATCTTGAGCTATCCCTAGGTTTTGCGGATGCTTTTTACGATATTGATGTTGCTGACGACCTGACTCGCTTGGCAGCGGAGTTGCGTCTGGCTCCGGCGAGGGCGCCACGCACAGCGGCGTGGCTTAAAGAGTGGGGGAAATTATGTGGAGCGGTCACTCCTGCCCGCTAGCTCTTGCCACCGCAAGCAGAGCGGGCAGGAGTGCCCGCTCCACATAGAAAACTGTATGGCGGCACAATCACGAACGAGCACAGGAGGGTTGTGAAGGTCGCCCCCGAGTGGAGAGTCTACGCATTCGGCGCCACGATGTGCGTGGCGTTAACGATCTGTTCACGCAACTTCGGCGACCGAGGTGGACCGTACTTCATGGCGTCTTTGACGGTTGCCGGAATCGCGTACCTCTTAGCGGTCCGTGAGTTTTTCGCAACGCCCGGATTCCCGCGGCGCGTCGTTGTCCTTGGGCTCGCCTTGGCTGCCGTGTGGCACATCGAATTTCTTCGGGTTCCTGCGGGCGTGGACGATGATATCCACCGTTATGTTTGGGATGGCCGTCTGCAGAGGCTTGGCTACAACCCCTACATTGTCGTTCCCAGTGACCCCTCCGTTAGGGGGCTGCATACCCCGGAAACCCGCACCTTGAACAACCCGGATCTACCGAGTCCGTATCCACCAGGAGCGCAGCTTCTTTTCCGCGCCGTAACTGCGATTCACGAGTCCACCTTTGCGCTAAAAGTAGCGTTTGTAGTTTGCGGGTTCGCAATCGGTGTCGTGTTGCTCGCCGTGTTGCGTTTTAGCCAGCAGGGAGCGCATCTGGTTCTGGGGTTCGCATGGAACCCATTGCTGGCCATTGAAGTGGCGGGAAGCGGCCACGTTGATATTGTTGGCGCGCTATTGTTGCTGGTGTCCGCCGCTGCGTTAGTGCGCCGATGGCGGGCGACCGCGGCCGTCGCATTTAGTCTGGCTGTAGCAGTGAAATTCCTGCCCGTCGTACTCTTGCCTCTCTACTGGAAGCGGGTTCGCATTCGCGACGCCGTTCTGGCGGCAGTCATCGTCGGACTCCTGTACGTGCCATTTCTAAATCACGGCCGCGTTCCGATCGGCTCGCTTGGAACATATGTGCAGACTTTCCGCTTTAATGGTCCGGTGTTTGGGGCGCTCGATCGAGTCGTGCCTCCGCAGTTGCTAGTTGCGATAGCGGTGCTCGTCGGATTAGCGACTGCAACCTGGCTAAGAATCACAGCGTCCGACTGGTCTCGGTATGGTCTCTCGGCCTCGCGCCAGAAAGTGTTACCGAACGCAGACCGGAATCATGCTAGCCCAGAAACCTTAACCACAGAGGACACAGAGTTTCACAGAGGAGATGCCACAGTGTTTCCTGTGTGTAACCCTGCGGTTCAAGCTTCTGCATTTGCCTGGCCAATGGCAGCATCTCTTTTGTGCGCACCCGCCGTCTTCCCATGGTATCTTCTCTGGCTGCTGCCATTTCTGACGTCGGCCTCGACGCTGCTGATCATCGTCTGGACCGTGAGCATTATGCTTACATACGTCCAATGGCACTTGCGCGCACTTGGGCGGCCGTGGGGGCCGCTTCCTGGTTGGGTCATGCTGCTGGAATATGGATGCGTGGCAACAGCCGCTGCGATGATTGTTTTCCTCCGGCTCATTCGGCCGCCAGCACCTCGCATTCAGACTGACTAGTTCATTCAGGCAAACGCGACTTCTGCATCCGAAAATCTGGGCCTCTCATCCAAAGCAACATCTGTTCAATTCACCGAGGAGGGATGTTCATGACAAGTTTGAGCCGACTCGCTGTGATTCGCCTTTTAACCTTCAATCTGCTGCTCATCCTCCCTGCGACTTTAGGGGCGCAACAACGAGCGTCAATTCTCGACCAGATTGCCAAGACCTACGGTATCGACTCGTGGGATAAAGTCGAGGGCATCCGCTACACCTGGAATGGGGAAATACCCGGGCTCTTCAAAGTTGCCCACAAATGGGAGTGGGAGCCCAAGACCGGCAAAATCACCTACGAGAGTACGGACAAAGACGGCAAGCCGGTGAAGGTTACGTACGACAGTTCTCAGCTCAGCAGCCAATCTGACCAGGTGAAGAACGAAGTCGAACCGTCTTTCATCAACGATAACTATTGGCTCCTGTTTCCATTCCACGCTTATTGGGACAAGAGTGCCACCGTCACTGATCAAGCTGGGCAAAAAATTCCGATCGGCGTCGGCTCAGCCACGCTCGTCTCGGTGAAGTATCCCGCGGAAGCCGGCGGTTACACGCCCGGCGACACCTGGGATCTTTACGTCGGGAAAGATGACCGCGTCCTGGCAATGGTCTATCACCGCGGAGGATCCAAGAAGCCGAGCCTCGTAACAGCAAGCTGGACAGGCTACAAGAAGGCAGGCCCGCTGTTGTTCTCAACCGAGCACCGCGGTACCGCCGACGGCAAGCCCCTGCATATTTTCATTTCTGACTTGTCCGTGAAGCTCACAGGCTCCGATACCTGGATGAAAGCGCAATAAACGAAAGCCGGGCTTATGCGGACAGGCTGATGCCGTTCGTCGTGAATCAGATTACCTGGCGATTACGACGGTCGTACAGGAGCTGCTCAGTTTTGGCAGATCGCGCTTAGCAGCGGTGCGTATTCGCAGCGTAGGGCGTTCCCCGCGAACGATCGGACAATAAGTGTCAGGCTGTAATAGTGCGCCTTGCAAGCGTCGCCGTCCCGCACACCCGCCGTGGCACGACTCGCGGAACTCGCACGGATTGCAGGTCTGAGGAAGTGTCCGTGCCTGCTCGAAGGTTGTTGAACTGAGAATGTTGATCCCGGCAGAGATCAAGTCTGAAAGCGGTTCCCCTGCTCCTGGCCAATAAACGCAGGGTTGTGTCGTGCCTTTTGGTGTTACCCGTACAGTGCTCACGCCACAACCGCCTCGAAGTGGTGGGAGCCCCACCATTGCCCGAACCAGCGGCTCGCCAATCGCAATGACATCGGTCTCCTCAAAGAGGCGACGGAACCCTTCCCAGTACTCTTCGTAGCTGAGCGCATAAATGTCCGATCGCACGGCTTGGTAGACATTCACTCGCAAAGCAGCGTCAAACTGTTTGGCTACTCGCGCCACATCGGCTAAACGCAGGTAGTTGGACTTCATCATGACGGCGATGATGGTTACAGGAATGCGCAGCCTGAGACATCGTGCTGCCTGCTGGTGGATGAGTTCCCAATTGCCCTGGCCGCGCTGTGTATCTTGTTCGGCTTGCGTCGCGTAATCGAGCGAGAACTCGATGTCGTGGAAGGCGCGCAGCTCATCGTCGTCCAGAACAGCAACACTGTGACCATTGGAGGTGATTGTGAGCTTGGCTGGTTTCGTTCGCAGGTAGGCCAGTATCGCCTTGAAGTCGGGATGCATACCATTCTCGCCGGTGCCGAGATTCACCGATCGTACGGGCAGGCCTTCCATGACTGCTTTTACTTGATCGAGGGACAGACGATCCGTGCGCGTTGGATCGCGGTAGCAGAATGCGCAGGCGAGATTACATTCGTTAGTAAGTCCTAGCCCGAGCGAAATGCCAGCGTCAGTCGCGATCATGCCGGATGCGGAAGACGAAGGCTGGGCTGTTAGGTCGTTCATGGAATGTTCTTCACAACTGGACCAGCGCGATGTGCCAGGCAATGCGTGTAGCGAGCCACTGCGGCGAACTCGGCTCGTCTGCCCAGTTCGCGCTCCAGTTCAAAAATCCTCTCGTACTCGTCAGTTCGGGAAACCGTCGACGGCAAGTAATCCGATAGGACCCGCACGCCACGCTCCGCAGTTACCACGAGTGACGATTCGAGCAGCATGGCTTGCAGGCTGACTGCGGTAAATAGCCTCACTCTGCCCTCGTAAAGAGATTCATCTCCCCACTCTGCTGTGAGGTTACGTTCAGCCGCGGCCAAGTCTCCGTTTAGTATCGCAGCTTTCAACACCTCACCCGGCCGGTTACGCACCAAAATCGAAATCATGCCAGAGGAATCTCGCAAGGCGCGAGCCGCGGTGCGCAACACAGCACATGGGTCCTCGACAAATTCCAGAACGTTGTGGCAGAGGATGAGATCGAACGATGCAGCAGGAAATAACGTTGCCAATTGCGAGGCGTCGCCGTGTTCCAGCGCAATCCGCTCGGTGACTCCTGCTTCTCGCGCGGCGCGCTCGGCGAAATCCAGCATAGGTAGGGACGGATCCAGCAACGTGACGTGAAGGCCAAGTCGCGCCAGGCGCACTCCGATTGCGCCGGTACCGCACCCAAGATCCAGTGCGCGCAAAGACCGTGTCGCCTGCGGCAGAAACTCCTGCAAGTTTGCAAAGGCGAGGTCAACCCGTAGCCGGCCCTCGGGCGTCTGGAGGTAGGCGGCATACTTCGCTGCGCCGGCCCGGAATCGTTCCAAGTCCTGATTTGCGGTTATTTTCGTCATGCACTCAGGCAATCTCGCCCCGTTCAAGCAGGTGAGGAACACTCAGAAGGGTGCGAAACAATTCAATTATCCCAGAATAATCCTAACCGCCACCAGCGACGATTTGTCTGGCACTAGCCTGTCTTCTTCAGGGCCAAAGGTTTGGGCCTTAATGTTGATAGATCACCTTGCCATCGAAGATGGTGATATCGACTTTTGTCTTCTCGATCGCATCGGGCGGAATGGTGAAGATGTCATCGGAGAGCACTACCAAGTCCGCCATCTTGCCCGGTTCGATGGATCCCTTGACCGTTTCTTGGTGTTCAGCGAAGGCGGATCCCATGGTGTAGGCATGGACAGCCTGCGCAACGCTAATGCGCTGCTCGGGGATCCAGCCGTTTGGATTTTTACCGTCGAGGGTGCTCCGCGTGGTCGCAGCATAGATGCCCATCACTGGATCCAATGGCGCGACGGGCCAGTCGGAACCGAAGGCGAGTGTTGCGCCCGTATCCAGCAGGGACTTCCACGCATAGCTCGACTTGATACGCTGCGGGCCTATGATGGTTTCGGCCCACCGGCCGTCGTCGATGGCGTGGAAGGGCTGCATGGACGCGATGACGCCAAGCTTTGCGAAGCGCGTGTAGTCCTCGGGATGAAGATGTTGCACGTGCTCGATGCGCGGGCGGCGATCAGCGGGGCCATTATCTTTCTCGAGACGAGCGTAAAGGTCGAGGATGGTGCGGTTGGCGCGATCGCCGATGGCGTGAATCGTAAGCTGAAGTCCCGCCTTGTCGGCCAGGCGCATGGATTCATAGAAATGTTCGGCGTCGAGAAGGTCGGGGCTGGC